>Ga0192244_10012_pt1 | contig 105653 bp, 94 predicted proteins | sample Koala_Koa27_L3_FD_131234 | JGI IMG/M metagenome (GOLD analysis project Ga0192244, IMG submission 131234) | Enriched cells from koala feces incubated with labeled cellulose particles, San Francisco Zoo, California, United States - Koala_Koa2-7_L3 ... | reverse complement strand
ACCGGTGAATGCAATCACAGAAGATCAGTTGGCAGTCGCTTTTGCCATGTATAGCCTGGAAACTACCAGCCAGCGGACATTTACCTGTCCGTTCACGACGACTGTCACTCTCGAAGCAGTGGATTTTGCCCGGTTCAGAACATTTGCTTTTTCTGCAGTAGAGGATAACAATATGCTGGAAGTCACGATCAATGACTGTATTGAAAAAGAACTGATCAAAAAAAGGAATGACGAAGGATCCTGTCTCTCCGGACATACTGATCCGGACGTTCTATTATTTTGATAAAAATCCGAACCATAAGGGCAGAAGTATGGTTGTAGTGGAAAGTGATCCGGTATACAGATATGATTTTACTCAGAAAAGAATGGTTCAATTTCCGTTTTTACATCCTGCGACTTCCGAAGCGGAAGCGGAATATCTGTCACAGTTAGGTTTCCGTTTTATTGACCAGAAAGTCAATCCGGGAAGGATATTATGGGAGTGCGAATCCAATGAATTACTTGAAAAAGCATTCAGACTGGAAGAATATGCCCGTAATCATATCCCTTTAATGTGCATGCAATATCCTTATGTAAAATATGGACGGAATGTTCCTTTTAAAGTAAACCAGACCATCTATAATTACACAGGGATCAGCTATGATATTGATCGTCTGGAATATGTCGCAGATGTAGATCGCAACTCCCCTGCTTATGCAGCAGGCGTACGTCCCCGTGACATCATTGAAAAAATAGACGGCCACAAAATGAACCGCTCCGCAGAAGAATTCTCTGCCGCCTACCGGGAGTTTATCTCCACCACCATGAAATACCGGGATCCATCTACTATTTTCACGGATGCGAACGGATTTAAAAAGTGCATGTTCTGGGATAAATTCCATTATACCCAGGTTGCGGACATTTTACAGAACTCACGTAGCAAAGCTCCCTTTGCTTACTTATATTATTATGCTCCTTATGTGAATCCGGCCGGTACAAATGCCAGTACCTTCCAGATTAAAAGGGGTAGAAACAACATGGAACTGATCATCCGTCCAACTGTACGAACAGAACTGACGGTTGAGATTAATTGAAAATGATATATCCACAAAATTTTGAACAGAAAACGGATTTTGATAAAGTCCGCCAATTAATAAGCGAAAAGTGTTTAAGCCCCCTGGGCAAAGAGAAAGTGTCAGAGATGAAGTTCTCTCCGGAATTTCATCAGGTGACCGAATGGTTGAACCAGACAGAAGAATTTGTCCGGATATTACATGGTGAAGATGAATTTCCTTCCGCCTATTTTTTCGATGTCCGTTATTCCCTGAAAAGAATACGTCCCGAAGGAACCCATCTGGATGAAAGAGAGTTGTTTGATTTGAAACGCTCTTTGCAAACGATTAACGATATGGTTCGTTTTTTCCGTCCGGCAGAGGGAGAAGAGATTCTTTATCCTTCCCTTACCGCACTGGCCGGTGATATTTCCGTATTTCCACAATTGACAGGAAAAATAGATACGATCCTCGATAAATTTGGGCATGTCAAAGACAATGCCTCCCCTACTCTTTCCCAGATCCGGAAAGAACTGGCTGTTACCATGAGTGGAATTTCCCGCAGCCTGAACTCTATTCTTCGTTCCGCCCAGGCAGAAGGAATCGTAGATAAGGATGTCACTCCGACCATGCGTGACGGTCGTTTGATGATCCCGGTCGTTCCGGCTTTCAAACGAAAAATAAAAGGAATCGTTCATGATGAGTCTGCCAGTGGAAAAACCGTATTTATCGAACCGGAAGTAGTGGTGGAAGCCAACAACCGTATACGGGAACTGGAAGGAGATGAACGGCGGGAAATCATGCGTATCCTGACAGACTTTACGAACATTGTGCGTCCGATGGTTCCGGAAATCCTACAGTCTTACGAGTTTATGGCAGCGATTGATTTCATTCGGGCCAAAGCTCTTTTTGCAGGACAGATTAACGGCATACGGCCGGTTGTTGAAGATGTACAGCAAATTGACTGGTATCATGCCGTCCATCCGATCCTGTTCCTTTCGCTGCAAAAACAGAATAAAGAGGTCATACCACTGGATATCATCCTGGACGAACAAAAACGAATCCTGTTAATATCCGGTCCGAATGCCGGAGGGAAATCCGTTTGTCTGAAAACGGTCGGACTTCTCCAGTATATGTTACAATGTGGCTTACTGATCCCCGTGTATGAAAATTCCCGTGTGGGTATTTTTTCTAACATATTCATAGATATAGGAGACGAGCAGAGTATTGATAACGATCTGAGTACCTATAGTTCTCATCTGATCAATATGAAATTCTTCCTGCGCAACTGCGATGAAAAAACGATTCTCCTGATTGACGAGTTTGGTAGCGGTACGGAACCCCAGATCGGGGGTGCGATCGCACAGGCTTTATTAGACCGCTTTAACCGGAAGAAGAGTTTCGGAGTAATTACCACGCACTATCAAAATCTGAAACACTTTGCAGAAGATACTCCGGGAATCATAAATGGTGCCATGTTATATGACCGCCATCTGATGCAACCTCTCTTCAAATTAGCGATCGGTAATCCCGGTAGCTCCTTTGCCGTAGAGATCGCCCGCAAAATCGGGCTGCCAGATGACCTGATTGCAGCGGCTTCTTCTATCGTCGGTTCTGATTATATCAATATGGACAAATACCTGCAGGATATTGTCCGGGATAAACGCTACTGGGAGACGAAACGCCAGAATATCCGCCAGCAGGAGAAACGACTGGAAGAAATAACCGGCCGTTACGAAACAGATCTGAAGATAGTAGACAAACAACGGAAAGAGATCATGCGGGAAGCAAAAGCGGAAGCGGAGCGGATCATTTCCGAAGCAAATGCCCGTATTGAGAATACCATCCGTAGTATCAAAGAAGCACAGGCAGAAAAGGAACAGACCAAACTGGTCCGTAAAGCACTGGATGACTTCAAAGCCTCTGTGCTTTCTGCAGAAGAAGCAGATGCCAAAATCACCCGTAAAATGGAAAAGCTGAAAGAAAGACAGGAAAGAAAGAAGAAAAAACAATCTTCCGGGGAGTCTTCCACAAAGGTTTTCAACAAAGAGGTGATCGAAGTAGGGGATCATGTAAGACTTAAAGGCCAGCAGTCAGCCGGAACGGTTATGGAACTGGATGGTAAAGAAGCAGTGGTTGCTTTCGGTATAATCAAAAGTACGGTTAAACTGGATAAACTGGAAAAGGTAAGCAAAGGACAGATCAAAAAAGAGATGAAGAAAAGCACCTTTATCAGTAGCCAGACAACAGATGATATGCGGGAAAAGAAACTAAACTTCAAACAGGAGTTAGATGTGCGCGGGATGCGGGGTGATGAGGCCCTTCAGGCAGTAACCTATTTCGTAGATGATGCGATCCTCGTCGGAGTTTCTCCTGTCCGTATTCTGCATGGTACAGGTAGTGGTATTCTTCGTCAGTTGATCCGGGACTATCTCCGGACAGTACCGGGCGTCCGCCACTACCACGATGAACATGTTCAATTCGGTGGAGCCGGAATTACCGTAGTAGAATTGGATTAACACATTGTGTTTCTCACGCAAGCGGGGATCGTACGAATAAATGTATGAAAACGATCGCTTCTCATGCGATTCATACCTGCGTGGCAAACAAGGGATGTAGAGGAGAACTTTTGTTTCCCCACTTTACTTTTCCATCTGTAGGTGTGGTTATTAAAAGAGAAACCTGTACCTTTGTGTTTCGATTTGTAATGAAATTTAATTTTATATCTTCAATAGATTAATATATGTACAGGACTAACACGTGTGGAGAATTGCAGTTAGCAAACGTTGATCAGACGGTAACTTTAGCCGGATGGGTACAAAAAACCCGCAAAATGAGTGGTATGACCTTTGTGGATATCCGCGACCGTTACGGAGTGACACAATTGGTTTTCAACCAGGAAACAGATGCTGACCTTTGGGAAAAGTCAAACAAACTGGGACGTGAATATGTGATTCAGGTAACTGGTGTGGTAAAAGAACGTTCAAATAAAAACCCGAACATTCCTACCGGAGAGATCGAGATTATCGTTTCCCAGCTAAATATCCTGAATGCTTCAGTTACCCCTCCTTTTACTATTGAAGATGAAACTGATGGAGGTGATGATATCCGTATGAAATACCGTTATCTGGATTTACGCCGCAATAGTGTTCGTGCAAATCTGGAAATGCGTCATAAAATGACGATCGAAGTACGCAGCTATCTGGACAAACAGGACTTTATGGAAGTGGAAACTCCCGTATTGATCAGTTCCACTCCGGAAGGAGCACGTGACTTTATCGTTCCATCCCGTCTGAGTCCGGGACAGTTCTATGCACTTCCCCAATCTCCTCAAACTTTTAAACAATTGTTGATGGTTTCGGGATTTGACCGTTATTTCCAGATTGTGAAATGTTTCCGGGACGAAGACCTGCGTGCAGACCGTCAACCGGAGTTTACACAGATTGACTGTGAAATGAGTTTCGTGGAACAGGAAGATATTCTGAACACCTTTGAAGGATTATCCAAACACCTGTTCAAAACGATCCGTGGAATTGATATTACCGAACCATTCGAACGCATTACCTGGCATGATGCTATGAAATATTACGGATCCGATAAACCGGATACCCGTTTCGATATGAAGTTCGTGGAATTGATGGATATTATGAAAGGGCATGGTTTCCCTGTATTTGATAGTGCTGCTTACATCGGCGGTATCTGTGCAGAAGGGGCAGCCTCTTATACCCGTAAACAGTTAGACGCACTGACAGATTTTGTTAAACGTCCTCAGATCGGAGCCAAAGGATTAGTATATGCACGAGTGGAAGCAGACGGAAACGTCAAATCCAGCGTGGATAAATTCTACTCACAGGAGGTGCTGCAACAGCTGAAAGAAGCATTCCAGGCAAAACCGGGTGACCTGATCCTGGTCCTGTCCGGAGAGGATATAATGAAAACACGTAAACAGTTGAACGAGCTTCGTCTGGAAGTGGGAAGCCAGTTAGGTTTGCGTGATAAAAACACATTCAGCTGCCTGTGGGTGGTTGATTTTCCTCTGTTTGAGTGGAGTGAAGAGGATCAACGTTTTTATGCGATGCACCATCCGTTCACAGCTCCAAAACCGGAAGATATTGCTCTATTGGATAGTGATCCGGGGGCTGTTCGTGCCAATGCGTATGATATGGTGATCAACGGCGTGGAAGTAGGCGGAGGATCTATCCGTATCCATGACAGTGGACTTCAGAATAAGATGTTCCAGCTATTAGGTTTCACTGAAGAACGTGCACAGGAGCAGTTTGGCTTCCTGATGGATGCATTTAAATATGGTGCGCCTCCTCATGGTGGTATCGCTTACGGTCTGGACCGGATGGTATCCCTGTTTGCCGGCCTGGATTCGATCCGTGACTGCATCGCATTCCCGAAAAATAACTCAGGACGTGATGTTATGATCGATGCGCCCTCCAATGTAGATCCGGATCAACTTAATGAACTTCATCTTGTTATTCATACAGAGGAATGAACGAAAGTTTAAGTTTTAAACTTTCCTTGCTTTGAATTCTAAGAAAGTATGCTAAAAATAAAGGATATAATAAAAGAGATCGAACGATTTGCGCCGCTTCCGCTACAGGAAAGCTACGACAATTCAGGCGTTCAGGCCGGGGATGTAAATCAGGTCGCAACGGCAGCTCTCATCTGTTTGGATGTAACGGAAGAGGTCATTGACGAAGCGATCGATACGGATTGCAATCTGATCATTTCTCATCATCCTTTAGTTTTCAAGCCTTTTAAATCACTTACAGGAAAAACCTACATAGAACGTTGTATGATCAAAGCCTGTAAGCATGATTTAGTGATCTATTCCGCACATACGAATCTGGATAATGCACCGGACGGTGTAAGCTTCCAACTCGCAGAACTCTTAGGACTACAGAATGTACGTATTTTAAGTCCTCAGAAAAACTCCCTGCTGAAGCTGGTCACTTTTGTACCTTCAGCCTATGCTGAAACAGTACGGAACGCCCTTTTCACTGCTGGCGCCGGGCACATCGGGAATTATGATTCCTGTAGTTTCAACCTGCAAGGCGAAGGGACATTCCGGGCACAGGAACAAACCAAACCTTTTGTGGGTGAAATCGGTGAACTTCATACGGAAGATGAAGTCCGGATTGAAACCATATTGCCTGCCTTCCGGAAAGCTACCGTAACCCGGGCGCTTCTCTCTGTGCATCCGTATGAAGAACCGGCGTTTGATCTCTATCCGCTACAGAATGACTGGAGTATGGCCGGATCAGGCGTTGTTGGAGAACTACCGGAGAAAGAGGACGAACTAAGTTTCCTCCACCGGCTGAAAGAGATCCTGAACGTAGAATGTATCAAACACTCACCTTTTACCGGAAAACCTATCCGTGAAGTCGCTCTTTGTGGCGGTAGCGGAACTTTCCTGATCCGTGACGCCATTGCCTATGGTGCGGACGTGTTTATTACAGGGGAAGCGAAATACAATGATTTTTACGACGTAGAGAACCAGATTTTACTGGCAACCGTAGGGCATTATGAGTCAGAGATATGTACAAAAGAGATCTTTTATAACATAATATCAAAAAAATTCCCTACCTTTGCCGTACATTTTTCGAATGTTAATTCAAACCCGGTAAATTATTTATAAGAATGGCTACAAAAAAAGTATCCGCTGAAAAAGAATATACAGTTGAAGAAAAACTTTCTACCCTGTATCAGCTTCAGACGATGATGTCTGATATAGATAAGATCAAAACGCTTCGCGGGGAACTGCCTTTGGAGGTTCAGGACCTGGAAGATGAGATCGCAGGTTTGGAAACACGTCTTCACAACTACCAGACAGAAATCAAAGATTTTGAAACTGCTGTGGTAGACCAGAAAAATAAGATCGTTGAGTCAACCGCTTTGATTGAAAGATACAAAGGCCAGTTGGATAACGTTCGTAACAACCGTGAATTTGATAACCTTTCCAAAGAAATTGAATTCCAGGGACTGGAAATTGAATTCTCAGAAAAGAAGATCCGTGAATTCGGAGAATCAGTCACTTCAAAGAAAGCAGAAATTGAACGCCTGACAGAAACACTGGAAGGAAGAAAAGCTGATTTGGTTCAGAAAAGAAATGAACTGGAAGAAATCGTTTCCGAAACAAAACAGGAAGAAGAAAAACTGCGCGAAAAAGCTAAAAAGCTGGAAGGAACGGTTGAACCTCGTCTGCTTAGTGCTTTCAAACGGATCCGTAAAGGAGCAAGAAATGGTCTGGCTGTTGTTTATATCCAACGGGATGCCTGCGGTGGTTGCTTTAACAAAATCCCACCTCAGAAACAAATGGACATTAAACTTCGTAAAAAAATTATCGTTTGCGAATATTGTGGTCGTATCATGATCGACCCTGAATTAGCAGGCGTTGAAGAATAAATAAAATTCGAATCTATCGCTTTGTCGTAGATGTCAGAGGAAAAATTGTTTGTAAAGATCCCCTTTTATAGGGGATTTTTCATATATGAAAACGACCGTACAAGCATACATTGAAAAACACGATCTTTTACCGGATAACCGTCCGGTGATCGTCGGATTCAGCGGAGGAGCAGACTCTGTTGTCTTATTGGATATACTTGTACGGCTGGGATATAGCTGTATAGCTGCACACTGTAACTTTCATCTGCGAGGTGATGAATCAGACAGAGATCAGGTCTTTGCACGGGAAATGGCAGAAACCCTGCAGGTTCTTTTCCTCACAACAGATTTCCGGACCACAGACTACGCTATGGAAAACCATCTTTCTATCGAAATGGCTGCCCGGGAACTTCGTTATGAGTGGTTTGAATCCCTCCGGAAACAGTACGATGCACAAGCAATTGCGGTAGCTCACCATTCGGACGATAATGCAGAAACTGTCTTGCTAAACCTGATCCGGGGAACCGGTGTCAAAGGTTTACGGGGTATGCTACCCAAACATGGATCCGTTATTCGCCCGCTTCTTTGCCTGACCCGTCAGGATATTATGGACTGGTGTAAGCAGCAGAATCTTCCCTATGTAACCGACCAAACGAATCTTTCCGATGAATACAGGAGAAACTTTATCCGGTTACAAGTAATTCCTATGCTGGAAAGATTGAACCCTTCGGTTAAGGATAGTATCAACCGAACAGCAGAACACATGATGGATACGGAAGAGATCTACAATCATGTGATTGAACAGATGGCATATAAAGTCTGGGACAGAGGAAAGATCTCCATCCCATCCCTGTTAAAATGTCCTGCGCCCGCAACCATTTTATATGAGTTGCTTAAACCTTACGGATTCAGCCGGATCGTAAGCCGGCAAATCTATGATGCCATCGGAAAAACATCAGGAAAAGAGTTCTACTCCCCCACTCATCGAGTGATCAAAGACCGGTCACATCTTTTACTAACTCCTCTGAAAAAAGAGGAAAAACAAATTTATCTGTTAGAAGAAAATGCGATTTGGGAAACTCCAGTTGAACTTTCACATGCTAAAACTGTTATTAATACAGCATTCAACATAGAAAAGGATCGGCATATCGCTTATTTCGACTATAACAAATTATCATTTCCTCTTATTTTACGTCGCTGGCAACCGGGAGATTGGCTTATTCCATTTGGAATGACAGGACGTAAGAAACTGAGTGACTACTTTTCCGACCATAAATTCAGCCTCTTCGATAAAGAAAATACCTGGTTGTTGTGCAGTGGAGAAGACATTATTTGGATCGTAGGCGAAAGAACTGATAATCGATTCCGGATAAATAACACAACTGATTGTGTATTAACCGTAAAAATTTCTGACGAAAAGCGGTGAATTATACAAAAAGTTACTACATTTGCAGAGAATTACTTCGCAGATATGTTAGTAATAGTTTAACTGAACTGAACTAAAAACAATCCGGTTTTTCCAAGAATGAATTTTTTATTATCAACTAATTAAGATACACTGACTGTATTTGACATGTATGTAGTACCTGACATACATGCATTCTATTTACATCATATACTTCGCAATATGCAGAAATATAACATTTTAGAACTAAACGAAAAGCTTCTTCCCGAGTTACAGACAATCGCGGAAGAGCTGGGTATTAAGAAGGTGCGTTCTTTTAAGAAAGAAGAACTCGTTTACAGGATACTTGATGAACAAGCTATTTCCTATGCCGGCATACAAGCTGAAAAGGAAAAAGAAAAAGAGGCAAAAAAAGCTGAGAATAAGAAAACCAAAGCAAAAAAAACTCCCAAAGCCACAGCCTCTAAACCTGCTAAATCTGAACCAAAACAAGAAAATGTTCTACCAGAAAAAGTTTCCGAACCTGTAGCCGAGAAAAAACCAGTCGCAGCAGCAGAGAAGAAAACTGAAAAGAAAGAACAACCGGAACGCAAAAAAAGAACCCGCATCGAAAAAGAGAAAGTTGCAACCGCAACTATGCCTGCTAATCCAGCCGAACAAGTAGTAGTTTCCAAAACACCTCAAAATGCAGCCCCGAAAGCTGTTACTCCACCAGCAGAAAAACCTGTTGAAAAAGAGAAACCTTTACTTCCTCCTGTTGTAGCAGAAGTAGAACCGGAAGTGAAAGAGGAAGCTGCTCCAGAAACGGAAGTTGTAGCAGAAGTTCAAAAACCTCAGGAAATAGTAGAAGAACCGGCAGCAAAGGCAACACCTGCTTCTGCCGACGAACCGAAAAGAGTAGTGTTCAGACATCCGGATGCAAAATCCGTCTTAGACCAGCTTTTCCCTCTCTCTCCAACCCCTGGAAAAGCTGATAAGAATCAGCCTCAGAATGAACAACAAGCAGCTACGCAGCAGCAACAAAATACACCCCGTCAGAATAACAACCAGAACAGTAACCGCCCGGGTAACCAGAATAACAACCGCAACAATCAGAATAATGCGAATAATGCTCCTCAGAAAAAACCTTTCGAGTTTGATGGCATTCTGAACGGAACCGGTGTATTAGAAATGATGCCGGACGGATATGGGTTCCTTCGCTCTTCTGACTATAATTACCTTACTTCTCCGGATGATATCTATGTTTCACAATCACAGATCAAACTATTCGGATTAAAAACAGGGGACGTTGTAGAAGGTTCTATCCGTCCGCCCAAGGAAGGAGAAAAATATTTCCCGTTAGTAAAAGTAGACAAGATCAACGGACGTACACCAGAGGAAGTGCGTGACCGTGTACCATTCGACCATTTGACGCCTCTTTTCCCGGATGAGAAATTCATGCTTACAGCACGTCGTGCTCCTAAGGTGAATGACCACATTGCTGTACGGGTAGTAGACCTGTTCTCTCCGATCGGTAAAGGACAGCGTGGGTTGATCGTTGCACAGCCTAAAACAGGTAAAACCATGTTACTGAAAGATATCGCAAACGCAATTGCGGCCAATCATCCGGAAGTATATATGATCATCCTGCTGATTGATGAGCGTCCTGAAGAGGTAACGGACATGGCACGCAGTGTGGATGCGGAAGTGATCGCTTCCACATTCGACGAACCAGCGGAACGCCACGTAAAAATTGCAGAAATCGTACTGAACAAAGCAAAACGGATGGTTGAATGTGGACACGATGTAGTGATCCTGTTAGACTCTATTACCCGTCTGGCCCGAGCATACAACACTGTCCAACCCGCTTCCGGTAAAGTTCTTTCCGGTGGTGTAGATGCAAATGCATTACAAAAACCGAAACGGTTCTTTGGTGCTGCCAGAAATATTGAAAATGGAGGTAGCCTTACCATCCTGGCAACTGCGCTGACAGAAACGGGTTCTAAGATGGATGACGTAATCTTTGAAGAATTCAAGGGTACAGGTAATATGGAACTTCAGTTAGATCGCAAACTGTCTAACAAACGTATTTATCCTGCAGTAGATATTATATCCTCCAGTACCCGCCGTGATGATCTGTTACAGGATAATGCAAGTGTAAACAGAATGTGGATCCTGCGTAAATACCTGTCAGATATGAACTCTATCGAAGCCATGGAATTCGTTAAAAAACGGATGGAACAAACCGTAGATAATATGGAGTTCCTTGCTTCTATGAATGGATAAATCATTTAAATAACTTCATAAAAAATCCCGGTCGTATTAATACAGCCGGGATTTTTTATGTTTGGACTATATCGCTGGCACAGATTTGGAAATTTCCACCAGCGATATAAACTAAAAAATTCAATCTTCCTTTATTATTACTTCTTCAAGTATTACTTCTTTCACAGCGAGGATTTTCCAGACTAAAGCTGCCAATGCACCTCCTAACAGCGGAGCCACGATAAACAACCACAATTGTGACAAAGCAACCCCTCCTTCAAATAAGGCCGGACCGATACTCCGTGCCGGATTTACTGAAGTTCCGGTAATAGGAATACAAACGATATGTACCAGTACAAGAGTCAATCCAATCGCCAACCCTGCAAAACTGGCAATATGCCCGGTTGCAGAAGTCGTCCCCAGGACAACCAGAACAAAGATAAAGGTAAAAATAAATTCAGCTACAAAAGCAACCCATCCATACCCTTCCACATATCCATTCGCACCAGTCCCGGTCAAATCCAATCCCTTCACAAGAATAGAAAGAACCAGGGATCCCAGAATAGCTCCTGTTACCTGCGAGACCATATACAGTAGGGCTTGTCCTGCGGGCATTTTTCCAGACAACCAGACTCCCAACGTGATAGCCGGATTAATATGACAACCCGATATACTGCCGATCGTATAGGCCATAGCCACTACAGACAGGCCAAACGCAAAAGCAATCGTTAATACGGCTGCTACGGAAACTGCTCCTCCATTCATCACGGCACACCCGCAACCCATTAGTACCAATACCATTGTACCAATACATTCAGTTAAGTATTTTTTTAACATATATTTAAAGTTTAATTAGTAATTTGTATTTCCTTCTTTTAAAACATTTCTTATATATATAAAACATAAAAGATTATGAAATAGTTGCAAAAAAGAGACACATCCATCAAAAGAACAGCCATGATATTTCACAAAAAAACCATTGCTATTCATCCGAAAAGCTGTTATTTTGTTGTTTCATACAAAAAGAAAATCATACAGATATGAAATCAGATATACAGATCGCCCGAGAAACACCCCTTGTGAAAATAAAAGAGGTTGCACAAAACATAGGAATATCCAGACACGAAGTTCAGAATTACGGGAGATATATAGCCAAAGTACCTCTCCAGCTCATTGATGATGAAAAAATCAGCCAAAACAACCTGATCTTAGTCACAGCGATCACACCAACTAAAGCCGGAATTGGTAAAACAACTGTTTCCATCGGTCTGGCACTGGGGTTGAATAAGATCGGTAAGAAAGCGGTCGTGGCTCTGCGGGAACCCTCTTTAGGACCCTGTTTCGGGATGAAAGGAGGAGCAGCAGGAGGGGGGGGTTACTCACAGGTACTACCTATGGAAAATATTAATCTTCATTTCACAGGAGATTTCCATGCCATCACTTCAGCTCACAATATGATTACGGCCCTACTGGACAACTATATTTATCAAACACGCCATAGTTGTGAAGGGCTGAAAGAGATCAAATGGAAAAGGGTATTAGATGTAAATGACCGGAGTCTGCGTAATATCGTATCCGGTCTGGGAGGATCAGCTAACGGTGTGCCGGCCGAAACCGGTTTTGACATTACACCGGCTTCTGAAATCATGGCGATCCTTTGTCTGTCTAAAGATCTGGAAGACCTGAAACGCCGTATCGGGAATATTCTTTTAGGATATACAAACAATGATGAACCTTTTACGGTGAACGATCTGGGAGTTGCCGGGGCGATCACTGTTCTTCTGAAAGATGCCTTGCTGCCTAACCTGGTACAAACAACAGAAAATACGGCTGCATTCGTACACGGTGGGCCGTTTGCTAACATTGCCCACGGCTGTAACTCCATACTTGCCACTAAAATGGCACTCACGTATGGTGAGTATGTGATTACCGAAGCAGGTTTCGGTGCGGATCTGGGAGCGGAAAAGTTCTTCAACATCAAATGCCGGAAAGCCGGACTGGCTCCTAAAGTAACCGTCATTGTCGCAACGGCGCAAAGTTTAAAGATGCACGGAGGTGTACCGGAGCATGAAATCAAAGAACAAAACCTCGAAGGTCTGCGTAACGGACTGGCAAACTTAGATAAACATATCGAAAATATGAAAAGTTTCAGTCAACAGGTTATTGTCACTTTTAACCGGTATGCAACCGATACAGACGAAGAAATCGCCTTAGTAGCTGATCACTGTAAAAACCGGGGTGTCGATTTTGCGATGAACAATGTGTTTGCGCAAGGCGGTGAAGGAGGTAAAGATCTGGCACAATTAGTTGTAGATACCATTGAAAACAATCCATCCGGAGCATTGACCTACACCTATGAAGACACAGATCCGGTACGTGAAAAGATCAGAAAGGTTTCTGAAAAAATCTACGGAGCCAATGCAGTCGTTTACGCCACACTGGCAGAAAAGAAACTCAAACAGATCGAGAGCCTGGGCATCTCCCACTATCCCATCTGCATAGCTAAAACACGATATTCTTTCTCTTCTAATCCGAAAGCCTACGGAGTAGCCAAAGATTTCGAACTAAAAGTCCGTGATGTGATCATCAATAACGGAGCGGAAATGATCGTTGTGGTCATGGGAGAGATCATGCGTATGCCCGGTTTACCCAAAGTACCACAGGCACAAAAGATCGACATCATTCATGGCCAGGTGGAAGGACTGAGTTAAGGGGTGTTACCCAGTCATGTTCGGAAGATTTTTTACAGGGCTACGCCCTGTATTATAGCCCCCGGCAACGCTGGGGGAATGATTGACCGGGAGAGAGTTGCGGGCGGTACGCCCAGTATAATAAGAGAGTAATAAACGGTATTTATCCTGGATGACAATACTCTTTACTATACTGCACCTACGGTGCGCAACCCATGGGTTATGAATACACCCCGGCGTTGCCGGGGCCTATGGTATATTAGGGCTACGCCCTGTTTGATAATCTTCCGACCAACACTGATTTGTACTTCGAACGAATATGGTTATAAAAATGTGTGTAGAAAATAGCTCAAGCTTATCCCTTCCTTCTTCTCCGGCCTCAGCGAATGGGCGTTAAGCCGGAGGGGAAAAGAGAGCGTTAAAAAATCTCCGTTGTCTGAGCGCAGCGAGTTTCGGAGATTTTAGCGAACGTTCCCCGCAGGTAGCCCAGGCGGTGCAGCCTTGATTTTTTGCTTCTTTTTGATCAAGCAAAAAGAAGAAGCCCATCAGTCAACAAAACCAACAGGCTCCCCAACAAAATTTAGTATATATATAACCAGCGCTTACTTCACTCCTTCCGGTTGAACAGCACGAACTTCCTGTGGCAACCAGACAGCCATTTCCCCTTTACCCCGGTGCGCCCAGGCATAATAAGGGATCAAAGTCAACAGAACATCCTCCACAGACAAACGCCCTCCAGCATCATATTTCAACAATTGACCGCTCGTTTTAATCTGATTGATCCCATATAACAAATCCGGCTTGTACTCCACAGAAAACGCAGGCTTCTTATTCAGTAAGACACCAGAAACAGAACAATCATTATCAGCCCATTCCGCACAATAAACAACCGGCCCTCTTTCAATCGCAACCCGTCCACGATTAGCTTCCACCTCTTCATGTGCTACCACCATCCGGGGTTCCATATCAAAATGAATATCAATCACATCCCCTTTTTTCCAGACCCGTTCAATCGTCAAATACCCTTTTTCCGGAGAAACCGGGACAACCTCCCCATTCACGGAAACCTGATACCCCAGTTCCCGTTGATCCGCATACGCATATAAATCTCCCGGAACCACTTCACCCTGTACCCATCCCGGCAGGCGTACCTTCATGGTAAACTCCTGCTTACCGGAAGGAACTACATCGATCCGTATATCCCCATCCCAGGGATAATTTGTCGTTTGTGTCAATTGAAGAGTCTTATTCTTCACTTTCAACTCCGCCTGATTCTCCATAAACAGATTCACATACACCTGACCTTCTTTCACCGCATACACATATCCCGGCAAAGATGGAATGAACCGGCAGGCATTGGAAGGACAACAGGCACAACCGAACCACGGCTGGCGTTCATGCTGACCGGATGAAGCTAACGGATTCGGATAGAAGAAGCCACCTCCATCCAAGGAAATACCAGAGATTAACCCATTATAGAGTGTCCGTTCCAGCACATCAAAATATTTTGATTCCCCATGCAACAGGAATAAACGATAGTTCCAGTACACATTGCCGATCGCCGCGCACGTCTCACAGTAAGCCGTCATATTCGGCAACTCATAATTCGCACCGAAAGCCTCTCCGTGACTTGTAGCTCCGATCCCACCGGTTATATGCAATTTCTTATTCACCACATTCTCCCAAATCTTACCGATCGCCTCTACATATCCCATATCTCCGGTCAAAGCTGCCACATCCGCCATACCGGAATACATATAAGCAGCCCGGACAGCATGCCCGACAGCCTCCTCCTGTTCCAGGACCGGAAGATGCGCCTGGCTATATGCATCCACCCGGGTCGTATATCCCCGTTTATCCAAGAAAAACTTCGCCAGATCCAGATATTTCTGTTGTCCGGTAACCAGATATAATTTTGCCAGAGCCATTTCTGCGATCTGATGTCCCGGTACACGTACTAACTTATCCGGAGCTTCCCCAATCTCCCGGTCAATACAATCCGCATACCGGATCGCAATATCCAGAAAGTTCCGTTTACCGGTGGCCTGGTAGTGAGCGATTACCCCTTCAACCATATGTCCCAGATTATAGAATTCATGGCTCAATTCCTCCACCTTTTCCCAACGCTGGCTTCCTGCCCATTCATGAGGATGATCCGGATTCATGGTCCGTGCAGTAAATAAATAACCATCCGGCTCCTGCGCAGCAGCCACCACAGTCAACACACTATCAATATATTTTTCCAGTTTCTTATCCGGATAGGTCTGCAACAAATAACTGGCCCCTTCAATGGTTTTATACACATCCGTGTCATCAAAAGAGAACCCACCGACCTGATAGTCCGGACTGGGACAGGCAGCTTTCACAAAATTGTCATACCGTCCGGTTTCCTCACATTTACTGAACGCTAACGGAATAGTTACTTCACGACTGGCCCGGAGACGCTGTCCCCAGAAGTGATCCGTCACTTTTACCGAAGTAAAGGGAACCGGAGAAATGGGATATCCACCTCCGGGAACCTGTGCGGAAGTACACATACAGACACAGGCAAACAGGGCTAAACATTTCTTTTTCATATGAGTATCAGATTATTTTACACAAAGAAAACAAAAAAATGATCATGCACTCTATTAATAGTGTACTTTTTACTCTGAAATTATTATTATATGACTATCCTGTTTAGAGAGTATTAAGTTTCAAATTCAAGGTTCCAGGTTTAAGCCTGAAACTTTGAACTTTACACTTTCATCCTGAAACCTTGAACCCAAAACAATTCCTTCCTTAAAAAATTCAGGACAAAATAACCTGCCTCCGATTTGTCCGGATATATCTTTCAGGACTTCTGTAAAATATGGTATACATACTTTTGTAAGGTTTACTACATATCCGAACAAACGCTACCATTATTATCTCAATCCGGTATTCAAAAACAGCATACAACCAACGTACAGAAAGATCCTTTCGGACAATTATAAAAAATAACATACAATGAAAAGCTTAATTTTAATCTGTTTTAGTTTATTGACCTGGCCCGGTGAATATAACCGGGAAGAAAGAATTCAATATGTCATGGTTATTTTCTTACTGATCTCTACTATCATCCTGATCATACAAGTCATACCAACGATATGCGATAACCAGCGAAAAAAAGAAATACAGGGAAGAAACATCAGCAATGACAGGAAAGAAAAATAAGCTACGCACAACCTATACTCCAACTTCTGAAGACAGGAAACTGGTAGAACGGGCTCACCGAAAAATAGTAGAAGAACGCCTTTACTGTAATCCGGAACTCACACTGGATCTTTTAGCCAATCAATTACAGGTTACCCGTAATACGCTCTCACGGGCTATCAACCATACGACAGGTAAAAACTTTAAGAAATATATCAATGAATACCGGATAAAAGAAGCGATCCGGCTACTACAGATTCCTGAAAACCAAAACATAACTTTAGAAGCTATCATCGAAATGGCGGGTTTTAACAGCCGTACGCCTTTCTATGAAACATTCAAATCAGTAACCGGATATACCCCCACAGAATATCTGCGTAAAAACAAGAAAAAGAATCCGGAGAAGGAGTATTCCGTGTAGAATACAAACTCCATAAAAGCAGATTATCACAAAAATACGCTCTAAAACATCCAAAAGACAGGATATAAGCAATTAAAAAAACACAGCACTTTTCTTTTTCCTATAAACGGGCAGGAAAAAAAAGGATTTATGAGCGGATATTCTCTCATTCATGGGCATGAATCTGTCAAAATCCCCGGCATGATCTTCTCAAACGGTAGGCATAAACCGGCAAAAGGGTAGGCAGGAATGGTCAGAACGGTAGGCATGATTTTTTCCGGCACCTGCCTGATGCGAAAAAAAAGGAATCAACTGACCCTTTTTTTCGCTTTTTAACTATTAGTTGCCCTTCCTATATGATAACTCTACGTGTTGACAACCTGCAATCTTTCTGAGGGTTCGTCTATACAACAATAAAAAAGACCCGGCAGCGATTCAGCTAATCCCGTCAAAGAGAAAGTGTTTTTTATGAAAAGCAAACTAAATGAAAACACTAAACCTCATGAGAATGGCATACATGGCTATCTCTCTTACCCGGGTAAGAAACAGAACAAACAGAAAAGACAAATTTGTCACTTTGTCAAATTTGTCTTTTTGTTAATGAAGCAGTAACCCGTCCGGGACACGATTACATCTTTAAGAACCTTTTCTTTTAGAAGACTGGGCACGTGAAGGAGCAAATCCCTTTTTCGATGGTGCTTTGGACTTTCCTATCCGGGGTCCACCCGACTCTTTTTTCTTTTTAGGCCTATCTTTTGCGGACATAGCCTCTGCATAGGTTTTGTGCGTAGCAGTGGAAGATACTTTGTTTTTGGGGGTCTGTTTGGCAACACTGCTGGCTTTACGATAATTCGTTTTCAGATCGTACTGTTCCAATGCTTTGTTCATTTTCTTATTGCTGTTGGCAGGCTTCTTTGTCTGAACTACTGCTTTGAACTCTTCCAGTAAGGTGAATAACTCTTCCAGTTCAGCAGTCGTCAGGTTTCGCCAGTTACCCTGTCCTAAATTACCCAATTTGATATTCATGACCTGGATACGTTCCAGTTTGGTCACCTCATAATCAAAGTATTCACACATACGGCGGATCTGACGGTTCAACCCCTGAATTAAAGAGATCTGAAAGGTATACGGATTAATTTCTTTGATCTCACAACGGCGGGTCACCCGGTCCAGAATAGGTACTCCCTGCGCCATCCGGGTAAGAAAATCTTTGGTGACAGGTTTGTTTACCCGCACGATGTATTCCTTTTTATGATTGTTTCCGACACGAAGTATTTTATTGACAATATCCCCATCATTAGTCAGCAGGATCAACCCCTGGGAATCTTTATCTAAGCGACCAATAGGAAAAATACGCTGCTCATGGCTGATGAAGTCTACGATATTATTTCTCTCCTGTGTGTCAGTCGTGCTGACCACCCCTACGGGTTTATTAAATGCTATATATACAGGTTCGATCTTGTTTTTGATCACCTCTCCCCACACTTTCACTGTTTGCCCCGGCAATACCCGCATACCAATCGTCGCACGTTTGCCATTAATAGTCACCTGGCCGTCTTCAATCAGTTGGTCAGCTTCCCGGCGCGAACAATAGCCTGAACCACTGATATATTTATTAAGTCTATATTCCATTTTCCTGTTCCATGTGAATCAATAGTTGAGCCAACTGAGATTCTACCTATGTTAAATTATAGAGACAAAGATAGATCAATAATATCAGACTGAGATTCCTACTACCGGAAATTATAACTATTTACAATTTTTTCTTTTAATCCAGAAAGGAAACATATTATATTTATTTTTATAACCCAAACAATCAAAAGTTAATTTAAAACAAATACACAGAAAGAATAGGATATAAATTTTATTTTATAATAGATTTGTTGCTTCATAACTAAGAATTAATACCTAATAAGACTAAAAAACCTAATACAAATAACAGCGACCCTATGAGTAAACATATAATATCTCTACTAATTCTGATCATTACTATTACATCCTGTCATCAGGAGAAACAAAAAAGTACACTGGAAATAATAGATTTGGAACAAGCCTTTAACAAAGAACATAATTCTTTTTTTAACATACATGAGCTGGCTACAGAAGTAGAATACATTCAATTGGAAACTCATGATAGTTGCCTGATTGGTAATAACATGCAGGTATATGTTTCTGGAAATAACATTCTGACAATTACCCGTCGGCAAATATTCCTGTTTGATAGACGAACTGGTAATTTTATCAGAGAAATAGCTACTTATGGAGAAGGACCGGACAATTATACAAGAGCCATTTCCATGTTTCCTCTGGACGAACAAAACGAAACTGTAACCGTATTTGCTAATAATAAAAGAAGAACCTATTCTCTGAACGGAAATATTCTAAGGGAAACAATACAGCCTGAAGGTATTTTTAAAGCTTCTGAAATAGCACCCGGTATATTTGCAGGATTTATTCCGAACTTTTCCGGTGATGAAAAAAATAAAATAGCTCTTTTCAATGAAAAAGGAGAAAGAACGGGAGGATTTATAAATCAAAATCAGACACCTCCTATGGAAAACAGTGTAAATATATGGATGCCGAATGGTTGGTTTTATAAAAACCAATCTAAACATTATTTTTATGAACTGTTTACAGATACAATTTATCAAATATCACCTTCTGAACTGGAGCCACACGTTGTATTATTTCAGGGAAAGTATCTTCCCCCTTATGAAAAAAAGAATAGCACATTCGAAGTTCCGGAATATTTTATGATGAAAGGCTTGTATGAATCAACGAAATATCTTTTCTATAATTTCTCCTATCAACAAGGAAAATTTACTATGGTATACGATAAAAATGATAAGACCATAAAAACCTATGATATGGAAGTCATACCTTTCACATTGTCTTACATCAATGAAGATAATGAATTAATAGGTTTTATCGAGGCTTATCATATAGAAGATTGGGAAAACAGAGGCTTACTACCTGAAGAGAGAAAAAAATCATTAAAAAACAAAGATGAAATGGATAATCCGGTTATTGTCATTGGTAAACTTAAAAATTAATCTTCATCCCTCTTATTCATTACAACCCGATATTACGAAAAAGCGAATAAATACCATCTTTTTATTTTAGTCATAAAAAAAGCCCGTTATTACAAACGGGCTTTTTTCTAAAAACATATCCTATCTGTATTATAGAAGACCTTTGGTGCTGGGGAGTTCGTATTTGTAGATATCCCGGCGAATGGCCATTTTGATGGCGCGGGCTAAGGCTTTGAAAATACCTTCTATTTTGTGATGTTCGTTCTCTCCTTCTGCTTTAATATTGAGATTCATGCGGGCTGCGTCACTCAGACTCTTGAAAAAGTGAAGAAACATCTCTGTGGGCATATCCCCGACTTTTTCCCTTTTAAATGTAGCATCCCAGACTAACCAGGGACGGCCACCAAAATCGAGGGCCACTCCACACAGGCAGTCATCCATCGGCAGGGTGTAGCCATACCGCTCAATTCCCCGTTTATCGCCTAATGCTTTTAAAAGGGCTTCTCCCAAGGCAATAGCCGTATCCTCTATCGTGTGGTGTTCATCTACCTCCAGATCTCCTTTTACCTTCACTGTCAGATCTATTCCGGAGTGTTTACCGATCTGGTCCAGCATATGGTCAAAGAAGCCTAAGCCGGTAGTGATCTCTGTCTGTCCGTTCCCATCCAGATTCACTTCTACATATATATCTGTCTCTTTCGTCGTGCGCTGAACGACTGCACGGCGCTCTCCTGCGAACAGATATTCCGTGATCCGGTCCCAGTCATCTGTGATCAATACCGGAACCAATTCCACCGGATAGTTTGCCAGCTCTTCTTCCGCCTCTTCCGGTTTACGGAGCAAAATCCCTTTCGCTCCTAAATTCTTTGCCAGTTCAATATCCGTCAGACGGTCACCGATCACAAAACTATTTTCCAGATCATACTCTCCGGTCATATATTTCCCTAACATGCCGGTACGGGGTTTGCGGTTCGGAGAATTCTCTTCCGGAAAAGAACGGTCAATCAGGATATCGTCAAAACAGATCCCCTCTCCTTCCAATGCTTTCAGCATCTTGTTATGAGCCGGCCAGAACGTATCTTCCGGAAAAGATTCCGTTCCCAGACCATCCTGATTGGTCACCATCACCAGTTCAAAATCCAATTGTTTGGTAATAAAATGCAGATTGCGGAATACTTTAGGATAATATTCCAGTTTTTCCAGGCTATCCAACTGGTAATCCACAGGTGGTTCCATCACTAAAGTACCATCCCGGTCTATAAATAAGGCTCGTTTCATAGGGACATTTCTTTGAGGGATTTTAATAAAACTACATTCTCTTCCGGTGTTCCGACTGTGATACGCAGGCAGCCTTCACACAAAGAGACTGTATTCCGGTTACGAACGATCACTCCTTTACTCACCAGATAATCGTACGTAGCGTTCGCATCTCTTACTTTTACTAAGATGAAATTAGCATCAGAAGGATAAATATCAAGGACACATTCCATATTACCCAGCACATTATTCAGGATCTCTCTTTCAGATAAGATGATTCCTAACTGTTCCTTCATTTCTTTTTCCTGATTCAGTATCTCCAGTGCTTTTTCCTGGGTTAGCTGATTTACATTATAGGGATATTTGATCTTATTCAGAATAGCAATGATCTCCGGAGAAGCAAATGCCATTCCCAAACGGATGCCGGCGGCTCCCCATGCTTTGGATAAGGTTTGAAGGACAACCAGATTCGGGAAAGAACGTAGCTCTTTCACAAAAGAAGGTGCAGTTGAAAAATCAATATACGCCTCATCTATGATCACCAATCCGTCAAAACTATTCAGGATCTTATAAATCTCCTGCCGGTCCAGATCATTTCCTGTCGGATTGTTGGGAGAACAAAGAAATATCAGTTTGGTCTTCTCATCCACCGCAGCCAGTAACCGGTCCGCATCCAGACTATAGTCTCTGTTTAAATGAACTTTCCGGCACGCGACGTTATTCACATCAGCAGAAACTTCATACATTCCGTAGGAAGGATCAATGGACAAAATACTTTCCACTCCCGGTTCACAAAAAGCACGGATCAGCAGGTCAATCGCTTCGTCACTTCCGTTGCCGGTAAAAATCCATGCCGGTTCTGCCCCTCTCAGCTCAGCGATCCTTTTTTTCAGTTCCCACTGCATAGGATCCGGATAGCGGTTATAAGTGTTTGTATTATATGGGTTTTCATTCGCATCAATAAAAACAGAGGCCTCTCCCTTAAATTCATTTCTGGCAGATGAATAGGGTTTCATATTCCATACATTGGGCCTTACTAATTCTTTCAGGTCTTTCATTTGAATCTTATTTAATCGTATGACACTGGGGAGCAGTAACCTTTTTAGTCCGGGTCACCTTTCCCTCTTTCTGTTATGGTAAAGAATTAAGCCTTACGGTAACCGCGTTCCGGTGAGCCTCCAGTTGTTCGTTGGCAGCCATCACCCGGATCGTTTCACCTAACTCTTTCATACCATCTGCTGTGACCTCCTGGAAGGTGATCTTCTTGATAAAACTATCCAGGTTGACTCCACTGTATGCCTTCGCATAGCCATTGGTAGGCAGGGTGTGATTGGTTCCGGAAGCATAATCCCCGGCACTTTCCGGTGTGAAGGCTCCCATGAACACACTTCCCGCATTTTCAATCTTCTCCGCCATCTCCCGGTAATCCCGGGTCTGGATGATCAGATGTTCAGGAGCATATTCATTCGTAAAATCAATGATCTCCTGCTGATCTTTCAGGAGGATGATCCGGCTGTTAACTAATGACTTTTCCGTGATCTCTTTTCTTGGAAGTTGTTCCAGTTGTTCCCTGATCGCCTTTTCCACCTGTGGGATCAACGCTTCACAATCCGTCACCAGAATCGACTGGCTATCCGCTCCATGTTCTGCCTGCGAAAGGAAATCAGCCGCAATGAAAGAGGGATTGGCTGTCTCATCCGCGATCACCTGTACTTCCGAGGGTCCGGCCGGCATATCGATCGCCACATCTTTCAGGCTAACTAATTGTTTGGCAGCTGTTACATATTGATTTCCCGGGCCAAATATTTTATAGACTTTAGGGACAGACGCCGTACCATAGGTCATCGCTGCAATAGCCTGGATCCCGCCGGCTTTTACGATTTTACTGACTCCTGCCACCTTCGCTGCGAAAAGAATGGCCGGATGGACCTTTCCTTCCCGGTTGGGAGGCGTACACAATACAATCTCTTTACAACCGGCAATACGGGCTGGCACAGCTAACATCAGGACTGTGGAGAACAAAGGAGCTGTTCCTCCGGGAATATATAATCCAACCTTTTCGATCGCTACTGCTTTCTGCCAGCAGGTAACACCCGGAGTGGTCTCTACCTTTTCCCCGGTAAAACGCTGGGAAGCGTGAAATTTCTCTATATTTCCTTTGGCTATACGAATAGCCTGTTTCAGCTCTTCGGGAACGAGTGCTTCCGCCTCTGCAAATTCATCTTCCGTAACCAGCAGGGAGGATAAAACAACTTTATCAAATTTCTCTCCATATCGTTTAACAGCGGCATCCCCTTCCTGTTGTACTTCGTGCAGAACCGTACGGACCGTATCAAAAAGGGCTGTGACATCTAATGACGGACGTACAGTAAGTTTCTCCCAGTCCGCACGTACCGGATATTTAATTATTTCCATAGAATTCTCTTTTTAACAATCCATATTTTACAATATCCGTATAACCGGACACCAGTAATTCTCCATCCCGTTCAATACCTTCTTCCTGAAAACCCAATCGTTCCGGTATTCTCCGGCTCTTCTGATTACCGGTTGCTACCTGAATCAGAATACGGTTCATATTCAGTTTACGAAAAGCATATTGGATCAATTGATAACAAGAGAGTGTTACAATTCCTTTTCCTTCAAACAAGGGATTTAGCCAGTAACCGATCTCCACTTTGTGATTCATGTGATCCGGATTTTTTAACCCGATCAGTCCGGCAAACACATCTTCAAAACGAATAATGAACAGGATCTCTTCACTATCCACCACACTTCCTAAGAAGTTTTCACTGTCCTGCTGAGTCTTCGTAAAGTCTACAAAAGGTAACCAGGTGCGTAAAGATTCACGGTGCTCATCAATTGTCCGGAAAATAGCGGCCGCATCTTCCGGAACCGGAGGATGGAGGCTGATCTTTTCATTTACAAGGATGGAACGGGTAGGTATCATAGAATCATTTTTTCAATTGGTATGATCAAAATACCTTCTGCTCCCATTGATTTTAGTTTACCGATAATTTCCCAGAAATGTTTTTCTTCAATTACGGTCTGCACAGAAACCCAGCCCTCCTCTGCTAATGGAGTAATAGTCGGACTCTTCATGCCCGGTAACATTTCAATGATCTGATCCAGTTTCTCCTTTGGGGCATTCAGCAACACATACTTTTTGCCTTCGGCAGCCTGGATCGCTTCAAAACGGAAGATGAGTTCATTCAGAATAGTCTGCTTTTCCTCAGAAAGATCATTATTTGCGATCAGGAGAGCTTCACTCTGCATCACCACTTCCACTTCTTTCAGGCGGTTACTAACTAATGTACTCCCTGAACTGACAATATCAAAAATAGCATCTGCCAGACCAATACCCGGTGCGATCTCTACGGAACCGCTGATTACATGGAGTTCAGATTTCACGTTGTTATCAGCCAGGTATTTATTCAGGATCTCCGGATAGGAAGTTGCGATCGTTTTTCCATCAAACCACTGCACACCCTGATAATCCGCATCTTTGGGAATTGCCAGGGAAAGACGGCATTTACTGAATCCTAAACGTTTAACCAACCGGGCTTCTCCCCCTTTTTCCACATATTCATTTTCTCCAACAATACCCACATCGGCGACTCCATTGGCTACTGACTGGGGAATATCATCGTCACGAAGGAACAGAAGCTCTACCGGAAAACCTTTGGCAGATAGTAACAAAATACGTTTTCCTCTATTCAACTTAATACCTGCTTCTTCCAGCAGAAGCATTGTTTCGTCATACAGACGGCCTTTGGATTGTACTGCGATTCTTAACATCATGTGTTTTATTATTTTATTGTTTACAATATCAGACGAATAACAAAAAATAAGGCTCACCGAACATACGGCAAGCCTTCCTTTTTATATGATGAGTATCTACATACCACACAGCCCACCGAACTACTGTCCGTTGTAATGTGCATGATGATGATGTAGAGCACTAAATTTCATTTTATATTTATTTATTCATCGCAAAATTACAATAATTATTTAATTACCCAATATTTCTTACAAAAAATCACCGAAAAGGATTCAACAAAGTTATTCCTATATTTTTTCTACCTTTGTGGCTCTTTATAAAAAACCAATATAATATGAGCGAAATTTCAAATTGTCCGGTATGCCAGATGGACAATACCTACTTTGACGGAACCATGATGATCTGCCCGGATTGCAGTCATGAGTGGACAGAAGATGACAACCAGGAAGAAAATAATGTGCCGAAAGATAGTAACGGAGCGGAATTAATGGATGGTGACAGCGTCACCGTGATCAAAGACCTGAAAGTAAGAGGTTCTTCTATGGTGATCAAACGGGGAACTAAAGTCAAAAGCATCCGCCTGACAGAGGACCCGGAAGAAGTAGATTGCAAGATCGACGGTAGCAGCATTGTACTGAAAACCTGCTTTTTGAAGAAATAATTATACTGTCATACTTCCCCTGTTGAGCACCTCTCTACATACCTCTTTTACAGGCCGTAGGCCTACTATATGTTAGGCCCCGGCAACGCCGGGGATGGATAACGAAGTCTATATTGCGGGCTGGAAGCCCAGCATAGTCCTATATAAACTAAAAGAATAGGAGTACCTCCCGTTATTTTTATACTATGCTGCTCCTACGGAGCGCAATATCTTCTGTATTACCTAAACCCCAGCGTTGCTGGGGCCTAACATATAGTAGGCCTACGGCCTGTAAAAGAGGTCTGTATAGAAGAGTTCAGCAGGGAGGTTTTGCTTCTTTACTCTTTAAGATATTCTGCGATAGAAAGGAAATTCCGCTCTAACAGATACATTTGGTTTGCCATAAATACAAAAAATTCTCCCCAGTGTTCCCGGCGATGGATATCTATTCCTTCTTTGGCTATATAGATACGGGCTACCTGATTCCCGGTTTCACGGACATAACAAATATCCCAGATCAGTCCCTCCGGAAAATCTTTTTCCAAAGCATCTTTATACCAGGTTAGCTTTTCAAACATCTCCAAACGATCCTCTTCATTCTTATTATTGACTTCAAGGATCACATACGCACCCTGGCGGGTGGCATCAAATTTTAGTTCAACGCCTCTTACTTTCGTATTATATAATGTCCAGATCTTTTTCCGGTTCCGTAGTTTAGGCTGCACTTCACAAAAAGCTGCAAAGCTCTCCCAAAATTCAACTTTTAAACGCTTTAACTCTTCTTTGCTGTACATGTAGCCAGCTACTTTATTTACTTATAAATCTCATTCTTATTCACCTTTACAATTTTACCGAAACGGGCTAATTGTTTTTGGTCTATTTTTTTGGCATTCCCGACAATCATATAAATCACCGGACGGTCCTGCACGTGTTGTTGATAAAACCGGAGAATATCTTCTATTTGCATCCCGGAAACATCTTCCAGTAAACCGATATTCGGATCTGCCGCATAGCCTTCATTTAGATAGAGAGCCACTTTCTCCGGTATTTTCCGGAAAGTAGGGTAACTGGTACTGACCCTATTTATAATCGATTGCTTAACAGCCGGTAACCGCTCTGCTTTCACAGGCATTTTACGGATCAGAGAATCCAGCACCTCCATCGCATCCAATGTTTTATCTGCCTGGGTGGACAATACGGTGACAAATTCTCCGGGTTTATCTTTATGTTGTACGACCGGCAATTTATAAAATCCCTGTGTTCTGTAGGCATAGGAGCGGTATTCACGGATCTCCTGAAACATCAGGGAAGACATATCTCCGCCAAAGTAACCGGAAAATAACCGGGAAATATGACGGGAAGAAGCATCTTCTACCGGATCTCCCGCGACAAAGCTATATACAATGCTCTGTCCGGCATCCGGCATATGGTATAAAAAGACCGTAGGTTCCTGATAAGTTTTCACCGGACGATAGACCGGAGAAGCCGAAGGGATCGTGATCCGGTCAATCGGGATATGGTTGGTGATCTTTTTCGCCACCTCCTCATCCTGCAAGGTTCCACAATAATAGAACTCACAGGCAACCTTTTGGATCTCCTGAAAGGTATTCAACAGATCCTCTCCTTTTAAATTCTTTATATCTGATAAAGAAAGTTTATTCAGATAAGAAGATTTTTCGCCGTACCGGACCATCTCCGACAGGACTGTACCCAACTGGTCTGTCGATTTATAGAAAGCTTTACGTAATACCTTTTCTTCATCTACTAATTGTTTTTTCTTTTTATCATCTGCTTTTACCTCCTGCATAAAATCCGCGACCAAGGAAAGTGTCTCATCAAACTTGGCATCGAATCCACTGATCTTAATAGCAAAACGGTTTTCATCCACTACAAAAGACAGGGTACTACCTAAGCTTTGCAATTTCCCCCGGAAATCATCAAAAGACAGCGTTTCCGTTCCCAGGAAGGGCAAATAGGCAGCTAACTGGATAAGTTCCGGTTGCTCCACTTTTCCCACCCCATAGGAAATATCCAGCGTAAAAATATCATTCACCGGATTCACGGTGGCGTATAAAGTGGCTAACGGAGACAAAGTGATCCGGTGTGCATCGTTCCGGAGATCCAGAAACCGGGGAGTAACCTCTTTCACCGGGATCTTTTCCAGCTCCTTCGCATATTCGGAAACAGCCTCCGGATGTTTCGGGATAATAGGCTGAAAGTTCGGTTTCGGTAAATTATCCTTCTTATATTTTCCGGTTGTCTTGGTTACATAGAGATAATTATCAGTAAAATATTTTTGAGCGATTGCCATAACATCCTCTTTCGTCAAGGCATTGATATGGTCGATCTCTTTTACATATTCCTCCCAGGATTTCCCCTGTGAGAACATAGTAACCATGGCTTCCGCACGGGAATTGATCTCTTCCAGTCGGGAAACATATTTTCGTTTCTGCTCAAGTTTCAGGCTGTTAAACATTTCATCTGTGAAATCCCCGTTTTTGATACGGTTAATCTCCTGCCAGATCAGTTCTTTCGCTTTGGCCCGGGTCTGGAATACCAGTTTAGGTATACCGATCACCGCCAGCACACCTGCTTCATTCAGGTTTTCATTCACTGTCATAGCCGCCATCAGCTTCCGGTTCACCATCAGCTTATCTAAATAGCCTGTGCCGTTGGAATTATTTAATAACCCCATAACAATATTCAACGGGATCTGATCCGGATGATTTGCCGGAACGCCCCGGAAAGCGAACCCGACGCCATTGATAATAGGGATAGAAAACTTAACCAGAAACTCCTCTTCGCCGGTAAAAGGAGGAAGTTCGATCTGTTCTTCTTTTACCGGGGCTTCTCCTGCGCGGATACGGGAAAAAGTGGCTTCCAGGATAGGCAAAACCTTTTCACTATCAAAATCTCCACTCAGGATTAATCCCATGTTAGAAGCAACATAGTATTCCTCAAAGAATTTCTGCATTTCCGAAAGACGGGGATTTTTCAGATTCTCCGTACTCCCTAAAATAGAATACGCATACGGATGAGGCTGAAAGTACCGTTCCATGAACTTATCCATCGCATCTCTGCCGATAAAATCATGGTACATATTTTTTTCTTCATACACAGTTTCCAGTTCACTCTGAAACATACGGAAAACAGGATTGATCAGCCGTTCACTGTTCAGTTCTGCCCATTGAACCATATATTCCGGGGAAAAGGTATTCATATATACTGTATAGTCATACGAAGTTCCTGCATTTAACTGTGTTCCCCCATATTGGGAGATCAAACGGTTAAATTCGTTCGGGATCACATATTCCGAAGCCTGGACACTTAGCTCATTGATCTCTTTCTGGATTTGCTGCCGCTTCTTATCTTCTTCTGTCCCTGCCAGTTCATCATATTTGAGAGCGATCGCATCCAAGATCACTTTTTCCTTCTGATAATCAATCGTCCCGATCTTATCAGTCCCTTTGAACATGATATGTTCAAAATAATGAGCGATCCCTGTATTAGGTGAATCTTTTGCTCCGGCTTTGACTACAACAGCACCAAACACCTTCGGCTGGCTATGATCTTCATTTAACCAAACCGTCAGTCCATTACTGAGTATGTGTTCCTTAACCGAAAGAGATTGATTGTTTTGTGCCGACAATTGATTAGAAGCAAAAGATAGTAGTATCATAAAAAACGAAAATTTCATTTTGTATTTTCAAATACATATTTACCACACAAATATACCTGTTTCAAAGGAGAGTTCCCAATAAAGTAAGGATTATAACCATTTTTTCGTAAATTTGCCTGTAATTGAAACTCATTCTTTTATATGAAGATAGACATGATACAAAATCTGGTAAGTAAATATCTGATAGAATTTGGTATCATCAACGATACAAGCAGCCACTGGGATAACCTGGTGGTGTTACTTATCATTATTGCCCTGGCTTTTATGGCGGATTTTATCTGCCGGAATATCTTTTTAGGAGCATTCAAACGTCTGGCAAGAAAAACGAAAAACGAATGGGATGACCTGATCGTGGACCGGAAGATCATTAATAAACTAATGAACATCATTCCGGCAATCCTGATCTATGCACTGCTCCCGTTAGCTTTTCCTCAGAATGAATATACGGAGATACTGGATCTGCTGTTGCGGTTATGTATGATCTATATCATTGCCGTTTCCCTGCGATTTATCAACGCCTCCTTAAACACGATTCACGAAATATACAGTCTGAAAGACAAGAAGCGGAATAAATCTTTAAAAGGATTTGTCCAGATCCTCCAGGTGGCGATCCTCTTTGTAGGGATCATTATTATCATAGGCATCCTGATCAATAAATCACCGGCAACCCTGTTCGCCGGCTTAGGTGCTTCCGCTGCCATCCTGATGTTAGTATTCAAGGATACGATTCTGGGCTTTGTTGCCGGGATTCAGTTATCGGCCAATGATATGCTACGTCCGGGTGACTGGATCACCATGGATAAGTACGGGGCAGATGGTACAGTGATAGATGTCACCCTGCATGCCGTCAAAGTCAGGAACTTTGACCGGACAATCACGACCATACCTCCGTATGCATTGGTTACCGATTCGTTCCAGAACTGGCGGGGAATGTTCGATTCAGGAGGCCGCCGGGTGAAGCGTTCTGTATTTATTGATATGAACAGTGTCAAATTCTGTACGCCGGAGATGTTAAACAAATTCCGGAAAATCTCTTTATTAACAGACTATATTGACCGGAAAGAGAAAGAATTACAGGAATACAACGAAGAAAATCAGATAGATGATTCCATATGGGTAAACGGCCGCAGGCAGACAAACATCGGAATTTTCCGTGCTTACCTGGAACGTTATCTCCAGCAATCGACCTTAGTACATCATGAAGGATTCTTCTGTATGGTTCGCCATTTGCAACCGACAGAAAAAGGGATCCCTATTGAACTCTATTTCTTTACTAACAGGACAGAGTGGCCTGTTTATGAATCGATCCAGGCAGATGTATTTGATCATATTCTGGCCATCATCCCGGAATTTGAATTACGGGTATTCCAGAATATATCCGGCAATGACCTGAGAAGTTTGAATATTAAAGAAATACTTTCCTGAAAAAATAAAGCCGGTTCTTTATTGTTTACCAGGCGTTTTGATCCGGTGGTGTACGTCTGTTAGCTTCGGTTAACAGGCGTACTTTTTTAATAGCATATATTTATAGAATGCAGAGAAGGCAGACTTACGCAGAGAATATATTTTTAAATCCTATTCTTTCTGCGTAAGTCTGCCTTCTCTGCTTTATTTGCCTTCTAACAGCAGGAACTTATTTGATCATATCGAATCCTGTATACGGTATTAAAGCCGCAGGGATGCGGATGCCTTCCGGAGTTTGATGATTTTCGAGTAAGGCAGCTACAATACGAGGTAAAGCCAGCGCACTACCATTTAGTGTGTGACAAAGCTGTGTTTTTTTATTTTCATCTCTGTAACGGCATTTCAGACGGTTTGCCTGATAGCTTTCAAAATTGGAAACAGAACTAACCTCCAACCAACGTTTCTGAGCAGCAGAATAGACTTCAAAGTCAAATGTCAGGGCTGAAGTAAAACTCATATCTCCACCACACAGACGCAGGATACGCCAGGGAAGTTCCAGTTTTTCCAGTAATGTCTGCACATAATCAACCATTTCCTGTAGGGACTGGTAGGAATGTTCCGGTTTATCAATCCGTACAATCTCCACTTTATCAAACTGGTGCAGACGGTTCAGGCCCCGGACATCTTTCCCGTAAGATCCGGCTTCCCGGCGGAAACAGGCGGAATAAGCGGTGTTCATCACCGGCAGATCCGATTCATTCAGGATCACATCCCGGTAAATATTCGTAACAGGTATCTCTGCCGTAGGGATCAGATAGAGATCATCTGCTGTCGCGTGATACATCTGGCCTTCTTTATCAGGAAGGTTTCCCGTTCCATATCCGGAGGTAGCATTTACCACATACGGAGGTTGGATTTCTAAGTACCCGGCTTCACGGGCATTATCCAGGAAGAAATTGATCAACGCACGTTGCAGACGGCTTCCGAACCCTTTATAAACAGGAAAACCCGCTCCGGTGATCTTAACCCCTAATTCAAAGTCGATCAGATCATATTTTTTCGCCAGCTCCCAGTGGGGTAATGCACTTTCTCCCAATTCAGGAATACTGCCTCCCTCTTTCTCACAGATATTATCTTCTGCTAATTTACCCTCCGGTACAGAATCATGAGGCAGGTTAGGGATCTGCACCAGAATATCATGTATTTGTTGTTCTGCCGAAGCTTTTGTTTCATCCAGCTTTTTACTGTTTTCCTTCATCTCCGCCACCTGGGCACGGGCAGCCTCCGCTTCTTCCTTCTTTCCCTCTTTCATCAGCTGGCCAATGGTTTTGGATAGCTGGTTCAGCGCCGCCAGGTTAGCATCCAGTTCCTGTTGGGTAGTCCGTCTGGTCTTATCCAGCTCGATTACCTGTTCTATATACTCTTTTGCATCAAAATGCTTTCTGGCAAGTTTCCGGATCACCTCTTCCGTATGCTCTGTAATAACTTTAAGCGTCAACATATCTTCGTCTATGTTTTTTTAATTGAAGATACAAAGGTATATATTAATTGAGAACTGACAATTGAGAATTGACAATTGTGGAGTGTTTTCTATATAAAAAGAAAAGGTCTTGTGAGCTGGTTTTCCTCTTTTATTACCTGAGGATCCACCTTTCACAAGACCTTTGCCTGTTTTTGTATGTTGGTTTCTTAACCCCGTTCCCGTGTGTTTTTATCCACATTCATTTCATCCACGGAAGGTTGAACTTCTTTTACGCTTAGTACTTCATCCTCGTCCGGAAGCACCTGTTCCACCGGATAGCGTTCTTTCATCTTATCTAATGTAGCATCATCCAATTCTTTGTATTTATCATTCGTACCACATCCGCACCGTTTATTAGTGGAGGAAGGCTGGATTTTATCATGAGGTGCCTGGCCGGCAGGTTGAGAATCAGAGCTCCGGTCAGCCGTAGTGGATACTTCCTCATCCGGCACGCTTACCATGGTTATATCGATCACTTCATCTTCGGTAATAATAATATCGCGTTCTACCACAATTTCATCCTGATCCATATCCCGTTGAATCATCTGGTCAGTATCCATCGTTTGGTCATTATCCATCGTTGTATCCGCTATACCATTTTTAGTAAGGTCCCGGTCATTTTGCAGAGAACTACCTCCCAGATAGTCACTGCCCGGTACACATGTATTCTGTACCTCTTTCGTGGGTTCCGGCTGGCTTCCATATCCGGAAATGCCATCATCCACCAGCACATCATCCGTATCCATCAATTCATCTTCGATCAGTTCTTCGTGAGACGCTTTATCTTCCAGTTCTTCCCGTTCACTGTTCAGGTTTCCATAGGTGTAATCATTTGTCAATCCCACAGGTTGGGTAGACTGGCTTTCACTCCTTATTTCTGCTGATACATCCCGCAGGGTTCTCATTATTTTTGTCATATCCTTTACTTTTTAAATGGTTGAATACTTTTGTGTTTCAACACATTTAGTAAAGAGATAGTTGTTAAGATTTTCTTATTTTTTCCCAGCAGGAATAAAAAAAGGTTTATTTGACCCGGCCTCCTGTAATCCAGGTTCTTAGATAGTAAGGTTCACTCAATGTGCTGACCATAACTCCCCTTGACGTACTGGTATGTACGAACTTGCCGTTTTTCAGATAAATACCCACATGGGTAGGTACTTTTTTATTCCTTCCACTGGTAGCAAAAAACACCAGATCCCCCTCCCGGAGACCATTCCGGCTCACTTTTTTGCAGTTATGTTTCAGCATATCGGCAGAGGAGCGGGCCAACTGTTTCCCATAGACTTCACGATACAGGATCGCTACAAACCCGGAACAATCCACCCCTTTTTTAGTACTTCCTCCCATCCGGTGCGGAGTGCCCAGCCATTTGGAGGCTTCCGTATACAGATGGATATTATCCTGAGGGGTCACTCTCACACCGAACTTTTGGGAAAGAACCGCCGGGGATTCCATCCCCGCGGTGGGAATCCGTTTTTTAGACCCACAGGAAGTGTTTGCAATCAGGACAATCAGTAATAGAAAAAAAGTTATTTGCTTGTTTCTCATCAGCTTCACAATCTTAAAGTGACAAATATAAAAGTTAATCAACAATTGAAACAGTTTCCACCGGAATTTAACATTCTTCTTCTCCTGCCGGCAACTCACATAAAAACTCTTCTCTCCCCCAACCAAAAACAAAGGAATAGGATGAAAACAGGCAGACCTCCCTTTCTTTTCTTTGGCCCACGGCCGTGGGCCCATGGGATCACACGTGAGAACCGATAGGATCACGCACGTGAACCAACAAGCCCACGGCCGTGGGCCCAAATCTTTCCTCCTACTAACGCAAGAACAGCATCCGAGCTCCGTATTTCCTGCCTGCGAAGCTGAGTAAAACCGACTATATACAAATGAAAAAATGATGGATTATAAGTTTAGATCCCTAAAGGGGATCCAGCAATAGCCCAGGTTTCTATCCCCAAAGGGGATGTATCAATAGCCCAGGGATGAACGAAGTGATTCCCTGGGGAAGAATCATCCTTTCATAACCTTGAAAACTCTCTGCTTTTCCGTATGCAACCCACTGCGGGGTTGTTTTGGGGCGGTTTCTACCCAGGGAATCGCCTTTGGCTCATCCCTGGGCTACTGCTGGATCCCCCTTGGGGATCATTCATCCTCATTAGTTTTGGATTTCCAATAATTTTGGGTTTCCATCACGGATCATTTATAGTCAATGGCCTTGAACTTCCGGTGAAAATACCCATTACTTACAAATGGGATCTTCTGATTTTATTTTTTCTGATTTTTACACCGGCTCGTAAGCGGGGATCGCAAAGAAAGTAACGGACATCGTAAAATAAAACACTTGAAACAGCCGGTTCTCATGCGATCCCCGCCTGCTCGGGGAACAGAGATCAGTTCTGACCAACTTAACAGACCTATCCAAAAGTGAGGCAGAGGTTTTAAGTGGATAATAACGATCAACAGGAAATAAAAAAGAGAGCTACTCCAAAAAGGAATAGCTCTCTTCATATGATTAAAAACACTTGTTTGCTTATTTCGCTGAATAGCTTTTATTCAGGTATTCGATCAACTCACCGGTAATATTATAAGCATCTCCGGCAATCAGGATGTTATCCATTCCTGTGTTACTGAGAATTACCTGATATCCTTTGGTTTGATTGAAAATATTTAATTGTGCAACCAATGAATCCCGGAGCTGAGACATCAATTGTTGTTGCTCTAACATTAACTCCTGAGCCAGACGGTTGTCCAGTTCCTGTAGTTCCTGCTGTTTGTTCATCAAACGTTGTTCTTCCTGAGCCGCACGTTCACGGGCAAGGAAGGCGTTATTTTTAAGTTTACGCTGGAAATCCTGTACCTCTGTTCTCAATGCATTTGCTTTCTGGTTGATATTGGCTCTTGAGTTTTCCTCTTTTTTCAGGATCACTTCACTGAGGTCTTTATAGTAATTGTAGTTCATCAGGAGAGAATCCATATCCACATAGGCAATCGGAAGGATACCTGACAAATTTTCATCTGAGGTAAATGCAGCTTTCGTAACGTTCGTCTCTTTCTTCCCTGAGAATTGCAGGACAAACAAAATTACAATCGCCACGGCAAGGACACCGTTAATCACGTAGTTAATGTTCTTCATAAAGTCTAATTTAAATCTCTATATTATATTTTTACTTCTTTCAACCGTTCCGCTAAATTTTTATGCTTCAAACGTTCCCGGTCCTGTGTTCTGGCACAGGCAAGTCCCTTATCCCGGAGTGCTTTATTGCCCCCGATATGCAGATTGGGAAACGCACCGTTCTTCTGCAGTAAGATCTTTACTGAGAGTAAGACTACGCAAATACCAAGAATAATAACCGTTATAAATAATGTTGTAAGCATTTTCTTATATATTTGTGGACGCAAATATAAGAGTTTAAGTGAATACATAGTATCTTTTTGATGTATTATTCTACATTTTTTCAGACCTTAATTATGTTTTTGCTTAATTATTAACTTTACAGGTTACACATATAATACATTATAACATTATGAAAATTACAGATTTAAAACCGGGAATCGTCTGGAAATTCTTCCATGAAATCACACAGGTTCCACGTCCTTCAAAAAAAGAAGGAAAAATAATCCAGTATCTGAAATCTTTTGCCAACGAGCATAACATCGCTCTGAAAGAAGATGAAGCAGGTAATATTCTGATGTTTAAACCAGCGACGCCAGGCTATGAAAATCTACCGGTGGTTATTCTTCAGTCTCATATGGACATGGTGTGTGAGAAAAACAGCGATAAAGATTTTGACTTTGACAACGATCCTATTGAAACCGTGGTTGACGGAGAATGGCTTCGTGCAAATGGCACCACCTTAGGAGCGGACAACGGGATTGGTATGGCAGCCCAGTTAGCCGTACTGGCATCCGATGATCTGGAACATGGTCCTATCGAATGCCTGTTCACCGTGGACGAAGAAACCGGACTGACCGGAGCGATGGCTCTGAAAGAGGGCTTTATGACCGGAGATATTCTCCTGAACCTGGATAGTGAAGATGAAGGAGAGATCTTTATGGGTTGTGCCGGAGGAAAAGGCACCCAGGCTGAATTCCGCTATGAACCGGTGGAAGCTTCTCCTAACATGCTCTATTTCCGGCTGGATGTAAAAGGGCTGAACGGAGGACATTCCGGAGGAGAGATCCATAAAGGATTAGGGAACGCAAATAAAATCCTGGTTCGCTTTCTTTATTCCCTGAAAAAGAAATATGACTTTTCCCTGTGTGCGTTCAACGGTGGTAACCTGCATAACGCGATCCCCCGTGAAGCACATGCGATCATTGGCGTCCATCCGGAAGATAAAGAAAATGTACGGGTGATGCTGAACCTCTTTGCCGCGGATATCGAAAATGAATTGAAGCGGGTAGATCCGAACGTAAAGCTTACGATGGAATCAGCCGACAAGCCTGCACACAAAATAGATGACAGAACAGCCGAGCGGCTGATCTATGCGCTGATGGCTTGTCCGCATGGCGTAATCGGTATGAGCCATGACATAGAAGGGCTGGTAGAAACATCCACCAACCTTGCTTCCGTAAAAATGATTGACCATGATAAGATCCTTGTCGGAACCAGCCAGCGTAGTTCGGTTGAATCCTGCAAAGAAGCAATTGCAGACCAGGTAGCAAGTACCTTCCTGTTAGCAGAAGCCCATGTGACGCAGGGTGAAGGCTATCCGGGATGGGCTCCCAATCCGGATTCTCCTATTTTAAAAGTCGCCCAGGAAAGTTACAGGAAATTATTCAATAAAGAAGCGAAAATCATGGCTATCCATGCCGGACTGGAGTGTGGTTTATTCCTGGAAAAATATCCAAGATTAGATATGATCTCTTTTGGTCCTACGCTGCGAGAGGTGCACTCTCCGAACGAACGGATTCAGATAGATACGGTTGACCTGTGGTGGAAACATCTGATTGAATTATTAAAGAGCATTCCCGCAAAATAAATAAGGATTGTATCCGTTAGTAAAAGAGGATGAGTCTCCGGTGGGACTTCTCCTCTTTTATTTTTAAATAGCATACGATCAGATGAATAAACTTTCAGTCTTCCTTTTATCCGTTTTTACCTTATGTACCGGGATCTTCTCTTCCTGTAATGACTGGGAGGATGATATTGCTACCAACCCGGCCTATAAATTAAACTTTTCCGTAGATACGATCGCTTTTGACACCGTATTTACCACCATTGGTTCAGCCACCAAGGAGTTTATGATCTACAACCGGAACAACAAACCGTTAAATATTTCTTCTATCAGTGTAGCAAACAGCGACCATTCGGGTTTTCGTATCAATGTGGACGGGCGGAAAGGTCAATCCTTTTCTGATATTCTGATCCTGGGAAATGATAGTCTGTTTGTGTTAGTGGAGGTTACCATAGATCCTACCGGAGAGGATCAGCCGCTGCTCATCGAGGATCAGATCCAGTTCTTAACCAATGGGAATACCCAGTCTATTCAGTTGGCAGCCTATGGACAGGATGTTCATTTGATCCGGGACGGCTACACATTTGACAAAGACACCCTGCTGACAGCAGAAAAACCTTATCTGGTCTATGATAGTATAGAGGTCGCTACCGGAGTAACGGTTGAAATAGAGGAAGGAGCTATTTTTTATATGCACAATAAGGCGAAATGGATCATTGACGGAAAACTATTGGCAAAAGGGACTGTGGGATCACCGGTTCTTTTCCGGGGTGACCGGTTAGATTATCTGGAAAAAGACCGTTTATATGACCGTATACCCGGGCAATGGGAGGGGATTTATTTCTCTCCGGAAAGTTTTGAAAATGAATTGGACCATGTCATCATCCGCAATACGGTAAACGGGATCGTGTGTGAAGAATCCACTCCGGAAACACGCAAACTAACCATCACGAACTCCCAGCTTACCAATTCAGATAAATCCGTATTGCAGGCAATTAACTGTCATATAGCAGTCGCTGGTACCGAATTATCTAACGCGGTGGAAGATGTCGTGGCGCTGCATGGTGGAAAATATAGTTTCATCCACTGTACGTTAGCTAATTATATGACAAGGAAAACACGTGCCAATGGGATGTATACGTTATACCTCTCTAATTTTTATAAAACAGGAGAAGAAAAAGCGTTTCCTCTTGTCGAAAGTACCTTTGAAAATTGTATTGTTGATGGTAGTTTTTCCGAAGAACTGGAGATCGATATGAAAGATCCGGTCGCAGGTATTTACCGCTTCGATCATTGCACGCTTAAATCCGGGAAACAGGGTGCTGAGTTGACAAACATTCAAAAAGGTTCTCCCTCCTATGTCAGTTTGGGAAACCGTACGAATGATTACTATTTTGATTTCCGCCTGACTCCGGATGAAGATTCCGGGACCTACTATGGGATCGGAAACGGGGACCCTGTCCCTGCAGAAAAATATCCCCTGGACCGGTATGGGGAAAACCGTCTGGCAGACGGGAAAGCGCCGGATGTGGGAGCCTATGTATATATTCCTATGGAAACAGATTAAAACAAAAAAATGACCAACCAAACCTTATCTTTTATCTTATTCATTACCCTTTTTTCCTGTATGCCTGCGAAAGGACAGGTGAACTACCGGGTGATGTTCTACAACGTGGAGAATTTGTTTGATACGGTGGATGATCCGCTGAAAGATGACAATGAATTCCTGCCTGCCGGAAACCGGAGATGGACCCCTAAACGGTATTATCATAAACTGAATCAGATAGCCAAAGTCATTCACGCTGCCGGGGAATGGGAAACACCCGCCCTGATCGGATTATGCGAGGTGGAAAATGATACGGTCTTACATCATCTCCTTTCCCGCACTTCCCTCCGCCACATGGATTACCGCTACTGCGTCACGGCCAGTCAGGATAACAGAGGAATGAATGTGGCCCTTCTCTATCAACGGGATAAATTCCGCTATATAAACCATACGGGTTACCAGGTCCGGTTTACCTCCAAACGTCAGAAATCAACCCGGGACATCCTGCATGCCTGGGGTGAGATCCTCTCCGGGGATACGCTGGATCTGTTGATAAACCATTTCCCTTCCCGGTATGGAGGAGAAAAGGAGAGCGAAAAAGGCAGGCTGGATGCCGCTTTTACATTAAAAAGGATCGCTGATTCTTTATGCCTGATCCGTAAAAACCCGTTGCTTATTATTATGGGAGACTTTAATGACGAGCCCACAGATAAAAGTATCCGGGAAGTTTTAAACGCCTGTCCGCTGTCCGGTCCTGATCCATCTTCCCGCAACCATTTCTCTCCTGATGGGTTATATAATCTGATCCCACAGAAAAATAAGATGCATATCACCGGAACTCATAAATACCAGGGTAGCTGGGCCCAGTTAGATCAGATCATCCTGAATGGCAGATGGTTTGAACCCTCTTCTTCTTTACAGGTAAAACCCGGCAGTTGCCGGATCTTTACGCCGGACTTTCTGTTTATAGCTGACCGAACATGGAAAGGGATCCGTCCGAAACGCACTTTTCATGGTTTCAGGTATGAAGGAGGATACAGTGATCATCTACCTCTCATTACAGACTTTTTATTATATTTGTCTTCCCAACCATAATATATAAACCTGTACGCATGCGACTCAAGATCGTTTTTATTCTCTCTCTTTTCGTTTGGATCCATTCATTTCCCGGAGTGGCTCAAAGCCTAAGGAATCCTTTTGATTTTCCGATCCTGTTAAGTGGTAATTTCGGGGAATTGAGGAGTAACCATTTTCACGCCGGCATTGACTTTAAAACGCAGGGAGTGGAAGGAAAACCGGTACATGCGGTAGAGGAAGGATATATTTCCCGGATCGGAGTCAGTCCCTGGGGATATGGGAATGTACTCTATATCGATCATCCGGATGGTACGACTACCGTGTATGGTCACCTGCAAAAATTCGCGGCTTCTGTAGCACAATATGTAAAGGAGCAACAATATGAAAAGGAGACGTTCACCGTTAATCTGTATCCCGGGCCGGAGTTATTCCCTGTCAAAAAGGGAGAGGTGATCGCTCTTGCCGGGAATTCCGGAAGTTCCGCGGGTCCGCATCTTCATTTTGAGGTCAGAGACACGCAGACAGAAGAGGTGCTGGATCCCCTCCTATACTATAAAGAACAGATCAAAGATACCCGTCCTCCGGCTATTCAAGGGGTCATGATCTATCCCATAGAAGGAAAAGGGATCGTCAATAACCAGCTCCGGAAAGTAGAATTAAAACCGGTGAAAGATAAAAACGGAAAACTAATGCTGAGTGGTAAAGTGGAAGCCTGGGGGGGGATAGGATTAGGGATTAAAGCCTATGACTATATGGATAACACAACTAATATTTATGGAGTGAAAGAAATTACTCTTCAGGCAGACGGAGAAACAATTTTTTACAGTCATATCGACCGCTATGCTTTAAAAGATACACGCTACCTGAATAGTTTCACAGACTATGAAGAATGGAGGGACCGCCGCTCTTTTTATATGAAAAGTTTTGTAGATCCGGGAAACCGTCTTCCGTTTATAGAAAGTATAAACCGGGGAATCCTCCGGATCGAAGAAGAACGTCCCTATCATCTCACCTATCTGTTAAAAGACGCGCATGGAAATTCGGCCGAAATCTCCCTGACCATTCAGGGAAAAGAACAATCCATCCGCCAGCCGGAACTGGAAAATGATCATTTCTTTCACTGGCGAAGTGATAACCGGTTTGGAGCAAAAGGGATCCGCCTGATGATCCCTAAAGGGAATTTATATAATGATTTCTTTTTCCGCTATCAGGTGAAAGAAGATAGTACGGCGTTAGCAGCCACTCATATCCTGCATAATCGTCCGGTCGCATTTCATACTTCCGGCAAAATATCCATCAAACTGCAAACAGATACGCTGGAAAACAAACAACAATATGGAATTGTCCGGCTACAGCATGGGAAACCTTCCTGGATCGGCGGGGAATACCGTTATGGCTGGATCGATGCTGACATACGGGAGTTAGGCACCTATACCATCCGGCAGGACACCAAACCTCCGGTCATCACCCCGGTTAACCAGGAGAAATGGATTAGCAGCTGCACCTTTACATTCCGTATTTCTGATAATCTGAGTGGAGTAAAGTCCTACCGGGGAGAGATAGACGGACACTATGTCTTATTTGAATTTGATGGTAAAAAGGGACTTATTTCCTACACCTTCGATCCGGAACGTCTGGAAAAAGGTAGTCATGAACTGAGTCTTACGGTGACAGATGCCTGTGGAAATGAAACCCGGTTTATTCATCCCTTCCGGTGGTAAAAAAACAACGCAAAGATTTGTATAAAATAATTAATTCCATACATTTGCTTTCCGTAGATAAATTTCAGAGATCAATTGCTTAAAATGAACTAATATAGGTAATATGGAAAATAATGAATTATTAGAAATGGTAAGAAATAAAGCGCAGGGCTGGCTTACCAAAAGTTATGACGAAGACACACGCAATCAAGTACAAGCGCTGTTGGATAATGAAGATCCGACAGATTTGATCGAAGCCTTTTATAAAGACCTTGAATTTGGTACCGGGGGTCTACGTGGTATCATGGGTGTGGGTTCCAACCGGATGAATATTTATACGGTAGGTGCCGCTACACAAGGTTTATCCAATCACCTGAATAAGGAATTCGGTCATTTAGACCAGATCAAAGTAGTGATCGGTCATGATTGCAGAAATAACAGCCGGAAGTTTGCAGAAATCTCCGCAGATATTTTTTCTGCGAATGGCATTAAAGTCTACCTGTTTGAAGATCTGCGCCCGACTCCGGAAATGTCTTATACCATCCGTAAAATGGGATGCCAGAGCGGTATTATCCTGACTGCGTCACACAATCCGAAAGAATATAACGGATATAAAGCATATTGGGATGATGGTGCCCAGATGATCGCTCCACATGACAGAAACACCATTGCGGAAGTGAATAAGATCCGTAACGCAAGTGAGATCAAATTCACAGGAAACAAAGAATTGATCGAGATCATCGGTAAAGAAATCGATGAACAATATATCCAGGACCTGACTACGATTTCTTTATCTCCTGAGGCAATCCAACGCCACCGGGATATGAAGATCGTCTATACTCCTATTCATGGTACAGGGGTAGAGATCGTTCCGGCTACTTTGAAAGCCTATGGCTTCACCAACATTATCCATGTTCCTGAACAGGATGTGGTTAGCGGGGATTTCCCGACTGTAGTTTCTCCGAATCCGGAAGAACCGGCAGCATTGGCAATGGCCGTAGAAAAAGCAAAAGAAACAGATGCTGAACTGGTGATGGCGTCTGACCCGGATGCAGACCGTGTAGGTGCAGCGATCAAAAATAATGAAGGAGAATGGGTACTGATCAACGGTAACCAGACCTGCATGCTATTTGTTTACTACCTGATTACCCGCTGGAAAGAGTTAGGAAAGATCCAGGGGAAAGAGTATATTGTAAAAACCATCGTAACGACTGAGCTGATCCGCACAATCGCTGAAAAGAACGGTGTGGAAATGTATGATGTATACACCGGTTTCAAATGGATCGCCGATGTTATGAGAAAAAATGAAGGAAAGAAAGCCTACATCGGTGGTGGTGAAGAAAGCTATGGTTTCCTTTGTGAAGATTTTGTCCGTGACAAAGATGCTGTGTCTGCCTGTACGATCTTAGCTGAGATTGCCGCCTGGGCGAAAGATCAGGGATTAACTCTTTATCAATTACTGCAACGTATCTATGTAGAATACGGCTTCTCTAAAGAGGTGGGTATTTCTGTCGTGAAAAAAGGTAAGAGTGGAGCGGAAGAGATCGAAGCCATGATGAAGAACTTCCGTGAAAATCCATTAAAGGAGATCGCGGGTTCCAAAGTAACTTTCTTCTATGACTATACTTCTCTGAAAGGATTGAGCTATGCAGATAACGAAACGTTAACATTAGATATGCCAACGACATCCAATGTACTTCAATTCTATACGGAAGACAATACCAAAGTTTCTATCCGTCCTTCCGGAACAGAACCTAAAATCAAATTCTACTGTGAAGTGCATGCTAAAATAAACAGTGTAGAAGATCTGCCGGCAGCAGAAAAAGCCGCGGAAGAAAAGATCAATCAGATCAAAGCCTCTTTAGGAATCTGATCTGACAGTCATTATATAAAAACGGCCTCATCAGGAGAAATCCTTTTGAGGCCGTTTTTTATTTCTACTCTTTAACACACAGATGACACAGATCAAACGAATTTACACAGATTCTTCTTTAAAAAGAGCCGCTTCACTATTCATATCTTCCTGTTTATTTCGTGATCACTCCTATTTCAGCGATTATATACGCATCTCCATCATGGACTCCCTGCAAAGGCTCCAGTTTAATAAAACGGGAAGTGACGGGTTGATCCAAACGAATATCCTGCCGGACCGGATTATTCTTTATATTATTGAATAAAGCGGAACTTTTCACAGACTTCCAGTCTGTACCATTTTCACTTACCGACAAATGATAACGACTGATATTATTTGCTGATGTATGATTGACCGGTACATAATAGAAACCTTTTATCCCGATTGTCTCACCCAGGTCTATAATAACCGGATCACTCTCCAACGGAATAGTCGCGACCGACTGAACATTTCCATCTATGATCAGATCCATATTTTCTATCTCCGGAGAAATAACCGCCCATTTAGCAGGCGAAATATCAAAATCTTCCGTAACCACCTCACTGATCTGTTCTCCGTTCTGAATCGTAGCGATCGTTTTTACAGTCCCTGCCTGTTCCAGAGAGAAGGGTTGCTGGTATCTGAGTGAAGAGGTGGTAGGAGTAGTTCCGTCTAAAGTATAATAAATAACCGGATCCGGTGAAGAACAGGTAATAAGGACCCTCCCTTCTTTATTACGCATAACAGCAGGAGCAGATAAAAACTCCGGTGCCTTATAAAGTTCCAGATTATTCAGCACCGGACAAGCCAGAGATTCTGTGATATGGATCCTGATCTTTTGTGTCGTCACCGTGGGGAAACGGAGTATCCGCTTATATCCGATCGTAGTTGCTTCTGTCAAAAACGCCCAATCATTCAAAGAGTCATTCCAATAGTCCACTGTGACTCCGGCCACCCGTTGTCCTAAAGGGATATATTCCTGCAACAGGAGACGATTAAACGTTTTTTGCTGTTCTAATGCTATTTCCAGCCAGGCCGTTAACTCACCATCATTCGTTGCCCAGTAAGAATCATAAACTCCATCCAATAAATTAGCAGGTTCATACCGGGACCCATTTCCCCGGACAGCGGAAGCCTGAATCGTAGCACCTTTCATCAAATTTTCCGCAAAACTTTCCTCTATCACTTGCTTAAACTCCATCAACCGGGTTGAATCAACCGGATGAATACGCCCTTCCCGGTTGGGAGGTACATTCAGCAACAGATTTGAATTACGTCCGATTGAAGTATAGAATAGTTCAACCAACTGCTCCACAGTTTTCACTTTATCATCCGTATCCGGACTATAAAACCAACCCGGACGAATCGATACATCTGTCTCAGCGGGCACCCAGGCCTCTCCTCCTCTATTTCCCTGATTCAGGGTATCCGTAGGAGGAGCACCTAACCCAGGTTCAAATCCTGTAATATTCAGAGTGGACCAATTTGTTGCTCCTGCAATCCCCTGTTCATTTCCCATCCAACGGCACCCAGGACCCACATCACTAAATATGATCGCATGCGGTTGGTTCCGATAAACCGTTTCATGGAACAGATCCCAGTCATACACCTGTTTCTTTCCATCATGGCCTTCCCCGTTTGCACCATCAAACCATTGTTCAAAAATATGTCCGTAGCCCGACAACACTTCATCCAGCGTATTGGCAAACACCTGGTTATATTCAGGAGTCCCATAAGCCGGATGATTCTGATCCCAGGGAGAAAGATAGACCCCAAACTGTAAACCATATTCTTTACATGCTTCCGAAAGTTCTTTCAACAAATCTCCTTTTCCATCCTTCCATAAGCTTTCCCGTACCGTATGGGTACTGTATTCACTGGGCCACAAACAAAAACCATCATGATGCTTCGCCGTAATGATAATTCCTTTCATCCCGGCGGCTTTGGCTGTAGCGGCCCACTGACGGCAATCCAGATTAGTCGGATTAAATACCTTCGGATCCTCCTCACCATTCCCCCACTCTACATTTGTAAACGTATTCGGACCAAAATGGGCAAACATATAATATTCCATTTTCTGCCACTCCATCTGGTACGCAGAAGGAATAGCCCCGTAAGGTTCCGGGGGCGTCACAGAGTGTTCACAGGCAGAAAAGCAGCTACCGAAGAACACAGAAGCAGCCAGATAATAAGAACGAAGAAAAGCAGGCGTTGTTTTCATTTCCAAAGATTTTAAATTTCAATGATTCTATTCTTACAAATATACAAATCCTCCTCCACCCTCCATCTATCCGGAGGAACAGAATCCTATTTTAGAAGAAAAAATCCCTAAAATTATTTTTCACTTCAAATTTATTTGTACATTTGCAGCCGTACTGAAAAGCGGGATGTAGCACAGTTGGTAGCGCGCCACGTTCGGGACGTGGAGGTCGGACGTTCGAGTCGTCTCATCCCGACACAATAAAGACTAAATGATTATATAGTAATCGTTTAGCCTTTGTCGGTAGAATACTACCGGGAGAGATACGGGAGAATAATTAAATCGTCTTTTTTTGGCGGACATTATTCCTTCCCCGCAAAAATGCCTACACAGAAAAAATCCGACTAAATTCAAATTCATTACGGATACATACAATATAATATACGAAAATTGAGAAAAAGTTTTTTATATATCATAATGTTGATCGCATTAAAAATTTTATTATATTTAACGCACTAATCTTAAAAAATCACATTATGGGAAGATGTTATAATTGTTCCGGGTATGGTTATACCGAAGAGAGTTGTGGTTCATGTAGCGGAACCGGCCATATTACATATTATGAAAACGGTGAATATGTACGGCATTCATGCAATTCCTGTTACGGCAGAGGACAAATAAAGAATGACTGCAGTAGTTGCGGTGGCTCAGGTGAAACAGACGATGATCGTTAAAAAATAATGTTATGGATCATACTGAATACTTAGTTAAGCTTAATTTCGGAGGAAGTTGGGAAAAGTACTGGGAGGCTCAGGAGATTTACTCTGAAGGACTTACCCTCGTTATAAACCAAGAATATTTAAAAGCTAAGCCTTATTTGGAAAAAGCATCAGAAATGGGATATGGAAAAGCCTCATTACATTTAAGCCGGCTTTGGAAATGGGGAAGTTTCGGGAGACGTGATTTAGAAGAGGCCATAGGGTACGCAGAGCTTGCTATCATGAGGCATGAGATGTATGCCAAAGAATGGCGGGAGAAGTTAAAAAGATACGAGAAATTTGGTCTCTGAAACCGGCATCCAATGACAAATAAAGTGAAATGGATTATATTCCGGACTGGAGCAACCAACCGGAATTAATTCAAATATGGTGTGTATACATAGTTAATGATAGATGGTGATTGAATCCAGCGTGTACATATGATTAAAATTCGGACACAAATATGATCCAGGAAAAAGAAACCTGACGAATGAAGATAAAGATTTGGGTATTATCCGGATCAACAGATAAAAGAAAAGAACCGGAAACGTGATCTATTCGGATAAAAGAATTGTTATATATTTACGCTTCAGGCATATCTTATTCTTTTATCCAAACAGAACTATGAAGAAAAGTATACTATTCACAGGAATTTTATTCGTTATGCACACATCATGTAATCAACAACCATCCGTCACGGTGGGCTATGCCGGGGAAGATATTTCCCGGAATGCAACGATTCTACGGGATCAGAATAATAACCAGATTGTCCTGGATCTAAAAACAGAGGGAAAATGGGAGCTTTATGCGGGTCCGTCCGTAGAGAAAATTAATCTGGACAAGCCTGTGGCACAGGGAACCAGTAGCGGCCGCTACCAACCGGATATTGATACGACTGTACGAAACTATTTTGAATTAGTCACGCCCTCCGGAAAAGCGATTTTAGCGGAAAGAAGACTTCCGCTGCAAGGTTCCTATAACTTCAGGGATCTGGGGGGAATACGTACCCGGGATGGAAGATATACCCAATGGGGTAAAGTATTTCGTTCAGACGATATGATGCATCTGACAGAAAAGGATCTGGACTATCTGAGTAAAATACCGATTAAAACAGTAGTCGATTTCCGGTCAGAAACAGAAATAAAACAATCTCCGGACCAAAAGATACCGTCTGTCTCAAATAGCTATATCTATGCCATTACCCCCGGGAACATTACATCTCTTCCCTTTGAAGATATTGCCCGGTTAACCACACAGGAGTCTGATAGTTTGATGAAGTCTGTCAATAAACAACTGGTAACAGATAGTAGTGCGATTGAACAATACAGAAAATTCTTTGCACTGCTACAGGAGGAAGAAAATATTCCTTTGGTCTTCCACTGCACGGCAGGGAAAGACCGGACCGGCTACGGCGCCTATCTGTTTTTGTCTTCTTTAGGAGTAGACGAACAAACCGCTTTACAGGATTATTTAGCTTCCAATAATTATCTGGCAGCAAAATATGGTAGTTATATGGAAAAGTATCCGGATCTGAAACCACTCTTTGAAGTACGTCCGGAATATTTAAAAACAGCCATAGACCAGATCAGGAAAGAGCACGGAAATGTGGAGAATTACCTGACAAATGTACTGAATGTAGATATAGAGAAGATGAGGGAATTATATCTTTATTGATTGTTGATTCTATAAAATATTCATCTATTATCTATAAACAAAAACAGTCTTTTGAAATTCTATATCTATTTCAAAAGACTGTTCTCCCGGTAAATTCCGGAACTATCAGATATGCAAATGCAGACCGATAGAAACCGGCTGGATTTTCGGGCCTTTGTTATTTCCGAACATCTCTATCGGAGAATATTTAGCATAGAAGCCGATACAGCCATAGCCTGCCTGTACAAGAAAATCCATTGTGATAGGACGAAGATTCATTCCCCCATCCACTTTCTCTTTATGTTTTTTCCGTTTTCATCCCGGTAAGTGATTTTAGAAGAGGACATCGTCTTGATCACACCTACAACACCACCGGAAACAAAGAAACCACCCTGATGTCTTTTCCGTGTCTGCCATTCCATCAATAAAGGGATAGTCAGACTGGTCGTGTTCAGTTTACTGGCGCTTAAATGGATACCTGCCGGAGCCGGTTGCAGAATAGTGACTCCATCCACTTCCAGAAAATAGCTGTTGGTATCTATGCGATACCGGTTCCAGCGCATACCCATACCGGTGACTAATGCCCAGTTCGTACGGGGAATACGGAAACTCTTTTCCAGAAAATTCACGTTATATTCCATAGATTTTCCACTCCGCAGGGAAACACCGTCAATATCGTTGAAATGAAAACTACCATCCGCAAAATTGGCGAAACCCATCCCAAAGCCAGCCCAATGCCCGGAAAAGTCCCGGTCCCAGGAAGGAACAGGAATACTTATATTACGCATATGCTTCCGTCTCTCATAGCTCTTCCCATCGATATAGTGTCCTTCAAAAACCTGTTCACTCTCTACATATTCACCATCTTCCACCAGTTCATACACTTTCACTTTCGTTCGTTCCCCATCCTCAGAGATTTTAATACGTTTATTATTTACGAGGATAGTCGTATCCTGCTCCACGGGTCCAATTGCAACAGCCGATAATCCAACAGGAATTATCAAAGCGATTAAGATCATTAGTCTTTTCATCTTCATATCGTTTTTAATTAAAAATCTTTTCTTGTAAACAGTACGGTGATCAGGTCATCACTATCCAATTCCCCTTCAATATAGACCAGCGTGATCACTCCTTTTGTATTCACCTTAAAAAGAATAAAGCGATTCAGGTCCTCGCCCCCACCCGGTAGCTGGTAGTAAGCAGAAATGATCCCCCCATCATCCGTTACCTCTTTTATTTTACGGGCACCCCGTTGATCCGCCTCTAAGCATTCCCGGACAAACCGTAAAGCGGCCGGATCATTTTTGATCGTAATACTTTTATAGTGAGTCATTCCATAGGTTTCCAACATTTCGTTAGAAAGCTCCACCATGGTCACATTCTTCTTTTTACCATACTCATTGAAGACAGCTTGTATCCGGAGATCCTTCTGCGCTTCCATGGCATATATTCCTCCGGGACACACCCAGCAAAAGACCAGCCAAAACCATACTATATACTTCATATCTTTCATGATAGTAACTATTTAATCGTCATCGCTGAATAAGCTACTCAGCTCCTTAAATTGATTTTCAATAAAGTTTCGTTCAAATTCATCAGCATCCTTTTCCGGAAAATATTCATCTGCAGAGGCAGTCACTTCCTGCAAAGCCTCCCATGCCAACTCTTTTATTTTATCCGGATCCGTATAACACCGTCCGTTGATCACGACATAATTTCCTTCACACAGACAAGGATCAGACACTGTAAAAAGCGGGCGAATCCCGACTAACAAAAGAAGAGCGGCCGCCACACCGGAGACCAGATAGAGGATCCGGCGTCTGTTCAGAGAAATGACCTTGCCCAGGACTCTCTCCTCCTCTTTTTCTTTCTTTTGTATTTCTTCATCGAAATACGCAAACAGAGGTTTATAGACAGTTAAATGATCCGGAACCTCTGCGGATGAGAAATAGCTTCTCAACTGACGCTCCTCTTCCGAAGAAGTTTCACCATCAAAATATTTCCTTAATAAATTATCTATATTCATACCGCTCTTTATTAATTTCTAAAAATTGTTCCCGTACCCGTTTCCGTGTCCTGGAAAGATTGACCCGTACTGTTTCCACCTGTGTTCCTGTTATCTCCGCAATTTCTGATAACTCATATCCCTCAATATCTTTCATCCGGATCGTGATCTGCTGTAAAGAGGGCAAGCGGTCAATTAATTGCCGGATACAGTCCACCGCATCTTTTTGTTCCAGTCGCTCCGCCGGACCGCCTGTTCCGGTTTCCAGAAATGTCATCTCCAGTTCAGAGGCTTTCGGCTTACGGGCCTTGAGGTTGTCCAACGCCGTGTTTTTGGTTACCATGACAGCCAACGCTTCCACACTCCGGTACTGATCCAATTTTTTACGGATATTCCACAATTTGAGAAAAGACTCCTGCACCACATCCTCTGCATCCGCCCTGTTTTCAGTCAGCATCAACGCAATATTCAGTAGCTTTCCTCTTAAAGGTAATACCGTATGTTTAAACGTCTCGAGTTCCATTTCTGCTATTAAGACGACAAAGAAAAGAAAACATAACAGGTTTATTTTTCTTTTTTCTCAATTTTATTGTTTATATTTGTGAATAAACGCTTTAAGAAGAGAGTAGCCAAACTAAATTTCAGATTTTCCCCTGTTGAAAGAAGCGTATCAGTCAGATGTTGCACCAAAGGATTACTGATATGAAAATACTTATTATAGAAGACGAATTGTCTCTACGCCAAACGATGATCCGTTCACTTGAAAAAGAACGTTACCTTGTAGAAAGTGCATTTACCTATCAGGAAGCACTTTTTAAGATCAGTGATTATGATTACGACTGCATCATTTTAGATATTATGTTACCGGGAGGAAGCGGACTTTCCATCCTTGAAGAGCTAAAAACATTACATAAAAAAGATAGCGTGATCATTGTTTCCGCCAAAGATTCTCTGGAAGATAAAATAAAAGGACTGAACCTGGGTGCGGATGATTATCTCACTAAACCTTTCCACCTGGCAGAGCTAAACGCACGGGTTAAAAGTGTTATCCGCCGGAAACAGCAGTCAGGAGAACTCCAGCTTGTTCTGGAAAATATCTGCATTTATCCGGATAAACACAGTGTGTTTATCAATGACAATGAGTTGATTCTGAACCGGAAAGAGTTCGATCTCCTCTACTATTTCGTAACCAACCCGGACCGGCTGATCAGTAAAGATACCTTGGCTGAAGCAGTATGGGGAGACTATATGGATCAGGCAGACAGTTTCGACTTCATCTACAGCCAGGTCAAAAATCTACGGAAGAAATTAAAAACGGCCGGTGCTCTGCCTGAGATAAAAGCAGTGTACGGGTATGGATATAAAATGGTTGCAGAATAAAAGCCTATGAAACTCGTCCAGTATATCTATCGCAACCTATATGTACCCTTGCTTATTCTTTTAACCATATGGGCGTACAGTTTCCAGCGGGTGATCATCTATGAGATTAACGATGAGACCAACACCAGCCTCAGGAATTACAAAAACCTGATCATTAAAGAAATGCTTTCTGACCCCAACCAGATAAAGGATCATGCAGATGTGATGAACCGTCATTTCATACGGGAGATCCCGGCCGAAGAGGCGGATGTTTCCAAAGATGAGATATACGATTCCGTGACCTATATAGAAATTGAAGATGAATATCAACCTGTGCGGGTACTGCGCACCTCTTTTCTGGCGACGAATGATATATACTATGAACTCACCATAGAGATGTCCACGGTTGAAAAGGATGACCTGATCCGGACCGTCTGGTGGAGTATACTGATCCTCTATACTTCCCTTGTATGCTGCATCTTACTGGTTACCCACCAGGCGTTTAAAAAAAGTTTTTTGCCCCTTTTCAATATTATGGAGTGGCTGAAAAAGTATCATCCGGGTAAACCGGTCCCTCCGTTGGAGAATGAAACCGTCATCGAAGAGTTTGAAATATTAAATAGTTCGATTGCAAAGGCTGCCAAACGGAGCAGCCAGTTATACTTTCAACAAAAACAGTTTGTTGAAAACGCAGCCCATGAATTACAAACCCCATTAGCCGTCTGTATTAATAAACTGGAACTATTAAGCGAAAATCCGGACTGCACAGAAGAACAACTGCTCGAAATAGCTGATCTCAATAAAACAATCCAACGGATCGTCAAACTGAACAAATCCCTTTTGCTGCTATCCAGAATCGACAATGATCAGTTTCCGGACACAAAAATGATCCGGATCAACGATATTGTTAAAACGATCTTATATGATTTTGAAGATATCTTCCAGAAAGACGGACCGCAACTTCAATTAGAAGAAAAACAGGTACTCACTTATCAAATGAATGAAGCGTTAGCCTTCACACTCCTTAGTAACCTTATCAAAAACGCTTATCTATATACGCCGCGAAATGGAAAAATTCATATTTTAATAGACCAGCATACGGTGTTGATTGAAAATTTCTCCGGTGATGAAACTCCTTTAGATACAGACCAATTATTTGAAAGGTTTCATAAAAACACGAAGCATCATGACTCTACAGGGCTGGGATTAGCGATCGTTAAATCCATTGCCCAGCTCTACCATATTCAAATAAAATATACTTTCCGGAACGGGCATCAATTCTTTTTAACATTTCCATAATTCACTTTCCCAAATCTTTCCCAAATTCTACCGTTACTTTGTGTCATCAATCAAACGAAAAGAGATATGAAAAAGTTTGTTCTGATATTATTATCTCTGTTAACCTGTTCTGTGATCCTATTAGCAGATAATGACAGATTGAGTAAAGATATAAAAGAGTTACCGGTAGAAAGCAGAGAGTTTCTCTCTACCTATTTCAGTCATACCAAGGTATCTCATATAAAAATTGAAACAAACAGATTCCGCAACAAAAGCTATGAAGTGCTGTTAACGAACGGAACAGAAATAGAATTTGATAAAAGTGGAAAATGGACAGAAATAAACGGCCACCGGAAAAGTATTCCTATGGGTGTGATCCCGGAAAAAATAAGGGAATATGTCCAGGTGAACTATCCGGGGCAGGAAATAACCGCCATTGAAAGAGAGGGCTATGAAACCAGTGTCAAACTAAAAAACGGATTAGAGCTCACATTCAATAAGCGAGGGAAACTGATAGACATAGACACATAAATTTGTAAGTTTAAGAAGTCTGGTAAGATGTGAATCTGGCTTTGCTTTGCACAATTATATCATGGTAATGTATGTCAAGGTTGTTGTGTTAGTTAATTATTAGTTAGTTTAATGAGACAAATAGTTGTTTTACCAAAGAGTACTATAAAGAGGGGTTAGGGCGTCTGTGAAGATGCCCTTTCACATGTCTGCAAACCCGGCATATCACTCCTGTTTTACTATCCTGTAAATTGCTTCCCCCCACAATTCCCCTAACCGGGCAGCACCTTCCGGATTCGGATGCAGATAGAAAATACCTGCATTTCCATCCTCCGGGAAAAAGAGGGTCTCATGGTTTTCACGGAAATATTCATACCCTTTCCGGTCACCCCAGAAAACCTGTAAAGAATGGCTGGCCTGATAATCCAGTATCAATTGATCTAACCGGGGAGTATAGGATTGCAATCTTTCCAATCCCTCTTCCAGATAGATCGAACTGTTATAAGTAGTAGGGCTATACCATAACGGTTGATGGATCACAACCAGCGCACGTGGATACAACGCCAGTAACTCATCTATGATCCGTTTCATGTTTACATAATATTGTTCCGGCGAGACAGGAGAACCATTCGGACCGGTGACCGCACTATCATTCGTCCCCAGCATCATAGAAAAAACCAGGGTCGTCCAGCTATCTTTATAAAGTTCATCCGCAGCGGCCTTCACTTTAGGAAACCAGGTGCCGGTTTCCGGGAGGAAATCAACGGTCGTATTCCCACTCACCCCCTGGTTGGAGTACCTCACCTCTCCGATCCCCGGCTGTTTCCGAAGATAAATAGACGCTTTCACCGGAGGAGCGTTTTTCCGGGGATTATCAATCATCACCCCTTGCGTGATACTATTTCCAATGTACACCACACTCAACCAGACAGGTTGTTCCGGTTGAGCAAGTATGGACTGAATAAAAACAAAGGGAAGAAGAATTCCAAGCAGCTTTTTCATATGACCTCTACAAAAATAAATTCATTATTTGAATTGTATCTTTTCCCAGGTATATACTTTCGGTTCTTCTTTGAGATAAGGCAGCACCTTTTCACGATCCTCTTTACTCAAATACAAAGGAGTCATATAATAAGCCGAAAGTGTCTGGTCCTCCGGATGCAGTTCATAGCGGATCAGATCCATATCCAGATGAGCCAGTGCATAATAAACATCTTCCTGAGTAAGATCCACCCCCTCCCGAACAAACCATTCCCCCGTCACAGGAGACAGCAGGCCCGAAGTTTCCAACCGTTCCCACTCCGTAGTATAAAACACAACACGGCTATCCGCCACAGGTCCCTCCACAGTCGTGATCATACAGATAATATGGGTATTATTGATCAGAGGTAGTAATTTCATCTCAATTGTAGTGCGTTCCGTGGAGCGGAGAGAAATAAAATCCGGAGTCAGCTTCTTCAATTCAGATTCCCCTCCCATCATATTCTGCAACTTCGCCTCTTTACCGGAAGTATAGAGATCCACCAGGTCTTTCCGCCACTCACTTTCCAACTGGGGAATAAAAGAGTCCGGTATAGAAACAAAGACCGTTGCCATGTCCTGGGCAAACAAACGGGGGATCATACAAGCAAACAGAAAAAACAATATACTCATTCGTTTCATCAACTTCTCTTTTTAACACATTTGAATATCACAAATGTATATCATAATCACCCAAATTCCACACATTGTACAGAAATTATAAAGATTATTTCAGTTTTATAGGAGTTCTTACCACTAAAAAAAGCTGCCTACCTTTCCACCAAAAGGGTGTACCCTTTTGGTGGAAAGGTAGGCAGCGATCCGAAGCAGAAACAAAAACCTGAGTCCTGAAAAGACGCCACAGATTAGCCTGGAACTTGCGTCCAGTGATGTTCAGAAGATGAAAAGGTCACTGTTGTATGCTGTACAAGAAAGCTGCTTTTTTGATTTGGCTTATAACAGGGAGTTTTTTTACTAAGGATAATGTAAATCGGTTTTCTTTACATCACCACCACTTTGTATAACCATAATGGCTAATACCAGGTGTTCAAGTTCTATCCCCATTCTTCTAATAGCTGTTCTATAGCCCAGTTCATTTTCTTTCTTGTAGATCATTACCAGCATGGCAGTAATGAGTGTCATATATAATACAACCTGTATTCCGTTCTCATTCAAAGAAAGGAAGTGGGAAAAGTTTAACTCCTGTTTTAAAAAACGAAAGAAAACTTCGATATCCCATCTGCGTTTATAAATCGAAGCTATTTCATTAGCTGTAATATCTAAGCAGTTTGTTATAAGATGAATCGGTTTATCTGATCCTACGGGTAAAAAACTAATTACACGTAACTCTTCGTCCACCAGCTCAGTTCTGTTTACTTCTTTCCCATTTTTACCTATTGCTTTTACTTTCTTGTACAGTTTCACTGCTTTATCAAAAAGTAGTTTTCCACTTTCAAAAGCAACCTCCTCTACAGACTGCTCATGTATCACTTTTAATTTACGGTTATCCTGTAAACGCCCTACAAATAATAAACCCTGCTGGTTTTTCATCTTTTTAAAAGCCTCTGCAGAATTAAGGCCTCTATCAAATATATAGACTCGGGCATGGTCATTTTGTCTCTTTATATGTGAGAGAATATTCTCTGGTAAAGCCACTATCTCTGATAAATAGGTATTTTCTTTATGCACCCGGGCAAAAGAGGCGAACATACCATCAAAATTAATGGTGTATTTAAGTAATTTACGTTTACCAGCTTCATTACCTGCGGCAAGACCTTCTTTAAGGTGGTTCGATACATCTCTGACTAACGTACTATCTACACGCTCCAGATAAAGACCGGCAATCTCTTTCTTGGTATAAAGGGATGAAAAATAATTATAAATACTACCATAGGCCCTTTGAAAAAAATCTATGTTTACCACTGCAAAGCGCTGCGATATGGCACTATGAGAGATGGTGCCACAACCTTTGTAATTAAATATAGAACGAAACAATGGAGAACCAAAGGCTTCACTAAGACCACGTTGACTTAAACGCTCTACCCTGAGAAGACCATAAATAAGAAGATAAAACATTAGTTTGCCTGATAATACTTTAGAGCAATAATCCACACGACTCTCACGGGCCAGGACCGTGAGCTCTTCATCGGGTATATATCGTAAAATCTCAGATAAAGATATTTTATGATTATATAATTTGTTACTCTTTTTCATCCATGGCAAAAGTAAGCTCAACGGTTTTTTCAAGACATAACAAACTAATATTTATCAACAACTTCTCATTTTTACTGTTTGTAACTAATACTTTTTTGCAAAACTACTTTCAAACAGATAAGGTACAACAGAATAAATAATTCAGCAAAATCTTCTGAACATCACTGGACTTGCATCCCAGGCTAACCTATGACGTGCTTGTAGCACTTAAAACTACAGACATTCGTACCGGAGGAGACTGGTAGCACAGGCTGACCTATGTCGTGCTTGCAGCACTTTTTCAATTACATATGTTCTTTCAGGATTCTTTTTTTTTGATTAGAATTGGTCTTTTAGGACCTTTCTTTATTAACTATCTATTTTTTACTGATCTGAGAAATTAGCAGGAGTGAACTACCAAACCTAAGAATAAACAAATGGGGATGATAAGTCAAATCTTGACTATCAACTCATTGAAAATCGACTCTTAGATCATTATCACCCAATTAAACAAACATAAACTTTCCCCAATCAGTACCGGATGCTGAACTGGTCGGCGTCTTTCCAGGCGGGGAATTTGCGACGGAAATTTTCTAATTCTTTTTTATCCAGGGTGCAGGTGCGGGTAATCTCTTCACGTTTTCCGGCGTCAGCGAGTTTTTTGCCTTTGGGATCATACACTAATGAATCGCCACGATGGTTAAAACCTCTGCCATCCACTCCTACCCGGTTGACTCCGCATACATAGGCCATATTTTCCATCGCACGGGCCTGCAGAAGGGTTTTCCAGACTTTCCGGCGGGCTTCAGGCCAGTTCGCTACGTATATCAGAAGGTCATATTGATTTTCCACATTCCGGCTCCAGACTGGGAATCGAAGGTCATAACAGACCTGAAGGCAAATATTCCACTCTTTATAGGGTACGATCACCTGTTGATTTCCGGCAGAAAAATATGCATCTTCTTTTCCCATACGGAATAGATGACGTTTGTCATAGTGCCAGACCTCTCCTTCCGGAGTCACGAAGAAGGCCCTGTTATAACAGGCTTTATTTTCGGAAACAATAAAACTGCCCACAATGGCTATATTGTACTTTTTCGCCCATTCTTTTATGGCACCAATCGTTTCACCATCCATCGTATCCGCTAATGCTTCTACGTTCATAGAAAAACCGGTGGAGAAGGTTTCCGGTAACACAGCAATATCGGTCTTACCGCTTACCCTTTTGACTAATTCTTCATAATATCCCAGGTTCTCCGCTCTGTCCTCCCAGATAATATGAGCCTGGATCATACTGATACGTAATTTGTCTGCCATATAGTAGTTGATTTAAAAGCAAAAAACGAAATATTTCCGGAGAAATGTTTCGCTTTAGCTGGTTATTTTTATACCTGTACGAAGTTTTCCGGATGCTTTCCCGTAACTCCTCTGTAATGAGTCCGGATCTGGTAAATGTCCTCTTCCACATTTCCTGTCGGATAGAAGAGTCCTTTGGAACCGACTTCTTTTTTGCATAATCAAAGTAGGCCATCAGAATAGGGACATTTGCTTCCAAAGCTATATAGTAGAATCCTTTTTTCCACTCTTCCACCCGTTTACGGGTTCCCTCCGGAGTGATGGCTAACTGGAAAACCTTTCTTTTTGCAAACTGCTCCACCATTTGTTCCGTGACGGAAGTTTTCCTGCTGCGATCCACCGGCACCCCTCCTATCCAGTTAAAAAACAGATTAAAAGGGAAAATAAACCAATCTTTTTTTATCAGGAAACTGGCTGTCTTACCCATAGAGGTATAATAGAGTTTACCCAGAATAAAATCCCAGTTACTGGTGTGCGGTGCTACACAAATAACACATTTAGGGACCTCTTCTATGGGAAGTGCTTTCCAGCCTGCCATCTGGAGAAGCCATTTTGAGAATGTTTTCATCATGCCAATTTACCGCTCCCCAATCCTTCTATTTCCTTAACAATAGCGTCTACTTCCGCCTGGAAATCATTTACCAGTTTTTTATAATAGGTTTTGATACGGGCTTTATTTTCTTTTCCATCCGGTGTATGTGCACGTCTGATAAATTCATCATGCATATCCAGGACCCGGGTCATCAGTGCTTCCGCTTTTTCCATTTCAATTCCCGGGATAAGCTTCGCACAGATCAATATTTCTGAGAAAAGGTCTCCGGCAATATAACTGATGTCTTTCTTTAATGTTCTTCTATTTGCCATTTGATGTATATTTAATTACATACAGATGTACGGGTTTAGTTTTAAAATCTCCCATTCTGGTCATAAAAAAGGCGAATGGTACTATTTCTTTCTCCGGACACGAAAATCCGTTTATGTTTAATTTACTTTTTTCTCACACTTCCGGGAGTTATGTAAAAGCTGATGGGGATTGAGTTAGAGGATTGATTCCTATTCAAAAAAGCACTATCCCAAATAGATAAATGAATGAAAAAGAAGAGATTTTATTCATTAATATTATTGAATATTGCCCCGGAGTGACTATCTTTGCACCCGAAAAATCGGTGATAAAATAATATGAACGACAAGAGTTATACGCCCGACTATCTGTTTGAGAGCAGTTGGGAAGTATGTAACAAAGTCGGTGGGATTTACACGGTTCTTTCAACGAAAGCAAATACGTTGCAGAAGTTGATGACAGATAAAGTGATCTTTATCGGACCGGATCTGTGGGAGGAGAGTGAAGCCCCTGACTTTTCAGAAGATGAAGCATTATTTGCAGATTGGAAAAAGCACGCAAAAGTAAACGACAATCTGAAAGTTAAAGTAGGAAGATGGGATGTACCGGGAATGCCTCCGGTCATTTTAGTTGACTTTAAACCTTTCTTTTCCGAACGGGACGCATTTTTCTACAGCATGTGGGAAGAATTTCGTGTAGATTCCATGCAGGCGTACGGAGATTATGATGAATCCTGTATTTTTGCTTATGCAACAGGGAAAGTGATTGAAAGCTTTTATCAGTACTATCAACTACAAAACCAGAAAGTAACCGCACTATTCAACGAATGGGTGCTGGCCATGGGAGCGCTTTATATTAAAAGCAAGATCCCGGCTATTGCTACCCTTTTCACGACTCATGCAACCTCTATCGGACGATCTATCGCAGGTAACGACAAGCCGTTATATGCTTATATGGATGCTTATAACGGAGACCAGATGGCCCGGGAACTAAACATGGAAGCGAAACATTCTGTGGAAAAGCAGGCGGCTCATCATGTGGATTGTTTTACGACTGTGAGTGATATCACGGCTGTGGAATGCCGGCAATTACTGGACAAAGCACCGGATATTGTCACCCCGAATGGGTTTGAGCGGAATTTCGTACCTGTCAAAAATGAATACACGAAGAAAAGAAAAGAGGCGAGGGAGACGTTGCTGAATGTCGCTGAAAAACTATTAGGATGCGCCGTCAGTCCGGATGCGTTGCTCGTATCGACCAGTGGTAGGTATGAATACCGTAATAAAGGAATCGATGTATTTATCGAAGCAATGAACAATGTCCGCAACTCCCGGGAACTGGATCGTGAAGTGGTAGCCTTTATCATGGTTCCGGCCTGGGTACGGGATGCACGCGCAGACCTGAAAATGGCTGTGGATAGTAGCTTTGAGACCACTACTCCTTTGCAAAATCCGTTTATCACACATTGGCTGAATTTAATGGATCAGGATAAAGTGCTGAATTATATCCATCATTTAGGATTCTCCAACCAGTGTGACGAAAAACTGAAAATCATATTTGTTCCATGCTATCTGGATGGCAAAGATGGTATTTTTAACAAAGAATACTATGATATCCTGATCGGTATGGATGCGACTGTTTTCCCTTCTTATTATGAGCCATGGGGATATACTCCCCTTGAAAGTATTGCTTTCGGCATACCGACTGTCACAACAGATTTAGCAGGATTCGGATTGTGGGCTAAGAAAGAGGGATCCGGTGACGACATTCAACAAGGAGTTTACGTAATTGACCGCACGGATTATAATTATCGTGAAGTGGCGGAAGCAATCACTAACTCTATCCTCTCACTGGCAAAGAAAAATAAAAAAGAGGTGACTGAGATCAGCAAACGTTGTTTTGAACTGGCAAGCCGGGCTGAATGGAGCAATTTCATCACGTATTATCAGCAAGCGTTTGAGATCGCTTTACGAAATGCGGAGAAAAGAAACTGTTAAATTATCTCATCACTAACAAGATAAATTTTATCTTTGCAACTGTTTTTAATCTAATTACACTTTATACAGTGTTAGTTATTTAATATTATTTTGACACATTTTTAAACTTCACTATAATGAAAATTAAGGCAAATAACGCGAACAATCCTATTTGGAAAGATGTGTATGCTCATTCCAAACTTCCCGAACCACTAAAACCACTTTATAAAATTGCTACAAACTTATGGTGGGTCTGGAATCATGAAGCTACAGAACTGTTCAGAGAGATTGACGAAAATCTTTGGAATTCTACAGAAGGAAATCCGGTATTACTTCTTCAGAGCTTGCCATACAAACGCATGGAAGAACTAAGTGCAGATAAAAAATTGCTTGCCCAGATCAAGGATGTTTATGCTAAGTTCCAGGCTTATATAAACGTGAAGCCGGATACTTCCAAACCGTCTGTTGCCTATTTCAGTATGGAGTATGGTTTGACTAACATATTAAAAATATATTCCGGTGGTTTAGGTGTATTAGCCGGTGACTACCTGAAAGAAGCAAGCGACAGTAATATTGATCTTACTGCGGTTGGTTTCTTATACCGTTATGGATATTTTACCCAGTCTCTGTCTATGGAAGGACAGCAGATCGCTAATTATGAAGCTCAGAACTTCAACTCTTTGCCTTTGACTCAGGTAAATAATTCTAACGGCGAACCGCTGTTATTAGAAGTGCCTTATCCTGGCAGAATTGTATATGCCCATGTACGGAAAGTAGCTGTTGGACGTGTTCCTTTGTATCTGATGGATACAGACATTCAGGAAAACAGTGAATGGGACCGTTCTATTACTCACCAATTATATGGTGGCGACTGGGAAAACCGTATGAAACAGGAATACCTGTTAGGTATCGGTGGTATCCTGTTACTGAATAAACTGGGTATCAAAAAACAGGTTTATCATTGTAATGAAGGCCATGCAGCATTGATCAACGCACAACGTTTGGTTGACTTTATCCAGAATGACGGCCTGAACTTTAATGAAGCGTTGGAAGTGGTTCGCTCCTCTTCTTTATATACTGTACACACTCCTGTTCCTGCAGGGCATGACTATTTTGACGAAGGCCTGTTCGGACGTTATATGGGTAAATTCCCTGGTAAATTAGGAATCAGCTGGCAGGATTTCATTGATATGGGTCGTGAAAATCCAGGATCAAACGAGAAATTCTCGATGAGTGTATTTGCGCTGAACACTTGCCAGGAAGCAAATGGTGTGAGCTGGTTACATGGAAAAGTTTCCCAGAAAATGTTTGCTCCGGTCTGGAAAGGATATTTCCCGGATGAGTTGCATGTGAGCTGGGTAACAAATGGTGTGCACATGCCAACCTGGGCTGCTACTGAATGGAAGCAGTTCTATACCAACCATTTTGACAAAACGTTCATGCAGGATCAGTCTAATAAAAAGATCTGGTCTGCCGTTCAGAATGTGAAAGATGAAGAGATCTGGAATATCCGCGTAGGATTAAAAAATAAACTGATTGATTACATCAAAAAACAATTCAGAGAAAGCTGGTTGAAAAACCAGGGAGATCCTTCCCAGGTGGTTTCTATCATCGAGAAGATCAATCCGAATGCACTGTTAATAGGTTTCGGCCGCCGTTTTGCTACTTATAAACGTGCCCACCTGTTATTTACGGATCTGGAGCGTCTGACTAAGATTGTAAACAACGAACAATATCCGATTCAGTTCATCTTTACAGGAAAAGCCCACCCGGCAGATGGTGGTGGACAGGGATTGATCAAACACATCGTTGAGATCTCCCGCCGTCCTGAATTCTTAGGAAAGATCATCTTCCTCGAAAACTATGATATGCGTCTGGCACGCCGTCTGGTGACAGGTGTGGATGTGTGGTTAAACACGCCTACCCGTCCGTTGGAAGCGTCCGGTACTTCCGGTGAAAAAGCGGAGATGAACGGGGTTCTGAACTTCTCGGTATTAGATGGATGGTGGTATGAAGGTTACAAAGAAGGGGCCGGTTGGGCATTGACTGACAAACATACCTATGAAAACCAGCAATATCAGGATCAGTTGGATGCGGCTACGATTTATCACATCCTGGAAACTGAAATTATTCCGACTTACTATGCCAAAAATAGTAAAGGATACTCTCCGGAATGGATCCAGTACATCAAAAACTCAATTTCTGAGATCGCTCCTGACTATACGATGAAACGTATGTTGGATGACTACATCGACCGTTTCTATAATAAACTGGCGACCCGTTCTGCCCAACTGACAGAGAATAAGTTTGCAAAAGCAAAAGAGATTGCTGCATGGAAACAGGAAGTGGCTGCTAACTGGGATAACTTTGAAGTGGAATCCTTTACCTGCGACAGAGACCTGACAGCTAATCCTCCGATCGTTGGAGAAGAGTATACTTATAATGTAGTGATCGACCGCAAAGAGATGAAAGGTATGCTGGGTGTAGATATGGTGGTTATAAAAGAGAACCCGGAGACTCACCAGTTAGACTTTGTTGAATCTACTCCTCTCAAACTGATGAAAGAAGAAGGCTCTAAACTATACTATGAAGTAAAAGCGACTTCTGCTGAGGCTGGCATACATAAATTAGGATTCCGTGTGTATCCTTTGAATAAAGACCTTCCTCACCGTATGGACTTTGCCTATGTTCGTTGGATTTAATCTATCGAACGATACGATACAAAAAAAGCTATCCTGGTTCAGGGTAGCTTTTTTTATGATATCCACCTGTTATATTTATTAGTCAGGAAGCACGCTGGCATCAAAACTGATGGGAAGCAACGAAGAAGCTCCATCCATCACATAGATTTCTTCCGCACCGCAAAGTAGGATCTCCAAATTGGCACCTGCCCGCATTTCGGATTCAAGCAATACCTGGCGACAACCGCCACATGGAGCAGCCAGCCCTACCTGTTTACCTCCAACCAAAGCTGTTACGGCAATTGCTTTTACCGGAACATCCGGATAGATTGCTCCTGCATAAAACAAAGCCACTCGTTCCGCACATAACCCGGAAGGATAAGCTGCATTTTCCTGATTACTACCTTTTACCACCACACCATTTTCCAACCGTACAGCAGCCCCTACGTAAAACTTAGAATAGGGTGCATAGGCATCTTTTGCAGCAGAAATCGCCTCATTCATCAATTCCACCTGTTGTTGGGTCAACTCCTCTTTCGTGTACACACGGATAGCTGTTTCCAGTTTAATTTCTTTCATATCGTTTCTTTTCCGGCAAATATAAAGAATCTTATTCATAAAAAACAGGATCACCCGGGTTGGATAATCCTGTTCCTTATTTCTTATAAAGCTTGCCTTATGCTTCTGCTACTATTTCCTTTACAGAAACAAAAGATCTGTTTTCTTTTCCTTTGTGGAAAGTCACAACACCGTCAATAAGAGCATACAAAGTATGGTCTTTGCCGATACCTACGTTTTTGCCTGGATGATGGGCTGTACCTCTCTGGCGAACAATAATGTTACCAGCTTTTGCTACTTCACCACCGAAAAGCTTAACTCCTAACCGTTTGCTATGTGATTCACGGCCGTTCTTCGAACTACCTACACCTTTCTTATGTGCCATTTCTTATTATTCCCTTTAAACGTTAAGCAACAATTTCTTTAATACTCACTTCTGTGAACTGTTGACGGTGACCGTTCAGTTTACGGTATCCTTTTCTTCTCTTTTTGTGGAAGATCAACACTTTGTCACCTTTTACAAGTGGAGAAAGTACTTCACAAACTACTTTTGTTCCTTCTACGGTAGGCGCACCTACGGTAATTTCACCATTGTTGTCTACTAACAACACTTTTTCAAATTCAACAACAGCACCGCTTTCCGCGTTCTGGATGTGATGAACAAACAATTTTTTACCTTGTTCTGCTTTAAATTGCTGTCCGTTAATTTCTACGATTACGTACATCTGTCTTTATTCATTAAACAGGATTATTTCCGGGGGTGGATGACTTTTCATCTCTTCTTTACCCTTGAGGAATTTCAGTGTGCAAAATTACGGCTTCTTTACTTAATGTGCAAGTATTCAGGATGAAATATTTACATTAAAATCAGGAAAAAGAGAACTAAAAGTTTTCATTCGTATTTCTCTCTTCTTTATGGATTATTCTTTTATATTTGTAATTGACATTTAATAAACACAAAGAATGAATTACTACGAAATTAAGTTCAAATACGCCTCTACTCTGGAAAAAGAAGTTGTCAATGATGTGTTGGCCGGGGAATTAGGCGAAATTGGATTTGAGAGTTTTACGGAAGATGAGGAAGGGATATCTGCCTATATCGCAGAAGCTTCGTATGATGAAAAAGTATTAACTGAAAAACTGGCAGCCTTCCCGCTGGAAGGGCTTCAGTTCGAATATACTTCTGTCTTTATCGAAGGAAAAGATTGGAATGAAGAATGGGAGAAAAATTATTTCAAACCGATCCGGATTGGTCATGAGTGCATTATTCATGCCTCTTTCCACGAAAAGGAACCCGGATATGCGTTTGATATTGTGATTGATCCTAAAATGGCCTTTGGCACCGGCAATCATGAAACAACCTACCTGATGATCAGCGAGTTGTTAAGATTAGACGTACAAAGTAAATCATTTCTGGATATGGGTTGCGGAACAGCTGTTTTAGCGATCTTAGCCTCCATCAAAGGAGCCAGCCCGGTTGTGGCAATTGATATCGATGAATGGGCCTATGAGAATGCACTTGAAAATATACGGTTAAACCATACTTCAGGAATTGAGGTTTTATTAGGCGGAGCAGAACAATTAGAGAAGCTGGGAGATTTTGACATTGTATTTGCCAATATCAACCGGAATATTTTGTTAAACGATATGCATCTGTATGCTTCCCATATGAAAAAAGGAGCCACCCTTTTCATGAGCGGTTTTTATCAGGAAGACATCCCGGCAATCGAAGAAGAATGCCGGCGAAACGGGCTGACTCTCTTATCCCATACGGAAAAGAATAACTGGGTAGCTGTAAAGGTGATTAAACAAAACATTCTTTAACAACAAAAGTTAACAGAAAGATAAACTATCATATCTTTAAAATCGTTATATTTATAGAAACTTCTAAATCAGAAAGAGTATGAAAAATGTAGATTCTAAATTATTACTTGGTCTGGTGGTAGGTGCTGCCGTCGGAGCAGCTGTGGGCTATTTGGCCGCTACAGACAAAAGAGAGCAGTTGGTTGATGAACTGAACACGGTACTGGGCAAAGTAAAAGAAGGAGTAAACACTGCCTACAACAAGTACAAAGAGACCGGCATGGAAATGCTGAAAGCTGCGAAAGAAGGAAAAGAAGAAGTAGTAAACAACGAAGCTAACAGCTAATTAAACTTGTATGGAAAAAGATTCAGGAAATTTTTTCCGTGAATTGAAAGAAAATGTAAAGACTTATGCAGAACTAAAACTTGAGTTTCTGAAATTAAGCACTTATGAGAGAGTTGGCAGGGTTCTTGCCAAACTCTCATATGGCTTAATTTTGATTGCTATGATCTTATTTGCGTTACTTTTCCTTTTCTTTTCAGCGGGATATTATTTAGGAGAGTTACTGGGTTTATATGGATTAGGCTTTTTATGTGTCGCCCTATTCTATGTGTTACTGATCATACTGATTATAGTGTTTAAACGTCAGATCAGTGATTTTGTATTAAACGAGATCATTGCGGCCTTAAACATAAATGACGATAAAGAAGAGCAACTTAATGAAATTGAAGAAAGTGAAGAATTCTCTGACGGAATATGAAAAGTTACTTGCTGAAAAATGCAGAGTAAAAGCCAGCTATAAAGAACTTGAATATAAAATGGATGAAGATCTGAAATATCTTCAGCACCATGGGGGAAGTATGATCCTTTCTTCTATCACTTCTACGATCTTCCCCAAATCAAAAGATCATCACCAGGAGGGTCCGGACGAAACAGAAAAATCTTCCGGTTTACTGGGATCTTTAAATTTTTCAGACTATCTATCCATAGGTAAAAGCCTGTTACCGGTCGCTTTCAGCATTGCTCAACCTTTCCTGATCTCGTGGGGATTAGGAAAAGTACAATCCGGGTTAACACATTCTTTACTGAAATGGTGGAAACACAGAAAGAAGAAATAGCTCTAACAATTAATTTATGTTAGAGGAGATGTTTTTTGTGGGCATATTATAAGGTACTATAAAAAAACATAATTACATTTGCAGTCGTTAAAACAAATGCAAGATGAAACGAATCACGAGTCATTTAGTAGCATTCTTATTTTTATTGATCTTTTTGGCTTCATGCGCTACACCTTGCGGCTGTTAAAGTTATGTGTACAAACTATTTTTAATAAACCCATAAAAGATTTATTACAATGATTAAAGTAAGTATTAACGGTTTCGGCCGTATCGGACGTTTAGTTTTCCGTGCTGCTCAAGGTAACAGCAATATCCAGGTAGTTGGTATCAATGACCTTATTAGTGTTGAATACATGGCTTACATGTTGAAATATGACACTATGCACGGTAGATTCGACGGAACTGTTGAAATTAAAGACGGTAATTTAGTAGTTAACGGTAACTCTATCCGCGTAACTGCTGAGAGAAATCCTGCTGATTTGAAATGGGATGCTGTAGGTGCTGAGTATGTTGTTGAATCAACTGGTTTGTTCCTTTCTAAAGAATCAGCTCAGGGTCACATCGACGCTGGTGCTAAATATGTAGTGATGTCAGCTCCTTCTAAAGACGATACTCCTATGTTCGTTTGCGGTGTGAACCTGGACAAATACGAAAAAGGAACTCAGTTCGTTTCTAACGCTTCTTGTACTACTAACTGTCTGGCTCCTATCGCTAAAGTATTGAATGACAAATTCGGTATCGTAGACGGTTTGATGACTACAGTTCACGCAACAACTGCTACTCAGAAAACAGTGGACGGTCCTTCAGTAAAAGACTGGAGAGGTGGTCGTGCCGCTGCCGGTAACATCATTCCTTCTTCTACAGGTGCTGCTAAAGCTGTAGGTAAAGTAATTCCTGAACTGAATGGTAAATTAACAGGTATGGCTTTCCGCGTTCCTACTTTGGACGTTTCTGTAGTTGACTTAACAGTTAACTTAGCAAAAGAAACTTCTTATGCTGACATCTGCGCTGCAATGAAAGAAGCTTCTGAAGGTGAATTGAAAGGTATCCTGGGTTATACAGACGAAGAAGTAGTATCTTCTGACTTCTTAACTGACCCACGTACTTCTATCTTCGATGCTAAAGCTGGTATTCAGTTGACTCCAACATTCGTTAAAGTTGTATCCTGGTATGACAACGAGTGGGGTTACTCAAACAAAGTATTAGGTTTGATCGAACACATGGCTAAAGTAAACGCATAATCGTTACAAGCATATAGGAAAAGGCAACCCAAAAGGTTGCCTTTTTTATTACCTTTGTTTCATAATGAAGAATTATGAACTAATAACGGTATTAGGTCCCACAGCTTCCGGTAAGACATCTTTTGCCGCAGCTTTGGCTGCCTATTTAGATACGGAGATCATCAGTGGGGATTCCCGGCAGATCTATCGCTCCATGGATATCGGCACAGGCAAAGATCTGGCCGACTATGTTGTCAATGGCAAACTGATCCCCTACCACCTGATCGACATTTGTGAGCCGGGATATAAATATAATGTATTTGAGTATCAACATGACTTTTTCCGTGCATATGAATCCATCCGGGAGAAAGGAAAAATACCGGTTCTTTGCGGTGGTACGGGGATGTATATCGAAGCAGTGATAAAAGGTTATAAGCTACTGGATGTTCCTGAAAACCCGGAACTACGGGAATTCTTAAAAGATAAGTCTCTGAAAGAGTTGGAAGAAATTCTGTCTGGTTACAAAGTCCTTCACAACAAAACAGATGTAGATACGGCACAAAGAGCAATCCGGGCGATTGAGATTGAGGAATATTATAAGAATGAAGCACCGGCGCAAACGGAATATGAACCTATTGATAGTCTCATCATTGGTATAGATATTAACCGGGAATTACGCCGGGAGAAAATATCAAAACGGCTACGGACACGTTTGGAAGAAGGAATGGTAGAAGAGGTAAAAGGAATTCTGGCCACAGGCGTCCAACCGGAAGATCTGATCTATTATGGATTAGAATATAAATTTCTCACTTTATATATCATAGGAGAGATCCCTTATAAGGAAATGGTCTCTCAACTTGAGATCGCGATCCATCAGTTTGCCAAACGGCAAATGACCTGGTTCAGAGGTATGGAAAGACGGGGATTTACAATCCACTGGCTGGAAGCGACTCTTCCGACAGAAGTCAAAATAGAAAAAACACTTCATTTACTACAAGAAAGAAAATAGACAACGATGATCACGAATAAAGATTTATGTAATAAAGAGAACTTCTTCCTGTTAGCAGGGCCGTGTGTAATTGAAGGAGAAGAGATGGCTTTACGAATCGCAGAAAGAATTATAAGAATTACGGATAAGTTAAACATTCCGTATGTGTTTAAGGGTTCCTACCGGAAGGCTAACCGCTCCCGGATTGATTCGTTTACCGGGATTGGGGATGAAAAAGCACTTAAGGTATTACGCAAAGTACAGGAGACATTCGGGATTCCGACCGTCACGGATATTCATGAAACCCATGAAGCAGCCATGGCAGCAGAATACGTGGATATCCTCCAGATACCGGCCTTTCTTTGCCGGCAAACAGATCTGTTGATTGCCGCAGCAGAGACCGGAAAGATCGTTAATATCAAAAAAGGACAGTTCCTTTCTCCGGGGGCTATGCAGTTTGCCGTACAAAAAGTGGCAGACGCAGGCAATCCGAACGCTATGATCACAGAACGGGGTACAACCTTTGGATATACGGACCTGGTGGTGGATTACAGAGGAATTCCACAAATGAAGGATTTTGGTTATCCTGTGATTATGGATGTGACTCACTCGCTCCAACAACCAAATCAAACTTCCGGAGTCACCGGTGGACTCCCCTCTTTAATAGAAACCATTGCTAAAGCAGCTATCGTGGTGGGAGCTGACGGGTTGTTTATTGAGACACACCCGGAACCGGGAATTGCCAAATCGGACGGAGCCAATATGCTGCCTCTTGATTTACTGGAAAATCTCCTGACCAGACTGGTAAAGGTCCGTCAGGCGATCCGGGAATAAAAAACATACCATATCCATAGCAGAACGGTTATAGGCTTTTTTATGAGCTTATAACCGTTTCTGTTATATCTTGACTCTTTAGTCATTATCCCAGTTTACTGATCTTTCTCAACCTCTCCTCATCAATCAGTTTAATCTTTCTACCGTCCAGTGCTATAATTCTTTCCGATACGAAAGTGGATAGTGTACGAATAGCGTTGGAAGTGGTCATATTAGACAAATTAGCCAGATCTTCACGGGCAAGATAGATACTCAATGTCGCCCCATCTTCTTCCAGACCATAGCTATCTTTCAGGAATAATAGAGATTCTGCCAGACGACCGCGTATATGTTTCTGCGTTAAATTAACGGTTCTTTCATCCGCCACCCCTAAATCAATCGATAGTTGCCGGATAAAGAACATGGCCAGATTCGGATTACCCATTAATAGCTCTGTAACCACTGTCATAGGGATCAGGCACACAGTGGATACTTCAAATGCAGAAGCATTGGTTAAATAATCCTCCTGGGCAAAATGAGCGCGGTAGCCAAAGTACTGAATAGATTTAATCATCCGGATGATCTGGCTTCTTCCACCTACACCTTCCTTAAAGATCTTTACCTTACCTTTCAGTAAGCACATCATATCCTTGGGTTCATCGCCTTCACAATAGATCAACTCGTTACGTTTGAAATGCTGTATCGATGAATTCTTACGAAGTACATCCCGTTCCTTATCGTTCAGTACTCTCCAAACTTCTGATAAACTGGCCGAAATATCGACCTCTTCTTTTTGCTGTTTAACCACGACTGTTGTATAACATACTTATGAAGCACAAATGTACAATTTTTCTTTTGAAAATACAAACGTTTTGACGCAGAAAATGTTCTTAACATATCATTTTAACCCGTATCCGGGAGAATATTTAGATTTTATTCAGTATGTTTGTTGACAAAGCGATATAACCGTTGAAAAAATTTATTGCCATATGTATATTGATTTTCCTGACTATAAACGCCCTTGCTTTACCAGAGGGCGATTATAGGAAAACTCCCGTTTTCTTTCGTAAAACGGTTTCTCCCTCTACCCTAAAGGCTGATTCCATTATGAAACTGGTAATCGCCAGTGCAATTCGTTACGAAAATTTACTTTCCAGTTACGAAACAGAAATCTATATCAAAGGCCGTTCGGAAATTCTGAAAAGTAACTTCCTTCTCCGGTTTGGTCATAATCTATTTCCGGTAAACCGGAGAAACAAAGACATGGTATTTGAGATTGTCAGCCATTCCCGGTTTGATTCTCCCCATACTTTTTTCCATGATTTTGAAGCGATCAACGGAAGTAGTATGCCGAATAGTAAAAAGCAGGAAGAGGTTTTACAATTCCTGAACCTTAACGTCTATTCCTCCACTGCTTATAATGATGATATTTTGATGCCAGTGGCCAAAAATGCTTTCAAATATTATAACTTTAATCTGGAAAGTGTGGAAGAAACAGAAGGATTCAAAATATATAAAATACGCTTCTTATCTAAACAATGGAGCCAGAATCTGGTCAGTGGGGATCTCTACATCATAGATAAATGGTGGACAATTGATAAGATTGATCTCAATGGCAGATATGCTTTCGCTGAATTTAATTTAGTCATGGATTTTAGCAGGGATTACCAGAAGTTCATTTTACCGGAAAAAGCAGATCTTTTTTTAAGGTATAAGGTCCTGGGGAATACGGTGGTAAGTACTTACCATACTAATTTCAATTTTAAAGCTGTGGAATGGCGGGAAACGGAAAGGCCGAAAAGAAGACATGAAAATTTAGACCTTTCCCGGTATTACAGGTTATCCGCGGACACAGTACCCATTATTCAGGATAGTACTTACTGGGCCGGGAAAAGAGATATACCATTGACCCCTGAGGAAGAAAACCTGTATGAAGTAAAAAGAAAAGAGATCAATGCGCAGGCGGATACTTCAGAAGCGATGAAATATCTCAAATTTACAGAGAAACTAACGAATACGGTTCATATGAATTATCACACCACCCGTATTCGTTATTCCGGATTTCTGAATCCTTTCCAGTTAGGTTATTCAGGGAGGAATGGGATTACCTATAGGCAAAGGGTCTGGATCAGTAAAACTTTCGATAATGACCGGCAAATCCGTTTCCGTCCGGAAGCCGGTTATGTATTTAAAAGGAAAGAACTATTCTTCAAACTGGGTGCGGACTGGGAATATTTACCGGAAAAAAGAGGCATTTTAAGCCTGAATGCCGGAAATGATAATAATAATTATTCATCGGAAATCATGAATGATATTATTGATATGGTCAACGATAGCACGTTTAACTTCGAGAATCTCAACTTTAAATACTTCCGGCATTATTTTGTAGAAGTAAAAAATAACATTGAAGTGATGAACGGGTTTGAAGTTACGGCTGCTCTCTCCTATCACCGGAGATTAGCGGTAAAAGATAAGAACAAGGATGGAACGAACGACGAAGAAATTGTAGATTGGATCAATGAAAGACATAATGACTTTATCCCGACTATCGGATTTTCTTATACCCCCCGCCAGTACTACCGGATGGACGGAAAACGAAAGGAGTATGTCTATTCTTATTTCCCGACCTTTACGATTGAATTTGGTAGAAGTATTCCGGGAGTGCCGGGAAGTACAGGGAATTTTGAACGGATTGAAGCAGATCTCCATCAAAGTATCAATGTAGGACTGTTGAGACGGATCAACTACCGGATCAGCGGAGGTCTTTATACACGGCAGAAATCGACCTACTTTGCAGACTTCCGGTATTTCCGGAGAAGATATTTCCCTGAGACATGGGGTGATCAGATTGGTGGAGTATTTAACACTTTGAAAAGTGAATGGTACAACGCTTCTGATAAATATATACAGGGACATTTCATGTACCAGAGTCCTTTTCTCCTGTCTAAACTATTTAAGAAAAACACGTCCAAACATATTTTATCCGAACGGTTTTACTACAGCCATTTATGGACTCCGGTTCTACCCAGTTACAGTGAAGTTGGCTACGGAGTAGGAAACCATATTTTTAATGTCGGTATATTTGCCGGTTTCGAGAAATATGAATTCCAGAATATCAGTTTCAAATTTGCCTTTGAACTATTCCAGTAGGTTACAAAGGGCGGGCTACGATGATGCTTGTAATATTCTTTATGTTTTCCACATACCGGTGAATAGGGTCGGGATTGATAATAACTTCCTTTGCATTCAGCGAGGCATGGATAAAGGTGGTTTCTCTTCCCTGCTTATAAACAATTCCGACATGGGTCACATCTAATCCATCTATGGCCGTAGTAAAGCATACGATATCACCGTTTTGCAATTTATCAGTGATGGATGGGATCTCGTTTTCCGGAACATACGCATGAGGCCTCTGATTAATCTCCCTCTCTATGGCTGCCATCTTTTGGGTTAATTCCGGCTGGGATTTCAATTGTTTATAACTATCCGGATGAGTGGAGATAAAGAATAACTGTAACGGATATTCTTTTCCTCCGATCTCCCGGCTCATATCCTTTATGATTTTCTTTTGCTCATTTACATAAAACCAGTCGGTCATATAATGCAGCCGGGCGGTATAATCCGTGATCTTTCCTTCCCGGTAACGGATCCATTGCAACTGTTGACAAAAATTCTCAAAGGAATAGTCACCACTACGGACGGTACGGGCCAAAGCCAATGTGTTTTCCGCAAAAGTCGTGCAGTCCATTTCTCTCAAATTCACAACCAATCCTTCCGGTTCTTTCTCTAAGGTAGAGGCTACATAGGGTGTATGAAGAAAATAAAGGGCTGTTTGTATGACCAATTCGTGGATTGGCAAATCCGAATGTGATTTTAACTCTCCGATATATTGGTCATAGATCTGCTTATCTGCTTCCGTTGTATATAATTTATCTACAGCGTTACCATAGAGAGAATTGCTTCCGCACCAGAAAAGCAAAAAACAGATACTCCATTTATATATCTCTTTCATCATACTATTTAGATTAGATATTCCTGTTTATTCTTTCGTTTTTAAAAGATCCTGCAATTTTATTAACTCGTCCCGGAATTGTGCCGCTTCTATAAAGTCCAGCTTTTTAGCGGCTTCTGTCATTTGCTTCTTTGTCTTCTCTATTGCTTTCTCTAATTGTGGGCGGCTCATATACTGCACGACCGGATCTGCCAACAAATTGGGTTCCGGTTCCACATATCCATAGGCGGCTTCCTGATTTTGTCTTTCCGCCATCAAAGAGACGCTTGCTTTGATTACCTGCGTAGGAGTAATACCATGCTTTTCGTTGTAGGCCATCTGCTTGGCTCTTCTCCGGTTGGTTTCCTCCATGGTCAACCGCATACTATCGGTGATCTTATCCGCATAAAAAATCACTTTACCGTTCATATTACGGGCCGCACGACCGGCAGTCTGGGTCAGGGAACGGTGGGACCGCAGAAATCCTTCTTTATCCGCATCCAGAATAGCAACCAAAGATACTTCCGGGAGGTCTAACCCTTCACGGAGCAGGTTCACCCCTATCAGTACGTCATAGAGTCCTTTCCTCAGGTCATCCATGATCTGGATACGTTCCAGTGTATCTATGTCACTATGGATATAGTTACAACGGATTCCCATCCGGCTCAGATAAGTCGTTAACTCTTCGGCCATCCGCTTGGTAAGCGTTGTCACCAAAACTCTTTCCTCCAGATTAGTCCGTTGAAGGATTTCCTCCATCAGATCATCTATCTGGTTTAAGGTTGGACGCACTTCAATTACAGGATCTAATAGTCCTGTCGGACGAATGACCTGGTCTACAATCACCCCTTCACTTTTAGCTAATTCATAGTCAGCAGGCGTTGCACTGACATAGATAGCCAACGGGGTTAGTGCTTCAAACTCTTCGAATTTTAACGGGCGGTTATCCATCGCTGCCGGGAGACGGAATCCATATTCCACCAGATTCTGCTTCCGGGAATGGTCTCCTCCGTACATCGCACGGATTTGTGGGATCGTTACATGGCTCTCATCCACCACTAACAGAAAATCTTCCGGAAAATAATCTAATAAGCAAAAGGGACGTTCTCCGGCCATTCTACCGTCAAAGTAGCGGGAATAGTTTTCAATCCCGGCACAATGTCCTAACTCCCGGATCATTTCCAGGTCAAATGTCACCCGCTCATATAGTCGCTTTGCTTCATAGGGCTTTCCAATCTCATTAAAGAAATTCACTTGTGTACCCAAATCCACATCAATCTGGCCTATTGCCTGGTTAATCCGGTCCTGAGTAGTCACAAAGAGATTCGTCGGATAGATATTCAGTTCATCCTGTTCATCGATTTCACGTCCGGTGGACGGATCAAAAGAGGAAATCCGTTCAATCTCATCTCCCCAGAATTCGATACGGTAGGCGACACCATCAAACGTCTCAATAGCAGGAAACAGATCCACTGTATCTCCATTCACCCGGAAACTACCTCTGGTAAAATCGACCTTATTATTCACATATAAAGCATCCACAAAACGGCGCAACAAAGCATCCCGGTTTATTTGCATCCCCCGGTAGATACGGGTCACTTTTTCAGCAAAAGCCGTCGGGTCTGCCATACCATACAAACAGGATACGGAAGAGACTATGATAATATCTTTACGTCCGGACAACAGGGAGGCTGTGGCCCGCAAACGTAACTTATCGATCTCTTCATTGATCTGAAGATCTTTTTCGATATACGTATCTGTAGTCGGAAGATAGGCTTCCGGCTGATAATAATCATAATAGGAGACAAAATATTCTACCGCATTATTGGGGAAGAAAGCCTTAAATTCACTATACAATTGTGCTGCCAATGTTTTATTATGGCTAAGGATCAACGTTGGCTTCTGCACATTTTTGATCACGTTCGCTATAGTAAAGGTTTTCCCGGACCCGGTTACCCCTAATAAGGTCTGGAAAGGTACACCGCTTTGTATCCCTTCAGTCAGTGCCGCAATCGCTTCCGGCTGGTCTCCGGTTGGCTTAAACGGAGACGATATTTCAAAATTCATGTTTAATCTTCTGTTTTTGCAGCGGGCATAACGATCCAACAGACCAGATAGGCTATTACGCCGGAAAAGGCAGTCATAATCGTCAATAACACATATGCCACCCGGATCAGTGTCGGATCTGTATCCAGATATTCCGCAATTCCACCGCAAACGCCGGCAATCATTTTATTCCGTGAGCGGGTAAGCCTTTTCTTTCCGTCCATAATCATTCTATTTATAACAACGATAGACAATCGTATGCCCGGTTAATAACTATTATATATATAACAAAGTTAATCAAAATCCGGCTGATTTACAAACTAAACCAGTAGTTTAGCTTTATCATAAAAGTATTAACAGATGGTAACCCAAACATCCGGTCTAAATTATTACCCCAACCGGAAATAAAGTGAGTGTCCCGGTTGGACATCCGGTGCTCCCAGACAAAATAGAGGGTGGATCCTGGTAAATATTCCCAACGGGCCACGAGATTCGAGCGAAATTCGTTAAAACTGAAGTTTGGATTGGTAAACGCATACTTTTCCGTCCCGGTTGTTACCATATAAGTATTTTCCCGGAAAGTGATCTCTGTGGGAGAATAGGCATAGAAACGATCTGCATAGGTACGGGATTTGGTGTCCGCAGCCTTTTTAAAATCTTTAAAGACGCCTGTAGAGGTGAAAGGAGAGGCATAGTACTGGATAGAGATATCCGGTGTCACATTTACCTGGAGTTTCATCGTAAGACCATAGGTCTTTTGATCCATGTGTCCCATGAGATAAATAGGTTCTCTTTCCATTCCTGCCATAGATTCATCCGAGGTTGAATTAAATGTACCTACATATTGCAGATTATCCGTATTCCAGGCATAATCAAACTGACCGGACAGATAAACATGATTTCCCAGACGGAAAGTCAGGCTCGGCATGATCTTATTATTCCGGTTATATCCATCCGTATTATGATCACCTTCATATTTTAACATAAACATCACCCGTTTGGATTTATCCGTATTAAAGGATGCAGCAGTATAAAAATAAGGGTCAAAACGCATATCTGCCCCTCCTCTTAACATACGGCTATCTATCCAGTTCCAGCCAAAGGACTCCTGAATATCCCATTCATATCGTTTCATGGTCATGCTGCGCCAACGTACCCCTATATCATTGCTGGTAGCAGTTCCCCCATAGTTCCATTGATTTTTTTGCATCAGGTTAAATGCATTATAACGAAATATCTTCCAGATATCTGTTTGCCGGTATAATACTTCTGTTTCATTGGATAAAACATCCGCCTGTTTCATATATCCCATATCATTCAGGTCAAATCCGGGAGAAGACCAGCTAAATGTTTCAGAAATATTCCATTTTGCATTTCCCCTTTTACCGACTTTCACATATCCACCCGTACCATTCAAGGAAGTACGCCTATCATCTACCCCTAAGTAATCCTTTCCGGAAACCCGCTGGTAATAATGGGTAGAGTTTCTCTGTAATAGGGAGATAGCCTGCTCCGTACCCTGCAACGAGCTATACATTCCTTTCATATCCACATAATAGAGCCGGTTTTTAAAATAATGGGTAAAGTCAATACCAGCAGTAAACGCGTTCCGGACCATGAAATCTTCCAAATGAGGCTCATCTAAAGCCCTGTTTACTGAGGTGATCATCCCTCCCAGCAACGTGTTTCCTTTCCAGTTTTTCTGCACACGGCCTACGGTGTAGTTAGTCAGAGGTTCTACGACCTCTTTATCCTCCACTCCATCCCGGGTCACTTTCGAAGAGGATCGTGCCGTAACACTCTGCACCACCCCAACCGTGACTCCATTCCGGTTCGTGCCGGTCAGTTTTAATGCTCCGATAATAGGCACATTTTCCTGTGTACTGGCAAAAGAGTGAACATTATCTATATAGGTAGGCTGATAAGAGGGTGAAGCACCGATCCGGCGTGTATAAAACATCCTATCATCCCCGTTTGCAAAATCCATAATATGCTTTCCTTCCAGAAAAAAGGCCGTTTCTCATCATAAAAAGTTTCATAAGCAGTCAGATTCATAACAGATGGGTCCAGCTCTACCTGCCCATAATCCGGGTTGATGGTAACATCCAGTGTAAAATCTGATAAAGCAAATTTGGCATCCAGCCCGACATTCCCATCCCAGGCATATCCTTTCTGATAAGGGCTACCGGGTATTTTAGGTTCCCGCCTGTATTTCCCCATGGTATAAGGGAGAAATTCAATCCCTCTTGGTTTCGGCAAGTCTGTCATTCCATGCATTTCTCCAAAAGAAAAAACATGCCCATTGTTTTTCAGCGGGATCATACTCCAGTTTTGAACTTCATTGTTCCGGCGGATGATCCGGCGGATATGTAATCCCCAGGTCCCACTCTCCGAGAATTGGTTATAGCGTAACTGGCTGAATGGGATACATAGTTCGGCAGTCCACATGGAGTCCGCCAGACTAATATGCGTTTTGCCTTCCCAGACCGCATTCCAACTCCGGTTGACATCTAATTTATCCGTTACGATCAGATCGGTTTTATTTCCTCCTAAATTCAGGTTGAACTCCGGTGCCGCACGATAATCATGATAGGTATCAAATGCCACACTGATCAGATCTCCCATACTGTTATCATCCCGGTTTCCTATAAAACGGTTGAATTTTTCCGGATATGGATCTTTACACCAAACGCCGACGTAGATGAACTTATCATCATACATGACTTTCATCCGGGTAGTAGAAGGGGTTATAGCACGTTCAAAGGGAGTAATCTGAACAAAACGATCGGACCATTCTCCATGGTTCATCCAGAAATCTTCATCGAGGCGGCCATCCATAACCGGCTTTATACCGGAAACTTTCGTCACCTGATAAACACGTTTATAAGCATCCTCAAAAGGAACGACAGAATCCCGTTGGGCAAAACACAACACTCCCAGTAAAAGGTTAACAGTAATAAGTATATATTTCATGGTCTATTTAAAAAGCGTCTATGAAGCCACGAAAATACTATTTTCCAATTGAATAAACGATTGGATTTGTATGTTTAAAAATAGTTATAGGTATAAAGCGACTTTCTTACGGTCCGTTTGTACTGTTTCAAATTCGGAAGTAACAACAGAACTACCCATCGGTACATTTTCATTTCTGTATTCCATTTTGCTATATACCATCTCCCGGGCAGAGGTATGAAACTCTTTCGCTCCTGTTTCCGCTTCGATCTTAGCAATATTATTCTCCCGGACCCCACATCCCGGCATAATAATGATCCGGTCGCCTGCTTTTTCAACCAATTGGGCTATCAGTGGGATTCCAGCCACGGCATCTGCCTGCTGTCCGGAAGTCAGGATTCTATCACATCCGGCCTCTATGATTTGTTCCAAAGCGACAAAGGGATCTTTGCATACATCAAAAGCACGATGAAAAGTAACAGATAACGGTTTGGCAGCCTGCACCAATCTTTTTAATAATTCAAGATCAACCTCTCCTTCTTTTGTAAGGCAACCGACTACTACACCATGGACATTCAACTGTTTAGCCATTTCTATATCATACAACATAGATTGTATTTCTGCCGGCGTATAGAGAAAATCTCCTCCTCTCGGCCGGATAATAATATTAATATCTATATTGGATGTTAAATCCTGCGCAGTTTTGATCTCTCCATAACTGGGGGTAGTTCCACCCTCCGGAATAGCAGCACATAATTCTACACGAGTAGCTCCTCCTGCTTCTGCTTCCACACAACTTTGAGCTGAATTAGCACAAATTTCAATAATCCGACGGTTTTGCATTTTCTGACGTTTTCTGTTTATAGAACAAACGTACAAAAAATTAATAACACCTCATATAAGGATATCTTTTTAACATCTGCTGTTATATAAAAAAAATGACAGGAATACCTATCCCAGGCACTCCTGTCCATTGAATCAAAATAAACTTATTTACTTACTACTTAGATAAATCTTTCCTATATTTTATTCTTTTAAAAATGGACTTCTTCTGTTCCACCATCCTGCCACCCTTTGGTGGAGATCTGTTCAATGTCAATGTAGAACTGAATACGGTTACCTGCCTTTAGTAAAAGCTTCTCATGGTTCAGCGAAGCATCTACCGGAGAAAAATCCTCTAACGCTGTAAAGACGATTACTAATCCGTTGGCTCCCTCCTGAAGCCGGGCACGGAAACGATCCGTCGATACATCATGGACTGGGTTGGCGTGGGTAAGAGAGGAGGGGAAAGACAAGGTGATCTCCTCTTTAGGGTAAGTCGTAGTCATACGAAGGGTCGTCTGGGAACCTACCTTACCTCCAAGAGTCACTTTTCTGACGATAGAGATATAGTTCGGACCATCTACCGCAATGTCCGTATCATCATGCTGGGTCCATTCAATCACCTCATACTCCAGATTCACTGCAGCATGATCGGCCGCTTCCTCCGCATCCGGGTAACCTTCACCCTTCACCGCCGTGATGGTGATGTTATACCGGTGGTTACGGACCACATCTAAAATGCCTTCCTCACCAGCTTGGGTAGAGAAAAAGTCAAGGGGATAATAAGTTAGTGCAGAGGAGCCGTTTAAATGACCTCCCACTACCACACGGGTTCGACGGTTCTCAGGGTGTTTCTTATAAATATATGTTAGTTTGTTAAGCGTTTTCTCTTTTATAATTTACCTTTCAGAGCCAGCTATTGGTATCCTCAAAGACCCTCCAGTCATTGACCTGGATCGTCACCCGGTCCCGGTAAATATCCAGATGGATCACATCACCCGGACGCGATTGAATATCCGTCACAATACGACCCAGGTAATCCTCTCCACGGTAAATCCTCACCACCAAATACTGATCCTCGCCAGAAGGCAATAAACCCTGGCGGTCCGTACGGATCACATGATTCTCCGCCAATTCCGTGAACTCAGCATACACCTCAGCATCCTCACCACGGGGATTAAAATCTATATCCATCTCACTTTTTGTGCCCTCTACAACCAACCACACAGACTCCTCATGACCTGGCATAAAGTATTCAGGCACATTATGAATCGCAGCCGTAAACTGAGCGATGCAATCCCTCATCCCTACCCGGTAGGCGCTCTCCCCGGTTAAACTGGTCTCCTCATGGGTCATCGTTCCCAAATATAATAATCCGGTCGAGCGGTATAGACTACCACGCGTAGTAGGACTCATTGTCAATAACTCACCCGTCTTCGAACGGTCCTCTGATACAGAAGGAATCTCTCCAACAAAATCCTCATTCGAGGGAATCGCCCATGCCACGATATCGATCTCTCCCGTTACCTCTTTACGGATCAGGTATTCCTGGCCACCCGAGATACTGGCATACGGGATGACTCCTACACTCTGAAGGATATTGTTCCGGTAAATACGTAAATGAACATCATTTCCAATCTGATTATCAAAACCCTCCACACTTTCATCATACAGGAAAGAAAGGCGGATATAACCCGTACAGTCACTTACCTCATCTTTTAAACAAGAGGTACATAAAAGAGCTGTTAATAAGACCAGGACAGATTGTTTCACGGCAGTTCGCTTTTGAGTCTCTAATGGGATTGAATCTTTTTTTTAAACAACCAGGGAGGGACATACCCTCCCCGGTCTATAGAATATCTACTTGTCAGTAAAGAGCAAATTAAATATCGGTTCCTTCTTCGAACACTCTCCACTCCAAAATGTCGATTCCTACAATGATACCAGCATCTTCAAGACCTGGGATGGGACCACCGCCACCACCTTCTTCTGCTTCACCGGGAGTTCCGTAACCAGCCGTTACGATTTTTTCGATCTCCACTTTGTAGATCGAGTTACGTAAGATCTTAAAGATAGAAGACTCACTGTTAGTTTTGGATACATTGATTCTCCAGTAACGCGTTACACGGTTACTCTCATTTCCTTCTTCATACAGATCACCCTCTACGATCATTGAATAGACTTTATCACGGGCATAACCCGAGAGGCTACCCTCTACACTGGGCACATATTCAGGACAGTTTTCATACAGGTACACCACTTCATTATTGGTTAGGAAAGAACCACCACTGTACACTTCTCCCAATTCATTGTCTTCATACTCAGAAGCCGTGTAGTTGGACAGGTCATTTCCGATAGTCCAGACATCCCTATCCCAACGGGAAGATTCACCACCACTTCCATAGTTGGGTAGATAGAAGGATTTCTTCAAACCATTGATCACCACATGACCTTTATAAGCAAAACGCAGTTTATTAAAATCAATCGCTTCACCCAATAATACCTTGATAGAATCTACTTCAGCATCAGCCGTGATCCTTACCGACAACTCATCACTGATGGTCGGAGCATTGAAACGAGCTAAGATACGCGCCACTTCCACAGAAGTGAGCACCTGTTCTCCATTGGCAACACTGAAAGCCGGAGAAGTTCCACTCATCGGTACACCACCCTGGGGTATCCGGGTGGGAGTGATGATCTGCTGATCATAGATCGTAGCGATTAATTCTGCCTGGCTAATAGGAGCCAGTGTTCTTAAGTCACCTGCAATATTGACAGCAGCTACCACTTTCAAGCCGGTTCCCTCTGTCACATTGAATCCATAAGTGGTACCGGAGATATCGGTAGTGGTATAATGAGTATTGAAAGAACCATCGCTGTTAAATACAAAGAAGTCCAGTTTATGGATCTCTCTTTCTTCAGGAGTTCCACCTTCATAATAATCAGGGGTAGCTTTAGTCAGCACACCACTCTCATCGAGTAAAACCACATTTAATAATCCCTGGCCTAATTCCACGGATGGAGCTGTGGGCAACTCATTTACTTCATCCCTGTTACAGGAGGTAAAAAGCATACCAAGGGCTGTTGCGAAAGTACATAATTTCGTAATCTTCATAATCTCAATAATTTAAATGATTGTTTGTTAGTCCTTTTTCTTGAATATTGTAAGTTTATTTTTTTCCTATATCAAATTAATTCCTATCTGTTAGTTCGATCAGTTTAAAGTTTAAAATTCTCTTTATCTAAACAATGGGCCTTCCCAATTTCGTCCGCCCTGTTTTGCCTGTGGGTGTTCCAATATACCCCTTCGTTTTCTCCTTTATTTTTTTATTTTAAGAGACCGGGGAAACTCATCTCTTTTTCCACACTGCAAAGATACGGCAACATAAAGAGTCCCTTTTACACAATTATTGTCCATTTATAAACAATCCCTTTTCATCTTTCCGATTTGTGTAAATTCAATACTACAAAACCTCACTTTTCTACCTTAAACAACAAAAAGCACAATAATATAACTAAAAGATAAAAATCTACAAATCAAACAATTAACAAACTAAAACAGGAAACATTTCTGTTAATTCCATACTAACAATAGAGGAAAAAGAAAATGTATGTTTTTTTCGACGTCGCAATTTTTCCTTTTTAATTAGAAACGGAACATACATGAAATAAAATAAACTCACTAAAAATATAGAAGTTAAATTACAATATGAAAGAAGCTTTTCATAGCTTCAAATAAACAGGGGAAATACTGAAATATTTTGATTTTCTAAAATAAAAACTCCGTAAAATAGCCTTTCTATTATACACTTATTTTACAGAACTTTCTTCATGGCAACTCACACAACTAATGTGATGTATATTATAAGGACTACTTTTATCTACATAGGTAGTATTCATAGTCATAACATCTAAACCACAATTTGACAAAGCCGGGTGGCATTCTTTACAGGAGTTACGGGTTTCATTACTATGTGGTTTATGACAGGCCATACAGCTTAATCCTTCATGCACTCCCGTAGGAGTACGATCATCTTCACTACCTGCATGATGCCATGCATTTGGAGAATGACACTGAAGACATAACAGAGCATTTGGATCATCCGAGGTCCTCACCTCCCGGTTTCCTTCATACATTACTACCCTGGATAAATGATCCGTACGCAAATGTTTCTTCTCAGCTCTGACATAGAAAGAAGTTTTAGGAGTATTCCCAGACTCTGTATGGATTTGATGACAGGCAAGACAAGGTATCACCGGCCGTTCCTCCTGTTTCTTATCTTTCATATAATATGTAGAAGCGTCTCCTTCCAAAGCCATCATATTGGCTATTGTTCCATCATAGAACATGCCATGACAACGAAAACAATCCGCATATGGCTTCTCCATTTGATTATGTTTTTCATCTAAATAAATATTCCGGTAAGTTGCCCCATGCCCACCAGACAACCAACCGGCATGCTCTGACCGGTGACAACCGGCACATCGCTCTGTCACATATAACACTTGTTTTTCATTCATACGAATATCTTCATTTCGTATCTTTTTTGTCCAATGAGACCAAAGCATGTGACTTTTTTCCGTCAGACTATGGATTCCCTCGCTTATGGCTGTGCCATGACATTCGGTACAGGCAATATCTTTATGGGCAGAAATTAACCAGGCTTCATGCGTTGCCCGGATCTCATGACATTGAGCACAGGTATGGGCAGGATCCATATGATTCCAGGTAGAATAAGCACCTGTTATTACGATAAGAAGAGCTACGGTTATGATCACTCCTATAGGCATGTGTTTTTTCTTCATCCGGATATTTACTTATATGTTTTTACTATATAATCACCTACCCAATAGCCCAGTGCCATGATGGTCAGAGCCGGATTAAACCCACCATTCGTTACAATCAGGCTACCATCCGCAATAAAAAGGTTATCAATGTCATGGACCTGTCCATATTTATTTGTCACTGAAGTTTTAGGATCATTTCCCATCCGGCAGGTTCCGGCCTGATGTTGTCCCCCACTTAATCCATAACCTCCCCCATGTTGCCAGGTACGGATAGCACCTGCCTCTTTTAATATATGTTCTGCTTTCTCAGCCAGGAAAGAACAATGTTTAATATCAATTGGATGTCTGTTACCGGAGAATGCCACTACCGGAATACCCCAATGATCCTTCACGACCGGGTCCACTGTCACACGGGCCTCAAAATGGGGGATCTCCTGGATAGGACCGACTAATCTGCCCAAACGATAATAATTCTCGCGCTGATAGTTTTTATGATTGATCCCCCAACGAGCTTCTCCCGGAGGACGACTCTGTGAAAAAGCATACGGCAAAGTGTAAAATTCAGTAGCTAACAAGCCACCTCCGATAATTCCCTCATTGTGATGATTATAATCACAAATCGCCATACAGGCTCCCGGACCGGACAGGTCCAGTATATCAAAATCAAATAATCCGGAAGCCCCGGTATAGGCATGCCCCTGAAGATTTCTTCCTACCCAGTCATTATTATTCCCGGCCCCATCCGGAAAAAGTTTAGATTTTGAATTTAATAACAACCGGGCTGTTTCTGTAGCGGAAGCACTTACGACAATGATATCCGCCTCCTGTGTCCTCCCCTTTCCTTTTTCATCAAAATAACGAACTCCAGTTGCTTTACCCTGATCATTCACCAGAATCTCAGCGACTACACAATTGGTTCGTACGATGCAATTACCTGTACGGATAGCCTCCGGGATAACCGTATTATGAGTCCCATTTTTTGCATCGACAGGACAGGCATACCCACAGCAGGTTCTGTTACGAATACAAGCCGGGCGACCATTATAGGGTACAGAATTTCTCAACATAGGAATAGAAAACGGATGTAATCCCAATCGTTTACAAACATCTGCCAGATAAGTACCCTCTCTGTTGAATTCAAAAGGAGGCATCGGATGAGGTTTCCTGCGTGGAGGAGCAAACGGATTCCGGTAATCATCCCCGGCAACCCCTATCTCCCACTCAGCCTTTTCATAATAAGGTTCCAGATCATCATATGTAATCGGCCAGTCATCCAAAGTAGAATCTTCCACCATTCCATAGGTAGATTTCAATAAAAAATCTTCTTTCATAAACCGCCAGGCCATTGCTCCATAGCTAACCGTTCCGGAACCCACACAAGCAGCCACATGCCCATATGCACCGTCTCCTGCATGGATTTGATGACGATCTCCCTGCTCATCGATCATAACACGGGGATGTTTTTCCCAATCCGGCCCAAAAGCAGAACCCAAATCTTGCACCCGTTGAGAGATCAGTTCATCATTGATATGTTTATCATAGTCCGGCCAGTCTCCACGTTCAAAAAGAACAACAGAAAATCCATTTGTTGCCAGCTCCTTTGCAACCACTCCCCCACCGGCACCGGCTCCAATAATAATTACATCTGTTTTTTTATCTGCCATGGTTATATCTGTTTTGTCCGACCACTAAGGGAAAATCCAGTTTAAGCATCCGGTAACTCGCATAATTCTTATTACCTCCATGCCGCGGTGAACCATAAAATCCCTGCATCGTATTCCGGATTACCTGATTGAAAAAAGAAGAAGATTTCCGTTCCTTCCAGTAAGTCGCAGGGAGTTCATCCATTTCCATCTTTTTCAGTACTTCCATCTGTAACCCTGAAGACAAAGAAATAAAAGGAAATCCGTAAAGTTCCCGGACTGACTGGTCCAAAGCCTTCAACCCATACTGATAAACAGGCAATAATTCAGGAAAACGTTGATGCAGTAATCTATCTATAAAATAGATAACTCCTGCATCTGTCGCCCCCGGATCATGATCTGCCGGAATAATTTGTTCACATAAAGCAATCAGCGTATCCGCTTCTGAAGAAGTAAAAACACGATATTCAGAATCGTTTCTCCTACAGGAAGGGAGATATAGTACACTCCCATATAGTAAGCCTAAAGATTGGAGGAATTTTCGCCGGGTTATTCTCATAAGTTAGTTCGTATACAGATTTATGTCTGCAAGTTACACAATCCCCCTCTTTTTTCAAAGACGATCACCAGACTTTTTTCTTCTATTATAAGGAAAAGCCGGGAAAAAAGCAAAATAGTAAGCGGATAGGATTATTTTTAATCTTTTTATTCACTTATCTACCTAAAAACATGCTCAATTGAAAAATAATGTGTAATATTGCCCCTGCAATATAAATATAAAAATAAGACTATCAGACATGAATGCATCCCTTGCATATTATACATGGGCTTTAACAATGACCCCCTGGGGGGTTAGAATCTAAAACAGACAATAGCAGTGGCCACGTCCTGCGTTGTTGTAATCTGAATATATTGCGTTACTTCTTTTAAACCGTCAATCCGGTTTCATTCAAAAACATAATTAAAAACATATACCGATGAAAGTATTGAAGTTCGGCGGAACATCCGTAGGTTCCGTAAAGAGCATCTTAAGTGTGAAAAAGATCGTTGAGGCTATTGAAGAGCCGGTAATTGTAGTTGTATCCGCACTGGGAGGAATCACAGATAAACTATTAAATACCTCTGATATGGCTTCAAGAGGTGACTCAGCATACGAAAAGGAACTTTCAGAAATTACGACCCGTCACATGGAAGTGATTGAAGGGGTGATACCGGACGAGGTAATCCGGACAGAGATACAGAAAAAAGTGTTATCTCTTCTGGATGAATTATCCAACATTTATAAAGGAATTTACCTGATCAATGATCTGTCCGCCAAAACCCGTGACACAATCGTTAGTTACGGGGAACGTCTTTCTTCTTTGCTCATCTCCCATGTAATCGAAGATGCGAAATTATTTGATTCAAGGAAATTCATCAAAACGATCCATCAGTTTGGTAAACATATGGTGGACTTTGACCAGACAAATAGATTAATTAAAGAAACATTTGATCCGCTGCCAAAAGTATCTTTAGTTCCCGGTTTTATCTCTTCCAGTACTGAAAACGGGGAGGTTACTAATCTGGGTAGAGGAGGATCAGACTATACGGCATCTATTTTAGCAACTGCTCTGGATGCTTCCATTCTCGAAATATGGACCGATATGGACGGATTTATGACAGCGGATCCAAGAGTGATCAGCTCAGCGTATGTCATTGATCAGCTTAGCTTCACTGAAGCCATGGAACTCTGTAACTTTGGAGCAAAAGTGATCTATCCGCCAACCATTTATCCGGTATACCACAAAAATATTCCTATCCGGATATTAAATACATTCAATCCGGAAGCTCCGGGAACTTATATCTCCAAAGAAAAGAAGCAGTCTACTGCCAAAGCCATTATTAAAGGAATTTCTTCTATCAATGACACCTCCCTCATCACTGTTCAGGGTTTAGGTATGGTAGGAGTTATCGGTGTAAACTACCGTATTTTCAAGACATTGGCACAAAACGGGATCAGCGTGTTTATGGTTTCTCAGGCCAGTTCAGAGAATAATACGACATTCGCTGTCCGGAACGCGGATGCAGATTTAGCAGTCAAAGTGCTGAATGAAGAATTCAAATTAGAACGTTCACAAGGGGAGATCAACGAGATTACGGCAGAAAAAGAGCTGGCGACTGTAGCGATCGTTGGTGAAAACATGAAACGGACACCTGGCATTGCCGGTAAACTATTTGGAACACTGGGACGGGCTGGTATCAGTGTGATCGCCTGTGCACAGGGAGCTTCGGAAACAAATATTTCATTTGTGATCAAACATAAATATTTGAGAAAAGCCCTGAACTCCATCCATGACTCTTTTTTCTTATCTGAATATAAGGTACTGAACCTTTTTATTACCGGAATAGGAACCGTAGGAAGTAACCTCCTGGAACAGATTCGTTTGCAACAGCCTAAACTGATGAAACAAAACAGTCTGTCACTGAGAGTCGTGGGAATAGCAAACAGCAAAAAGGTCCTCCTGAAACGGGAAGGGCTCAACCTGGATAATTGTATTGAAGAATTAAAGGAAAATGGGATAGACAGTTCTCCCGCACATTTATGTGAAGAGATCCTGAAAATGAATATTTTCAACTCCGTATTTGTAGATTGTACAGCCAGTGCAGACATCGCAGAGCTGTATGAAACATTACTAAACAATAATATATCTGTAGTCACTGCAAACAAAGTGGCCGCCTCCTCTCCGTATGGCAACTATATCAACCTGAAAGAAACCGCCCGTTTACGGGGAGTTAAATTCCTGTTTGAAACCAATGTAGGTGCCGGTCTACCGATTATTAATACCATGAATGACCTGATTAACAGTGGTGACCACATCCTAAAATTAGAGGCTGTTTTATCGGGAACTCTTAATTTTATTTTCAACAAGTTAAGCACAGAGATTCCTTTGAGTAAAGCAATCCTGATGGCTAAAGAAGCAGGTTACTCTGAACCGGACCCCCGGATTGACCTGAGCGGGAAAGATGTGATCCGGAAATTGGTTATTCTGGCACGCGAAGCCGGTTATAAGGTGGAACAGGAGGATGTGAAGAAAAAACTCTTCATCCCGGAAAAATATTTTGAAGGTACGATAGAAGAGTTCTGGAAAAACATCACCGGACTGGATGCGGAGTTTGAAGCAAAAAGACAAAAATTAGAATCAGAAAAGAAACACTTCCGTTTCGTCGCTAAAATGGAAAATGGTAACTGTGAAGTAGGACTACAGGAAGTCGGTAGCCAACATCCGTTTTATGACCTGGAAGGAAGTAACAATATTATAATGATCTCTACGGAAAGATATCATGAATATCCGATGATCATCAAAGGATATGGTGCCGGAGCAGACGTGACAGCAGCCGGTGTTTTTGCTGATATTATTTCGATCGCAAACATTTAAAGAATGGAAAACGGATAATTGACCATTGAAAATTACCATGAATGAATTAGAATAAACAATCCAATTATCCATTTTCCATTCTCAATTTTCAATTATTATGAAGACTATCATTATTTTAGGAGATGGGATGGCAGATGAGCCTATAGAGGCGTTAGGGGGAAAAACCCCTATGCAATATGCCGATACCCCCTATATGGATCTTTTAGCCTCCCGGGGAGTAACAGGACAGATGAAAACAGTGGCGGATGGATTCCATCCGGGTAGCGAAGTTGCGAATCTGGCTGTTTTAGGGTATGATCTTCCGACCGTGTATGAAGGCCGTGGTGTACTGGAAGCCGCGAGTATTGGAGTCACTCTTCAACCGGGGGAAATGGCGATGCGATGTAATCTGGTTTGCATAGAAGGCGACATTCTCAAAAACCACTCTGCCGGACACATCAGTACGGAAGAAGCTGACGAACTGATCCAATTCCTGAACACGCATATAGGCTCCGAACAGATCCGTTTCTATACAGGAGTTTCCTACCGTCACCTGTTAGTAGTAAAAGAAGGAGATAAACGATTAGATACGACCCCGCCGCATGATGTACCTCTACAACCTTATCGTCCGCTGATGGTGAAAGCGGATACCGGAGAAGCAGAAGAAACAGCGCGGACACTTAATCAGTTGATATTAAAATCACAGGAACTACTAAAAGACCATCCGGTCAACCTCAAAAGAATAGCAGCCGGAAAAGATCCGGCCAATAGTATCTGGCCCTGGTCACCGGGATATCGTCCAGCCATGAAAACCATGCAGGAAATGTATGGATTTTCAAAAGGATCGGTTATTTCGGCAGTAGACCTGATCCGGGGAATCGGAGTCTATGCCGGGTTAGAAAATATTGAGGTGGAAGGTGCTACCGGATTGTATGATACCAACTATGAAGGGAAAGCAAAAGCAGCTTTGGAAGCCCTTAAAACCAACGATTTTGTTTACTTACACATAGAAGCAAGTGATGAAGCGGGTCATGAAGGAGATGTTGAACTGAAAATTAAAACGATTGAAAATCTGGATAAACGGGCTGTACGTATCCTATATGAAGAACTAAAGAAGTGGGATGAACCTGTTGCCATAGCCATCCTTCCGGATCATCCGACCCCCTGCTCTATCCGGACCCATACGAATACACCTGTACCTTTCCTGATCCATAAACCGGGAATAGTACCCGATCAGGTTACCTGTTTCGATGAATTCTCTGTGAAAGAAGGAAAATATGGTATACTGGAAGGGGATGAATTCATCAGATTACTATTAAATTAATCATACATACAAAAGAATATTTACGCAAATTGTCAAATCAACAGATGAACTACTATAGTACGAATAAACAAGCAACTCCTGCCTCCCTGAAAGATGCAGTGATCAAAGGTTTGGCTGGTGATAAAGGTTTATATATGCCGGAGAAGATCCGCCCATTTACTCCTGCTGAAATTGCCGGATTAAAAAATAAATCTTTTCATGAAATCGCCTGCTCCGTCGCACAGGCTTTCTTCGGAGAGGATATTGAACCGGAAGTCTTAAACAGGATTGTTACAGAGACATTAGCATTTGATACTCCGGCAGTACAGGTACATGATCATATTTATAGTCTGGAACTATTCCATGGTCCTACCTTAGCCTTCAAAGATGTAGGAGCCCGTTTTATGGCACGGCTGTTGGGCTACTTCATTGAGCAAGAGGACCAGCAGGAAGTCAATGTGCTGGTTGCCACCTCAGGAGATACAGGAAGTGCTGTAGCCAACGGTTTTTTGGGAGTTCCCGGAATAAAAGTCTATGTACTTTATCCGAAAGGGAAAGTGAGTCCGATTCAGGAGTGCCAGTTCACTACCCTGGGGCAAAATATTATTTCACTGGAAATAGATGGTACGTTTGATGATTGCCAGGCATTGGTTAAATCAGCCTTTATGGACAACGAGTTAAATCAGCATATGAAATTAACCTCCGCCAACTCGATCAATGTGGCCCGCTTCCTGCCCCAGTCTTTCTACTATTTTTATGCCTATGCGCAATTAGATAAAATAGGAAAAGCAAATGAACTGGTGATCTCCGTACCCAGTGGTAACTTCGGAAATATAACCGCCGGATTATTCGGTTATTTCATGGGGTTACCCATCAAACATTTCATCGCAGCGAATAACAGGAATGATATCTTCCTTGAATATCTGAAAACGGGTGAATATAATCCCCGTCCTTCTGTGGCAACCCTTGCCAACGCGATGGATGTCGGTGATCCGAGCAATTTCGCCCGTATACTGGATCTGTTCAGCAAATATGAGCACCCTTATGAAGAGATAAAAAAACTGATCTCAGGTTTCCGTTATACAGATGAAGAAATTGCAGCTACCATGCAACAGGTATATAGTAAATATAACTATTTACTGGATCCCCATGGTGCCTGCGGTTATCAGGCTTTAATCGATTCCGGACTCACAGAAAAAGAGACTGGAGTATTTCTTGAAACCGCACATCCGGCCAAATTCAAAAGTACGGTAGATGAAATCCTGAACAGTGACATAGAGATTCCGGTAAAACTCCGGGAATTTATGAAAGGCACCAAGCAAAGCATTGAATTAAACAAAAATTTTGAAAGTTTCAAAAGTTACCTGATGAAACAATAAGACCTGAAAGTACAGGTACTTTTTCAAAAGCCTATGCTTAATTTTAGAAAAAGTACCTGTACTTCTCTTTTTTCTTCTTTTCCTTTTTTTGATAAACACCCGGCAAAAAAATCCCTTCTTAATTTTCCATAACCGAAAAACCTTCTGTTGCCCTTATATGTTTAATAAATAGTTAAACAAAAAGAATAAGTATTAGTATTATGGCAACAACAGTAAAATCTGCACAAAGTCAACCGATGACTGATTCACAGAATATGGAAATCGGTACCTTTATAGGAGAAATGTTTTCTTTTAACAGTGCTATTAAATTATATCACTGGCAAATAACCGGTCCGGGTAGCTATGCACAACACATTGCAATCGATCAGGCATTGGAAACCTTATTGGATGTCATTGACAGAATTACTGAAACAACTGTTGCTCTGAAAGGAGACATCAGTATTACGATTCCTGAAACGAAAGCACCCACTGATATTATCAAGTTTACATCCGATTTCTACTCGTATGTAGAAAAACACAGAGACCTGTTCTCTGAAGACATGTCAAACTCCATCATCGATGATTATCAGGAAGCTATTCAGCAATTGATCTACCGGTTGGTAAGACTAAAATAAAGACACACTTTTTATTTTCTTAGGATTATATATTTAGGAGAAGGGCATCCGGTTGGATGCCTTTTTTCGTCTAACGACCTGATAAAAGCAAGGTTTGACAGACAACCAACCTTTTTTGACAGGAAACAAACCTGTCGAATGATTATTCTACCTAATATTGCTTCCGGAAATCAATAAAACATACATATGAAAAACACGACATTCTGTTTTCTGCTATTCCAGGTAATTATTTCTATTTTTATATCTTCATTACAGGCCCAGATACCGAAAGAGTATCCGGCAAACTATGCCAGTGGTCCCCGGTTTAAAGCCCTGGTGTTTTATACCACAGATGCAGAAGAAGCCCATGTGGACTTTGCCCGTGAAGGAGTCCGCTTTTTTAAACGGCTAAATTATGGAGATGGATTTATCTTAGATACGATCACAGATTTCACAGGATTTACCTATGAGAACTTCAGGGAATACGATATCGTGGTGATGCTCAATGGATATCCTAACGGTCCACAGGAGCGGCTGGCTTTCCAGAAATATATGGAAAACGGAGGAGGATGGATGGGCTTCCATGTGGCAGCCTATAATGACAGAACAACCAATTGGCCCTGGTTTGTTGATTTTCTTGGAGGAGGTGTTTTCTACTGCAATAACTGGCCGCCGCAACCAGTCAAAGTAGCATTGGACAACCAGGATCATCCCGTAACAAAAAATCTACCGGCCTCTTTCATCGTACCGGAAAGCGAATGGTACCAATGGAATCCCAGTCCACGGGAAAAAAAGAGGTGGAAGTACTCCTATCCCTTTCACAGGATAACTATCCACTGGGCATAAAAGATGTCATTCGTTTCGGAGACTTCCCCTTAGTATGGACTAATAAGAACTACCGGATGATCTATCTGAACATGGGTCATGGAGATGATGAATTTACAGATGCCACACAAAAATTATTATTTATCAATGCCTTCCGGTGGATAGTAAGCAGAAGTCCCAAAGGAGATCCGTTTCAAAAATAAAACCCAGTCTATTCCATGAAAAAAAGAATAAGAGCAGGCTTCATTTTTCTGTTGGCAGTAACTCCTGCCTATCTGCTATTTGCACAGCAGAAAAAGAAACCGGATCCGGAACTGCAAAAAGCAATCCTACAAACCGGGATCATTCATAGTCCTTTACCAGTGAACCATACCCACTCTTATGATTCTTACGGGTCAAAGAAAAAGGTATTGGCCAGTCAGCCCATACCTATCTCAGAGGATCTGTCCGGATGGGAACATACAGGCATAGGGAAATCATCCTTCTCCCGGGAAAACACGATTTCCGGTTCCGGTAGTATCCGTCTGGAATACCCTACCTCTACAGGAAAACGGGTGCAGGGCCCTCCTTCCGATCCGGATTATGGAACCTACGGACATAGTGGTATTTCACTGCACACCCGGAACGCAAACTGGGAAAACTACAACCGGATTGCTTTCTCTATTTATCCGGATTGTGAAGGAGCCCGGGTAGTTAATATCAACCTATTCATTGAAAACGCTCCCGGATTGGATCAACCGGGTCTAAGTTCCTGTTCTCATCTGGTGAATCTGGCCAACCGTGAATGGAATCACTGTTTCCTGGATATAGACGATCTGCAACGGGATCAGATCGCTAAAATAGGATTTAATGTTTCGCTCAAAGGAAAAGACCGGACCACCGGGGATTCCTGCATTTATTATATAGACCGGATAGAAATCCAACAAATGGAAGATCCGGAGATTGTCAGCGGATGGCAACCCGGAAAAAACAGGATCGTATATTCCACTTCCGGATATATGTTACAAAACCAGAAAAAAGCCATTATCCATCAGGATAAAAATAACAGACAACCGGATTTCCACTTGTTAAACGCATCAAACAATCAGAAAGTCTACACAGGACAGATCCGGGAGGAAAAGACAACGATCGGAACTTTTGAGGTATTGGATTTCAGCAATTTCCAGGAAGAAGGAGAATACATATTAGCGGTTGGAGAATTGAAAACCTCTCCTTTTCCCATCGGTAACCATATCTGGGAAAATTCCTTATGGCGGGTGTTGAATTTCATATTCTGCCAGCGCTGCGGTTATCCGGTCCCGGGTAAACATGGAACCTGCCACCTGGATCTTTGTTCCCAACATAACGGAAAAATGATCTCCTATGCAGGAGGATGGCACGATGCCGGAGACCTATCCCAGCAAACACTCCAGACCGGAGATGTAACTTATATGTTACTGGAAGGATACAATAAGCTGAAAGATAGGAATCCTTTATTAGCCATAAGATTGTTGGAAGAAGCCGAATGGGGACTGGAATTTATACTGAGGAACCGGTATGGAGATGGTTACCGGGCAAGTAGTGTGGGTCTGTTAATCTGGCAGGATGGTATACAGGGTACCTTAGACGACATTTCTTCTGTCCGCGTAAAAAACTGCGCATTAGACAATTTCCTTTACGCCGCTTATGAAGCTTATGCAGCCTTGTCCATAGAACGGGACCCCATGTTACAGGAATACCTGCAACGGGTAGCCAAAGAAGATTTTGAATTCGGGCTACAAAGACATCAGGAAGTGGGCTACGGAGAGTTCTATCATTTTTATGAACATACCTATAACACCTCTGAAAGCCAGTACATGGCAACCATCTCATGGGCTGCCAGTATGCTCTATAAATTGACAAAGAATCCTTATTACGCTGAAAAAGCGGTGGAATTTATCCGGTATACGCTGGATTGCCAACGGACCGAACCCTTGAAAGATAAAAACAAAACACACGGATTCTTCTACAGAGACCGGAGTAAAAAGACATTGGTTCACTATAACCATCAATCAAGAGAACAAACTTACATGCAAGCCATGATACTCTTGTGTGAGACACAACCCGGACACCCGGATTATTCCCAATGGGAAAACTCCATCCGGATATACGGAAACTATCTCAAGAACCTGATGCAGTACACAGCTCCCTATGGCATGTTACCCAGCGGAGTCTATCATATAGAGGAAGTAAAAGATGAGGCCAGTTTTGACCATCAACATCTGTTTCAACCGGAAAATGCCAGGGAAAATTATGTAGTACAGGTAAAAAACGGTGTCCCGCTGGATAAAGAGCATTATGTCAAACGCTTTCCGGTTTGGTTCAGCATTTTCAACGGAAATACAGCCGTTCATCTGTCTACCGGAAAAGCAGCAGCCATTTGCGGTAAATTCCTTAGTGATGAAGAGTTGTTACAGATCGGCAGAGAGCAACTTTACTGGACCGTAGGAAAAAACCCCTTCGGGCAATCCCTCATCTATGGTGAAGGATATAATTATCCTCATTTAGATAATTTCTCTTCCGGGGAAACAGTGGGAGCCATGCCGGTAGGAATACGAAGTTGGGGCAATGAAGATGTCCCCTATTGGCCTACCGTAAATAATGCTACCTACAAAGAGGTCTGGGTAACCTCCACAGGAAAATGGATTAGTCTCGCCGTTGAATATGAATAACAGTCACCTTAAACAAAAATATATGAAAAACATCTGCTTATGTATGTGTGCTTTTCTCCTGATCCTGGCCGGATGTAAGGAGAAAGAACCTGCTTCCATCCGTTTAGCTTTCATTTCAGGAATGAATCCCATCTTCAATGAAGAGTTATACGCTCCCTTATTGGAAGACTTTAAAGAAATAACCTGGAAAGCATACACCACGGAAGAGTCCATCGAATTATTCAAACCTGTCCATAAAGATCAATATGATGTGATCATCTTCCATGATATCTGTCTGGAAGAGATCCCCGACATCACCAAACAACAGATTGCACAGGTAATACACGATGGGAAACCGGTTATGATACACCATGACGGTCTTTTAACTTACAATAAATGGCCTGAGTTCGCCCGTATCGCAGGGATGAAATATTTTATGAGCCCCCAGGAAGTAGAAGGAGTTCTCCAGGAAGTTTCCACGTACAAACATGAACAGGATATCCCTATCCAGGTGGTAGACGAACAACACTTCATCACCAAAGGAATGGAAAAAGAATTTATCCTTCACGATGAAATATATGGAAACATGTGGAAATCCCCGGATATCCATGTACTCTGGACCACTACCCATCCGGATAGCGACAAAGAAGTGCTATATACCCATTCCTATGGAAAAGGAAAAGTAGTGGGGATCGTCATGGGCCATGGGCCGGACGTGTTCCACGATAAAAACTACCAAACCGCCTTCCGCAGATCCATCCTATGGCTGGCGGGAGAAATAAATAATTGAGAATGGAAAATAGAAAGAATAAATACAAATAGATATTCCGGCCTTAGATCTGTAAATGGGTGAAAAGCCAAAGGGTAAAGCAAGCGTGTTTTACCTGGCGGCAGCCCAGACGGTACAGCCTTAATTTTTTGTTTCTTTTTGATCAGGCAAAAAGAAAGATCAATCCACTGCCCACTGCTTCATCTCATACATATCCAGATATTCCTCCCACCCGGGGTCCACTTCCGTGTAAATAGAGATCGGCAGTAATTCAAAAGAAGCCAATGCCTCATTCAGGCGTTCACCAAACACACGTACCGTACGTGTATAATAGACCCACACCTTCTCTCCTCCCCCGGTATATACCGAAGTAAGAATAGACAGTTTATCCTTCTCCATCGCCTTACGAAGAGTTTCCTGTACGACCTCCATCTTTTCAGCCAGTTCATCCGCAGACATTCCCTTCTGATCCCCTTCATATTTCCAGGTGACCTCCACCCGCTCTTTCATTTTTCCGGAATTCCGGAACTCAGTCAGTTCATCCCTTCCGGCAATTGTGATCATCTGCCCCTCTTCATTCTCAGAAAGAGCTGTAAACCAGACATTACTTAATCTCATATCTTCTATTATTTATTTGTTTCTTTACCTGATCCAGATCGCTTCTTCAACCACAACTGGTAAGAATTGATCGTATTCTGCCACAACACATAGGCAGCGGGAGCAATCGAAGAAATCGGATTCAGATAGGACTGGGCCATCCAGATCGCCAGGATCGTATTCTTCTGTCCTAATCCCTGGCCGGAAGAGATCGCATCCCCATAATGCCTGCCGATCTGTCTCCCCAGCAAAAATTGTCCCACACAGATAAACAGTGCGACAACCGCCAGACTGATTTCCACCTTATAATCCGGATTTTCCTGCTCTACTAAAAATTTCACCGTACTTCCTGTTACGATCGTCAGGGCTACTGCCCAAAGATAGAAAGAAAGTCCGCGTATACCCACGATTATCGCATGTACTTTCGGTACATAATAGCGGAAAAACCAGGAGCAAAACAACGGTAAAAGCAAAACAGGGCCTACCTGCCTGCAAATCACCATAAAAGCAGAGAGAAAGGAAATATCTTCACCGGGAGCGATCAAAGGAAATAAAACAGGTGCTGCTACAGTTACTGCCATATTACAAATCAATAAATAACTGGTCAGAAACGCCACATTCCCCCCCCAACATTCCCGTAATAACTGCCGCTGAGGTAGCCGTAGGGACCAACACACAGATAAACCCTCCCTGCGCCACCACCGGATGGAACAAATATAACAAACCATAGACTAAGACGCATCCAATAAGCTGGATAAGTAACAACCAACCATGAGCCGGACGTATCTGTATTTCCCGGGGAGAAAGCTTACTGAACGTAAGCAACAACATAACGAAAATAAGATAAGGAGTGAAGATGGAAGCACAACTTATCCACGGATAAGTAACCGCTCCCGTCAGCATCGCCAACGGAAGCGTCCAGTCTTTTATAAATTTCAGCACGGAATCATGTGTTTAAAAACATCACAAAGTAACGGCTAAAATATGAGAGTTCCAATTGCTACCCGGAATAAACTACACCTTCAACCGTATTTTCAATTTCATCAGGATCCAGGCTATACCGATCACGCACAAAGAGAAAATAAATGATTTGACCAGTCCCGGTACACCGGATTGCAGAAACGCCGGATAATGAACTCCTAATAAGGATTGAACACTATACCAGGCATACGGTATGATATAGCAGGTGAGTGTAACTGTACCAGCCGGTTTAATAATCGCAAACCATCCGCTTTTCCCTTTCACATCCGTCAGCCAATAGATAAAAGCATAGAAGGGGAAAAAGATCGCACAACAGTAAAACAACCACGTAGGAGTAGCCTGCAATTTAGAGATAATCCAGTATTGATGGGAGATAACAGCAGCAGCCAGCATAACCACTCCACAGACACCCATTACCGTAAAGAATCTGCCCGGATGATGTTTATCGGCAATCTTTTTCATGACTACTCCACTCCACACTCCAGCCATACCAAATGCATGCAGAGTCGCTTCACTTGGAATATAAGCCATGACACCCCAATCCTTAAACATCCCTTGCGCGGAAAGTACGGAACAACTGATCAACACAAGAAAAGCGACCGTATTCAGGATCAGATTATCCCGGGTAATAAGATAGATCACCGAACATACCACATACGTCCATCCGATCAGTCCTAAGATTCCCCACCATTGAGGAGAGAAGGCCGTACCATTCACACCTACATACACATAGAATAAATAGCCGAGGATCAGAATACCGATCATCTTCATCAGGGAAATAATATGTCTTCTGAAGCCCTTTACTTTCGGATATACACTCCAGATCAGGAAAAAGGCCAATACCATTAACAAAGAAAAGACAGGCATAGACATACCCGAGGCTACCGGGTCAATCGTATCCCGGTTCACCGTGTAGACTCCCATGACTAACAGCGCGAGCGTACGCCAGAAAATATGCAGTCCAACCTCCAGGGTCGTATCCCCTTTTTTATATCTGTTCTGGATCGCATAGGGAACAGCCATTCCCATAGCGAACAGAAAAGCCGGGAAAATGGTATCAGAAAACCCCAGCATATCCTCATTAGAAGCAGCATGCAGCAACCAATGAGGTATATTTTTAAGACCAGGGATATCGTTCACAAAAAGCATAAGGAACATGGTCAGCGCCCGGAAGATATCCAACGCTTCAATTCGTGTAGTTTTTTGAATTTCCGTCATAGTAATAAATTTAGATTTTAAATATAATAAAAAAGCCTTGTCTTTTTCATCAGGCAAGGCTTTTTATCTCTATTTAGTAGTTGAAGTATATTTTTACTCCACTACGCTAACTGTTTTATTTTTTTCTCTCTTTTATCTGACAGGAATATACTGTGCAAACGCTTCAATGGCTTCATAAGCTGCCAGACCTAATTGCCTGTATAATTCAGCAGTAGCCCGGTTACGGTCTTCCGCACGTTGCCAAAACAGACGTTCGTCATCTCCTAAGAAAGGAGCACTTTCTGCCTGTGACTGGTGTTTCAGGATCGCATTCCGTTTGAAACGAAGTTCTTCCGGACTAATCGGTACAGCCATTTCGATGTGGTCCATTTCCCATTCAGCCCAGGCTCCACGATACATCCATACACGGCAATTCTTCATCCACTCCTCATCCTTGATCTCATCAATGGCGGCCAGAATGGCATCCAGACAAACTTTATGTGTTCCATGTGGGTCCGCCAGATCACCGGCCACAAACATCTGATCCGGTTTCACCTCTTCTAACAACTCACGAATGATCTTCACATCCGCTTCACTCAAATCATTCTTTTTCACCAGACCGGTCTCATAAAACGGCAGATCCAGGAAGCGAATGTGATCTTCCTGTGTAATTCCGGAATAACGACATCCCGCACGAGCCTCTTCCCGGCGGATCGTTCCTTTCATAAAGAGAACATCATCTTTCTCTTTCTCACCTTCCACCTTTTCAAATTTCAGATAGTGAATGATCTCCTTCGCTTTTTTCTTCACTTCATCATTACCCGGAGAGTATTTATCGCAAACATCCCGCAGATATTCACAATAACGGATCACCTCTTCATCTCCTACGGCAATATTTCCGGAAGTCTGATAGGCCACATATACATCATGCTTCTGGTCACACAAACGGCGAAACGTTCCACCCATAGAGATCACATCATCATCCGGGTGCGGACTGAAAATGATCACTTTCTTAGGAAATGGAGTCGCACGTTCCGGACGATTGGTATCATCCGCATTCGGTTTTCCACCCGGCCATCCGGTAATGGTATGCTGAATATCATTAAAGATCTTAATATTTACATTATAAGCCGAACCATAGAGGGCAAGCAATTCACCCAGTCCATGTTCGCTATAATCTTTATTGGTCAGTTTCAGGATCGGTTTGCCCGTGAGCTGGCACAACCATACGATTGCACGGCGGATCAGCTTATTATCCCAGTCACAATTAGAAACCAACCAGGGATGACTGATACGAGTTAACTGGTAAGCAGCACCCAGATCGACAACTACTTTCGCGTTCGTATGATTTTGCAGATAAGTGGCAGGATCCGTATCGCTTACCTTCCCTTCCACTGTTTTCTGAATAATCGCACCTTTACTTTCCCCCCAGGCCATTAAGACGATCGCCTTGGATTTCAGAATGGTCGAAACTCCCATGGTGATTACACTGGCAGGAACACTTTCTATGGATTTAAATATCTTGGAAGCCTCTTTCCGGTCGTCACTTCCCAACAACACGAGGCGGGTTCCCACACTCAGGGTAGAACCCGGACCGTTGAACCCTATGTTACCGGCATGTCCGACACCTAACAGCATATAGTCAATACCACCTACCTTCCGGATCTGATCTTCATATGTACGGCAGAATTCATAGATCTCATCTGCCGGCATGGTTCCATCCGGAGAATAAATATTAGCAGGATCAATATCCACATGATCCAGGAAGAAATCTTTCAGATAAGACAAGTTACTGTTTGCCTGGCTTGCTAACGGAAAGAATTCATATACATTAAAAACGATCACATTGCAAAAGCTCAATTGCTCTTCTTTATGCATACGGATCAATTCCTTAAAAACACTTTGAGGAGAACGTCCGCCGGGCAGTGCAAGTACAAAAGACTGGCCGGCTTCCTGTTTTTTACGGATTTGTGTAGCGATTTCGTTGGCGATAGCGAAAGATCCTTCATCGGCCGATTCATAGATGTTTGTAGGGATCTTTTCGAAACGGGTCAACACGGAGTGTTCATAGGCATTTTCCGGACGGAAATACCGGGAAGGTATACGCGTCAGGCTGATCTGAGAACTCAGGTTTGTTTTCATGTTTATTTACGATTTAGTACAACATAATTTAATTATAAAATTGACCGAATTACAAAGATAACACTTTTTTATCTCTAATCGTTCGGCTCAGGCGTTTAATTCTTCCAGTTCTATGGTCAATTCAGTCCACTGGTCCATCGTTGCGGAAAGCTCCTCTTTCAAATCCGAATAGCGGGTATATAAAGAAGCATCGGCAGCCCCTTCCGGGGTCGCTAACTGAGCTTCTGTTTCAGCAATCCGGATTTCCAGTCCGGAGATCCGGTTCTCAGCTTCCGCAATCGACTTCTCTACTTTCCGGACGATTTTACTATGCTCTTTCCGGGCTTCGTAGGAAAGCTTATTCTGCGTTGGCTGTGCCTGTGTATCTGATCCATTAGCCACTTGTGCGGAACGTTCCAGCTCGCGGAGATTTTCCATTTTTTTCTTTTCTAAAAAAGCATAAATACCTCCCAGGTGCTCTATCACTTTCTGGTTCCCAAACTCATAGACTTTGTCCACCAGGCCATCGAGGAATTCCCGGTCATGGGACACCACGATCACCGTGCCGTCGAATTCTTTCAAAGCACTTTTCAACACATCTTTAGAACGCATATCCAAATGGTTGGTCGGCTCATCCAAGATCAACAGGTTAACCGGATCCAGCAATAACCGGATCATAGCCAAACGGCTCCTCTCCCCTCCTGACAGTACCCGTACTTTTTTATCCGAAGCTTCCCCGCCAAACATAAAAGCTCCCAGAATATCCCGGATCTTAGTCCGGATATCTCCTTGGGCCACATAATCCACCGTATCGAACACAGTCATGTTTTCATCCAGTAACTGGGCCTGATTCTGGGCAAAATAGCCGATCTTTACATTATGCCCAAGCTGGAGTTTACCCTCATATCCAATCTCATCCATAATGCACTTTACCAAGGTCGATTTACCCTCGCCATTCTTTCCGACAAAAGCCACTTTATCTCCCCGGTTAATCGTCAGCGTTACTTCTTTAAACACCAGATGATCCCCATACCGTTTAGACACATTCTCCGCAATCACCGGATAAGAACCGGAACGGGGAGCCGGAGGAAATTTCAGGCTCAAACGGGAATGATCCACATCATCCACTTCGATCCGGTCTACCTTCTCCAACTGCTTGATGCGGGACTGAACCTGAACCGCTTTGGTTGCTTTGTAACGGAAACGCTCAATAAAAGCTTCTGTATCCGCCAGTTTTTTCTGTTGGTTCTCATACGCACGTAATTGTTGTTCCAGACGCTCTTTACGCAACTCTACATATTCAGAGTATTTGACCTTATAGTCATAGATCTTACCCAATTCGATTTCGAGGGTACGGGTCGTTGTATTATCAATAAAAGCCCGGTCATGGGAAACCAGGATCACCGCATTCGCACGGGTCGTAATGAAAGTTTCCAACCACTGGATAGATTCAATATCCAAGTGGTTGGTCGGCTCGTCCAGCAACAGCACATCCGGACGGCGCAACAGGAGTTTAGCCAGTTCAATACGCATACGCCATCCTCCACTAAATTCAGAGGTAGGACGTTCAAAGTCCGAACGTTTAAAACCCAGTCCGACCAAAGTCCGTTCCAGTTCCGCATGATAATTGGTCCCTCCCACCATCTGGAACAATTCCGATTGATGAGTGACTTTGTCAATTAACTGCTGATAACTCTCCGATTCATAATCCGTACGCTCCGCCAGTTGAAGGTTCAACCGTTCGATCTCCTGCTCCAATTGATGGATATGTTCAAAAGCCTGTTCCGCCTCTTCCCGGACCGTACGGCTATCCGCCAGTTGCATATGCTGAGGTAAATACCCGATCGTTATATCTTTAGGAACACTCACATTCCCGGACGTAGGCTGCTGAAGTCCCGCGAATATTTTCAACATCGTAGATTTACCCGCTCCATTCTTTCCGACCAGAGCGATCCGGTCCTTCTTATTCACCACAAAGGATAAACCATCAAACAGCGTAAACCCACCAAACTCAACTGTTAGTCCTTCAACCGATATCATATCTTCTTTATATTTAAGACACAAAGATACAATGAGAAAAGGATTTAACAAAAAGGAGACCTAAAAGCCCCTGAAAACCGCAAGATTCGTAAAACGCTGATCCCTATTCACAATTCACTCATTCATCTTTTATTCTGATTTCGATATGATTATTATACTTAAGAACAACCAAGAATTCTATCAATTTTATTTAAAATATAAAAATAATTATTTTATTTTATATCATTAAATAATATTTTACTTATCTTGTGGTAGAAACTTTACAATAATATTTATAATTTGCTTTAGTAAGAAAAAAATAAACTTTTAGAATAATTAAAACAAGAATTATTACCCGAAATAACATGTTTACTTAATTTACATATTAATAATTATTTAATTTAAAATTCACTACCATGAAAAACTATTTTCATTTATTTATTACGATGGTAATATTTGTCGGTTGTACGAACGATATTATCCACGAAGAGGTGGATGTCCATATGGATGCTGATGTAGATGAAGCTCCTGTTGAAACAAAAGCCCCTACAGGAGCGAATGTTTATTTTTATCGTGTGATTCCAGACAAAACAACCGTAACTGCAGGAGATGGATTACAAGTAGATTATTATTTGGGATGTGCCTGGTCCAACGGGGTTCCCGGAAAAGTGTCAAGATCACGAGAATTAACTGCCTGGTTAGTAGATATAAATCACAAGGATTGGGAAAAAGCCGGTTGGGAAAAAGCGAAAAGAGATAAAAAAGCTATTTTACTCAGAGAAACAACAAGTGGAGTCGCTATTGCAGATACATGGGCAGGCCCCTATAGTGTTTCTTGTCCAATACCGTATAATATACCTCCAGGTAACTGGCAATTTGTTATGGAATTAACCATAAGACCGATGGATGCGGCTTATGAAAGTGACAGGAATGATCCTAATTTAAGTTATCCTCCCATTATAATAAACGTAAGATAATAATAATTGGATGGGAATCTGCTATTAAAAAATCGTCAACGGTATCCTGTCCCATCCAGAGCTATTTCCGGTAGTAACCTGCTGGAACAGAACCCTGGTTATTAAATAATAACAGATCATACATTTACAATTAAAAGAGGGTGTCCCAAAAGTCTTTATGTTATTTGACAAAGTTACAGATTGTAAGCCCGAAGGGCTTGAATGTGAATAACCGCGGGTGAAACCCGTGGTAGAAAACAGTCACACGCTATGAACCCCGAAGCGGGTTCAACCCTTTCAGGGTTGTCGTAGAGAAGGTTTTCGCCTACCCCGGGTGTTACCCGGGGTTATTCACCTGTTACCCCTATCAGGGTAACTACTTATAAATTGTAACTTTTTAAATTTCTTATTTTACTTTTGGGACACCCTCTTTGTTTATAATACATATT
>Ga0192244_10011_pt1 | contig 110484 bp, 93 predicted proteins | sample Koala_Koa27_L3_FD_131234 | JGI IMG/M metagenome (GOLD analysis project Ga0192244, IMG submission 131234) | Enriched cells from koala feces incubated with labeled cellulose particles, San Francisco Zoo, California, United States - Koala_Koa2-7_L3 ... | reverse complement strand
TTTCATCAGTTCCAGAATGATTCCGGAGGATGCCCCGGCCGGATGTGAAAATTGGTTTGTCATGATCAATGTTCCGGCAAACCAGGATCAGGATTGGGAGAAACTGATAAAGGAGATGCGTGGTCATTTGATCGCTAAAATAAACCGTATGTTACAAACAGATATAGAAAAATATATCGAAGCGGAACAGGTAGCTTCTCCGTTAACCATTCAGAAAAATACCAACAGCTTACATGGTGCGTTATATGGATCCTCTTCGAATTCTATATTTTCAGCTTTTCTGCGGCATCCGAACTCACTGAAAGAGATCTCAGATCTCTATTTCATAGGGGGGAGTGTACATCCGGGAGGAGGCATCCCTTTATGTCTCGCCAGCGCAAAAATTGTAGAACAGGAAATAGAACAGGAACATGTCTAAAAAGTGGTTACATCTACCTACGGAAAAAAAACTCCCGGTCAGTCTTATTTATTTTTACCTGATCGGATTCTTTTTATTTGCCATTCCTTTCACCCGCGACTTCTTCATTTCCATCACTGCTTTGTCATTAGTCCTCGTTTTCGGGATGGTCTTCTACTGTCACCGGAACTGGAATAGAGCCACGATCCTCTGGTTCCTTTTTATTATTATTTCCTCTTTTTTCTGGAACTGACCGGCATACAGACCGGGAAGGTATTCGGTATCTATCAATATGAGTCCGGATTAGGGATCCAATGGAAAGGGACTCCTTTAATTATTGGGATCAACTGGTTGTTCCTTACCTATGCTTCTCATGATATGGCCCGGCAAATCACAACAAAACCTCTTTTACGAATCTTCTACGGGGCTTTACTGATGCTTTTCTATGATATGACCATGGAAATGGCCGCGCCTTATATGGACATGTGGTATTTCCCTTCCGGATATCCTCCTTTCAGCAATTTCCTGGCTTGGTTTCTCATGGCTCTTTTATACCACACAGGCTTCGAAATATGGAAAATCCCTACCGGAAACTTTCCGGCCCGTTCTCTCTTTGTGATCCAGTTCCTCTTTTTTATACTTATCAGTTCTTATAGCCTGTTATTTCTAAGATGATAGAAGCACGCCACACATTCGCAGGCGAGCTGGTCGCCAGGCTCTATTCCGGCTATAAACTGGAACAGGTATTCCGTTCTGTCAGGTTTCATATCCCTCCTGTAGAGGCTGATATGCCGGTATTACTTCTATCCAACCATTTTTGCTGGTGGGATGGATTTATTCAGCACCGGCTGAACCGTCAATATTATCATCGCAGATTCCATGTGATGATGCTCGAAGAACAGTTAAGGAAATATCCTATACTAAATGGTTGCGGGGCTTTTTCCATTCAAAAAAAATTCCCGCGGAATCCTAAACAGCCTGAATTATTGTACGGAACTTCTTCAGGATAACAGCAATCTGCTCCTTCTGTTTCCACAGGGAAGAATAGAGAGCCTGAACAGCCCATCCATCCATTTTGAGAAAGGATTGGATTATATTCTGAAGCATACCTCTCATCCCTTTCAGATGATATTCAATATCAATCTGATCGATTTCTTTTCCAACCGGAAACCGGATCTGTTTGTATATACCAGCGCTTATGACCATAGAACCCGTGCACTTCCGGAGATTGAAATAGCGTTTAACCGCTTTTTTCACCACTGCAAAAAACAACAGGAAAATATATGCAGATAATAGGTCAGTTCATATTTGTTTTTGGTGTGATATGGCTGATAGTAGCATGTATCAACTGGATCTTTAACAAACAGAGTTGGAAACCGGTAGTATGTAAAACATCGCCTTCACTATCCATCCTGATACCGGCCCGTAATGAAGAGGAAAACATAAGGGATTTATTATCGGATCTGATCCGGATAAACTATCCTGTCCACGAGATCATCGTATATGATGATAACTCTGCAGACCGGACAGTAGAGATCGTTAAAGAATTTGCCAGGGTTCGCCTGATAGAAGGGAAGGAACCGGAAAAAGGTTGGTTAGGTAAAAACTATGCCTGCCATCAATTAGCGCTTGCAGCACAAGGAGAAAAGATCCTGTTTCTGGATGCGGATGTCAGGATCAGTGATCCGGTCATTGAAAAGATCCTGTGCTATCTGGAGACAAAATCCCTTTCTTTACTTTCTGTTTTTCCACAACAGCTCTTTCCTTCTACCGGAAGCCGTTTTACCATCCCACTGATGAACTGGATCTTATTAAGTCTGTTACCTCTGCCTTTGATCCCGGCTACGCACATTCCTTCGCTGGCCGCGGCCAACGGACAATGTATGTTATTTGATGCAAAAACGTACCGCCGGCATCTTCCCCATCAAAAATTCCGGATGAATCCGGTAGAGGATATCAGGATCATGCAATACTATAAATCCCGGCAACTAAAAAACCGCGACTCTATTGGGTGACCCACATATCTGCTGCCATATGTATGGAAGCTGGAAAGAGGCGATCCGGGGCTTCTCCAAAAATATCTTTGCCTTTTTCGGGAATAGTAAAATAGCGGCCTATATGTTTGCGAGCCTGACCACCATAGCCCCTTTTGTTATTTTCCATAGCCACGGAAAAACGGTCGGGATGGTATACCTTGGGATCATTTTACTGATCCGGATCTTCTTTTCATTAGCCAGCCATCAATCTGTCCTGCAAAACATACTATTTAGTATACCGCAACAGTTCTCTTTCTGGGTTATTCTACTGTATGCAACCATTCATCACAAACAAAAAAAAACTAACATGGAAAGACCGGAATATATTTCCTACATCCTGATTGTGCTTCTTTTATTTTTATCTCCTGTCCACACTTGTCCGGAGACTTCCTATCGCCAACAAATTTATCAGGCATACCTTAAAGGAGATATGGACACATGGGATTACATCATCAAAGAGATGGAAAAAGAAGAGCTGTCTTCTGTCAGCGAAAAGTTGGAACTCCTTAGTTATTATTATGGATATACCGGTTATCTGATTGGTGTCAAAGAAAAAAAAGGCAAAAGAGATGATCGAAAAGGGAAGTCAACTCACCAAAACGATATTGGAGATAGAACCCCGGAACGTAACTGCTTACGCCTACAAAGGTTCTTTTATTGCCTATAAGATGGCCATCAATAAATTAACAACCATGATTCTCGAGCCGGAATGCATACGGCATATCAACCAGGCCTATGAGTCAGATTCGACCAATATACAGGCCATCACGGACAAAGCAAACCTGCTTTTTTATTCTCCGGGAATGTTTGGTGGAAATAAAAAGGAGGCCATCCGGTATTATGAAAAAGCGATCTCTTTACTGGAAGAAAACCGGGAAACAGAAAATAACTGGCAGTATTTAAATTTATTAACCACGCTGGCCCAGCAATATAAGTATCTTGGGAAACAGGAGGCAGCCCGGAAAACCTATGAAAAGATATTACAAATAGAACCGGACTATATCTGGGTCAAAGATGAACTATCTCCACAACTGAAAAAATAAAGGAGTAACCCGGCCGGAACGATGAGTAAAAATCCATGAATAAAAATGGATAGGTTAAACTTTAAGAAAAAATAAATGTCTAATTTTATTAATTAAAAAAAGAAAAATATGGGAAAACTATTTACACTTCTCGCAGGAAGCTTCCTGCTGGTTTCCGGCTTATTTGCACAGGAAAATAAGCTCGTCTATACGTATGATATCGGAACGTACAAAGTTCACCTGTTGTCTGAAAACCAGGGTCAGGGGAAACCGGATATCCTGATAGGGGCCACTCCGGAAATGCTTGAAAAGTATACGGATAACGGCTCTTTTCCGAATGCGGTCAACGCTTTTTTAGTACAGACCGGTACTAAAAATATTCTGGTAGATACTGGATTTGGCCGGGAGTTATTCAAAAATATGGCCTCTGTCGGAGTCGCCCCGGAGCAGATCGATGTTGTACTTATCACTCATATGCATGGAGACCATATCGGAGGCATGTTACAAAATGATGTGCCCGCTTTCCCCCATGCCGAAGTATATATCGCACAGCCGGAATATGACTACTGGAATGACCAGGAGGGAGAAACCTCACAGAAAAAAGTGATCGCGGCCTATAAAGATAAACTTCACCTGTTCCAGCCTGCTATGGTGGACCGGGAAACAGATAATTTATTTGAAGGTTTTCAGGGGATTGCAGCTTACGGACATACACCGGGACATACCATGTTTCTCGTAAAATCCGGAGATCAACAGCTAATGATCTGGGGGGATCTGACCCATGCGATGGCGATTCAGATGCCACATCCGGAAGTGGCCGTCACCTATGATGTAGATCCTAAAGCAGCGATTGAGTCACGCCAGAAGGTCCTTCAATATGTAGCAGAGAAAAATATTCCGGTAGCAGGCATGCATGTGGCTTACCCGGGTAGCGGATATGTGAAAGCCTCTCCTTCCGGAGGATATACTTTCACTCCCCTGAATTGATAATGTTTTTTTGCGGTATCCGTTCCCTGCTTAAAGAGGTCCCATCCAGTCGTAACCGGAAGATTTGGAATAGAAATTAGTAGGATATTATTGGTATGCTATCGGAATAGTAACATTTATCCTATCATTCCTTATCCGGAAGTGTATGACTTCCTGGCTGTTTTATGCCATCCTCTTAGGTTGAAGGTCCTGATGTTCAACCCTGAAGGTCCTGATGTTCAAGGTTGAACCTCAGGACCTTTAACCTTGTACCCCCTGAGGTTCAACCTAACAGATCGGAATCAGGCGGATAGTTAGCGATCCACAGAAGGATACCCGCTCTTAATCATGCGCTTACTGTTTCCGGATCTTCAGGAGCATCAACGAAAGTGACGGAAAAGTGACGGAGATTTTTCCGTCACTCACTCCGTCACCGGTTTTTTTGAGTGTTATTAAACTAATAATAAGTTATTTACAAAGAAAAAAGTGACGGTGACGGAAAAAACGCAAAAAAAACGTTGGTAGAAAAGAATACCCGGTAAGCCCGGTTTTTTGACTTTCCGGCCATAGAACTGAATAGATACGGGAGGAATATAGGAGGAGATCCTCCGATGATGTTATTCCAAAATGGTAAGGCGGGCAAATTTTAGTAATAATTGTTTTTGTCCGAAATGGGTGAATGAGACGGTGGCTTTTACATTATTTCCACTTCCTTCTATGGCAGTCACTTCCCCCTTGCCGAAACGGTCGTGTTGGACAATCGCGCCCACCTGTAAGCCGGACAGATCACTGCCTGCTGAAGGGGAAGCAGTGTGTACAGCCTGTTCCAGTCTGGTTAATTCTTTTGATCTACGTCCTCTGGCCTGTTCTACCGGAGCGGTGGAAACATCTATTTTTGCTTTCGGTTGTTGCATCGGTGAGGTAAATGCCGGACGGCGAAGAGATTGCCGTGCCACGTCAAACGTATCCGCCGGTGTGTCTGAAGAAAGGAACCGGGGATCAATATCTCTCAGAAAGCGACTGGGAGAACACATATTGCTTTGTCCATTCCGGAAACGGCTTTTGGCGTAGGTCAACATACAGTTTTCCTCTGCACGGGTGATCGCAACATAAAATAATCTTCTCTCCTCTTCTATCGCACGCGGATTATCTTTAGACATTTGGGAAGGGAACAGGTCTTCTTCCAGTCCCACTACAAATACATTTTTAAACTCCAATCCTTTAGCGGCATGAATGGTCATCAGGGTAACCTTATTGGCCTTTTCATCTTTATCATTATCCTGGTCCGTCAGCAAAGATACTTCTGATAAAAAGTCAGCGAGTGTGACATGTTCATCTCCTTCTTCCCGGCGGATCTCACTGAATTCGCTGATCCCTCTTAACAACTCCTGCAGGTTTTCCTGTTTACTGATCCCTTCTATGGAACGGTCCTGAAAGAGTTCCTTCACAATTCCACTCTCTTTCACCACTAAAGTGGCCATCTCTTCCACCGGCAACGTTTTGTTCTTTTCGATAAAGGAAAGGATCATTTCACGAAAAGCCTGTAGTTTCTTAGCAGTCCCACTATTGATCGGAAGATGGTTACCCACCGGATCTTCCAACACTTTCCAGAGACTGATATTATTTTCTGATGCGGCAGCAATGATCTTTTTCAGTGTAGTATCTCCAATTCCACGAGTCGGATAATTAATAACTCTTTTCAGCGCTTCTTCATCATCCGGATTGATAATCAGACGTAAATAAGAGATCACATCTTTAATCTCTTTCCGTTGATAGAACGAGAGGCCGCCATAAATCCGATAAGGAATGTTCCGTTTACGAAGCGCTTCCTCTAAAATACGGGATTGGGCGTTGGTACGATATAAAATCGCAAAATCCGAAAAAGTGTAATGCTGGTTCCCCATCCGCATTTCATTGATACGGGAAGCCACTGCATACCCCTCTTCATAGTCAGAGTAACTGGCGGAAAGAAGCACTTTACTTCCTTCTTCATTCTCGGAATATACGGTCTTTTGGATCTGTTCCTTATTTTTATGGATCAGACTATTTGCCGCGTTCACTATATTTTGCGTAGAACGATAGTTACGCTCCAGCTTGAAGATCCGGCAATTGGGATATATGTTTTTGAACTGAAGGATATTGTCAATATTAGCTCCCCGGAAAGAGTAGATACTTTGGGCATCATCTCCAACTACACAAATGCGTCCATGTTTTTCTGCTAACCGCTGTACGATCAGGTGCTGGGCAAAGTTGGTGTCCTGATACTCATCTACCAGAATATACCGGAAAAATGTACTGTATTTTTCCAGTACTTCCGGATGATCCCGAAACAAAATATTGGTTTGAAGTAACAGATCATCGAAATCCATCGCTCCTGCCTGCAAACAACGGTTCTGGTACCGTTTATAGATTTCACGGATCAAAGGGACTTTCGCATGCTGGTCATGCTCGATCAGTTCTTTATTCTGATCATAGGCAGTCGCTGTGACCAGCGCATTTTTAGCATTTGAAATGCGGCTTTGCACCATTCCCGGACGATATGTTTTTTCATCCAGTTGCATTTCTTTAATAATTGCTTTGATCAGATTTTTGGAATCAGACGAATCATAGATCGTAAAGTTGGAAGTATAGCCAATATGTTCCGCTTCATTCCGCAGGATACGGGAAAAAATAGAGTGAAAGGTCCCCATCCATAAACGGCGGGATTTATCGGCGCCTGCTACGGCAGCAATCCGTTCTTTCATCTCACGGGCTGCCTTGTTAGTAAATGTTAGCGCCAGAATACTGTAAGGAGCCAGTCCCATTTCCAGCAGATAAGCGATCTTATAGGTAAGTACCCGGGTTTTACCGGAACCTGCCCCGGCAATCACCAGCTCGGGCCCGTCACAATAGGTAACCGCTTCCCATTGACTTTCATTCAGTTGACTTAAAAACTCCTCCACGTGTTTTATATTTTTGAACTGCAAAGGTATAAAAACGTACTGAATTATTTATCTTTGCGGCCTACGGAGATTGTACCCGTCTACACATGCCTTTATCAGTCAACTTAACCGATAAAAACAAATTTATCCCAAGAATTGTTTTATTTAAACTATATCCGTTAAGATCACAGCATGAAAAAGGCAGATACTTTAGTCACAAAAGTTTTACCTGTGTTAGATATGGGATGTGCCATCTGCGCTCATCATGTGGAAAATGCAGTAAAGTCACTGCCGGGAATCCAGTGTGCGGCTGTCCATTTTGCGACCCAGTCTTTAAACGTTTCCTTTTACCGGGACGCCGTTTCACTTCCAAAGATACAACAGGCCGTCCGGAACGCCGGATATGACCTGCTATTAGATGAAGAAAGTTCAGATGGTATACCGGACGAAGAAAGTAACCAACACGATTCTTCTCTTAAACGAAAGACCATCGGCGCATGGATTTTATGCTTTCCTCTTATTCTGTTGGGTACATTTTTCCAGTCGGCTTCTTATGTGAACTGGACTATGATGTTACTGACCATAGGGGTCATCCTCCTTTCCGGACGTTCCTTTTACATAAACGGTTTCCGGAACCTTTTCCGGAGACAACCCAATATGGACACGCTGGTTGCGATCAGTACCTCGATCGCTTTCCTGTTTAGTTTATTCAATACTTTATACCCCGAATTCTGGATACACCGGGGAATCACTCCACATGTGTACTATGAGGCGGCCGGAATAATCATCGCTTTTGTGCTATTAGGAAAACTCATAGAGGAAAAAGCCAGACAGGAAACCACTTTCGCTATCCATGGGCTTCTGGGTTTACAGCCCCGGATGGCTCTGCGGATAAAAGAGGGAAAAGAAGAGAAGGTCCCGATCTCCCTGCTTCAAATAGGAGACCTGATCCCTATTCATCCGGACGAAAGAATTCCTGTAGACGGGATTGTTACGGAAGGTTCTTCTTCTGTGGATGAAAGCATGATCAGCGGTGAATCCTCTCCTACCGGGAAAACCAAAGGAGATAAAGTATTAGCCGGGACGATCAATCAAAAAGGGACTTTTATTCTTTCTGTCACTCAAACAGGAAAAGAAACGGTACTGGCCCATATGGTCAGGATGATCCGGGAAGCCCAGGGAAGCAAAGCTCCGGTGCAACGGATCGTAGATAAAATCAGTAGCATTTTTGTTCCGGTATTATTAGGTCTTGCCCTCATCACCTTTTTATGTTGATGGTTGATTGGAGGAGAAAGCTATTTACCCTATGCTGTCCTGACTGCTGTCTCCGTATTGGTCATCGCCTGTCCCTGTGCGTTGGGATTGGCAGCCCCCATTGCGACGATGGTAGGGATCGGAAAAGCGGCGGACAATCATATTCTGATTAAAGATGCTTTTGCTCTTGAAAACCTTTGCAGAGTCGATACACTTATATTAGACAAAACCGGGATCCTGACCGAAGGGGTTCCAACGGTCACAGATTCCTGTTGGCAAACCGAACCGCATGTCTGTTATCTGGATATTTTGTATACCGCGGAATTAAAGTCTGAGGATCCTTTATCCCCTGCGATTACCCGCTGGCTGGAAGATTCCGGCGGGACCGCATTCGAACCTACCGGATTTGAAAGTATCCCAGGCCAGGGAGTCCGTATGCAGGTAGGTGAGGTCAGTTATTGGGTCGGTAATCTGCCATTAGCGCAGCATTCGGGAGTAGAAATCCCGGAATGTATCCGAAAAAGAGCCCGCAAATGGGAAAACGAATGCAAAAGGGTGGTATATTACGGAGATGCTAAAAGTCTGCTGGCCATTATCGCTGTCACTGACCCTATTAAAAGATCCTCCTTTTCCACGATTCCTGCCCTGCAAAAGCAGGGCGTTGAAATCCATATACTATCCGGAGACCGTGAGCAGGATGTTGCAACTGTTGCGAAACAACTTGGGATCCGCCATTTCAGGGCACAGCTGTTACCTGAAGAAAAAGAGAATTATATTCTGGCCTTACAGGCTGCCGGAAGAAAGGTGGCTATGGTTGGAGACGGGATCTATGATTCACAGGCGCTGGCACGTGCGGATGTAAGTATCGCCATGGGAAAAGGGGATGAAACAGCGATGAATGTAGCAATGGTTACGCTTATTACCTCCGACCTGTCTCTGCTTTCCAAAGCGATCCGGATTTCCCGGAGTTCCGTTCGTTTAATCCATCAGAATCTTTTCTGGGCTTTCATCTACAACCTGATCGGTATACCGGTTGCCGCAGGTATATTATATCCGTCTTTTGGAATTTTGTTAAGTCCTATGCTGGCGAGTGCCGCCATGGCTTTCAGCTCGGTCTCTGTTGTGGTGAACAGTTTACGCTTAAAAGGATCTAAACAGGGAGAAACGGAGAAATAGAAATGATACTGTATGAAAAATAAGGTTTTTAGGTTTTGGAAATAAAATATTCGCCAAAAAGTATCACCTTTGTAGGACAAATAAAAACGATACTTAAATAAAGTAATACTAACAAAAAACTAAAATGATATGTACGGAAAATTTCAGGACTTCTTAGCCGGAGAGCTGGCCAATATCAAAGCTGCCGGACTCTACAAAAATGAACGGATCATTACGACTCCTCAGAAAGCAGACATTCAGGTAAACAATGGAGAGGAAGTATTAAACTTTTGTGCCAACAACTATCTGGGGCTGTCAGACAACCAACGGTTGATAGACGCTGCTAAAAAGACATTGGACACCCGTGGATATGGGATGTCTTCCGTACGATTTATCTGTGGGACACAGGATCTTCATAAAAAACTGGAAGCTACCATCTCTGACTACTTCAAGACAGAAGATACGATTTTATACGCAGCCTGCTTCGATGCGAACGGGGGACTTTTTGAACCGTTATTATCAGAAGAGGATGCGATCATTTCAGACGCTTTAAATCACGCCTCTATCATTGATGGGGTACGTTTATGCAAAGCCAAACGGTACCGCTATGCAAACGCGGATATGGCTGACCTGGAAAGATGTTTGCAGGAAGCACAGGCACAACGTTTTCGCATCATTGCAACGGATGGGGTTTTCTCTATGAATGGCAACGTGGCACCCATGGACCGGATTTGTGCATTAGCTGAAAAGTATGACGCCCTGGTGATGGTAGACGAATCCCATTCCGCCGGTGTGGTAGGCCCAACCGGACGTGGTGTGGCAGAACAATTTAACTGTTACGGACAGATCGATATTTTTACCGGGACATTAGGAAAAGCATTTGGTGGTGCGATGGGTGGATTTACAACCGGGAAAAAAGAGATCATTGACATCCTTCGTCAACGCTCCCGCCCTTATCTGTTCTCTAATTCCTTGGCTCCGGCTATCGTAGGTGCCAGTCTGGAAATGTTCAGTATCCTGAATGAAAGTGATGAGCTACATACTAAACTGATCCAGAATGTTTCTTATTTCTGTGAGAAAATGATGGCCGCCGGATTTGATATCAAACCGACTCAGTCTGCCATCTGTGCCGTCATGCTGTATGATGCCAAGCTGTCACAGGATTTCGCTGCCCGTATGCAGGAAGAGGGTATCTATGTAACCGGATTTTATTATCCGGTGGTTCCGAAAGAACAGGCACGCATTCGCGTCCAGCTTTCTGCCGGTCATGAAACAGCACATCTGGATAAAGCGATCGCTGCTTTCATCAAAGTCGGGAAAGAGTTGAAAGTAATCAAATAAGGAGTTAAGCAGTCAAAGGAGTTGGAGTAGACAAACAGAACATAAGTTCTATGTCTACTTAACTCCCTGACTACTAAAAAGAGCACGATGCAACTAAGTAATTATCATAGTCACTGTACATTTTGCGACGGGCGGAGTGGTCCGGAGGATTTTTTAAAGTTTGCCATAGCCAAAGGGTTTCGGGCCTATGGTTTTTCTTCCCACTCCCCTCTTCCATTCGAAACTTTCTGGAATATGTCGGCGGGAGATGTACCGGAATACCTGACAGAAATTAACCGGCTAAAAGAGAAGTATGAAGAGCAGATTGAAGTGTATACAGGCATGGAAATTGATTATCTGGATGAGAGTTATAATCCTTCCATTTCCTATTTCCGTGAACTTCCGTTGGATTACCGGATCGGTTCTATTCATTTTCTGCCGGTTTCTTCTGTTCTGACAGAAGAGAATATGGTCTGCATTGATGGGAAATTTGCCGATATGCGGAAAGGAATAGAGAAATACTTCGACGGAGATGTTCGTAAGTTGGTTGCACAGTATTTTAATTCCAGTATGAACATGGTAGAATCCGGAGGGATTGATATCGTGGGGCACATGGATAAAGTATATATGAACAGTAGCCGGTATGAGATCTTTTCCCCCGAAGCGGATTGGTATCTCCGACCCTTTAAAGATTTACTCAAACTGATCTCCGAGAAAGGGCTGATGGTAGAGATCAATACGAAGAATATGGCCCGGAAAAAGGAAACGTTCCCGCATCTTCAGTTTTTGCCGTTACTAAATGAGATGAAGATCCCGGTTATGGTTAATTCTGATTGCCACTTCCCGGATCTGGTAAATGATGGCCGGGAAGAGGCTTTTATGCTTTTAAAAGAGGCCGGATTCCGTTCCACCCGTGAACTGGTCAACGGGGAATGGCAGGATGTTCCTCTTTAATACTGTTCACTTTCATTCGGAAAATCCGAGGATTTCACATCTTCTATATAGCTCTGAACAGCCTTCGTGATCTCTGTATGAAGGTCAGCATATCTTCTCAGGAAACGAGGAGAAAATCCTTTATTGATTCCTAACATATCATGCATCACCAGTACCTGCCCATCCACAGATCCTCCTGCTCCGATACCAATGATCGGAATTGTCAGTTCAGAAGCAATCTGTCCCGCTAGTTTTGCGGGAACTTTTTCTATCACAATGCCAAAACAGCCAATCTCTTCTAACAGATGGGCATCTTTGATCAACTTTTGCGCCTCTGCCTCTTCTTTTGCACGAACGGTATAAGTTCCGAATTTATTGATAGATTGCGGAGTTAATCCCAAATGTCCCATCACCGGGATACCTGCGCACAGAATACGTTCGATCGATTCCCGGATCTCCGATCCTCCTTCCAGTTTGATCGCTTCCGCATTTGATTCTTTCATCACACGGATCGCAGAGGCCAGCGCCTGCTTGGAATTTCCCTGATATGTTCCGAAAGGAAGATCTACCACTACTAATGCTCTTTTTACAGCCTTGGTTACGGATTGTCCGTGATAGATCATCTGATCTAATGTCATAGGTAGGGTGGTTACATTTCCAGCCATTACATTGGATGCAGAATCTCCTACTAAGATCACATCCATTCCTGCCTGATCAATAATAGAAGCCATCGAATAATCATACGCGGTAAGCATCGAGATTTTTTCACCACGTTTTTTCATTTCTATCAGGCGATGAGTCGTCACCTTCCTGGTATTATCTGACTGTGCAACTGACATACTATTTCATTTTATAGTTTCAGGCGACAAAGGTATGTAAAAGTTCATTCTGTTTTCAACAAGATTTGAATATCTTTGCGTCTGAATTAATTATCTTTACAATATAACCATGAATACACCGGAACAGGTTTCATTAAACGAACATAACAAAAAGGAGTATCCTCCGATGCATACCGCAGAGCATATATTAAACCAGACCATGGTGAGGATGTTCGGTTGTCCGCGTTCAATGAATGCACATATCGAACGGAAAAAATCCAAGTGTGATTATAGCTTAGCGGAAGCTCCCACTGCAGAGCAAATGGCAGACGTTGAAAAACAGATCAATGAAGTGATTGATCAGCACCTGCCTGTTACCATTAAATTCCTGCCGAAAGAAGAGGCCGGAGATATTGTAGACTTACGTAAATTACCTGAAAATGTAAGCGATACGTTACGGATTGTATATATAGGAGACTACGACGCCTGTGCCTGCATAGGAGATCATGTAGAGAATACTTCGGAGATCGGTCATTTTAAATTACTGAACCACGATTACAAGGAAGGAAGACTCCGTTTACGCTTCAAATTAACCGAATAATTATATTGTAACTTACAACGGAAATAAAATATTTTTATGTAAGTTTGCAATGCTTTAAATGTGATATTTTAATACAATTCTAATTATAAAAGTTATGCAAACGATTGACAAATTCAATTTTGCCGGCAAAAAGGCATTTGTAAGAGTTGACTTCAACGTTCCATTGGATGAGAACTTTAACATCACAGACGACACTCGTATCCGTGCCGCTCTTCCGACTTTAAAAAAAATACTGGCAGATGGGGGCAGTCCGATCATTGGTTCGCACTTAGGCCGTCCGAAAGGTGTAGATGCTAAATTTTCTCTGGAGCACATTTTAAGCCGTGTTTCTGAACTGTTAGGAGTTGATGTACAGTTTGCAAACGACTGTGTAGGTGAAGATGCTGCTAAAAAAGCGGCGGCTTTACAACCAGGCCAGGCATTATTATTGGAAAATCTTCGTTTTTATGCAGAAGAAGAAGGGAAACCCAGAGGTTTGGCAGCCGATGCTTCTGACGAAGAAAAAGCAGCCGCTAAAAAAGCTGTAAAAGAAAGCCAGAAAGAATTCACAAAAAAATTAGCTTCTTATGCTGATTGTTATGTGAACGATGCCTTTGGAACTGCTCACCGTGCACATGCTTCAACCGCACTGATTGCTGAATATTTTGACGCAGACAACAAAATGTTTGGTTACCTGATGGAAAAAGAAGTATTGGCAGTTCAGAAAGTAATGAACGACATCAACCGTCCGTTCACTGCGATCATGGGTGGTTCTAAAGTCTCTTCCAAAATTGAAATCATTGAAAACCTGTTAGATAAAGTAGATAACCTGATTATCACAGGTGGTATGACTTACACATTCACCAAAGCAAAAGGTGGTAAGATCGGTAATTCAATTTGTGAAGATGACAAACTGCAGTTAGCGTTGGAACTGATCGAAAAAGCAAAAGAAAAAGGGGTAAACTTAGTACTGGCTGTAGATGCCAAGATCGCAGATAGTTTCAGCAATGACGCGAATACAAAATTCGCACCGGTAGGTGAAATTCCTGATGGTTGGGAAGGTCTGGATATCGGTCCTGAAACTGAAAAGATCTATGCTGAAGTGATCAAAAATTCTAAAACAATTCTTTGGAATGGTCCTACAGGTGTATTTGAATTTGATAACTTCACCCACGGTTCACGTTCAGTAGGTGACGCTGTTGTGGAAGCAACTAAAAACGGTGCCTTCTCTTTAGTGGGTGGCGGTGACTCAGTAGCCTGCGTAAACAAATTTGGTATTGCTGACCAGGTTTCTTATGTGTCTACCGGTGGTGGTGCTCTCCTGGAAGCAATCGAAGGAAAAACACTTCCTGGTATTGCTGCAATCAGAGGGTATTGATATAAATAATTTACTTATATATAAAAAGCGGAGCCTTTTAGAGGACTCCGCTTTTTTATTGAGATTTATCTGATCATTCTTTTTCTCCATAGGCAAGATCACCCGCATCTCCTAAACCGGGGACAATGTAGGAATGTTCGTCCAGGCTCTCATCGACTGCTGCCACCCATACAGTTGTTTTGTTTGCCGGCAGCGTTTCGCGGATATAATCCAAAGCCTGTTTACTGGCAATGATGGAAGCGACATGAATATGGGCAGGGATACCTTTCGTCTTCAGTGCCGCATAGGCCAGTTCCATAGAACTTCCGGTTGCTAACATGGGATCTGTGATGATCAAGGTTTTATCCGATAATCCCGGAGAAGCAATATACTCAATATGGATATCAAAGTTCAGGCGGTCTTTATACCGGCGATAAGCCGAAACGAATGCATTTTCCGCATGATCCAGATAACTTAAAAAACCCTGATGGTAAGGAAGTCCGGCTCTCAGAATAGTACTGATCACCACCTGATCATCCGGTGTAAACATTTCCGCAATCCCTAAAGGGGACGGAATATTTTTTTTGCTATAAGCAAATTCTTTACTGATCTCATACGCCATGATCTCACCAATCCGCTCAATATTCCGGCGAAAACGCATGCTGTCATGCTGAATATTCACATCCCGAAGTTCCGCTACAAAGCGATTTAAAATAGTGTTCGTACTTCCTAAGTTGATAATTTCCATATATACTGTTTTTACCCGATATCTATCTTTGTGTTAAGGATCTTATTTTGCGGGCCGAAAGTAATGATATTCCCATGATAGTACAAATCCAAACTTTTTAATTAATATTTTTTAGTTTACCTTTTTGTTCTATTTTGCCCCTTTATCTCCTAAAAGTTTCATTATGGCATACAATAGAAAACGCTCTTTCTTCTTTTTTTCAAAATAAGTAACAGCAAGAAAAACTTATAGTAATATAAGAGGACTCATTGAAAAATATCAACCAAATTAGTCTTTCATAATCCTTTTTTTTCATAGATTTATATCAAACCAACACCTAATGACCTAAAAGTCAGCAATATGAAAAAAAATTTAAATAAAAAATTTATACTTGCACTTCAGGAAAAATTACCGGAAAAAGCAAGTCTTCCTAAGTTCATCATGGAAACGTTGAAAATAGGAAAAGAAGCAACTTATCGCCGTCTCAGAGGAGATGTTCCTTTCACTTTTGATGAAATTGCAATCCTTGCGGAAAGTCTAAAAATATCTTTGGACCGGTTAGTCGGAAATTATAGTGAAAATTCCGCCTTATTTAATTTTAATATGGTCCAGACTCATCATACTATAGAGGATTATGAAAATACCTTAATGCGGTATATTAACTATCTTTCCCAGATAAAAGATGATCCGGAGGGATACATTATTCATATATTGAATACATTATCTTATAGCATGTATTCTCCTTATAAATATCTGTCCCGCTTCCGGATCTGTCGCTGGTTACATCAAACAGAACAGTTGACAGCCAAAGAACTGAGTGAGATTGAAATACCATTTTTTATCAGGGAATTACAAAAAAGCTAACCCGGTTTATTCATGAAGTTCCACATTCCTACTTTATCTGGGACCGTCACGTTTTTTTATCCGTTATTAAAGACATCGACTATTTCAGGAAGATGAATATTATTACTTCCGAAGATGTGAAACACCTGAAAGAAGAGCTTCTTTTCCTGATAGATACGATGGAAAAAATAGCCGCTAACGGAATGTACAATAACGGTAAAAAAGTATCGATCTATTTATCCAATATAAATTTTGAAGCTTCTTACAGCTACATGGAAAGTAGAGAGTTTAAATTAAGTTTTATCCGGGTTTACAGTATAAACTCCTTTGATTCCATCCATCCGTCCATTTGTAAGGTACAGAAAGAGTGGATCCAGAGTCTGAAACGGTATTCCACAATGATCACAGAAAGTGGAGAAATGCAGCGGTTTAATTTCTTCCGGATCCAACGTGAATATGTGAACAATCTCTGATTTTTATTAATTATCTTTGCCGGATAAAATAAGAACGGAGTATGAGAATAGAAGAAAATTATTCCCTCGAAAAGCATAACACCTTCCATCTGCCGGTTAAAACCCGTTGGTTTATGGAATATGTGTCCGAAGAGGAATTAAGCAGAATTTTGAGTGATGAATACGTGCAGGAAAGTTATTCCCTGCATATTGGAGGTGGAAGTAATCTGCTTTTTCTTCATGATTTCAATGGTATCATTCTTCATTCTGCCATCAAAGGAATTACCATTTCTGAGGAAACGGATGCTCAGGTCATACTCCGCATAGGTGCTGCAGAAAAATGGGATGATGTGGTTGAATACGCTGTAAAAAATGGTTGGGGGGGAGTAGAAAACCTTTCTTATATACCAGGAGAGGCCGGCGCAGCAGCTATACAAAATATCGGAGCTTACGGAGTTGAGATCAAAAACTGTATAGAGAAAGTGGATACCTATAATCAACTCACCCGGGAAAAACGGGTTTTCACCCGGGAAGCGTGTGAATATAGTTACCGCCACAGCTATTTCAAAAATGAACACAACGATCCTCATATTATTACTTATATCTATCTCCGTTTAAGTAAAAAACCGGTATTTACTCTTTCTTATGGTAATTTGTCTACCCTCCTGAATGAGTATCCGGAGATTACTCTGACAAATATCCGGGAAGCGGTGATCCGGATCCGGAAAGAAAAGTTACCAGAACCGGAAGTCCTGGGAAACGCAGGAAGTTTCTTTACTAACCCCGTTATCTTACAGGAGTATTTCGAAAAGATCCGGGAAAAATATCCGGAAATCCCATTCTATCCTGCCGGAGAAAATAAGGTCAAAGTTCCTGCCGGATGGCTGATCGAGCAATGTGGTTTCAGGGGGAAAAGTCATGGATCTGTGGGAGTTTATGAAAAGCAGGCCTTAGTCCTCGTTAACTTAGGAGGTGCAACAGGGGATGAGATCGCATTAGTTGCTGAAAGTATCCGGACCGCTGTTTCCGAACAATTTGGCATTGATCTGATCCCGGAAGTTAAATATGTCGGCTAATGGAACTTCTTTTTCTTGGTACCGGAACTTCCACCGGAGTTCCGGAAATAGGTTGCTCCTGTAAAGTGTGTACCAGTTCTGACCCACGGGATTACCGGACCCGGACTTCTCTTTTGGTAAAAACCCAGGGAAAAAATATTCTGATTGACTGCGGACCTGATTTCCGGAGCCAGATGCTCACCCATCAGATCAGTCAGATCGATGGAGTATTGATCACTCATGAGCATTATGACCATGTAGGTGGCTTAGACGATCTCCGTCCGTTTGCACGAGAGAAAGCGATAGATATTTTTGCAGAAGAGGATGTAGCAGAAGCAATAGCAACACGGATCCCATATGTTTTCTATACCAATCGCTATCCCGGGGTTCCTAATCTAAAAATCCATAAAATTACGATGGAATCCTTTTCAGTAGCCGGTGTTCCGGTTATTCCCGTCCGGCTCCGGCATGCCTGCTTGCCCATTCTGGGCTATCGAATAGGTAACATGGCCTATCTGACAGACTTGAAATATATTCCGGAAGAGGAGTTTGTAAAACTGAAAGGTCTGGATATACTGATAATCAATGCTCTTCACCACAGGGTACATATGTCCCATCAAAATTTAGACGAGGCGCTTGCCAATATCCGGCGCATTAACCCCGGAAAAGCCTACCTGATCCATATGAGCCACCGTATGGGGTTACATGCAGAGATAGAAACCCAGTTACCAGATCATATTGAGTTTGCTTATGACGGATTAAAGGTAGCGTGTCCGGCATGTGATCAATGCCCGGATAAAGGAGAACAACCCGTGTAATAGACCCGGTCTTCTTCTTTGTTTATTTCAAAAACGGGTTGCAACGGAGGAAACAAAATCCGTAGCCTTTGGGAAAGGGTATCGGCCATTGCTCCATACATCGTATCCAACGCCGCATAATAAGGATATCCTCCGTGACTGCAAATATTTCCCTCATTGAAAAACAGGTCTGCCGCCAACCATTTATCCTGAATGCGCCACTCGGTAGAGTCATTCAGATTTACATAGAGATCCAGGGGGTCCACCTTAAAAAGAATATTCAATGGAGAGTTGGGATCTATGGTTTTTCGTAACATATAGGGTTCATTCGGGAGGGAGGTCTCTCCTGTCACCTGTTGAAGAGCGACCTCTTCCAGTAATTTCCGGCTGTAACTGACCACCCATACCCCCTCATGTTCGTAGTAGCCTAAAAAACGATTCTCCACGTCCGGATAATAATAGAAATCAATTCCATATTTTTTTTGCTTCCGGGGAGTATATCCATGGTCCAGAGAAGATAAAAGATTTTTCTCCAAGGCATATAGCCGGGAAGAATTGGCTTTGACATACAATACACTTCCCTGTGGATGGAATGAAAAAACAGATGGCAATTCCGCATTTTGTTGGAGGAACGCCAGTAAGGAAGCCGGGATCTCATTCCGGAACAGATCATCCAACGCCTTTTTCTCCTGCAACATATGAGATAATAAAGCAGGGCGGTTGACCACTAATATGGCATACGGATCAGATGCGATCAGATCATATACATTTACCTGCACAACTCCCTTATCTTCTTTCCATGTACGATAGAAAAAAGAAGCCGCAATCCCCAACGCCAGGAAAGCAAGAAGGCAGATGATGATCTCTTTTTTATTTGGATGCATAAGTCTCCTGGAAATATTTACACCAGGTTGTCAGTCCGCACTCTTCACACTTAGGCTTTCTGGCGAGGCACACATACCTTCCATGCAGGATTAGCCAATGATGAGCAATAGCCAGCAGATTTTCCGGAATATTTTTCACCAGTTCCTTTTCGGTTTCCAAAGGAGTCTTACTATTATTGGTAAGTCCCAGACGGTTAGAGACACGAAAAACATGCGTGTCCACTGCCATAGCCGGTTTATCAAAAACAACCGACACGATTACATTAGCCGTTTTCCTTCCGACTCCCGGCAGTTTGGTTAGTTCCTCTACGTTTGACGGAACCACTCCTCCAAATTCAGACAGAAGCATCCGGGCCATTCCCACCAGATGTCTTGCTTTATTATTCGGATACGAGACGCTCTTTATGTATTCATAGACCACTTCCGGAGTTGACACAGCCATCACCTCTACTGTCGGAAATGCCTCAAACAAAGGTGGAGTGATCATATTTACCCGTTTATCCGTACATTGTGCGGATAAGATGACGGCAACCAATAACTGAAAAGGGTCTTTATAGTGCAATTCTGTTTCAGCCACAGGCATATGTTGAGTGAACCACTCAATCACACCCTGATATCTTTCTTTTTTACGCATATTACTTATTTGATTAGTCCAGCCGTATTTTTACCTATCATATATCCCAGAAATACACCCATGATTCCCAGAATATTACTTGCCAGCACATTCAAAAGGGCCAGTTTATATTCTCCCATTTTCATTAAATGCATGGTATCTAAGGCAAAGGTAGAAAAGGTTGTAAAACCACCAAAAAATCCGGTAAAAAGGAAAAGACGTGTGTGTGAAGAAAAAGAAAAAGCTTCGGACAAACTCCAGAAAAATCCGATCAGAAAAGAACCTATTACATTTACGGAAAGAATCCCCCAGGGAAAGGGATTCATCATCGTCCGTTGTATCCATACGGAAAGCCCGTAACGGAATACCGTTCCGATGGCTCCTCCTGAGATCAGTAACAAAACCTGTATCATCATTCCTTTGGTGTGTTCCCCGGGCGGTTAAGACCCGGGGCTGGTAAAAATGATTTAGGTTCTCAACTTAATTGGCAGACTCAAACTGCTTCAGGAAACGAATATCGTTTTCTGAGAACAAGCGTAAGTCTTTCACTTGGTATTTCAAATTTGTTATACGTTCAATACCCATTCCCAGTGCATAACCGGAATATACTTTACTGTCAATACCACAGTTATCCAGTACATTCGGATGAACCATTCCACAACCTAAGATTTCTACCCATCCGGTATATTTACAGAAAGGACAACCTTTTCCGCCACACAGGTTACAGGAGATATCCATTTCCGCGGAAGGTTCGGTAAATGGGAAATAAGAAGGACGTAAACGAATCTTGGTGTCAGCTCCGAACATCTCTTTAGCAAAAAACAGTAAAGCCTGTTTCAAATCAGCAAAAGAGACATCTTTATCAATATACAGTGCTTCCACCTGATGGAAGAAACAGTGTGCACGATAAGAAATCGCTTCGTTACGGTAAACACGTCCCGGACAAATAATACGGATCGGAGGTTGTTGTTTCTCCATCACACGAACCTGTACCGACGAAGTGTGGGTTCTTAATACAATATCCGGATTGTGTTGAATAAAGAACGTATCCTGCATATCACGCGCAGGATGATCTTCCGCAAAATTTAACGCAGAGAATACATGCCAGTCATCTTCAATCTCCGGTCCTTCGGCAATACTAAAGCCTAAGCGTCCGAAAATATCACAGATCTCTTTTCTCACAATAGAAAGCGGATGGCGGGTTCCCAGTTCAACCGGATAAGCCGTACGGGTCAGGTCCATATCATCATTTGAAACCTGTTCATTTACAAAACCGTCTTTCAGTTCATTGATCCTGTTCTGTGCTGTCTCTTTCAATTCATTCAGAAACTTACCCACTTCACGTTTCTGATCAGCAGCCACATTCCGGAAATCATTCATCAACGATGAGATCTCACCTTTCTTACTAAGATATTTGATTCTAAGAGCCTCCAGTTCTTCAGCATTCGCTGCTTTCATTTCCTGCACTTCCTGAAGCAGATCCTGTATTCTATTGATCATGTTGAATCTCTGTTTTTTTATTGCGAACGCAAAGTTAGCCCTTTCTTTTAATATAGCAACCTATTTACAGAGCTTTTATTTGCAGGGGAAAGGTTAAAAAAGTATCCGGCACACTATTTTGCCACATTCATTCCGGAAAAGAAATCATGCGAACTTACAAATCAATCGATATAAATAAAAAATGGCAATAAAAAGCCTGAAATATCCCCATTTTGTTTTTTATTTTTATCTTTGATGCTCTTATACTTAATATCTACGGCAAATGAATGAACAAATTAAACAAATAGCAGAACGGCTGGCCGGATTAAGGGATGTCTTAGAGATCACCCCGGAAGAAATGGCAAAAGTGTGTCATCTCACCCCGGAAGAATATTTACGTCTGGAAACCGGTACTGTAGATATTTCAGTCAGTACCCTGCATCTGATATCCCAGACCTATGGGATCGAATTAACCACACTCATGTTCGGGGATGAACCGAAGATGAACAGCTATTTTGTGACACGGAAGGGAAAAGGGACAGCCGTGGAAAAAACCAAAGCCTATAAATACCAGTCTTTAGCAGCTGGTTTTGCCGGCAGAAAAGCAGACCCTTTCCTGGTGACCGTACATCCCAAACCGGAAGACGAAGATATTTATCTGAATGCGCATCCGGGACAGGAGTTTAACATGGTGGTCAGCGGACGGCTTCTTCTTCATATTAACGGGAAAGAGGTCATTCTGGAAGAGGGAGATAGTATCTATTTCAACTCTGAATTGCCACACGGTATGAAAGCATTAGATGGAGAAAAGGTTAATTTTCTGGCTGTTATTATTTAATTTATTTATGTAGGGTATATAACGATGTGAGTTCACCTACAATCTTAATTCTATTAGTATGTTAGAAAGATTTATAGACAAAACAACATTTGAATCACAAGACGATTTTATCAGAAACTTCAAAATACATGTTCCGGAAAATTTCAACTTTGCTTATGATGTGGTAGATGAATGGGCAAAAGAAGAGCCGGAAAAAAAAGCATTATGCTGGACAAATGATAAAGGTGAACACCGGGACTTTACCTTTGCTGATATGAAAAAATATTCAGACCAGACCGCATCTTATTTCCAATCCTTGGGAATTGGCCGGGGGGATATGGTCATGTTAATCCTGAAACGTCGTTTTGAATATTGGTTTTGTGTCCTTGCTCTGCATAAACTGGGGGCTGTCGGCATTCCGGCCACCCATCTGCTTACGAAAAAAGATATTGTATACCGTGCGAATGCGGCAGACATCAAGATGGTGGTTTCTGTCGGAGAACCGCTCGTAACACAGAATATAGTTGATTCTTTACCGGAATCTCCCACGATCAAAACATTAGTTTCCATCGGCCCGGATATACCGGAAGGATTCCATGACTTTCATCAGGGTATAGAAAAGGCGGCACCCTTCGTACGTCCGGAACATCCGAATAATAACGATGACATCCTGCTGCTCTATTTCACTTCCGGAACCACCGGAAACCCAAAAATGGTGATTCATGATTTCACCTATCCACTGGCACATATTGTCACAGCCAGTTATTGGCATAATCTCCATAAAGAGAGTCTGCACCTGACGATCGCCGACACAGGTTGGGCTAAAGCCGTGTGGGGTAAACTGTATGGACAATGGATCGCCGGAGCCAATATTTTCGTATATGATCACGAGAAATTCACTCCGGCAGATATGTTACGCATGATCCAGGACCACCGGATTACTTCCTTATGTGCGCCCCCAACGATCTTCCGGTTCCTGATCCGGGAAGACCTGACTAAATATGACCTGTCTTCACTGGAGTATTGCACAATCGCCGGAGAGGCACTAAATCCGGCCGTATATGAAACCTTCCTGGAGCTAACCGGCATCAAACTGAAAGAAGGATTTGGCCAGACAGAGACCACTCTTTCCCTGCTGACCTATCCATGGGTAGAACCGAAACCCGGCTCAATGGGTATTCCTAATCCGGTGTATGATGTGGACCTGATCCGTCCGGACGGAAGCAAAGCAGAAGACGGAGAACAGGGACAGATCATTATCCGTACAGGAAATAAAAAACCGTTAGGACTTTACAAAGGATACTACAGAGATCCGGAACTGACCAACCGAACATGGCATGACGGTATTTATTACACGGGAGACATTGCCTGGAGAGACGAGGACGGTTATTATTGGTTCGTTGGCCGTGCGGATGATGTAATCAAAAGTTCCGGCTACAGGATTGGCCCGTTTGAGGTGAAAAGTGCCCTGATGACCCATCCGGCAGTTGTGGAATGTGCGATCACCGGTGTACCGGATGAAATCCGTGGACAAGTGGTAAAAGCCACCATTGTTCTGGCGAAAGACTACAAAGACAAGCCACAGGAAGCACTAATCAAAGAATTACAGGAGCATGTAAAACAGGTGACAGCTCCCTACAAATATCCCCGGATCATTGAATTCGTAAACGAACTACCTAAAACAATCAGTGGAAAGATACGCCGGGTAGAGATCCGGGACAAGGATAAATAATATATGTTCAGATATAAACGAATTGCTGTCAAGATCGGGAGTAACGTGCTAACCCGGAAAGATGACACATTAGATATAACCCGTATGTCCGCACTGGTTGACCAGATTGCGGAACTACAAAAAGAAGGGATTGAAATCGTATTAATATCATCCGGAGCGGTTGCTTCCGGACGCAGTGAGATCCGGCCCGGAAAAAAGTTGGATCCTGTTTCTGCCAGACAGCTCTATTCCGCTGTCGGACAGGCGAAACTGATCAACCGCTATTATGAGTTGTTCCGGGAGCACGGCATTACCTGTGGACAGGTGTTGACTACCAAAGAGAATTTCGGCAGCCGTACTCACTACCTGAACCAGAAAAATTGCATGGAGGTCATGCTGGAAAACAGGGTGATCCCGGTTGTGAATGAGAATGACACAATCTCTGTCACGGAGCTGATGTTCACCGATAATGATGAACTATCCGGACTGATCGCAGCCATGATGGGGATGGATGCATTGATCATTCTGAGCAATGTGGATGGTATCTACAATGGTAATCCCGGAGATCCGGGCGCCTATGTGATCCGGGAAATAGAAGGGGGAAAAGAAGATCTTTCGGCGTTCGTACAAACCAGCAAATCTTCTTTTGGCCGGGGCGGGATGCTGACTAAATGCAGCATTGCCCAAAAAGTGGCAGACGAAGGGATTGCTGTGATCATTGCAAACGGCAAAAAGGAAAATATCCTCTATGATCTCCTTGCCTCCGGGGAGGAGGTGGTTCATACTCTTTTCAAACCGGCTCCCAAACCGGTCAGCAGTGTAAAAAAATGGATCGCCCATTCAGAAGGTTTTGCGAAAGGAGAGGTTCATATCAATAAAGGAGCCGTGGAAGCACTCTCCGGACCAAAAGCGACCAGTATTTTATTAGTGGGTGTTACCAAGCTCAAAGGGGATTTTGAGAAAGATGATATTGTCAGAATATTCGATGAAGAGGGAAATCAGTTAGGTGTGGGCCGTGCAGGGTATGACAGTGAAGAGGCTGTGAACCTGATCGGCCAGCGGGATCTGAAACCTTTCATTCATTATGATTATTTATATCTGGATTAACGATCAGAAAAATGGATGTAAAAGAATTATTAATTCAGGCTCAGATAGCTTCCAGGGAATTACTTACGATGGAAGACCGGAGAATCAAGGCGATCCTGCATGACACAGCAGATGCGATGATCCGGAACAAGGAGGAGATTCTGGCAGCAAATGCAAAGGATCTGAGCCGTATGGAGCCGGAAAATCCGAAATACGACCGGCTCATGTTAACGGAAGACCGTTTACAGGGCATAGCAGAGGATATGAAGAATGTGGCATCCCTCCCCTCCCCTTTAGGAAAACTGATCAGCCGGACTTCCCGTCCGAATGGGATGACCATACAAAAAGTCAGTGTACCTTTTGGAGTAATCGGGATTATTTACGAAGCCCGTCCCAATGTTACCTTTGATGTTTTTTCTCTTTGCCTGAAAAGTGGAAATGCCTGTATATTAAAAGGAGGATCAGATGCGGACTACTCTAATAAAGCATTAGTAAACATCATCCACCAGGTACTTACTAAGTATCAGATCAATCCGGCCATATGTACTTTGCTCCCTCCGGAACGGGAAGCAACCACGATTCTGCTGAACGCAGTGGGAATTGTGGATCTAATCATTCCGAGGGGAAGCAGCACCCTGATCAATTTTGTACGGGAGCATGCACAGGTGCCGGTGATTGAGACCGGTGCCGGTATTTGCCATACCTATTTTGATAAAGACGGCGATACGGAGAAAGGGAAGGAGATTATTAACAATGCTAAAACCCGGCGGGTAAGCGTATGTAATGCTTTGGACTGCCTGCTGATCCATACGGAACGGCTGGATGATCTTCCGGTGTTATGTACAAAATTAAAGGATAGTGAAGTGATCATTTATGCAGATGAAAAAGCGATGACTGCCTTGCAGGGATCCTATCCGGCGGAGTTATTACAGCCAGCCACGCCGGAAAGCTTCGGCACGGAGTTCCTGGATTACAAAATGAGTATCCGTACGGTTGAAAATATAGAACAGGCACTGGATCATATTGCAGCTTATAGTTCCAGACACAGTGAATGTATCATCAGCGAGTCCCGGGAAGCGATTCTGCTTTTCGAAAGATCAGTGGATGCCGCCTGTGTATATGCCAATGTATCCACCACTTTTACAGATGGAGCGCAGTTCGGGTTGGGGGCCGAGATCGGTATCAGTACACAAAAACTCCATACCCGGGGCCCTATGGCTTTAGAGGAATTGACCACCTATAAATATATTATAGAGGGGACCGGACAGATTAGAAATAAATAGAAAATAAAATAGTTCAATCAGATGAGAAATTTCACTTGCGTACAAGACTTAGGAGATTTACAACAAGCCCTGAAAGAGGCTTTTGAAATAAAAAAAGATCGTTTTCAATTCACCGGGTTAGGTAAAAATAAAACCTTATTGATGATATTCTTCAATTCCAGTCTGAGAACCCGCCTGAGTACTCAGAAAGCAGCCATGAATCTTGGCATGAACACGATGGTGCTGGATGTGAACCAGGGAGCCTGGAAACTGGAAACAGAACGGGGTGTGATCATGGATGGAGATAAACCGGAACACCTGTTGGAAGCTATTCCTGTGATGGGTTGCTATTGTGATATAATCGGAGTTCGTTCTTTTGCCCGTTTTGAAAACAAGGAAGAGGATTACAACGAACTGATCATCAATCAGTTTATCCGGTATTCCGGGCGTCCGGTATTCAGTATGGAAGCAGCCACCCGCCACCCGTTACAAAGTTTTGCGGATCTGATCACCATCGAAGAGTACAAAAAAACAGCCCGTCCAAAAGTTGTTTTGACCTGGGCCCCTCATCCTAAAGCACTTCCACAAGCTGTCCCGAATAGTTTTGCAGAATGGATGAACGCCACAGACTACGAGTTTGTGATCACTCATCCGGAAGGTTATGAACTGGACCCGGCATTCGTAGGAAATGCCTGCGTAGAATATGACCAGAAAAAAGCATTTGAAGGAGCTGACTTTATTTATGCCAAAAACTGGGCAGCCTATACAGATCCTAACTATGGCAAGATCTTGAGCACAGATCGTAGCTGGACAGTAGACACAGAAAAAATGGTACTTACCAACAATGCCTATTTTATGCATTGCCTTCCGGTAAGACGAAACATGATCGTAACAGATGATGTAATCGAAAGTCCACAGAGCATTGTAATCCAGGAAGCCGCTAACCGGGAGATCTCTGCACAAACCGTATTGAAAAAAATGCTGATGAGTTTGTAAGAACAGTTACGATGCAACTGTTCGCTGGAGTCAGAGTAGTCTAATAGTAAGTAGTTCATTAGAAAGAAAATACTATTTACTCCTTAACTTCTTTGACTACTTGACTCCTTTATTATTAAAACCACTAATAAAAATCACTGTATGAAAAGAATCCTATTACATGTATGTTTTCTAATGGTATTCCTATTGCCTGCTTTGCAAGTGGAAGCTCAGAATCCTCCTTACCACAGTGTGGTAACTGTGATGGTCTCACCGGACCGGACAGATTGGAAATATTCATCCGGACAACCGGCGACTTTTACGATTCAGGTCTTTAAAAATGAAAATCTGTTGAAAGACGTGGTCGTGGATTATGAATTAGGTCCGGAATACTTTCCCACGGAGAAGAAAGAGAATGTACTGCTGAAAGATGGAAAACTAACCCTGAAATCCTCCATGAAAGTGCCGGGATTCCTGCGTTGCCGTGTCGTGGCCAGGGTGGATGGTAGAAATTATGAAGGGCTGGCCACAGTTGCCTATGATGAATCCCGTATTCAGCCCACCACAAAAGACCCGGCTGATTTCGACACGTTCTGGAAAAACACCATCGAGGAAGCACGGAAAGTCAAGCTGGACCCTAAAATGGTCCTGATCCCGGAAAGGTGTACAGAAGCACTCCATGTTTATCATGTGAGTTTTCAGAATGAGAAACAGGGATCCCGTATCTATGGCATCCTGACAACTCCTAAGAAACCGGGTAAATATCCGGCTATCCTCCAGGTTCCCGGTGCAGGCATACGTCCTTACCAGGGAAGTAGCTATGGAGATGACGTGATCTGTCTGGAGATCGGTATCCATGGTATTCCTGTCAATCAGCCTCAGGATATTTACAATAACCTGAATGACGGTCCTTTAAGCGGATATTTCTTCTTCAATATGAATGACCGGGATGCACACTATTACAAAAGGGTCTATTCCGGTTGTGTCCGTGCTGTTGATTTCATTTACCAGCTACCCGAATTTGACGGACAGACAGTAGGCGTAACCGGTGGTAGCCAGGGAGGAGCTTTGTCTATCGTTACGGCAGGTCTGGATCCACGTATCAAATTCCTTGCAGCCTTCTATCCGGCGATGTGTGATTATGCCGGCTACCTGAATAATCGTGCCGGCGGGTGGCCTCACTACTTTCAGAACAGAAAACCGGCTGCTAATGAAGTGGAAACACTGGCTTACTTTGATGTGGTGAATTTTGCCCGCCGCGTACAGGTTCCGGGCTGGTATTGCTGGGGATATAATGATGTGGTTTGCCCTCCTACTTCCATGTATGCCGCCTACAATGTGATACCGGGAGAGAAAGAGTTAGATCTGTATCTGGAAACCGGCCACTGGACCTTTCCGGAGCAACATATCGCACAAAGAGCGTTTATTAATAAGATATTGAATAAATAAATAGGAGTTAAAGGTGGCGGTGTTAGCCACCTTTATTTCTGTTCATAAAGGAAGCAGGGGCATATTTTCAGAGGTTTTCATCTCTCTGGAAATTTCTTTTACTAATACATAGCGGATAGAGGATTGATCTGCCGCCGGATTCTCCACCTCTTCCTTACGTACTTTTAATAAATACTCATATCCGGGCTGATAGTTAAATCCTTCAATGCCACTATACAGGAAAGTCCAGTCTGTTTCGCCTTCCGACTTCACCAACAGACACTTCTGAGGACCTACTCCTATACAGTCAACCGTACTGGAAGCCACTACTAAATTTTCTACATTTTCCGGCTGGTTACAGGAAATCAATAAACTGCAGAAAAACAAAATCATCATTAATTTGTGCATAATATATGGTGTTTAATAAAGTATATATCATTATCCAAACATCCCGGCAAAAGAAAAGTTTACAAAAAAGCCACCCTTACTGAAGAGGTGGCTTTTCCTTTTGCGATGAAAATGATAATCAACAATCTTTTGCCTTAACTACTCTTTTTTATCTTGATGACCGGCTGGAGCTACTACCGGAAGAACTTCTGGTACTACTCTTTGTAGTAGAACTATTGTTATCGCTTTTTGTTGATGTCCTATTACTACTATTTACAGAGCTGTTGGTTGAGGTTCTGCTACTATTGCCCGAAGAACTATTGGTCGTCGTGCTTCTGGTACTGCTGCTACCACTGGTTGAGCTGTTAGTTGTTGTACTTCTGCTGCTACTATTATTTGTAGAACGATTGGTAGTCGTTGTCTTGTTATTGTTAGTAGTTGGATTAGTTGTACTTCTGTTACTTGCATTCTTATTGGTAGTGGTCGTTGTGCTCCGGTTACTTCCACTATTAGTCGTCGTCCGGTTAGTCGTCGTAGGAGTGGTGGTCCCCCGATTACTTATACCGCTGGTCGTCACCCTCTTATTACTCATATTGTTTTTAACCGTTACGCCCGGATCAATCCAGTGCACATGGTTCTGTCTGTAGTTCACATACCGGTTATCTGTTGCATAATAAATCACGACCTGATTGGAATAGCCTCTGTAGTGGGCATACATCCTTTTATGGCTCCTGTTATATAACCACGGGTCCACTTCATTGATCAAAGGCACTTTATACATGGCATACAGATCATAGCGTGCATATTTCACCGGTAAATACCGGCTAGCGATCCATCTTCTTCCGGATGGATAGTAGAACATTGCATAATTGATATCATAGTAGATATTTATATCCGGGAAGTAGTAAAAATCAACATAATCATATCCTACAGGACCCCAGGCGGGTTGTCTATCCAGATTTATATTTACATTCACACTTACATGCTGGGCTACGACCGGGCTAATGAACCCTAAACATACAAAAAGGCTTAAAAACATCCATACTTTTTCATTCCTCTTTCCTTTCTTTTTTCATTCATAAAATTAATAGGGTTTGCTATCTCCCACAACTTAAATCGACTAAGGTCGTTACTTCATCGACAAAAGTAGATATAAATAGTTTAATGAGGTATGAAAAGTTTAGATATTTTACACGATGTCCCAAATCAGTAAAGCTTGGAAACAACTCTCTATTCCAACGTTTTAGAGATTTTATCGATATTCAGGCTTCGTGCCATGGCATCGAAGATCTCTTTATAGGTTCCTTCCATCCGGTACAGGTTCTCATGCGTACCCCGCTCAATCACATGTCCTTCTTTCATCACATAAATAATATCCGAATCTATGATCTGGGAAATACTATGTGAAATAATAATCACTGTTCGATTTTTCTTGATCGCATCCAGGCTATTTTTGATTTGTTCGGTAGAAATTGCATCTAAGCTGGCAGTCGGTTCATCCAGAAAGATGATCGGCGGGTTCTTTAAAAACATACGGGCAATAGCTATTTTCTGCTGTTGCCCACCCGATAGAGTGAGTGCAGAGGTGTCATATTTATGAGGTAAGGACATAATCTGATCATGAATATAAGACTGTTTGGCCGCTTCCATCACCTCTTCAAAAGTAGCATTTGGATTACCATACCGGATATTCTCCTCCACCGTTCCATTAAAGATATGATTCTTTTGGAGCACCAGCCCGATATTATCCCGCAGGAATTCCGTATCATACTCTTCTAAAGAGACATCATCCAGCAGTATATCCCCGGAATCCGGATGATAGAATTTGTCTAAGAGATTGATCAGGGTACTTTTTCCGGCACCCGACAATCCAACCAACGCAGTGATCCTGCCGGGAAGGATATCCATATTGATATTGAACAAAGTGGGTTCCTCATTATCCGGATAGGTAAAATAGACATTCCGGAGATTGAACTTGCCCTCTACTTTCGGAGAAAGATAATTTCCGGATTGCTCGGTCTGCTCATCCGCTTTCAGAATATCAAAGAAGCCTTCCGAATAGATCAGAGCATCATTCATCTGATCATAAATACGATGTAACTGCCGGATCGGAGCTGTGACATTATTAAAAAGAAGGATATGGAACATGATCGCACCGATCGTCATAACACCCGTCAACACAAAATAGGCTGTCAGAATAATGATCAACACGACCCCTATCTGTTCGATGAAACTTTTGATCCCGTCAAACAGGAAGCTGATCTTCCGTGTACGCAGCTGTGCGGCTGTCAGGGATAACTGTAAGCCTAACTGCTTCTCACTTTCAATATCTTCCCGGATAAAAGATTTGATAACGGTAATAGACTCCAATATCCCTAATATACCCTGGCTCTTATTCTCTCTTAATTCCCGGATACTCCGGCGAGCCCCTTTCAGTTTATTGGCTTGCAGAACACTCACATAGAAATAGAAAGGGACATTACACAACCCGACCAGTCCGACATAAAAATTAGCATTGAACATCATGATCAACGCAACAATCGAACTGGCGAAAAGCGGAAGGATATCTATAAAAAAGTTCTGTACCATCCGGGTAATACTTTCAATTCCCCGGTCAATCCGTATCTGAAGTTTACCCGGTTGATTTCCTCCGGAAGTATAGAAGGCAAGTTTATAGGTCAGAATCTTATCCACCACCTTTTGTGCCAGGTCCCGGGAAACAAAGATCCGGAGCTTTTCTCCGTAATAGTTCTGTCCGAAGGTGATAAAGGAGTTCAGGATTTCTTTACTGATCAGGACCACTGAAATAAAAACAAGGATAGACATTCCCTCCGGTAATCCTTTCCCATCCTGCAAAAGGTTACTGATCTGATCTACCGTATACCGTAAAACCCAGGCATTTACCTGTGCGATAAAAGAACCGATAAGTGTCAGAATCAGAGTCAGTACAACTAACCAGCGGTATGGTTTTACATAAGGCGCAATATTTAAAAACAATTGAGATAAAGACATGTCCTGTTATTTATTACAATAAAACAAGCCTTCCTCTTATTTGTTTATTTTTTCCTTTCTGCCAGATAAACTCCACAAAGGATCAGCGTACATCCTATCAAGGCGATCCAGGTAATCTTTTCATCAATGATCAAAGCAGAGGTTACGAGGGTAACCAGTGGAACAATATAGATATAATTGGTCGTATAAACAGCTCCTAACTGTTTCACTGCCATATTCCACATAATAAAACAAACCATGGAAGCAATGAAGCCCAGGAACAGCAGATTGACGAGAACCACCGGCTGAAATAAAATAGAAGTTTCAAACCGGACCGGATAAAAAGGGAGAAAAGGAATTAAGGTTACTACTCCATAAAAAAAGACTTTCCGAGTAATCAGTAAAGTCGGATAACGGCTATCCAGCCGTTTAAGGATCAGGCAGTAAAACGCCCACATCAAAGCGGCAAACAAGGTCAGGAGATCTCCTAAAGGACTGATCTTTAAAATAAAACTACCATTGAAAACCACTAAAGCCACCCCTCCCAAAGCCATAAAAGAGCCCAGAAGCAGATTCCGGGTCAAGGTCTCAGTCTTTCGCAAAAGGTAGAGGATAAAAGCGGTCATAATCGGAGTCGTACATATGATCAGGGAAACATTCGATGCCAGGGTAATCCCCAACGCCGTATTTTCGGAAACAAAATAGAGCGATCCCCCGCAAAGACCACACAAAATGAATAATCCTTCATCTTTCCAGCTCTTTGCAAACAGGCGGCGGGGAGAGATAAACCAGATACAGCAGTAGGCCAGCAGAAAACGGTAGAACAGGATTTCCACCGGAGTCATCCCATAATTGATCAATACTTTGGTCGATACAAACGTAGTGCCCCAGATTGAAACGGTGAGGATGGCCATCAGATGATACCAGAAAGTTTTTGTGATCCCCCGGGTATGAGGGTTCAGTTCTGCTGTTTTCATATAGTGTTTGATAAGATGAATATCATGACAAAGGTATAGAGTTTAGAAATATATCCTATAAATCAGAAACAAATAAGATAATATTCCTATATTTGAGAATATATAGGGAAAAATTTCCAACAAAACCCATTTTTATCTTTCTAAACAGGAAAAATTACTATGGCAGGCTTAGATAAAACAGATATCCGGATCCTACAGGCACTACAAAAAAATGCCAAAGTAAATATGAAAGAACTCGCTGAAGAGTTACATATTTCAAAAACACCTATCTATGAGCGGATCAAAAGATTAGAAAACGAAGGATACATAAAAAATTATGTAGCTATCATAGATCATAAAAAAGTAGGTCTTCCTCTTACCGTTTTTTGTAACGTTTCACTGGCAGTACATAACGAAGAGCACATCCAGCAATTCCTGGAAGACATTAAACAGATTGATGAAATTATGGAATGTTACTCCATCGGAGGTATCCATGACTTCTTCCTCAAAGTAGTGGTAAAAGATCTGGAAGCATATGATGAGTTTGTGATGAAAAAGATCACGAAAGTGAAAGGGATCGTGAAGTTACAAAGCTCTTTTGTACTGAACGAACTTAAATATACAACAGTTTTGCACATCATGCCCTGATACTTTTACTCCTTTTCTCAGAGAAACCGGAACAACAAAGCCGGAAAAATTCTTGTTAAATAATTGTCAGGTATTTAACAGAGAAAAGAAATCATGGGCTTATATTACTCATTTTCCATACTTATTATCATTGCCACTATTTTTGCCTATATTAACGACCGTTTTCTGAAACTGCCGTTCACGATCGGAATTATGGGCATTACCATGATCTTTTCTGTTATATTAGTTCTGATGGAAGCGTTTACTCCGGTGCCCTTACAGGGCGTTTACCATCTGATCAACAATATCAACTTTACCCAGTTGGTCATGAATGGAATGTTATACTTCCTGCTATTTGCTGGAGCTATACAAATTAATATTAATGATCTGAAAGAAGAAAAGCTTTCCATTATTGTCTTCTCTACCCTGAGTGTTATTATTTCCACGTTTGTTGTCGGATTCGGTTTATATTACGCGCTTGAATTTTCTCTTCCTTTATTCCATATGCAGAACCCTCTATCCCTGATCTACTGCCTGCTATTTGGAGCACTTATCTCCCCTACGGATCCGATCGCGGTATTAGGAATCCTTAAAGAAGCGAAAGTTTCAAAATCACTGGAGACTAAAGTAACAGGAGAAGCTCTTTTTAATGACGGGGTAGCCGTTGTTTTGTTTACTGTTATTTATAATGTAGCTTTGGGAAAAGAGAATCCGGAAGATATTACCGCATTCTCGATTTCTGCTCTTTTCATACAGGAAATATTCGGGGCACTGTTCGTAGGTCTTTTTTAGGACTCCTGGGATTCTATGCAATGAAAAGTGCAGAGGATGGTAAATTATCTGCTCTAATCACCTTATCCGTCGTGATCGGGGCTTACTTAATCTCACAAACACTTGAGATCTCCGGACCACTCACCATGGTGATCGCCGGTGTGGTGATCGGAAATGTAGGAAGAGCTTACTCCGAAAAAAACCATCTTCATACGGATTTCCTGAAAACTTTTTGGGAATTGATAGATGAGATTCTGAACTCTCTCTTATTCCTGCTCATCGGATTTGAATTATTGTTGATCCCTAATTTGAACCTCTACTGGCCCGGTGGAATGATGGGGATAGTAGTGGTCCTGATAGCCAGATATATTTCGATCAAAATTCCGACCTTAGTGATCCCTTTCCGGGAGAAGTTTTCAGAGGGAAGTTTTTTTATCCTGGTATGGGGTGGTTTACGGGGAGGTGTATCTATTGCTTTAGCCCTATCGATTGGTGATACGGCTCACAGAAACCCCATCGTTGCCATCACCTACTTTGTGGTTGTATTCTCCATCCTTGTACAAGGCCTTAGTATTGGAAAAATAGCAAAACGAATCAAAGTATAAAAACTAAAACCATTTTTTCTTTCTCATCAACCACCAGGTCAATCCGAGACTTAAAAGGATACATCCCCAGGCAAACAGGTAGCCATACTTCCAGCGAAGTTCCGGCATATACTCAAAATTCATCCCCCAAAGACCCACCAGAAAAGTGATCGGAATAAATAAAGTCGCAAGTACTGTCAATCTCTTCATCACCATATTGGCGTTCAAATCATTTTTAGAAACATAGAGATCCACCAGCGAGGATAGCATATCATTACTGTTCCTTGCCGTCTGAAGGATATATTGTAATTGATCGGATAATTCGTTGAATACAGGGAATAAGCTTTCATCAATAATCCCTTCTTTCCCACCGATAAGCTTCTCATATTCGTCCGTTAAAGGTTGAGTATTTTTACGGATAATTAAATAGGCTTTCCGGCACTTTTGTATTTTTATCCCGACATTATTCTGACTGGCATACGGATTCAATAGCACATCTTCTATTCTCTCTAACATACGTTCGACTTTGGTGGCTGTATCAATAAAGTCACCTAAAATCGCATTCAACAGGAAAGCAAAGAGCATCCCACTTTTCTGATGCCGGATATCCATGATATTTTCCCGGAGACCATGTTCCACATTGGGGAAAAGTTCTCTATCACTTTCATTAAAAGAGATAATGACATTCGTCTTTACAATGAGACAAACATGTTCAGAATAAACTCTTCCCCTCGCATTGAATGCACAACTATTCATCACAGTAAAATACAGTCCTCCCGGATGTCCACTTTAACAATATGGTTAGGAGTCAGAATATCCCGGGTATCCAGATTCAGCAAACCGAATTCTCTAACCATACGTGTAATAGTCTCTACATCCTTCATCCCTTTTACCCGAAACCAGTTAATACATCCTTCTTTTATATATTTCTTAAACGAAGGAATGTGATTAGGAATATTGGCATGTTCCAGTAACTGACCGTTATATCGTGTCAGAAGGATAGTGGTCGGAACATTAAATTCTCCACTATAATGATAATGATCTGCGAAATAACGGTTATTCTGTGATAACATAATAAAAGTATATATGGATCCTACTCTATATAAAAAACAGCCTTTGTATCTAATTGTTTATCGATTTATTAGTAACATACAACCGTGAAAAACAGCTTCTAACCTCTGTTTCTTGTTTTTCTTTTCATACATTTGCAGCAAAAAATAGGGAGTATGTTAGGAACGATCGTAAATACAGGCGCTATCATTGCCGGAAGTTGTGTCGGATTAATGATCCACTCACGCCTGTCAGAACGGATGGTAAAAATCATTTTTCAGGGATTGGGGCTCTGTACCCTGATAATTGGAACGAATATGGCATTAGGTTCTGAAAACATGCTTCTTATCGTGATCAGCATTGTGATAGGTTCTATCTTTGGACAACTCATAGATATTGATAAATACATACGCCGTCTGGCTGAATATATCCGGAGAAAAAGTACCCGGAATCGCAAAAAGCGGACTTTTCTTCGGAAGAAGCGGAAAATAACCGTTTTACAGAAGGATTCCTTACTGCTTCCATGATGTTCTGTATTGGTTCAATGGCCATATTAGGAGCTATTGAAGATGGGATGGGAGAAACTCCGAATCTGCTCTTTACCAAGTCTATTATGGATGGAATCTCCTCCGTGGCTTTTGCCTCTTCTTTTGGTATCGCAATCCTGTTTTCCTCTATTCCTGTCCTCTTTTACCAGGGAGGGCTTACTTTATTTGCCGCCTTCCTGATGAATTATATGAGTGAAGGGATGATCACAGACCTGACAGCCGCAGGAGGCATTCTGTTAATTGGAGTAGCGATCAATATCCTTAAGATAAAGGATATACAAGTGACCAATATGTTGCCTTCTCTATTAATCATCATTCTTCTTTCCTGGTTCACCGAAAATTATTTTTAACTCTATTTAGGCAATAACCCTCTGAAAATAAAAGCTTTTCAAAACACAAGAAGAATTTCACAAAACTTTCCCCTGATAAAATTTGTTTAACAAGTGATTTGAAAATCGATATAACTAAATGTTTTATCTGAGTCAGGAACTCATCACTTGAAAGTTTTATAATTGGATGTAAGTTTACCATCGTGAGATGGGTTTTTATTATAAAAATAAAAGGGGATGAATATCCTGACTCTTTTATCTAAAAAAATAGATGTACAGAAAGATATACTGGCCAATCTGAACATCTCGTTTATTTCTTTTCCCCAGTTCGTTTATTTTTTCCTGAGAGTTCGTTTATTTTTTGGATAGACTTCGACTATATTTATCCGTAAACTCCCGGACTCTTGACAAAAAGAATACGAAGTGTCCGGTACCAAATAAACGAATTACCTATTAGAAAAGATACGAAGTCTGTAAATAAAAGATACGAGGTCTGCAGAAGAAATAAACGAACTCCCGCAAAAAAAGGTTCCGAAGTGTAAATAGTATAATAAACGGGAAGTAATGTAATAAATAAGCGAGGTGTAGTATAAAAACTACACCTCGCTTATTTATATAATCTGAAAAACCGGATCACTCATGTTGTGTCCAGAGTAATTTAGAGGTATCATAGCCCAGTTCTCTGGCTTTTTGTAAATATTCATGTTTAACATTTTCCGGCATGGTCGTTTCTCTGGATAAGATCCACAAATAATCATGATTTTTTCCTGCCACTAATGCATATTTATAATAGGGATCAATCGCCACTACATTATAACCGGCATAAAACGGACCAAAGAAAGAGACTTTTAATTTTCCTTCTTCCGGAGAATCCACAAATTTAGCTTTGCCCACAGACTCTTTCATCTCCTGTTTCTTTATATCATAGCCCCGGTTGACAACTTTAATACTTCCATCTTCATTCAAAGAGTATTCCGCTGTTGCATTGATGATATTCTTTTCAAAATGAAAGTCCAGTCGCGCCAACTCATACCATTTTCCCAGATATTTTTCCTTATCAAAAGGTTTTACGGCTGTTACCCCTTTAGGGATGGTTTTGCAGGAATTAAGAACGAGTAAGGTTCCTAATGCCAGTAATGAACCTCCTATTAAATAATTTATTTTTTTCATTTTGTTCTTTTTATATCGTATGACTTCTCTAAGTGATACTATAAAAAAGAAGTTCCGCAAAATGTTCGCAGGTGTTTCCGGTAATATACTTTTTTAATATTCAGCCCTTTAAAATGATACTATTTATACTTCTCCTATATAAAAGAGTTTTTCACTTTCTACCGGTTCGCATATAAGTGGAAGGGGTTACTCCATATATTTCTTTGAAACAACGGGAAAAATAATTAGGATCTGAAAAACCGGTCAGGGTAGCGATCTCGTTTATGGTATATGCTCCACTTTCCAATAGCAGAGCTGCCTGTTTGATACGGATATTACGGGTAAAAGCAGAAGCAGATAAACCGATCGCCGCTTTCAGTTTCCGGAACAGATTGGCACGACTCATAGCCATTTCCCGGCAAAACCGGTCTACATCAAAGGAGGGATCCTGCAAATGATCCAAAACAACCTGAGTTGCCTTTTTTATAAACGCTTTGTCCATCTCCGGAACATTTGCTTCCGGTTGGTCCAACCGGAAGGATTCTTTAAAATAACGTACTACTTTGTCCCGCCAGGAGAGTAGGTTACGAATTTTCGCCTTTAAAACATGAATATTAAACGGTTTCAGTAGGTAGTCATCTGCCCCGGAATCATAGCCCTCCAACTGATGCTTTTCCTCTATACGGGCAGTTAACAATATGACTGGTATATGAGAAGTTCGTTCATCAGATTTCAATTTTTCACATAAACTCAAGCCATCCATCACCGGCATCACGATATCAGAAATAATAACATCCGGATGTACTTCGACCGCTCTTCTGAATCCCTCTTTTCCATTGAATGCCTGGAAGATCGTATATTCACTCTGAAAAGCATCCCGCAGATAATGGATCAAATCTTCATTATCTTCTACTAATAACAGGGTTTGTTTACCGGGTGTACCTACCGGATCAACCAATTCTTCCGGAGCGATCAGTATTTTGTTGTACAAATCCCGGTCTGTGGAAACACGGGCTCCCCGATGGATCCATTCATCCGGAAAGGCATGCCGGAAAACAGGCAGGCAAATTGTGAAAAGAGTTCCTTTCCCCTCTTCACTCTGACAGGTGATCCTGCCTAAATGACTGTTAAGGATCTCTTTCGTATGCGCCAGGCCTATTCCGGAACTTTCAAAACGTTGAAAAGAGCGGCCGGCAATTTTATAATAGCGATCAAATATATGAGAGATATGGTCCGGGGAAATGCCGATCCCCGTATCGCAGATCCGGATCTCCAGCCAGTTTTCCTTCTCGTTTTGTATCGCTTCATATACATAATTGGCCTGAAAAGAGACCGAACCTCCATCCGGCGTGTATTTCAATGCGTTGGAGATCACATTAAACAGCGCTTGTTCCAGAATGTCTTTATCAAAAAAGGCATATTGTATTTCCGGAGAAACCTGCCAGGTAAATTGGATGGCATATTTCTCCGCAATAGGCCCAAAGCTCTGTCCTGTCTCCTGTAGGAATCCACCTAAATCCGTATAAGACACATGGGGGTATAACTCCCCTTTCTCCATCAGGGAGATATCGAGCAGTTCGTTCACATGCCGTATTAAACGCAATACGTTCCGTTGAATAACAGAGACAGCATCTTTCCATCGCTTAGCATCCAGGGCGATCTCTTCCTCTTTCAGATTTTCCGTCAGGCCTTTTATGATCGTTAAGGGTGTCCTCAACTCATGGGATATAGTTGTAAAAAAGGTCGTTTTTTGTTCATCCATAGTCTTTAACTTATCATTCAAAGACTCTAATTCCCTGTTTTTTACTTCCAAGGCTGATTTAGCCTCTCTCAATAATAAGGTTCGTTCCTGCACCTTTTTCTCTAATTCTGCCTGTCGCATTTCATAGATCCGGAAACGGTTTTTATAAAGTATATATAATAATAGAAAAGTTAAGATAGCTATCAGCATTAGGAACCACCCTGTTCTCCACCAGGGAGTCAGGATAACAACAGGAAAAGAGAGGGCATGGCGCCAGCTCTGGTCACTTTTACCGACCTCTACGCGGAAGACATATTTTCCCGGAGGTAGTTGATTGTAATGGGCAGACGGATGACCGGTTTCTGCTGTTTTCCATTCTTTATCATATCCGGATAACCGGTAACGATACTGGTTGGCAGAGGGAAACGCATAGTTAAAAGCAAAAAAGTCGATCCGCAGATCTCTGGAGCTTTGGTAAGGAAGTCTGACAGAAGATGTATGCAGTTTCTCTTCTCCCACATATATCCCGGAAATATGTAAGGACAGTATATCTGATACATCAGGATTCAATAAGGAATCCGGATGAAAACTCATGAGTCCTTTATCCGTTCCTACCACTATTTCTCCGGATGCCCGGCGGATCATAGCTCCCGGCATACATTCATCGGTCAACAGCCTGTTTTGTGTGGAATAATTCACTATTTTACCGGAAGAAAGATCCATCATGGAAATCCCTCTGTTTGTTCCAACCACCAGCAAACCGGGAGATGCCTCTTCTATACTACGAATTACATTCCCGGCCAAACCATCTGATATAGTATAATGGGTGAAAAAGTCCTTTCTCTTATCATAGCCTGACAGCCCATTATTCGTTCCTATCCAGAGCGTCCCTTTTGAATCACAATATAGTGTGTGGATATTGTCTGACAAAATGCTATGCTCGTCTGTCCCTATCCGGAAATAGTTAGTGTAAGATTCTGTGGAAGGGTCAAAACTCCTAATCCCCCGGCCTTCCATCCCGATCCAGACAAAGCCTTCTGCATCTACACAGTGACTAAAGAGCGGAACCGAAGAAAGATCGGGCAGACTGCTAAAAGGAGAAGGTTGAGTGTAATAATAGGTATTCCGGGTTTTCCGGTTATATTGTATCAAACCCATATTATAAGTTGTGATCCATACATTTCCTTCTTTATCTTTAGTTATACCGGAGGTTACTTTCAGAAAATCCTGATATTCCGGATGATTACTCAGATAAAAAGGTCTTATTTGAAAAGTAGAGAGATCCAGCCGCTCCGGATGGGCATCCTGATATCCGATCCAAAGATAACCATCCTCATCTTCCACTAACGCACTGATAAACTGCCCCGATAAGGAGGAAGAAGAAGACCGGGGCGAGAAGGTAAACCGTTTGTCAATCTTTCCATCCGGATTAATCCGGTCTAACCCTTTTACGGTAGCTACCCAAAGATTTGTTTCCCGGTCTTCCAGAATAGCAAGGATATGGTTAGAAGATAATTGTAAACTATCCTCCGTGGTATATCCAAACCGGTAATGAAAAACCGGAGGACGAAGATCACAGCGACTGATCCCATAGTTTGTATGTCCAATCCACAAATTGGCATACCGGTCTATATACATACAACTTATTTGGTTGCTGGCAATGGAATAAGGGTCTTCCGGAAGATGGTTCAGATGGTTCATGGACTGGTTAGCAGCCGAGTAGTAGAGCATTCCCTGATTATACCTTCCATCCACAAACCAGATATTACCATTCAGATCTTCCTGCATATATTTTATCACACGTTCCCCGGTAGGTGCCAATTCTTCCGGAGTACTCAAATAATGCCGGCTACGCAGGGCATTCCGCATCTCTTTTTCGACTACGGAAACGCCTTTGTTATGCCCGATCCAAATATCTCCGGCCTGGGACTCCATGATCTGATAAACCCGGGTATCCCGGTATCCGGCCGGCCGGAAGAACCAGGGAGCTTCCGGATGGATAGAGCAGTATGCTCCGGACTTTCCGGTACCGATCCAAAGAAATCCCTTTTTATCCTTATAAATCGTATGTACTCCATTCAATACATTTTCTGTATTTCCATCCTCCAGAAGAACATGTAATGTATAATCCTCAAATTGTTTAGTCCCGGTATTGTATCTACTGAATCCGGACAGAGTTCCGAGCCAGAGAGTACCTTCCGGATCTGTGTAGATCGAATAGACCGCTGACATCGCTACTGCTGAATGTTGATCCTCCATTCTCCGGAGTTGTCCGGAGAAAGAATCGAAGATCAATAAGCCGTTTTCTGTGCCGATCCATGTCTCTCCCGGTCTGCCGGAAGAAAAACAAAGTATTTCACCATACACTCTAAGTTGTTGCAACCATTCACGGGAATAATTGAAAAACTGTTCCCTGACGGGATCATAATAGCTTATCCCTCCGGAAGAGAAACTAATCCAAAGATATCCATTTTCATCTTCATGCAATTTATGAATGGCATTACTCTGGATACTATGTGAATTTCCCGCTTCCGGATGAAAGGTCCTGATATGATAACCATCGTATCTGTTCAATCCCTCGGAGGTACCTACCCATATATATCCTGTCTGGTCCTGCAGGATCGTAGTGATCCGGGAGGAGGAAAACCCCTGCCCGGTTGACAGGCGGTCAAAATAAAAGCCTCTCCATGGACCGGTTGGATAAGGAGGGAAAGAAAAAATATCCATATAGACAGAATCAGGTATTTCATTGATCTCAGATTGAAAATCAAATATACATATATAAAACACTTTTCTAAACAAGAGGGCTGCATTTTGAACTATTTCTCCTGATATATGAACTATTTCTCCTGACCGGACAGCCTATGATCCTTTACATTTGCTACAGAAATTAATAAACAGCTACTAAGGAATGAGAACACTTACATCTATTTTTCTACTTTTATTGTTACCCCTCACTTTGTCAGCAGCGCCCGGCGTGAAAGGGAAGGTCATTGACGGAAAGACACGGAACCCACTGGAGTACGCCCATGTCATACTATATATGAATAACGAAGTAATCTCCGAAGCCATGTCAGAAACAGACGGTTCCTTTTTATTTGAGAACCTGCAGGCGGAAACAGACTATATGCTTATCGTCCGTCTGGTAGGATATGATGTATATAGCAGTACTCCGGTCAGAACGAATGGCTCGGTTAAGGATTTGGGCACTATTCCAATGAGACAGTTAGAGATCGGACTCCAGGAGGTAGAGGTGGTAGCCAATAAAAAACAAGTGGTCTACAAATTAGATAAAAGATTAATAGAGGCCTCTTCTAACCTGCTGGCAGCAGGAGGAACAGCGGTTGACATTCTTGAAAATACCCCGTCTATCCGGGTCAATGCAGAAGGGGAAGTTTCCTTCCGGGGAAGCTCCGGCTTCACGGTCTATATTGATGGGAAGCCCAGTATATTTTCCGGGACCCAGGCATTGGAACAGGTTCCGGCTTACCAGATCCAAAATATTGAAATCATTACAACTCCTTCCGCACAATATGATACGCAGGGGGATACCGGCATTATCAATATTATTACCAAAAAAGAATATCAGGCGGACATAAGTGGTTTTGTAAATGTCAGTACCAGCACAATGGGGACCTGGGTAACAGACCTTTTTCTGACGAAACAAAATAAATCCAGCCATTGGTATATCGGTGGCTATGCCCGCCAACATAAGCGGGAAAGTGATTTTGAACAGGAAAAAACGACGATCGTGAATGATACGATTACCACTTCGCATTCTACAGGCCCAAGAAAAAGTAATGGGTATTACTATTCCGGAAAAGCAGGATGGGGATATACAGCTCCTAAAACAACTTATAAAATTGACATGGAAGCAGGTTATGGAGGTGTGAAAAGAAAAGGAAGGTTGGATTACGAAGAAGAACGATCTACTCAAAGCGTTGTGTTTGAAAAAGGAGCCTTTAGAAGTCTGGATGATTTTGATATCCATGAAACCTATTATCAGGGAAATCTTTCCGCGAATCACTCTTTTAATGAGGAGGGTCATATACTGAATGGCTCTTTTTATCTGAAATATGGGGGAAATGCGCTGGAATATTTCGAAAGTAACCTGATGGATCTGAAAAACAACCGCCAGCAGGGGCACAGGGCATGGGAGGATGAACACCGCTGGACTGTGAGAGGCAATCTGGATTATGTCTTACCTTACCGTTCCACGGGACAGATCAAAACGGGGTATCAATATTTTTCCTATCTGGAAGACGGGGATTACAGCATGCAATTCTGGAATCCGGAGATACAGCAATTCTACTGGCGGGATGATATTTATAATACTTTTTACTTTCAACAAGGGATTAACTCGATTTACGCGATCGTAGCGGATAGTTACCGATCCTTTGATTTTCAGGTAGGCGTCCGGGGGGGGGAACACACCCGGCAGGAACTAAAAAGTTCACAGGAATGGGCAAACAGGCTGGAAAAACGTTTTGAATTTTTTCCTTCCGCTCATGTGGGTCTCAACTTACCCAAGCAACAAAAAATATTGGCTTCTTATAGCCGCCGGACTAACCGTCCGGAGCTTTACTTTATGGAACCTTATATTACTTACCGGGATTATTACACCGCTGAGATCGGAAACCCGGATATCCGTCCGGAATATATCAATTCATTTGAATTGAATTATACTTATAATGCGGAAGACTATACTTTCTCCGCGACTGCTTTCCACCGGAACCGGAAAGATAAGATCGAACGGTTAAGAGTACCTTATATGGCAGGAGTAACGCTGGACTCCATGGCAAATGTCGGGCATGATTACTCGACAGGGGTCGAACTGAGTATGAACTGGCAGGTGGTTCGTGCATGGAATACCCAGATAAACGGGAATCTATTTCATTACAAAGTAGAAAATGAATACAAGACAGACGGCAAAAATGAGAAAAGTACGAATTATGATATGGGATGGTATAACACACTCGATGTAGGTAAATCCACCCGTATCCAACTGGATGGTAACTTTGTAGGGCCTTCAGTCACGACTCAGGGAAAAACAGAATCTTTCTGGTATTTCAATATGGCAGTCCGGCAACAATTCCTTCGTCAAAAACTGATAGGCACCCTTTCTTTCAGGGATATGTTTCATACAGCCCGGTATGCCAGTAATATAACTACATCAGATCTACAATCCTATACCCGGATTAAACCTAAATATCCCTTGATCACTTTCACGCTGAGTTATACCTTTAACCAGTTTAAACTCCGGGGAAGTAATAACCGGGGATCTCATGATCTATTTGAGGGTACTAACCATTAAAATGATTTGATATGTAAGCTTCAATAAGATTTTTTCTCAACAGATTAATATTCTTTTTTATTTCACAAATAGCTATTCCCCCTGTGAAGGGGTATGGGGTGTGTTAGTTGCTGACACACCCCCTTATTTTTTTCTTCTTTTTTTTCCGGACAGATAGAAAAAACAGGTAAGTATTAGTATTAAAGGAATGATAAATATACTTTCAAAAAGTATATTCCTTATTCCATTCACTTTTGCGATCCCTTCATACATTAAAATACCGGAAATACTTACTCCAATTAAACAAAAAAAGAGTTTACCTTTGTTTTTCATATATTTTTCATTACAAACCTGACTATTAAAGAATTGTCAGCATTAAAAGTCAGGGTTTTCCTAATTAAATTTAAGTATATTATAAAAATAGTGAGATCTCTTCCTCACGAATCAATCTACCCTTTACATATAAATCCTTTCTATATCTTCATCTATAAAAGAAAAAAGACAGACAAATATACTATAATTTTAACATCAAAAAAATATATTCAAAAAGATGAGAGACTATTACGAATATATAGTAATATACTATAAACAAAACAAATTAATGCAATAATTCATATGTTTAAACTATAACTCACTCATAATCATTTAAAACAAGAAGTGATTTTTTAAATAATAAAAACAAATTAAGAGGTTTTTAACCGTCAATCTTAACGAAATTTATTTACTATACGAAAATCGTATTTTCTTTAGTCTATCCCTGTCGGACCCATTTACTATCAGGAAACCAGATGAAGTAATTTCACAGATTTTCTACAGTTTTTTTAATACTCAAGTTTCATTCACCAGATACTATTATATTTACGCTTTCGATTACCCATTTACTTTTCAGCCATATTACCACCAAAACAGACAGAAGCAGACTGGATAAAAAAAGAAGCTTCTTTTAAGGAAGCTTCTTTCTATTTATAAGGTCTATTATTTTTCCAACCACTCTTTCATGGCATCGACCAACACCTGATTCTCTGCCGGACTCTGGGTTGAGAGCCGGATATATTCATCATCCAATCCCCGGAAATTAGAAGCATCCCGGATCAGTATACCATAATTCTCCAGCAAATATTGTTTTAATTCTGCCGCGGTTCCTTTTTTTAAACGCACAAGAAAAAAAGTCGTGGAAGTGGGAATTACTTCTAATCCATCTGATTTACTTAGTTGATAGATCAACTCTGCTGTTTCCCGCTGCCACTTACGGATAGGCAATGTAAACTGTGCCGGATGCATAAGGATATATTTACTTGCTTCTATCGCCAACGTATTCACGGACCAGGGGATCAGATAACGGGAAATTACTTCTATCTTTTCCGGAGCAGCCACAATGTATCCGGTTCTTAAGCCGGGTGTATTATAGGCTTTCGAAATAGACTGGACCAAAATCAGATTTTCATTATTCTTTACATCCGTTGCTTTCAACATATCCTCTGTTGTGAAAGCAACATATGCCTGATCGATGATAAAAGTAGTCTGGCGGTTTGCAGCGATCAGTTTTAACAACTCACTACGGTGCCGCAATTTTCCATCCGGATTATTTGGATTACAGATCCAACAAAAATCCTGTCCTTCCAGAGACAGTTCTGAGAGGTCTTCATTGTTAGAAAAAAAACTGATCTCATGTCCATGCAAAAGACATGCGTCTTCATACTCGGAAAAGGATGGTATCAGGATCGTAGATTTAGCACCCTGCCAGGTCTGGGCAATCATATAAAAGGCAGTTGTAGAACCATTCGTTACCACGACATTATCGTCTTTTATTTCATAGCGTCGCGCCAGTAGTCTTTTCAGACTGCCCGCATCCGGTTCCGGATAATGGGTCAAACTATCAAAATGCTCTATCAGATGTGCCTGTAGTTTCTCAAGATTTGCACCATGCCAGACATTTGAGCTGAAGTTGATTTTCACTTCACTCTTCGAATTGTAAAAGTCATCACCGTGTCCAAAAAGCATATTACGTATAGTGTTTTAAAAGTAAATAATATCCCTCACCGGGAGGTGCAAAAATACTAATCTTTTTGACTTTTCCGGTCAATCGCTTTATATATTGCATCCTGTATCCGTTTACGGATCTCAAGAGCGCTTAATTTACTATTCACACGGGTTGGATTGACCCGGTTACTCAGGAAAATATAGATCAGGTCATTCTCCGGGTCCACCCAGAAACAGGTTCCGGTATAACCGGTATGTCCATATACAGAACGAGGGGCCAGCGCACCACAAGGTGAACTTTTCGGATTGCCCACTACCGGTTTATCAAATCCAAGTCCTCTGTGAGAATTCGGGCTTTTACTCTGGGTGAACAAACGGGTTGTTTCCATAGAAAGATATTGTTCATTTCCATATCCCCCCTGATTGAGAAATAACTGTAAAACTTTTGCCAGGTCATTGGCATTGGAGAATAGGCCGGCATTTCCGGAAACTCCTCCCTGAAAAGCTGCTGCTTCATCATGCACATATCCTCTTAATAACTGACGACGGATGAACTGGTCATTTTCCGTAGGGACTATGAGCAATGAATCCATATATTTCACCGGGTTATACCGCAGTTTTTTAGCTCCCAGACGATCATAGAAGTTCGTATATAAAATCTCATCTAATGGTTTTCCCAACTGATTTTCCATCATTTTCTGAAGCATAATGAAATTGATGCAACTGTATTGATATTTACCCCGGACTCCTAAACGGGAATCCCGGATCTCCTGCATGATGGTATCCTGAAAAGTTTGATTCAGGTAAAAGTTACGGGCAACCTGGGTATGGAAACCCGGCTTTTCTACCGGAGAAACCAGTTCCGGAAGAAAAGCAAAATCATTTCTTACATAGGTTTTAGGATCAAACTGCACCGGATGGGTAGCATTCTTAGTGGCACTATACAGGCTCCCTTTATAACTATCCTTATCAATGGTTTTCAGATAAAAGTTAATCGTAGGAATAACACCGGATTGATGATAGAGCAATTCCCGGATGACCAGATCTTTTTTATTGGATTCCCGGAGTTCCGGCACAAAATCTGACACCTTATGGGTCAGTGTAAAAAACTCCTGGTCATATCCTTTCATCACGGCCAACAAGGTTGCGGCAGCTTTGGAGACAGAAGCCAGATCATACACCGAGTGTTCTGTCACTTTTTGCTTTTTGTTATAATCAAAATACCCAAATCCTTTATTATAAATGATCATCCCATCTTTTGCAACCAACACCTGACAACCGGGATAAGCCTCTTTCTCTAACCCTTCATTTACGATGGATTCGATTACTTCCAGCCTTTTTGCATTGGCTCCCACCTCTTCCGGTTCATGATATCCCAGGCGGCTTTTCGCAGTGAAAATACCGGTTCCTGCAAAATAAAGAGTTGGAATGGATACCGGTAATTTTCCTCTTGCGCCTATTCCCCCGAAAATGACCTGAGCTGCATATTCTTTGGCCAAAGGAGTACTCTCATAAGCCATTACGACTCCTTTTGCCTGCTGGATCGTCTTACTGTATTGTTTACAGAAATAAGGTAAAGTAAAAAAGGTAAGAATCACCTCTTTCTTTGCGGCTAACTGGATCAGGGATTGACTTTCCGGTATACGGACCGTATGAATACCACAGATAATCACATCATAATTATTCAATCTGTTATATACCTGTTGCACCTGTGCCGCTGTGGCATTCCGTGGAATACTAAAGGTAGCTACCTCATCGTATCGCTGCAACATAGTCTGAAACTCATTTCCTGCCACATCTCCGAAAGAGACAGCCGCAATCTTCTTTTTATCCAATTCCCGGACCGGAATAATAGCGGATTCATTTTTCAGAAGAGTAATCGCCTCCGCATTTAACTTTGCCGCTACCCAGGCGGCATGCGGAGAGTTCAAACGTTCTGATAAACCCTGTAGCTCTACCGGTTTATATTCGTTCAGTCCCGCAATATATTTATACCGAAGGATCTTTATACATTTCGCTTCGATCTCTTTGAGATCCAGTATCCCTTTTTCAATGGCTTGTTTGACAGCATTAAAATCACTGAAAGGAGCAGATGGAGCTAACAGCACATCATTTCCAGCCTGCAAAGCCATTATACAAGGATTTTCCCGTCCGGATACAGCTCCTTTCATCTGTAGAGCATCTGTAAACTTCAGACCGGTAAACCCGATCTCATCTGTTAATAAACCTGTCACGATCGGACGGGAAAAAGAAGCGGCTTTATTCGGCGTCTTATCCAGAGTCGGTACATATAAATGTCCAGTCATCATACCGGAAAAACCTTCATAGACATATCGTCTGAAAGGTAACAGTTCTATATTTTCCAGCCGCTCCCTGTCATGCCGTACAGCCGGAAGGGTGTAATGGGAATCTTCCGCAGTATCCCCATGCCCCGGAAAATGTTTAGCTACGGAAATGATCCCGTTACTTTCCAGCCCCCTGGAATAAGCAATTCCCTTTTCCGCCACCGCATCCGGATCTTCTCCAAATGAACGTAGCCCAATTACCGGGTTGCTGGTATTACTATTCACGTCCAGAGCCGGAGCAAAATTAATATGGATTCCCATCTCCTTACACTGGCGGGCTACCTCTTCCCCATATATCCGGATGAGCTCATTATTTTCAATCGCTCCTAACATCATATTTTTAGGGAAACGGGTAGTACCATCCAAACGCATAGATAATCCCCACTCACCATCTAAGGATATTAATAAAGGAACCTTGGACTCTTTTTGCATCCGGTTAGTCACTTCTGCCTGCGTAACCGGATCTCCTTTATGAAACAGAATGCCACCGATTTTAATTTCATCGATATAGCGTAACAGTCTTTGAATGGTACGGTTATCGGTTTTAGGTTCAGATACAATCATAAACAACTGTCCTATCCGTTCATCATAACTCATCGCATCAAAAACAGAATCTACCCAGTGGTTCATTTTTTGCTGATCCGCCTGCCGGAGAAGCTCTGGTATGGTCTGAGTCTGGGCACTCAAAGAAAACCCACTAAGACAGAGTAATATAAAAAAATAAATTTTTCTCATCCTCGCTCATTCATTTTATTCTGTAAATATAAGAAATTTCGCATGATATTTTTACCTTTGAGATCGTTACCTGTTTCATATTAACTTAATCTATAAATCTATGCTTAGGAGAAATTTTCTCAAAACTGCCGGAGTCGTTGCTGTAGCACCTGCACTCAAAGAAATACCAGGTATTTCCTCCACCACTGCAAAGAAAGAGATCTATGAATGGCGAGTGTATACCCTTCATAAAGGTGCGGATAAACTGGATCAATTTTATGAAAAAACATTGATTCCAGCCTACAACCGTCAGGGGATCAAAGTAGGAGCGTTTTCCCTTTTTAATAAAGAAGAAGAGGAAAAACGTTTTTATTTGTTTATTTACCCGGATTTCTCCGCCTATCATACAATAAAAAACAACATTTGGGAGGACAATGTTTTCAGAAAAGCGGCACAGCCATTTTATGATGAAACAGCACCGGAACCGGTCTATTCCAATTACGAAACATTTCTGAGTGAAGCATTTGACAAGATCCCTCAACTCCGTATGCCGGATAAAGACCGGGGGTTATTTGAATTACGTCTTTACCACAGTCCGAATGATGAAGCCAACCGGCGGAAAGTAGGGATGTTTAATGCGGAAGAGATCGATGTTTTTGATAAAGTAGGGATTCATTCTGTGTTTTATGGAGATATCCTTGCCGGTTCCCGTATGCCCGCTTTAATGTATCTGACCTGGTACAAAGATAAAGAAGCCAGAGAAGAGGCATGGGGAAAATTTGGAAAGCATCCGGACTGGATAGGGATGAAAGATAAACCGGAATATGCCCATACGGCAACGAATAATACCAGTACCTACTTACTACCTTTGCCTTATTCACAGATCTGAAACGAGCACACAGAAGTATTGAAGCCGGGTATTTTTCAGTCCGGATATTGAAATTATCCAACTGGCTATTTGGTAATTTGAGAAATGTTTCGTTACTTTGCATCCGCTTTACGTAATCTCTGTCGGGAAAAGTAGCCCGTTACATTGCGTTTCAAAAAATTACAATTAAAAAGCTATACTACAATGGATTTAATTAAAATTGCAGAAGAAGCGTTTGCTACCAAAAGAGAACATCCTTCTTTCAAAAGTGGTGATACTATCACAGTAGCTTACCGTATCAAAGAAGGTAACAAAGAACGTATTCAGCAGTACAGAGGTGTGGTGATTCGTATTTCAGGTCACGGAGACAAAAAACGTTTCACTGTTCGTAAGATGTCAGAGAATGTAGGTGTTGAAAGAATTTTCCCACTGGATTCTCCATTTATCGAAAGCATTACCCGTAACAAAGTTGGTAAAGTTCGCAGAGCTAAATTGTATTATTTACGTGCGCTTACCGGTAAAAAAGCAAGAATCAAAGAAAAAAGAGTGTAATCCACTCTGGTTCTATTGCCATACGAAAAGCCATTCCGTTCACCGGGATGGCTTTTTTGTTGTCCCATCACCGGATTGCAAAAGTTTCTCCGGTCAGGAAGCCGGATTGTCAATTAAAATATTACTTTTGCACCATTAAAGTTTAACTCTATTATAAACAAAAAATTATGTTGAAGACTATTTTGTCTATCTCGGGAAAACCGGGATTATTTAAGTTGGTATCTCATGGAAAGAACATGTTGATTGTAGAATCATTGGTGGATCAGAAAAGAATACCTGCTTACGCGAAAGATAAAGTAATCTCATTAGGTGATATCGCGATTTATACCGACGAATCGGAAGCACCTTTACATGAAGTACTTACCAGTATCAAAAATAAAGAAAACGGAGAGGAAACATCTCTTAATCCAAGCGGTGCAAAACCAGCAGAGCTGTATGCGTATCTGGCAGAAGTTCTTCCTAATTTCGACCGTGACCGGGTGTATCCAAGTGATATCAAAAAAATTACTTGCCTGGTACAATCTCCTAATTGGAAACGGTATTACTAATTTTACTCCTGCGGCGCCGGAAGCGGAAGAAGAAACCGAAGAAAAGACTGAGGCATAAAAACTCAGATAAAAAATATATAGAAAAAGGGCTTTCAGATACTATCTAAAAGCCCTTTCTTATTTATGGAGAAATCAGAATAACGGGTTTTCCACTTTTTGTTCCAGTAAAGCTATATTTATTACTTCACGAACATCATCCACATAATGAAAGGCCAATCCTTTAATATACTCCTCTTTGATCTCACACACATCTTTTTTATTCTCCTTACATAGGATAATCTCTTTAATACCGGCACGTTTGGCTGCTAAGATTTTTTCTTTGATGCCACCTACAGGCAGCACTTTTCCACGTAGGGTGATCTCTCCGGTCATCGCCAGGTTTTCCCGTACTTTCCGTTGAGTGAAAGCGGAAACCAAAGAGGTGAGCATCGTGATTCCCGCACTGGGTCCATCTTTTGGGATAGCTCCTTCGGGCACATGCACATGCACATTCCAATGTTCAAACATTTCTTCTTTGATATCAAACTGGGCCGCATGTGAGTGAATATATTCCAGGGCCAGCATGGCGGATTCTTTCATGACATCTCCCAGGTTCCCGGTAAGGGTCAGTTTACCTCCTTTTCCACGACTCAGGTTGGATTCCACAAAGAGGATCTCTCCTCCTACGGCTGTCCATGCCAATCCCGTTACTACTCCGGCATATTCATTTCCCTGATATTTATCCCGGGTATATTCTACTGCGCCCAAATAGGTGTGTAAATCTTCCGGTCTGATCTGCGCAGGCACAGGTTCATCCATTGCGATTCTGCGAGCCAGTTTGCGCATGATTTTAGCCAGTTTTTTATCTAATTCACGCACTCCGCTCTCTCTGGTATAAGAACCCACGATCTGTTCCAGTGTTTTCTTCTGGAATTTGACCTTGCTTTTTGGAATACCATGTGCTTCCAGCTGTTTAGGGACTAAATGTTTGGCAGCGATCTGCACCTTTTCTTCCAGAATATAACCGCTCACCTCTATCATTTCCATACGGTCCAGCAGAGGCTGGGAGATCGTATTCAGATTATTGGCCGTAGCAATAAACATCACCTTACTCAGATCATAATCAATATCCAGGTAATTATCATGAAAGGTATTGTTTTGTTCCGGATCCAGTACTTCCAGTAAAGCAGACGCGGGATCACCTTTAAAATCACTGGTGATCTTATTGATCTCATCCAGAACAAATACAGGATTGGATGTTCCGGCTTTCTGAAGATTCTGGATGATCCGGCCACACATAGCTCCGATATAGGTACGGCGGTGCCCTCTGATTTCCGCTTCATCATGAAGTCCACCCAAAGATATACGAACATATTTCCTGTTTAAGGCCTCTGCAATCGAACGGCCTAAAGAGGTTTTTCCAACTCCCGGAGGGCCGTACAGGCAGATGATCGGAGATTTCATATCTCCTTTCAGTTTCAAAACCGCCAGATGTTCAATGATACGTTCTTTGACTTTCTCCAACCCATAATGATCCCGGTCCAGTACTTTCTGGGCATGGGATAAATTGAAATTATCTTTGCTGCATTCCTCCCAGGGAAGATTTACGATCGTTTGTACATATTGGGTCTGTATAGAAAAGTCCGGAGACTGAGGGTGAAGACGTTCCAGCTTCCGTATTTCCTTCTCAAAGATTTCCGCTACAGATGCCGGCCATTTTTTCTTGGCCGCTTTCATACGTAGCTCTTTTATCTCCAGTTCATTGATGTTACCACCCAACTCTTCCTGAATCGTTTTGATCTGTTGCTGGAGAAAATATTCCTTTTGTTGCTGGTTGATATCCTCATGTGTCTTCATCTGGATCGAGGTCTTCAACTCCACTAACTGATATTCCCGGTTCAGAATAAACAACAACCGGTAAGCCCTCTCTTTCAGATCACTTATCAAAAGTAATTCCTGCTTTTCAGAGGCTCCGTTTGGAATATTACTGGAAGAGAAGTTCACCAGGTAAAGCACATTCTTATTATTCTTTATGGAGAAAATCAGATCCCTTGGTGGTTCTGATAAAGCTCCTAACATCTTAATTGTAAGATCTTTTATCGTAGAGATCAATGCTTCGAATTCACGATCGCTTTTATCCGGCATCGTATCATCGAGCAGCGAGATCTTTCCTTTGAGGAACGGATCCGTTTTTACAATCTCTTCCAGTTCAAAACGTTTCTTTCCCTGTAAAATAACAGTCGTTGTTCCATCCGGCATTTCCAGGACCCGTACCACATCTGCGATCACGCCCACAGAATACAGATCTTCCATACCCGGATCTTCCGTATTCATCTCCTTTTGGCATACCACTCCTATCAGAGATTTCTTTTTCACAGCCTCTTTAATAAGACGCATCGATTTAGGACGGCCTATGATCACCGGCATAGCTACACCTGGAAAAAGAACCATATTACGTAAAGGCAAGATCGGAACAACTGCGCCGACTTTCTCCATTCCCTCCGCAAAATCCTCATCTACATCACATTCTGTTAAGATTGGCATTACAATTCCCAAATTATCCTCCAAGTCGTCAAAAGAATGTTGGGTGAGTATTCTTGTTTTATTTTTCATATAATTCGATATATCGCTGCAAGATAGAGTTACAATAAACTTGCCAAAGTTAAAGTTTTTCTCTGACCTTTGGAAAGAAAACCACATTATTATATACACCGGGATTTCATTCCCGGAAAAATCTTTCTTAATTTTGCCTGCTCAATGAATCTGCAAAATGGCAAATCCCTGGTTTCAATTCAAACAATTTACAGTCTGGCATAATAAATGTGCCATGAAAGTGGGTACTGACGGTGTTTTGTTAGGAGCCTGGGTAGATACGGATCATTGTCAGGATATATTAGACATAGGAACAGGTACCGGATTAATTGCTTTAATGATGGCGCAACGAACCAATACACAAATTGATGCCATTGATATAGAGAAGTCAGCCTTTATACAAGCCTCGGAAAATGTATCCGTATCTGCTTTCCGGAATCAGATCCGGGTCTATCATTCCAGTCTTGGAAACTATGCGGAGAAGACAGATAAAAAATATGACCTGATCGTCTCCAATCCTCCCTATTTCAAACAGTCTTTAAAAGGACCTGATCAACAAAGAAACCTGGCTCGTCACACGGATACGCTGCCGCTGGAGGAATTAGTGGAAGAAAGTATATGTCTTATGAAACCAACCGGACGCATGGCATTTATCCTGCCCGCACAAAATGAACCGGAGTTGGAAATGATCCGGAAGAAACAGGGATTACATCTGACAAAAAGGCTGGAAGTCTTACCGGCTCCGGACGCTGAGCCTAAACGTATTCTTGTTGAATTTTCCTTCAACCAGGATAGATTAACAGAAAGAGATCAGCTAATTATTGAAACCGGCCGTCATCAGTATACACCGGAATATATCAGACTAACCCGGGACTATTACCTGAAGATGTAGGGAAGCCGCTTATCAAAGAAGCGGGTCACCTGTCCGAAAAGATGTTGTACCTCTTCTGTAAAAGAGACCTGCTCCGGGGTGAGTACTTTCAAAGCTTTGGGTAAAATAGAAATATCAATCCGGCTATCCGCCATCATGGGTTCTCCGTCCAGGTGCATAATTCCCGGCTTTTGCCGTATGATAGTGACCTCTTTTCCCTTAAATGTCCGGATCTTACTATTCCGGTCAATCTGCTTTGTAAATAATTGAATTGCTAACGGAGCGATGTCAAGCGGAGTAAAAGGGGTCAGGATCGTCAGATCCATCTCTCCATCCTGTATGTTAGCATGAGGAGCAATAAAGGCATTATTTCCGTACTGGGAGGCATTGCCACAAGCAACTAAAAAGGCTTTTTCTTTCACAGTCTGGCTATCGATCCATAATTCATAAGGTTCCGGTTTATAACTCAGGTACTCTTCTATCGTATTTTTTATATATGTAAGAGACCCCCGGTGTTTTTCTTCTGCAAATTTCTGGCTGACGGCGGCATCAAAACCAACCCCACACGTACAGAAGAAAACCTTTTCATTCGCTTTACATGCATCGATCGTAGTGACATGGCCTTTTACGATCAGATCCAGTGCTTTTTTTGCATCCATCGGAATATGAAGTTCGCGGGCCAGACCATTTCCGGATCCTTTAGGAATAATTCCTAAAATCGTATCTGAATAGATCATGGAGCGAGCGATCTCATTCACCGTCCCATCTCCTCCTACAGCCACGATACAATCAATTCCCTCCTCCACAGCCTTTTTTGTGATCTCACTGGTATGTCCGGGATATTCCGTAAAAACAATATCAAGCGAAACATTTTCTTCCTGACTAATTTCAGTCAGCATTTTAGGGATCTTTCGTTTGGAACCGATACCGGAAATAGGATTTATAATCGCTTTAATACTGATTTTCTGATTGTTCATGCTTACACTGCCTTAACGGTCACTACTTTCTCACTTAACCTCGACAAAAATAATTCTTTTGTGAAACTTTTAAAGCATTTGGGTAAGTATAAGTGATTTTTTTACTACTTTTGCGGCTGGATTTGCCAAAACATGTAGTCATTTATATGTAAACAAATCCCGGCTCTTTTAATATTTTTAAGCGACAAATATATTCTCTTATTATATAACATGAAACTTTTACAAGAGAAATTAGCGAAGTATGATATTCCGCAAAAAGTGATGGCAGCCGGAATCTACCCTTATTTTCGGAAGATCGAGAGTGATCAGGATACGGAAGTTCAGATCGATGGGAAAAAGGTACTGATGTTTGGTTCGAATGCTTATCTGGGATTGACTAACCACCCGAAAGTAAAAGAAGCAGCTATTCAGGCTACTGAAAAGTATGGTACCGGTTGTGCCGGGTCGCGCTTTCTGAACGGGACGTTAGATTTACATTTAGATTTGGAACGGCGTTTGGCGGAATTTATCGGAAAAGAAGATGTAATTGTATATTCAACCGGTTTTCAGGTAAATTTAGGCGTAGTATCCTGTGTTACCGGCCGTGAAGATTATATTCTATGGGATGAACTCGATCACGCCTCCATTATCGAAGGACACCGTCTTTCCTTCTCTACCAAGTTAAAATACAAACACAATGATATGGAATCGCTGGAGAAACAACTCCAGAAATGTGATCCGGACCGGGTAAAACTGATTGTTACCGATGGTGTTTTCAGTATGGAAGGTGATATCGCCAACCTGCCGGCAATCGTTGAATTAGCAAAAAAATACAATGCAAATATCATGGTCGACGAGGCTCATGGTATTGGGGTATTAGGAAAGATGGGGCGCGGAACCTGTGATCACTTTGGTGTAACAGATGATGTGGACCTGATCATGGGTACCTTCAGTAAATCATTTGCTTCATTAGGTGGATTTATCGCTGCAGACAAAGAGATCATCAACTATCTCCGTCACCATTCCCGTTCTTATATTTTCAGTGCAAGTAGTACACCAGCTGCAACGGCTGCGGCTGCAGCGGCCTTAGATATTATGATGACTGAGCCGGAACGGATCCAGAACCTATGGGATCTGACTAATTACGCGTTGAAAGGATTCCGGGATATGGGTTGTGAAATTGGTCACACGTCTACTCCGATCATTCCTCTCTTTATCCGTGATAATGATCTGACTTTCCTGATCGTTCGTGAATTATTTGATGCTGGTGTATTTGTAAACCCGGTAGTGGCTCCTGCTGTCGCTCCACAGGATACTTTGATCCGTTTCTCTTTGATGGCTACACACACCAAAGCACAATTAGACCAGGCAATGAATGCAATCCAGACTATTTTCCGCAAACATCATCTGATTCCGTAAGAATAGATTTATTATTCCTTTAAATAATTCAAACTCCGGTGACATGGCTGTCAACCGGAGTTTTTTATTTATCCTTCGGACGGTAGTCCTTTATGTTTTTTGAACATCATAACAACTCATTAAGAATAAATGTCTACTTTTGCGTACATACAGAGTATGATACTTACATATTGACATTTAAAAAATGGATTTCAAACTAAATAAAGGTAGCTGCTGCATGGGTAGAAAAGGATGCAGTAAGATACAAAATAATAAACTCAACACATATGACTGGCTTTGTGATGTCCCGGACGCAGCGAATGCCACGGATTATGTAGAAGTTCAATTTAAAAATACACGGAAAGGTTACTTTCTGAACAGTGCAAAGATTCCTCTGGAAAAAGGGGATGTGGTTGCTGTGGAAGCCAGTCCGGGGCATGATATAGGAACCGTGACCCTAACGGGGAAGTTAGTTTTGCTTCAAATGAAGAAGAACAATACCAGAACCGAAGGTGTAGAGGTAAAAAGGGTGTACCGGAAGGCAAAACCTACCGATATAGAAAAATATAACGAGGCTAAAGCCAAGGAACATGAAACGATGATCCGCTCCCGGCAGATCACTGCTGATCTGGGTCTGAATATGAAGATTGGGGATGTAGAATATCAGGGGGATGGCAATAAAGCGATTTTCTATTATATTGCAGATGAGCGTGTCGATTTCCGGCAACTGATCAAAGTGTTGGCAGAAGCTTTCCGGGTACGTATTGAAATGAAACAGATCGGTGCCCGGCAGGAAGCCGGACGAATCGGAGGGATTGGTCCTTGTGGCAGAGAGCTCTGCTGTTCAAGCTGGATGACCAGTTTCGTATCCGTTACTACAGGAGCTGCCCGTTATCAGGATATTTCGATGAACCCGCAGAAACTGGCCGGACAATGTGCTAAACTGAAATGCTGTATCAACTATGAAGTAGATGCTTATGTAGAAGCACAAAAACGTTTACCTTCTAAAGAGATTCCACTGGAAACCAAAGATAATACTCATTATCACTTCAAGACCGATATATTCAAACGGGAAATGACTTATTCAACGGATAAATCATTTGGAGCTAACCTCGTGACGATTTCGGCAGACCGTGTGTTTGACATTATCCATATGAATAAAAAGGGTAATAAGCCCGCATCTCTGCAAGAGGATACCAAGACAAGCACACCAAAAAGAGATCCCCACGATATTTTAGGGCAGGACAGCCTTACCCGTTTTGATAATAATCTGAAGAAAAAGAAGAAAAAGCGGAACAACGGGAATGGAAATGGTACTAACACACAAGCGGAAGCTAACGGAAACGGGAAACCGCAACCTCCACGTAAAGTGATCCCCCGGAAAGAAAATAACGGGAATCAACCCCATACCGGAGGAGGAGGTGAAAACAGCAGTACTCCCCGCAACCAGCAAAACCGGAACAGAGGGAATAATCATCAGCGATCAAATAAAAACAGACAGAAAGGAACAAATGATAAACCGCAGGGTAAATCAAATAAACCTAAGCCGGAAGCTTAAAAGTTTCCTTTTTACCAGCATATGTTTCTTATGCTTCTCTTGTGAGAATAAAGCGATCTATGACCAGTATCAGGCCATAGAAGACAGAAGATGGGAGAAGGATAAGGAATATTATTTTACTTTCCATATTGATGATATCACCGTTCCGTATAATCTGACATTAGACATACGGAATAATAATCTCTATCCTTTCCAGAACCTCTGGATCTTTTATACGATCGAACAACCGATCGGTAGTTTGCAACGGGATACGATCGAATGTGTATTAGCAGATGATTTCGGCAAATGGTATGGGAAAGGGATTTCCCTTTTCCACTCCAGTTTTCTGTTGCGTTCCGATTATTTGTTTCCCCATGAAGGACAGTACACCTACAGTTTCAGGCAGGGTATGCGGACAGATGTCTTAAAAGGAATACAAGAGATCGGGTTCCGGGTAGAAAAGGCCCGGTAGACTACGAATAAGAAAAACCTTACAGGCGTTCCTTCTTGGACGCATCCAACCGGAGAAAAACAAATAACAGGATCGTGAATCCCCACAGCGAAGATCCCCCGTAACTAAAGAAAGGCAACGGGATCCCAATCACCGGCACCAATCCGGTCACCATGCCAATATTGATCGCCAGATGGAAAAAGAAGATGGAGGCTACTCCATATCCATACACTCTGCTAAACGTACCTTTTTGTCGTTCAGCAAGGACAATCAACCGCAAAATAAAAACCGCAAACAGAATAAGTACCAGGGAAGCCCCTATAAATCCCTGCTCCTCTCCTACCGTACAAAAGATAAAGTCTGTATCCTGTTCCGGCACATATTTCAGTTTAGTCTGTGTTCCGTTCAGAAACCCTTTGCCGGCTAAGCCACCGGAACCGATCGCAATTTTGGATTGATTGACATTATAGCCTGCGCCGGTCGGATCATCTTCCAGGCCAAGAGAAACTTTGATACGGATCTGTTGATGAGGCTCCAGGATCTCATCAAACACATAATCGACAGAAAACATGAAAAGAACAGAGCCGATCGCAAAAACAGCGATCAGTAAATAATGCCAGATCCAGCTCCGTGTAGAAAGATAGACCAGATAAAAAGCCGTAGCCACGATCAATGCGATAGAGATCCAGACATAATTGACCGGAATATATACAGAAATCAGGTAAGCGATCAGATAGGTTATGAGGGAAGCTCCTAAAATAACTTTAACGGCCAGTTGATTTCCTCTTTTGATCTGTACCAGAAAGATCGTAATCACCTGGATCATACATAAAACAATCCATTCTCCCAAAGGGGTAATTCCTACCATCACATCTGAATACATCATACTGACGACAAAAAAGACAACTGCGCATACTCCTGTTAACAAAATATATCCGGACATCCCTTCCCGGTAGAGTACCAGAAAAAAAGCCAGGTATACCAACGCCGAACCGGTTTCCTTTTGCAGAAGGATGCAAACCATCGGTAAAAAGATAATTAGTAAAGCATAGGAAAAATTCCTGAAAGTAGTCAGCTTAAAACCATATCCACTCATCAACTTTGCCAGAGCCAACGCTGTGGCAAACTTGGCAAATTCGGCAGGCTGCAACCGGACCGGGCCTAAGACAAGCCAGGAGCGGGATCCCTTAATATCGGGAGCCACAAAGATCGTGACGATCAGTAAAGCGATCATGGCTGCATAGATCAAAAGTGAAAAGACATCAAAGAAGTCACTTTCCAGCATCAGAATAATAAAGATAAGCACCACTGCCGTTCCGATCCAGACCAGTTGGGATCCGGGACGGCCGGAAGGATCAAATAATCCCACGTTATCAAACTCATAACTGGCACCACAGATCGTAAACCAACCCGCAACCACCATGATCACATAGAGCAAAATCGTGAACCAGTCTATCGTTTTCCATATATTTGTATTCCTATAGGACATTGGCCGGTAAAATTACAGCGTTTACAATATAATCTTCTGTGTATTTATTTGCTTCCGAGATCTCTCCTTCCAGATATTTCTCCAGCATCAGTTTTCCTATAGGTACTGCATAAGTAGCACCAAAACCTGCATTTTCAATAAATACGGCAATAGCCACTTCCGGTTTATCATACGGAGCAAATCCCATAAAAATAGAGTGGTCTTTCCCATGCGGATTCTCCGCCGTACCGGTCTTACCACACACCTCAATACCCGGTAAAGCAGCACTACGGCAGGTTCCTCCTAAAACCGCATCCCGCATGCCCTGGGCAATATACGCATAATGATGGGTCTCCACCGATGTATATCTCCGGTTGGTATATAGCGTATCCAGCTCCCCACCCTGTATCTCTTTCACAATATGAGGCGTATGGAAATAGCCCCGGTTAGCGATCGTAGCCGACAAATTACAGATCTGTAAAGGAGTAGCTATGATCTCTCCCTGGCCAATCGAAATAGAAATGATCGTACTGGAATTCCAACGCCCATTATACAGTTTATCGTACACCTTACTGTTCGGAATATATCCCCTCTTTTCACCCGGAAGATCAATGCCTAACTTATAACCAAACCCCATGCTGACAATATGATTCTTCCAGACTTCGAATGCATCCTGGACGGTCGGATAGCGGCGTTTCACATCCAGCATATCCCGGAGTCCCCAACAAAAATAGGCATTGCAGGAAGTAGCCAACGCAGCCGTCAACCCTAACGGAGAATAATGTCCGTGGCAGGCCGGTTTCCCTCCCCGGAACGGATATCCATGTGCACAGGTGTACATGGTTTCAGGAGTGATCACCCCTTCCTGCAAAAAGACCAGGCCCTGGGCAGGCTTAAAAGTAGACCCCGGCGGATGGTAGGACATTAAAGCACGGTCAAAAAGAGGCTTTAACGGATCTTTTTCTAAGATCGCATGACTCTTTCCCCGTTGCCTTCCTACTAACATACCCGGATCAAACGTAGGCGCAGAGATCATACACAATACCTCTCCGGTAGCAGGCTCAATCATAACGATTGCTCCCACCTTATTCTGCATCAGTTTTTCACCATATGCCTGCAAATCCATATCGATCGACAGGGTCAGGCTTTTCCCGGAAACAGGAGCCACGTCATGTACACCGTCTTCATATTTCCCTTTGATACGTCCATGCGCATCCCGTAAAAGGATCTCAATCCCTTTTTCTCCTCTCAGGGCCTCTTCGTAGGATCTCTCTACACCGGAACGACCGGAATAATCTCCCCGCACATAGTAGTCATCCTGCTCTATATCTTTTTTATTTACCTCCCCGATACTTCCCAACACATGGGCAGCATATGGATATTCATATTCCCGGATCGTACGGTTTTGTATATAAAATCCCGGGAATTTATAGAGTTTTTCCTGTAACACTCCATATTCCTGTGCCGACAGATGGTTCATAAAGAGCTGGGGAACATAAGAGGAATATCCCGGATTCAAACGGCGATTCTTAATATCGGTGATCCGTTTATCGAACTGTTCCTTTGATATACCGAGGGTACTACAGAAATCAAGCGTATCAAACGGCTGGACTTCCCGCATAACAACCATCACATCATAGGCCGGTTGATTATAGACCAGCAACTTTCCGTTCCGGTCATAGATCATTCCCCGGGAAGGATATAACGTTTTCTTTAAGAAGGCATTACTATCTGCCCAGGCTTTATAATCACTGTTCAGTATCTGTAGGAAAAACAGGCGGATAATAAAGATAAGAACCAGACCAATCACTGCTGCCGAGATAATGTAGCGCCGGTTCTCCAGTCTATACTTTAAGTTATTCTCCACTTTTTTGTGACTCTATATTAAATGCTTCGATGGTACAAATCAATAATGTTGTTAACAGCACACTCGCTAATATACGAAGTGCCAAGAAAAGAGGGTCAAAGAAGGTCAGGGATTCAATCATAAACAAGGTGGTATGATGCAATAGTATACAGGTCAATGTATACTTAAAAAATCCTCCCAGACCAAATGTCTTATACGAAGGGAAGATTCCGTCCACCAGATCTTTTCCCATAAACAGTTGAATGATCCCATTCCGTAAGAATCCGGTCAAAGTACAGGCAGCCGCATGCATTCCCGGTGTGTTTGAAAAAATATCGATTACCAACCCAATCAGGAAAGAGAGAAAAACGACCAGTGACCGGGAAGTTCCCACCGGCAGTTTAAGGATAAAATAGAGATATAGGAAAGGAATGGCAATCCTGAAAAAATGGATATTATTCAGGATTAATACCTGCACCAACACAAGTATGATAAAATAGATCAGTCCCCTTACTATATTATTAATCATTTCCTCTTGCTTCCTCCTCTAATTTCCGGCGTTCCGCCTGATCATAATTGCGAATGATCTTTACATTCTTCAGTGTATGAAAATCAGTCGTCAGGTCTACCTCTAATGAATAAAAATTGTCATCATTCTGTTTCCGGAAAGAAGAAACGGTTCCTACAAGTAGTCCTTCCGGAAAGACAGCAGAATACCCACTGGTAACGATCGTATCTCCCTCCTGAAAATCCACATGCCGGGGAAGTTCATCCAGGTTTGCCGTCCGGGTGCTCCGTCCGTTCCAGCTCAGAGAACCGAAATAGCTACTGCCCAACACCTTTCCACTCAAACGGAATTTGGGGTTCAATACAGGGAGTACCACACAATAGTGATCCGAAACCGTCGAGACAATGCCTACTACACCTTTCTCCGAAACAACTCCCATATCGATCATCACCCCATCTTTTCTTCCTTTATTGAGTGTGATATAGTTAAACAACCGGGCCACACTGTTATTCACCACTTCCGCTGTAATAAAAGAATAGGGAAACTGATCTGTGGAATCTACCGGTACGAAACCAGTAAACCGGATCGTATCAGCCATCATAGACTCGAGCTGATCCTGTAACCGCAAAACTTCCATCTCAAGCTCACCATTCCGTTCCAGCAAATCTTTATTTACCTCTTTCAGATGCAAATAAGAATATACATTTCCGGAGACAGAAAGAACTTTTCCGGAAACTACATTCGCCGTGCTGAAGATGATATTCCGTTGATAAGCATTACTACGATAGATCAGCCATACGGAAACAATTTCAAGCAGGATAAAGAGAAACCAGTGCCTTTTACTTATGAGAAAGTCAAGCAGTTTACGCATACGTAAGATTAATTGAAAATGGAAGATGGAAAGTTGATAATTAAAAATACTCTAATTATCAATTTTCCATCTTCCATTTTCAATTACATTTATCGAATAAGGAAATTAAATTTATCTATATTCTTCAAAGCAATGCCAGTTCCTTTCGCTACCGCGTGTAAAGGATCTTCTGCGACATGAAATTTAATATTGATCTTATCGGTCAGACGTTTATCCAAACCTCTCATCAAAGCACCACCTCCCGCAAGATAAATACCATTTCTCACGATATCAGCATACAACTCCGGAGGAGTCTGTTCCAGGGCGCTCAGAATAGCCGCTTCCATCTTAGAGATGGATTTTTCCAGGCAATGGGCGATTTCCTGATAAGAAACAGGTACCTCCATAGGCAACGCTGTCATCTGGTTAGGGCCATGCACAATGAAATCTTCCGGAGGATTATCCAGGAAGGTCAAAGCAGAGCCTACATGGATCTTGATTTGCTCCGCTGTTCTCTCTCCCACCTTCACATTATGCTGACGGCGCATATATTCCATAATATCCGCTGTCAGGTCATCCCCTGCAATACGGATCGATTTGTTGGAAACAATACCTCCCAGCGAAATAACCGCGATCTCTGTGGTTCCCCCACCTATATCCACGATCATATTTCCTTCCGGAGCTTCCACATCTATACCAATACCAATAGCCGCAGCCATCGGTTCATAAATCATATATACATCCCGTCCACCGGCATGTTCCGCGGAATCCCGCACAGCACGCAATTCTACCTCCGTACTTCCGGACGGTATACAAACGACGATACGAAGAGAAGGTGAAAACCAACGGTTTTTAGAACCGATCATTTTGATCATACCACGAATCATCTGTTCCGCGGCAAAGAAGTCAGCAATCACCCCATCTCGCAACGGACGGATCGTACGAATATTCTCGTGCGTCTTCCCATGCATCTGACGGGCTTTTTCCCCAACAGCTAATACCTTGTCTGTTCGTCTGTCTAACGCAACAACTGACGGCGCATCCACCACCACTTTCCCATTACAGATAATAATGGTATTCGCTGTGCCAAGATCCATCGCAATTTCCTGCGTAAAAGAGAATAATCCCATAATCTTTTTTCCTTTGTTTTAAAACATCAATGTTTGAAATGACGGATACCCGTCTTCACCATAGCCAATCCATGGGCGTTGCAATAGTCTACGGAAAGCTTATCATTTATAGAACCTCCCGGTTGTATAACCGCCGTAATACCTGCTTTATCCGCAATCTCCACACAATCCGGGAATGGAAAAAAAGCATCGGATGCCATCACCGCTCCATTCAGATCAAAATCAAACGATTTTGCTTTTTCAATAGCCTGCTTCAAAGCGTCCACACGAGAAGTCTGTCCCACTCCACTGGCACACAACTGTTTGTTTTTCACTAATGTAATAGCGTTTGACTTACTATGTTTTACCAGTTTATTAGCGAACAAAAGGTCTTCCACCTCTTGTGCCGTAGGTTGTTTTTCTGTGATAGGTTCCAGATCCGAAGCGGTCTGAATACTCAAATCTTTATCCTGCACCAGAACACCATTCAGTAAAGAACGGAATTGTTTAGGACCAATTTCTGTTTCTTTGCGGATCAGAATGATGCGGTTTCTCTTTTGCATCAACACTTCCAGTGCATCCGTGTCATAATCCGGAGCAATGATCACCTCAAAGAATATTTTGTTAATTTCTTCAGCTACTTCTTTATTCACTACGGTGTTAGTAACTAAAATACCACCAAAGGCAGAAACCGGATCACCGGCCAAGGCATCTTTCCAGGCTTCTACCACAGTAGGCCGGGATGCAATACCACAAGCATTGTTATGTTTCAGAATAGCAAAAGTCAATTCATCGAACTCATCGATCAACGTAACTGCCGCATCAATATCCAATAAATTGTTATAAGAAATTTCTTTACCATGAATCTGTTCAAAGACATCTTCAAACTTTCCATAGAATTTAGCCTGCTGATGAGGATTTTCTCCATATCTCAGGTGCATCGGTTCATTCACTGCCACACGACAGGCCGATTCCTCTTCCCGATCAAAATAGTTAAAGATCGCACTATCATAAGCAGAAGAAACACCAAACGCCTCTTTGGCAAACCATTTCCGGTCCTCCAGTGAGGTTTCCGCACCCTTTTCTTCCAAAAGCTGCATCAAAGGAGCATACTGAGCCTTCGATGCCACGATCACCACATCTTTATGGTTCTTGGCAGCCGCACGGATCAAAGAGATGCCGCCTATATCTATTTTTTCAATAATTGCCTGTTCTTCCGCACCTGAAGCAACTGTTTCTTCAAAGGGATATAAATCTACAATTACCAGGTCTATTTCAGGGATTTCATACTCAACAATCTGAGCGTTGTCTGTTTCATTGTCTCTACGGGTCAGAATGCCTCCGAAAACTTTGGGGTGAAGGGTTTTCACACGGCCTCCAAGAATAGAAGGATATCCGGTCAGATCTTCCACTGCATCACAAGGCAGTCCTAAGGATTCTATAAAAGTTTGTGTTCCACCTGTCGAAACAAAGCTAACACCCTCATTATGAAGTTTATTTAAGATTTCATCCAGTCCCTCTTTATGATAAACAGAGACCAACGCACGTTTCATTCGCTTCGTTGCAGTCATCGTTTTTGATTTACGTTATTGTTTAAGAACACAAAAATAGATATTAATTTCCAATTAAGACGGTTAGGAGAATAAAAAAAATACAGGCTAATTGTCTTTATTTTAGAAGAAAAACGGCAGATTTCCTTTTTTCATAATAATCTTCTTTCAAAAAGACAATCTCCCCACAAAACCACACATAAGATCAGCTCTATAAATCGAATATCTCTATCCGTAGGATGCTATAAGCGAACCATATCCCTGTTTATGATCATATTTTTTCGTACCTTTGCACTCCATTATAGCAAAATAACAGATAAATAAAATATGATTACAGTAAACAATCTGGATGTACAGTTCGGAAAACGGGTCCTGTTTCAGGATGTTAATTTAAAATTTACTTCAGGTAACTGCTACGGTATTATTGGAGCCAACGGGGCCGGGAAATCTACGCTTTTGCGTATTATCAGCGGCGAAATGGATCCGACAAGAGGTACAGTTACTTTGGGACCGGGAGAACGACTTTCCGTACTTAGCCAGGATCACTTTGCATTTGATGCCTACACGGTGATGGACACTGTCCTGATGGGGCATACTACCTTATGGGAAGTGATGACAGAAAAAAATGCCTTGTACGAAAAGCCGGACTTCAGCGATGCCGATGGTATCCGGGTATCCGAGTTAGAAGATAAATTCGCAGAAATGGAGGGATGGAACGCGGAAAGTGACGCAGCCAGCCTGCTGAGCGGATTAGGGATCAGCGAAGAATTCCATTATACACTGATGAAAGACCTGAGTGGTAAACAGAAAGTACGTGTTTTATTGGCCAGAGCGCTTTTCGGGAAACCGGAAAATCTTTTATTAGATGAGCCGACCAATGACCTGGACTTAGAGACCGTGATCTGGTTGGAGAATTATCTTTCCAACTTTGAGCATACCGTATTAGTGGTCAGCCACGACCGTCACTTCCTGGATTCTGTTTGTACGCATACCGTAGATATTGACTTTGGCAAATTGCAGTTGTTCGCAGGAAACTATAGTTTCTGGTATCAATCCAGCCAGTTAGCTTTGCGTCAGCAACAGCAACAAAACAAGAAAGCGGAAGAGAAGAAAAAAGAGCTGGAAGAATTTATCCGCCGTTTTAGTGCGAATGTGGCTAAGTCCAAGCAGACTACCAGTCGTAAGAAGATGTTGGAAAAGTTGAATATCGAAGAGATCAAACCTTCTTCCCGTCGTTATCCGGGTATTATTTTCACCCCGGCCCGTGAACCTGGAAACCAGATTTTAGAAGTAAAAGGACTGAGTAAGAGCATAGATGGTAAAGTGCTGTTCCAGGATCTGAACTTCAATGTGGAAAGAGATGATAAAATCGTTTTCCTGAGCCGTGATCCACGTGCTATGACTGCTTTTTTCCAGATCATTAATGACGAAGAAAAAGCGGATGCCGGAACATTCCAGTGGGGACAGACCATCACTACCGCTTATTTACCGTTGGACAATGCACACTACTTTAATTCGGATTACAATCTGATTGAGTGGTTGAGCCAGTTTGCTTCTGATACTAACGAAGTATTCCTGAAAGGGTTTCTTGGCCGTATGTTGTTTTCCGGTGAAGAGTTATTGAAAAAAGTAAATGCGCTGTCCGGAGGGGAAAAAATGCGTTGTATGATCTCCCGTATGATGCTGAAAGACGCTAATACATTGATCTTGGATACTCCAACCAATCACCTGGATCTGGAATCTATTCAGGCATTTAATAATACTTTACAGACTTTCAAAGGAAACATTCTGTTCTCCAGTCATGACCACGAGTTTATTCAGACGGTGGCCAACCGTATCATTGAATTAACTCCGAATGGAATTATTGATAAAATGATGGATTACGATGATTACATTACCGATCCGTTAGTAGCAGAAATGCGTGAGAAGTTATACAAATAAGGAGTAGACTTTTTAGAATAAAGGTCCCATCTTTCATGAGAAAGGTGGGACTTTCTTTTTTATATCTATCCTGCATGTATTGAATACAGGACTTTATGGACTTTAAAGCAGGGAATTTATCCAAACCTTCATGACCTACTACTCCTTTTGTACGGACAGTATAGGTTAAGGGTCAGGCACCATAAGGTTATGAGTCCTGTACCATAACCTTATGATTCCTGACCCTTAACCTTATGGTACCTGTACCATAACCTACTCAGTACGCATCCATTTACCTTTCCTGGATTAAGTTTACAGTTTATAGGTTAATTACTAATGTTTATTTACACACGAAGTGTTTATTACTGATCTTCCTTTACAGGAGAAAAACTAATTACTAAGCTTCGTTTACACTCTCCCAAAAGTAGTAAAAGAAATGGAAGAATAAAAAAAACCTGTTCATCGCTCAGGGATCGCCCCGCGTTGGGGGGGGGGCGGCAGCACCCGTCCCGCAAGGTGTCTCCTGGCTGGGATAAGGGATTTGATATTCTTCTTTTTGATAGGGCTGATTTAGATGTACCATCTGGGGTGTTTTCATTCCTAAAGCGGCATGCGGTCTTTGGGTATTGTATAACCGGATGGCTTTTTCGACTGCGATCTGTGCCTGTTCTATACAAGTAAAGTGGTGGCAATGAAGCCATTCCTGTTTTAGGATTCCGTTCATCCTTTCGGCCAACGCATTCTCCAGCGGATCTCCGCTTTGAGTCATACTGATCCGGCAGCGATGAGCACATAACAGATCTGTGTAATCGGGGTAAGCATATTGAACTCCCCTGTCTGAGTGATGAATCAATCCCACTAACGAGTGCTTTTCTTTTCCAGCCTCCTCTATGGCCATTTCCAGGGCTTTGCGGGTATGAACATATTTCAAAGAGTCGGAAAGCCTCCAACCCACTATTTTCCGGGAAAAGCCATCGGTTACTAAAGATAAATAACAAAACCCATCCTCCAGGCGGATATAGGTAATATCGGCTACCCATAACCTGCAGGGAGCCGTAGCAGTGAAATCTTTGACCAGGTTTTTATACCGGAAAAAGCGATGCGAAGAATCGGTGGTACGAGCTTTGCGCTTCTTTAATTTGAGCATAAGCCCCCGCTCCCGTAACAGATGATAAAAAGCATCCCGGCCTAAAGTAAACTCATCCTGAAAGAACCATTTGCTTTTTTCATATAACTTCAGGTAGCCCATACGAGGAAAATCCTCACGCACCTGACGGACATAATATAAAATCATTTCCTGTATCGCCTGCCGGTGGAAATCTACTTCCTGGCGCTGATAATACGACTGGCGAGTGACACCAAACAGCGAGCAAAGAGAAGAGATCTTATAACCTTTCTCCTCTTTGCACAGCGCATTTACGGTTTGGTGCCAGATTTTTTTCTCACTGGAATCTGAAATTCTTTCTCTGCCAGAGTGATCATCTTATCATACGCATCGGCACGCATCCTTTCATATGCCAATCTGGTTTTGGTCTCTTTGAGTTCCTGCCTTAAACGAAGGATCTCTTCATTTTCTTCTTTTTTACTCATGGGCACTACGCTTAGAGGGGTTTCTATACCAAAGGTACGCATCCAATGGCGAATCACCTTACCACTATGAAGGTTATATTTACGGGCAAGGGAATTTTTACTCGCTCCCGATAAATGTTCCTCGATGATCGATAAACGGATCGAATCCGTTAGGCCGTTTTTTTGTCGCATTTTTTACAGTTTCTCTTTTTTATAACTGTAAACTTTTTTCCGGATAAGACACCATGCACTAATAAGAACCCGGCGTCTGAATAGTTTCTATAAGGAAAGTGAATAGTAAAACACAAAATAATAATTAGGAGAAGAGTGTTAAAATATTAGGAAGTCCGGTTCTATGGATTGTAAATAAAGCATTTCCGTTCCCGGCTAACAAATAAAAAGGTGGCCGGAGTTTTACTTCCGGCCACCTTTAATCTATTTTCTTTTAAAGAATCTTCCTTTATTTTGCGTAGCTTACGGCACGGGTTTCACGGATCACTGTGATTTTCACCTGTCCCGGATAGGTCATTTCATCCTGGATCTTTTTAGCGATCTCATTGGACAGGCTTTCCGTATCTTTATCGTCAATCTTGTCTGCTCCAACAATGACACGTAATTCACGTCCGGCCTGAATAGCATATGTTTTCACGACTCCCGGATAAGCCAGTGCTAATTGTTCCAGATCATTCAAACGTTTAATATAGGCTTCCACAATCTCACGACGGGCTCCCGGACGGGCTCCTGAGATCGCATCACATACCTGAACGATAGGAGCTAACAAGGTTTGCATTTCTGTTTCATCGTGGTGAGCACCTACGGCATTGCAAATATCCGGTTTCTCTTTGTACTTTTCACAGAGCTTCATTCCTAAAATAGCGTGTGGCAATTCCGGCTCATCATCAGGAACTTTACCTATATCGTGTAATAAACCCGCACGTTTTGCTTTCTTAGGGTTCAAGCCTAACTCTGAAGCCATCACAGCACATAAGTTCGCTGTTTCACGGGCATGTTGCAACAGGTTCTGTCCATAAGAAGAACGGTATTTCATCTTACCGATCATACGGATCAGTTCCGGATGTAATCCATGGATACCTAAATCGATCACAGTCCGTTTACCGGTTTCAACCACTTCTTCTTCTACCTGCTTTCTTACTTTCGTAACCACCTCTTCGATACGGGCCGGATGAATACGTCCATCCTGTACCAGTTGGTGCAACGCTAAACGGGCCACTTCACGACGTACCGGATCAAAGCCAGACAATACGATCGCTTCCGGAGTATCATCCACCACGATCTCAATTCCTGTGGCCGCTTCCAAAGCACGGATGTTACGTCCTTCACGTCCGATGATCCGACCTTTGATCTCATCAGATTCAATATGAAATACAGTAATAGAATTTTCTATAGCAGTCTCAGTGGCTACCCGTTGAATAGACTGGATAACAATCTTCTTCGCCTCTTTATTCGCAGCCATTTTAGCCTCTTCCACAATTTCATTAATATAAGAGGTTGCTTCTGACTTCGCTTCTTCTTTCAGGGATTCGATCAGACGTTCTTTTGCCTCTTCGGCAGAAAGACCAGACAGCGCTTCGAGTTGCTCCACCTGCTTCCGGTGCATCTTATCCAGATCCTGTTTTTTCTTTTCTACCAGTTCCAGTTGAGAATTCAGATTCTCTTTCACTACCTCCGTCTCTGCGGTTTTACGCTGCAGTTCATCCTGTTTCTGGTTTATGGTAAGTTCTTTTTGTTTCAGTTTAGTTTCGATCGATTGAATTTTAGAGTTACGGGCGGAGACCTGTTTCTCCAGGTCAGCTTTCAGGTGGAGGAATTTCTCCTTCACTTCCAGCAATTTATTCTTTTTAATCACTTCCGCTTCCTTCTCCGCCTCTCTCAGTAATGTTTCATACTTCGATTTGAAAAGAAAACGCATACACAGCCATGTAAGCAAGCTACCCAACAGAATAGCTACCAATGATATAATTATATACATTTCCATTTTACTAATAATTTATCTCTGTTTATATACAAAAAAACACCACTAAACACAAGGGTTCCTGTGCAAAGTAGTGCGGTAAATATCACTTATTTATTTTAATAAAACTATTTGTCCTTCAGGTATGATTCCAACTCTTCGTTCAGTTGTATGATCTTTTCCGTAAAGGGTGTAGTATCATTTTTATCCTCCAGTTGCAGGTTATTCATTGACAACTGAAAGGCTACCATTGCTAATAAATCTTTTACATCCACATGCGATTGAGAAAAATTTTGCTGATACTGACGCATTTTATCCCGTATCTGCTTCGCTGCTTTCCGAGCCAGCTCTTCGTCTTCCCGCCTGATCCAAAGGCCATAGCTTTTATCAGCTATTTCCAAATGTATAAGAAATTTATTATCGTCCATCGCTTCTATTCGTTTAATAGTGCAATGCACTTATCTACCTCCCGCACTAATTTTGACAAACGCTTTTTCGCATCTTTCGCATCTTCCTCATTGACTGATACAATACGAGCTGTGAGCAGATTGTCATATTTGGTCTTTAATTCCCGGATTACTTCCGATGACTGCTGTGCTTCCGTATCTTTTACAGCCAAACGCTGTTTTAGTTCATTAATCTTCTGTTCTTGTTTATCACACAAGGCCATTAAATAACGAACCTGCATTTCAAATACAGCTAACAATCTCTTATCATCTTCGGTCATTTCCCACCAAATTCTACACAAAAGTAATTTATTGATTCGAATTTAACAACTGTCGGGGAATTTATTTTGTTATAATAGGTTTGAACACAAAAAAGGCCGTCCAATTCCTCGAACAGCCCCTCATTTCTTTCAATCGTTTAAACTTGTTAGATAAGCGAAACGTTGATTTCTCCATCAATCTCTTCGAAAGCTAATTTTCCTTCTTTGGCTAACCAGCCAAAAGCAGCGTATAAATCTTTGTCTGCTTTGATCTTTGTTGCTTTCTTAATTGCCTTAACACTCAATGTACCGCCTTCATTTAATGCATTCCATACAAGGCCGGCGTTAGTTCCAATTAATTCAATCATTTTTTGATTTATTTTGTTATCGGGAGCAAATTTATATATTAATCTATTAATACAAAAAAATTATATGTTTTTTAGCAGAAAAATGGCAATTAACCTGTTTTATAGATCCAATTAACTTTTTTAGAGACTTATTTTCATTTGATCAACGCCGGAAATAATAAATCCTTCCAGATTATCTGCTGAAACATATCTTCTTAAAAGTTGAGCTGTCCATCTTCCTGTTTCTTCCAATCCCGGCAAACCTGAATAGCCATTGATAATCATTAACAACCTTTCTGTAGAAATCTCAATTTTTGTCCGTTCTTCGTCACTGGTTGGGGTACCGATCCCTCCTATCCGGTCCCGGTAGACGGGAAGTCCTTCAATGTTCAATTCTCCCCGGCCTATGCCCCGGTAGAGCTCTCCGGCTTCCCCCACTCCTAATATGATCTGGTCACCTTCTATTTTATCCCGGTCAAACGCTCCGATTGAATATCCACTCTTTATAGAGATGAGATTCACGAGATCGACTAATGTATCAATCCGGTATAAAGGAAGTTCCCGGAGTATCCTGCGGCAAAGTGCTTCCGAAGAGGGGCGGTAACGGTTAGGATCTTTCCCCAGGCGTTTATATGCCTGGCGGGTAGCTTGTATGGCTGGTATTTTGTTAATATCGCTCAGTTGATACTGCTTTCTGAACTCCTGTTCCGCCTGTGTGATCTCTTCCCACAGTTGGGGATCTGAGGGGGTATTGTGGATGTTGCAGGTGATTGCCAGAATATGAACATCCGGACAAGCCTGTGTGATTTTCTCTGAAATAGTGATCTGTACCATAAAACGTTTATTTTTTAATCATAATAGCAGAGAGTATACGTCCGCTCTGAATGCCTAGCCTACGGGCAGAGAATAGTTCTTCCTGATTTTCCCAGGTACACATACCGGCCACTTCGATATGTTGCGGTAATATTCCTATCCCCTGTAATTGAAGTTGATTCGCTTTCTGCAAATCAATATGAGCCTTTCCGGTTTCCGGATTCCGGGAACCCATTTCCTGTAAGGAATAGCCTATTTCCTCAAAAGCCTTCACCACCTCATCTCCGACTTCAAAAGCCTTTTCACCGATACAAGGGCCAATGGCGGCCCGTATATGTCCAGGATGACAGCCAAAAAGCTCCACCATCCGGTGAACTGTTTTAACTCCAATCTGCTTCACGGTTCCACGCCAGCCGACATGTGCGGCAGCCGCTACTTTATTCTGAGGATCCCATAATAAGATGGGTACACAATCTGCGGTAGAGACTCCCATACAAATCTTTGGCATATTCGTGATCAGCGCATCTACCCCGGCCAGATAGTCCTTTCTCATCCCGGGGGTGAATTCCAGATAGTCTCCGGAAACAATCCTGATCTGATCTTCATGTACCTGCGTAGGAGTAACCAAATGATCCTCAGGAATAGCCAACGCTTCGCAAAGAAGCTCCCTGTTTTTCCGAACCGCTTCCGGGTCATCGTCTACATGAACAGCCGGATTCATAGTCGCATAGTTCCCCTGGCTTACTCCTCCCTGACGGGTAGTAATCAAATGAAAAATGTTGCAATCCTGGTTTAACCCAGGGAATTGCAACATTTCTATTTGATTCTGTGTTTTAATCTTCCTCATCGTCCCATTCGTAGTCCACATAATCTTCGTCATAATCCTCCTCGTCCTCATCTAATGGAATAATGAAATCCTCATCATCATATTGAGCGAGTGTACTTACATCCAGATTTTTATGCACGATCTGTTCGACTTCATGGAAAGTCTCCCGGTTGAGTTCTTTCCATAACAGATCTTTTAACTCTGTAATCCCGATATTGGCTATAGAAGAAATAAAAACGTAAGGCACTCCTTCCGGCAGATCTTCTGCTAAGGCCTCCATCAATTCTTCATCCAGCATATCACTTTTAGTGATAGCCAGCACCCGGTTCTTTCCTGCCAGGTCCGGATTATATTTCACTAATTCATTATTCAGGATCTCGTACTCCTTCTTAATATCATCAGCATCCGCAGGCACCATAAAAAGGAGTAGGGAGTTACGTTCAATATGACGTAAGAACCGTAGTCCCAACCCTTTTCCATCACTGGCCCCTTCTATAATACCCGGAATATCAGCCATCACAAAAGAACGGTTATCCCGGTAACTTACAATACCCAGATTGGGTTCTAAGGTCGTGAACGGATAATTGGCAATTTTGGGTTTTGCCGCTGAAACCACAGATAGTAGAGTCGATTTCCCTGCATTCGGGAAACCGACTAACCCGACATCTGCCAACAATTTCAGTTGCAGAATAACGGTTTTTTCTTCATAAGGTTCTCCCGGCTGTGCATAACGGGGCGCCTGATTGGTTGCTGTCTTAAAGTTCCAATTACCCAATCCGCCGCGGCCACCTTTCAGCAGTCTGACCATCTGGCCATCTTCCGTTACATCACACAGGAATTCTCCGGTTTCAGCATCAAAGACCACTGTTCCACAAGGGACATCAATAATCCTGTCTTCTCCATCTTTACCGGTGCTGCGTTTGGCACTTCCTCCCATCCCGTGGGTGGCCATGATATGCCGTTCAAACTTCAAATGGAGCAAGGTCCAGTAATTCCGGTTGCCCCGGAGATAAACATGGCCTCCTCTTCCTCCGTTTCCTCCGTCCGGTCCCCCTTTGGGAATGTATTTTTCCCGGCGGAAATGGCTGGAGCCTCGTCCACCTTTCCCGGAACGGGTATAAATTTTCACATAGTCTACAAAATTCGATTCAGCCATTGTTTATTTATTTTTGAAATCAGTAACCAAAGGAGATGTATTCCGTTTGCTTACGCCTTCACGTTGTTAACTGCTTCTTTGATAGAAGCAAAAATATCTTCGATCGTTCCCATCCCTTTGATCGCAGCATGTTTACCTTCCTGAATATAATATTCAGCTAAAGGAGCTGTCTGGTTATGGTACACCTGCAGTCTGGATTGGATCGTTTCCAGGTTGTCATCCGAACGTCCTGAAACTTTACCTCTTTCCAACAGACGGTTGATCAATTCCTGATCGTCTACCTGCAGGTTCAGCATAATGGAAACATCTGTTCCACGTTTGTTCAACATTTCTTTCAACGCTTTTGCCTGTGGAATCGTACGTGGGAAACCGTCAAAGATCACCCCTTTTGAGTTTTCTTTGCTATCCAACACATTCGCCAGCATATCAATGATCAGTTCATCCGGGACCAATTGTCCTTTTTCAATATAGCCACTGGCGATCCGTCCCAGTTCTGTCCCACCTTTGATCTCTGCACGCAACACATCTCCTGTAGAAATATGATCCAGGCCAAACTCTTTAATGATCAATTCACTCTGTGTTCCCTTTCCTGAACCGGGAGCACCAAAAATAACAATGTTCAACATAACGATTATAGTTTAAAGATTAATTGAGAATTGAGAACTAAAAATGAAATGAATGATCAATTTTCAATTCTCAACTATTTTATAAATATCCCGGTAAGAACGTCCCATCTCATCATAGTCGAGACCATATCCTACAATAAAATCATTCGGGATCTCCAATCCAATATAGTCCGGTTTCAGATCACACTTCAATGCGTCCGGTTTGAATAACATAGTTGCCAGGCGGACATCTTTCGCACCTTCCTCTTCCAGTTTATTGATCACATATTGCATTGTTAAACCGGAGTCTACAATATCCTCTAATAAGATAACCGTACGGCCCTGTACGTCTGTCTGAACCGGGATAATTTCCCTCACCACACCAGTCGTACTGGTTCCCCGGTAAGAGGAATAACGGGCAAATGTTAACTCATATGAATCATTCAGATGGCGCATCAATTCCGCAATGAACATAAACGCTCCGTTTAATACTCCTACAAAAAGAGGATTTTCATTTCCCACCTCTTCTTTAATCTGAATCGCCATTTTAGCGATCGCGTCATTTATCTCCTTTTCCGGGATAAACAGTTCAAACTCCTTATCTTTTAAGCGGATCCTGTTCATTGTTCTGTTTTAAATTAAGAGTGTACAAAGGTACTACTTTTTCAGCTACACGCAAACCGGGTATATCATCTATCCTTTACAGATCGTTATTTAAGTGAAAATAAATTTAAATACCCGGGAAACATGTTCGCTCTTTGTTATACTTTTGTAAAGTCAATAAGGAATTTTATAATTTGAACGATGATAAAGATATTTTCTACCGATAAAATAAAAGAACTGGATCAATATACCATTCTTCATGAGCCTATCAGTTCTATAGATTTAGTGGAACGGGCTGCGACTATGTTCCTCCATGAATTCTGTCGCAGATACTCTAAACAGCACCGCATTGTCGTTTTTGCCGGACAGGGAAATAACGGAGCGGATGCACTTGCGATCTCCCGGTTACTGGCAGATGAATCCTACCGGGTAGAGACCTATCTGTTCAACCCGACCGGACATCTTTCCGTGGATTGCGAAACGAACAAACAGCGGCTGCTGGCTATGGACCGGATTGAATTTACGGAAGTAGTGGCAGATTTTATTCCTCCTACCCTCGGAAAGCATGATGTGGTGATAGATGGCCTGTTTGGCTCCGGGCTCAACCGGCCTTTAACAGGAGGGTTTGCCGGAGTAGTCAGCTATATTAACCAGGCAGAGGCTACTGTGGTCTCCATTGATGTTCCTTCCGGACTTTTTGGAGAAGACAACCGGACCAATGAAACACAAGCCATTATTCAGGCAGACCTGACCCTTACCTTTGGCTTCCCCAAGCTGGCATTCCTTTTACCGGAAAATGCACAGTATACCGGGGAGTGGAAAGTGCTGGATATCGGACTCCATCCTGACATTGTCGGGAATACACCTACTCCTTATAGTATGATCACGGAAGAGGATATGAACTTAGTTTTCCGGCCCAGACCTAAATTTGCCCATAAAGGAACTTTCGGACATGCGCTTTTAATAGCCGGAAGCCGGGGCAAACTGGGTTCTTCTGTTTTATCGGCAAAAGCCTGTCTGCGTACGGGAGCCGGACTATTGACTGCCCATGTTCCCCAGTGTGGAGAAGTGGTTTTCCAGACTGCTTTTCCGGAAGCTATGTTAAATTTTGACAGCCATCAGGAGTTTTTCACCTCTTCACCGGATGTTTCTTCCTATGATGCGATCGGAGTAGGTCCCGGAATCGGCCAACGGTTGGAAACGGGTGCCGCTTTGGAACGATTGCTTCAATCCGTCACCCGACCGGTTGTGATGGATGCGGATGCCTTGAATATTGTAGCCTCAAATAAAGACCTGCTATTGCGTATTCCCCAGAGAAGTATCCTCACTCCCCATCCGAAAGAGTTTGACAGGCTGGCAGGGGAAAGTGCTTCCGGTTACGAGCGACTGATGAAAGCGCAGTCATTCGCTCAGGAATATAAACTTTGTATCGTTCTAAAAGGTGCCTATACAGCAATCTGCACTCCCACTGGAAAAGTATTTTTCAATTCCACAGGAAATCCGGGCATGGCAACCGCTGGCAGCGGGGATGTACTGACAGGTATTATTCTGGGACTGCTTAGCCAGGGATATGAACCGGAGACGGCTGCCGTAGCCGGAGTATTCCTGCATGGCACAGCCGGAGATCTGGCTGCTGCCTGTCACTCGGAAGAAAGTATGCTGTCCGGAGATATAATTGAGATGTTAGGCAAAGCTTTTAAACAGATCAAGTATTAAGAACCTGAAATAAAAATCTCTTCCAAATAAAATTAAGGTTACAGATTGAAATATCAGCTACAGAATTGATTATTAGAATTGTTTCCTAATAAAATATTTCATAGATTTGTACGATTGTTTATGGATTTAAACGAATTTTATAGATATGAAGAATTTACTCCTTATAGCAAGTCTGCTTTGTAGTGTTCCTTTGATGGCACAGACTAAAGTGGTGAAAAAGACTGCGACCAAAAGCAATAATTTCGGAATTACCTATTCACTACCCAAAACCTCCCTGGTAGTAAATGTCGAAGTAACCAAAGTAACCTGTGAAGCCGGACCTTATTACAGATATGCGGAGAAATATTTAGGTGTGAAAGATGCGGTCACTGAAGATAAAGTATATTATGAACTGGGAAAAGTGAACCTGATTAATAAAGGCTTACCGGATCCGGACAATACTTATATCGTTGAATTTAAATCCGGCACTGTTGCCCCCTATGCGTATCTGACGGAAGATGGTCTGTTATGTGCCATTAACGGGGAATACACTCCGGAAGAGACTACAACCGATACCGACTCCCGCTCTCAGGGTTCTTCATCCGGGTTGCCCAGTGTATCGGTTTTTTCAGAAGAATTATTAATGGCTGGTTCTACTGCCCGGGAAGCAGAAGTTGCAGCCCGGCAGATCTACCGGATCCGGGAAAGCCGGATGAATATTCTGACGGGGGAAGCAGACAACCTGCCACCGGACGGAGAGGCGATGAAGTTGGTTATCCAGCAACTGGAAGAGCAGGAAAAAGCCTTAACCAGCCTGTTTACCGGTAATCTGGTGAAGGAAACGACCTACTATGACGTAAATATTATCCCTTATGATAACCTGGAAAGAGAAGTACTGTTCCGTTTCTCTAATCGGTTAGGTATTCTTCCTGCGGATGATTTGGGCGGAGTTCCGGTTTATATGAACCTGAAAGCTACTGACCGTGCACCTGCTATGGACCCGAAAGAAGCGGAGAAGAAAGAACGTTCTCTGAAAGGAATTGTTTATAATGTGCCGGGGAAAGCTGCGATTGAAATTCTAATGAACAAAAACACACTTTATAAAGGAGAAGCCCAGGTCGTACAATTTGGAACGAAAGAGGGACTGGCGCCTATTATGTTTGACGACAAAAGAGCACCTGTAAAAGTGTTTTTCTATCCTGAAACAGGAGCTATCAAACAGATAATTCAATAAATTATTCATACTAAAAACACTAAAACACATGTTCAAAGATCATCCTAAAGGGTTACTTGCTGCGGCTTTAGCTAATATGGGAGAACGCTTTGGATTCTATACCATGATGGCTATCCTGGTATTATTCCTACAAGCGAAATTCGGTTTAAACGGTAAAGACGCAGGTCTTATTTATTCAGTATTTTATTTCTCTATCTACATCCTCGCTTTTGTCGGAGGATTGATTGCAGACAAAACAAAAAACTACAAAGGAACTATTCTGACAGGTTTGGTAATTATGGCATTGGGTTACCTGATGATAGCGATACCCACTCCTACCCCTGTAACGAACCAGGCTCTCTTCCTGACTATTACCTGTGTGGGACTATTTACAATCGCTTTTGGTAACGGTCTGTTTAAGGGAAATCTACAGGCTTTGGTTGGTCAGATGTATGATAACGAGACATACGGTAAAATGAGAGATTCCGGTTTCTCTTTATTCTATATGTTTATTAATGTAGGAGCAATCTTTGCACCGATGGCAGCGATTGCGGTCCGTAACTGGTGGCTAAGTGTTTGTGGTTTTGCTTACAATGCTGATCTTCCTGCACTTTGTCACAACTATTTAGGGAATACAATTACTCCTGAAGCTACAGAGACATTCACTCAATTAGCCGCAACTGTTTCCGGAGGTCCGGTTTCAGACCTCACCTCTTTTGCAAACAACTATCTGAATGCATTCTCTACAGGTTTCCATTATGCGTTCGGTGTCGCTATTTTTGCGATGTTGATCTCTTTAGTGATCTATATAATCAATAAAAAGAGATTCCCGGATCCAAGTAAGAAAGAGGTTAAAAAATCCGATACGGCAGCTATCATTGAAATGGATGCGACCGAAGTCCGTCAACGTATTTTAGCGTTGTTTGCAGTGTTCGGAGTGGTGATCTTCTTCTGGTTCTCTTTCCACCAAAATGGATTGACCCTGACTTTCTTTGCTAAAGAATATACAGAACTGTCTTTATTTGGTATGAGTATCTCTGCCGAATTGTTCCAGTCATTGAATCCGATCTTTGTCGTAGCATTGACTCCGCTGGTAATGGCAATTTTTGCATGGCAACGTAAAAGAGGAAGTGAACCTTCTACGCCTAAGAAAATTGCAATCGGTATGGGTATCGCTGCTTTTGCTTATATAGTGATGGCGTTAGGATCTTACCTGGCAGATCTTCCTTTACATAAAGATATTGTGGAAGCCGGGACATCGCATGTGAAGGTAACACCCATGTTGCTGATGATCACTTATTTCATTCTGACAGTGGCTGAGTTATACATTTCTCCGTTGGGTATCTCTTTCGTATCGAAAGTCGCTCCTCCGAAATACCAGGGTATTATGCAGGGAGGATGGTTAGGAGCCACAGCGATCGGTAACCAGTTATTGTTCATCGGAGCCATCCTATACGAAGCTATTCCGATCTGGATGACCTGGACCGTATTTGTGGTTGCCTGTCTGATCTCTATGTGTACGATGTTAGTCATGCTGAAATGGCTTGAGAAAATAGCGAAATAATACACTCATATTTATATACGACGCTCTGTACAGGATAATAACCTCCTATAGAGCGTCGTTTTTTCTTTTGTTTGTTATCCACTTAAATCTTATTTACCTTATGAAACGACTCATTTTTTCCCTCAGCTTTTTGTTTTCTACCCTTTCATTAACAGCTCAGTCCTTACCGGTTGGATGGGAAGAACTTACCGCTCCGGACTTTACCAAAGCAGTGTCCCAGTCAGAAGGAGTATGCATTGTTCCTATGGGAGTGATTGAAAAACATGGCCCTCACCTGCCGTTAGGAACGGATGTATACACTGCACGGGAATTAAGCCGCCGGGCTGCTGAAAAAGAATACTGTATTGTGTATCCTTACTACTTCACCGGACAGATCTTTGAGGCCAAACATCAGCCGGGTACGATTGCTTACAGTAAGGAGTTGATCTACCAAATGCTGGAAGAAACCTGTGAAGAGATCGCACGGAACGGTCTCAAAAAGATTATCCTGGTGAATTCACATGGAGGTAACACCACTTTCCTGCAATATTTCTGCCAGACCCAATTAGAGAAAGAAAGAGATTACGTAGTTTATCTCTATACTCCTACAGTTGATCAGGAAACCCAAAAGAAGATCACTTCCCTGAGAAAAAGCACAACCGGAGGACATGCGGACGAAGTAGAATCCAGCACGATGATGGTTGCACGCCCTGATCTTGTAAAAATCGAAACGGCAAATGATGAATCCGGCGAAGACCTGAACCGTCTGCAACTCAACAATCTGTATACCGGCATCTGGTGGTATGCCAAATATCCGAACCATTATGCAGGAGAGTCAAGCGGTGCCAATCCGGAGTTAGGAGAAGTCAGTTTATCCCAACGGGCCAATCAGATCGCAGAAGTGATCCGGACAGTAAAAAAAGACCAGACCACGCTCCGGCTACAAAATGAGTTTTTCAAAGAGAGTAATTTACCTTTGAACACACCTCATCGCCCGTAACACACGAAAGATCCTTCTATATAAAAGCACACAGAGCATTCTCTGTGTGCTCATTACTTATTTTCTGCTTTTACTGCTGTCTGGCAGAAGGAAGTTGTTCCGGGAATTTGATCCTATCAATAACCTGTTTATCATCTAACCGTATCCAGGTATCAAACCCATCTTCATCTTCGGTCAATTCAATGACACGAACACCGTTTTTCAAGCCGGTATAAGTATTTTTACTCCCGGAGAAACGCCCATAAGCCAGTGCAATATTATAATAATTAAAGATATAATCATTTACGTGATCATGCCCTACGAAAGTACCCATGACATCTCCCTGCATCAGCATAGCAGTAAACATACCGGTATTGATCTCCGGCGAACAGGCATTTTCCAACTGGTTCCCGACTATTACCTGTGTAGTATCCATATAGGCCATTCTATATTCAAGTAAAGGAATATGGAAAAAAGCAAGTGCTCTGACAGGTTTCCCCCGGTTATGATCTTTGTAATTATTACTTTGTTTTTTATACCATTCAATCTGATCCGGCGTAAACCATCCATACCCTTTCACTCCGGGAATCGTACTGTAAGCATTTGAATCCATACAATAGAGAACACATTTCAAATGGCGGGACTGGCTTCCCTTTATTTCCAGTGTAAAATTTCCGACTCCTGTAATTCCGTCCACCAATTCCATTTTGCTCAGGTTTCCGGGATAGGTCATCAATAGTTTACCCACCTCTTCTCTGGTGAGATCCTGTTCATCATCATGATTCCCCAACACAGTTATATAGGGTATGTTCCGGGAAATAACCGGTTCTATAACCAGATCAAAACCTTCTTTATAGTTTCCACCTGTAACAATATCGCCGGTAAAAATTACCAGATCCGGCTTTTCCACATCCAGTACCTGCCGCAACATACCTACAGTTTCCATAGAGTTCTGTATCGAATCAGCAATAATATGTGAATCGGTGACCTGAATGATCCTGAATTTTTTATCTTTATTAAAACGGAGTTCTGTGGCATGTGTAGAAACAGCTATGCACAAAAGAAAAAACAACAAAAATAATATAGGTTGTGTCTTCATAAATTTTGGATTTATAAGATGGTCAGGACTACCGGATGCAGTCCCGATCCATCATGATATATGAAATATAGAATAGATGAATTAGCGGGGCCGGATTAGTCCTGTAATATCCAGATAATCCCATTTTCTGTATCCGAACCGCCAAACTGTCGGACTACCGCTTCATTGACATGCTCCGTATTGTAGCTATATTCCTGGGTTGAATACATCCAGCGCATAGGCATTTTATCCGTAGGCTCATTCCGGTTAGACAAAGGATTAATCGGGAAAGCAGGTATACCTGTGCGACGATATTCATAATACCCATTGAACGCCGTTTGAAGAAAAGTTGTGAAATACTTCTGCATAATAATTTGACGTAACTGACGATCCAATGTAGAAGCAAATGCGACATGCTCTCCCTGGAGATAAGTATTGATATACTCATCCGTAATTTTCATATTATGGTGATAGTCCGGATCATCAGGAGTATTATCAGCCACAAATTTCATGGATGCACGAATTCCTTCTTCATAATAAGAACGGGCATCTCCTGTTATAAATCCACGTGCCACTGCTTCCGCAAGAATAAAATTCATTTCCGCGTAACTCAGATGGAAAGTAGGTTCTCCTTCCGGAAGCTGAGTGTATCTATTATTTAATTGAGAAACATTCTTCCCTTCTACGGCAGTCTGGATCTCATATAGAGTAAGCGTAGGATCCACTCCGTTATAAGCATCCCAATCCGCCGGATCCAGTCCCTTTTCTTCAGCCAACTGTGTAGGTTTGGCATAGTAGAAAACCCGTCTGTCTCCGAAGAGTTTCATCGTATCTATCACAATAGATGAAACCTGGTTAAATACAATAAAGTTATTCCCTTCTTTATAGAATGGATATTTTTCCTTAGCACGATCTGCATGTACCAACTGACAATTATCGGCATTGGATTGAAAAAGAGGACGGGAACTAGCAATTGTCTGAAAACGTTCTTTCACACGTAGATCAGCATCTCCGGTCTTTTTATATAGGTTGATCAGTAATTTAAGTTGTAGCACATTCGCTGCTTTTCTCCACTTTGAAACGTCTCCCCCGTAAACCGGATCCCCGGCAAAATTCTCTCCATCCCGGAATAATTGATCTGCTTTATCCAATTCATCTAATAGTCCTAAAAAAACTTCTTTCTGTGTATTATATTTCGGTTTGAAGTTCTCTTTATCTCCCTGATAGGCCTCCTGATAGGGTACATCTCCTACATGCATGGTTAGATAGAAAAACTTACTGGCACGAATAAAATGTCCAAGAGCAGTATAGGATTTCTTTAAATCCTCTGTAGTTGCAAAATCAATCATATCCTGTACGTTATTCAACAAAACCATATTCCGGTCACTGAATTCCCTGTAATCGTCTATACGGCCCAGTTTATTGAAGGCATAATCAATATCATTTCCTTCTGACCAGGCAATGTATTTACTAAGCATATCATCCCGGACAAATGTCTTGGTCACATCTTGCTCCTGCATTACGCCCAGGATTAGTTTAGTAGCCAACATGGCAGATGTCACTTTGGTAGATTCATCCGGATTCGTATTATATTCTTCAAAACGATCGCAACTATTCAGGCTAAAGCCGGTCCATAGGATGCTCAGGATTAATATATATAGGTTATTCCTTTTCATAGCTCTATATTTATTTAATTAGAATTCAACTTTTAGATTCACACCAATATACCGGAGAGAAGGAGACGACAGATCATCTTCCACATTATCCGGATCCGCAAACCTGTACTCTTTCGTCCAGAGTAAAAGATTCTGCCCGACAAGAGCGACTGATGCATTTTCCATACCCATTTTCTTTGTTACTGTTTTGGGAATATCGTAATTAATGGACAATTCACGTAGCTTAATGAAGGTTTCATCAAAGTTCAGTTGAGGGCCGTTTTTCCAATAGTCCTTAATATAGGTTTCATAGGATACGATCACATCATTGGGTGCATACACACGGTCGTCTGTCAGGATACGTCCATAAGAGTCATAAGTAGCTGATCCGGAAACTACCTTGACACCATTTGCCACATAGGTCTGCTTTCCATTCACCACTTCTTCATATCGCCATTCATTATCAGTATCCGGATGGGCTCCTGTCTGCCACATAGAACGGTTTGTTATTGAATTGGACTTACCTCCTATACGTCCGTCAATACCTACAGATAGTGTAAAGTCCTTATATTTAAATGTATTGGTCCATCCCCATACCCAGTTTGGATCTTTATAACCAATTCTCGTCTGATAATCACTTAACCGGGGATAACCATTCAGGAGGATCACATTTCCATTGGGATCATAATTGAAGTCTCTTTCTACCAAATGATCCGTACGCCCTCCTTTGTAAACCCATAAGTTGTCTGGACTATATGTTTCATCCAGTCTCGCATAATATTTACGGACAGTGGCCCAGTTAACAGTCGTATTCCAGATAAATTCCCGGGTTCTTACCGGCATAAAGTCCACGACAAACTCCCACCCACGGGTAACATATTCTTCCTTTGTATTCATCAGGATTTTTTCATATCCGGACATATAAGAGACCGGAACTTCCGTCGTATTGTTATAAGTTAGTTTATCAAAATAACTAACGTCTAATTTCAGTCTGTGATTTTCAAGAAAATGGATGGCAGTACCTATCTCATAAGTCCGGTCGGTAATTGGTTTTACATTCCCTCTCTTGATAACCGGAAGGTTTGCTGCGTTTAAACCATTCCAGACAGAATTAGAGACAGCATAAGCCTGACTAATAGCATAGATATCCAGGTCTTTTTTGGATACAGTCCAGGATCCTCTTACCTTCAGAAACTTCACCCAATCCTTGAGATCCACCAGTTCTGAAACGATCACACTTGCACCAACAGAGGGATAGAAGTAAGCATGTTCGTCCACCGGCAAAGTAGAAGACCAGTCATTACGGCCGGTTACATCTACATAAAAGGCGTCCATATACCCTAAAGTCAGTTTTCCAAATAAACTATTTACCTGCTTTCTTTCGGTTTTCACCTCTGTTGTCGGACTTTCGACTGAGGCTTTAAGTGAATAAAATCCAGGGACAGACAATCCATTCCGGGTAGTAGCTGCCTGTTCATTCATTTTCAGATAATAAATGGAACCACCGAATAACCCTTCTATCGTCAATTTATCAAAACGTTTCTCAGCCATAAGGATAAAGTCGGTATTCAGGGAATATTTATACTCTTTCTTCTGCTGGAAATAACCTTTATCCGTCCCACCCCAGTTCCGGTTTGAATTAACACTCATAGGGGCCCGGCGTTCAGTCTGGTCAAATGCAGCATCAAATCCTGCCCGGGCCAGTCCTTTCAACCAGGGCAATATATGATAAGTAAGGCTGAACGTCCCGTTCGTTTTTGTATTATCGATCGTGTTCAATTTCTCATACGCCATCAGGTAGGGATTATCATACCATCCTGAATAATGCCAGTTTTGTTGAACATCAGGGGTGATCCAATAGTCTCTATATTCTCTGATATCATATTCCGGTCCTGTCCAGATCAACATATTATATATATACCCCTGGTCACCATAACCTGTTCCGGATGTATTCGGAGCCATCCGTTTTGTAAATCCCATAGTTCCTTCGATCGTGACTTTGTCCGTTAACTTCATTTCTCCTCCCAGCGTGTAACGGAATTGTTGTGCTTTCGCATTCGGATATTGACCTTTATTATATACATATGAAAGAGAAGAACGGAAACTACCATTCTCACCCTGTTGGGAAACACTGACAGTGGTATTACTGATCAGGCTCAGTTCAAGAAAGTTCTTAAAATTATTTTTTCCTTTGGAGGTCAGTTCCATTTCACGCATTTCTTTGTTAACCGGATCCCATTGTGCATAGACCCGGCCTATATCCAGTTTATCCCCCCATACTTCATCATCCGTATTATACTTCCCATTATATCCTGCGCTGTAAGAAGATTGTGTTTTCGGTAAAGCCAGGTAACCGGCATGGAACATGTTACTGGTATTCGCAGTAACCGAAAAACCCGGTTTTCCCCCTTTTTTAGTAGTAACCATAATCGCACCGCTTCCTCCTCGGGATCCATAGAGTGCAGAAGCTGTGGCTCCCTTCAAAACATCTATACTCAAAATATCATCTGAATTTAAATCCCCTAAAGTAAGTTCTGTGGGTACCCCATCCAGAATCAGGATCGGACTTTCACCCCGCAATTTAATCTCCGGATCCTGTAAGAATTCAGTGGAGTTATATACGGTTAAACCGGAAATACGTCCGGTCAGGCTGGTCGCGACATTCACTCCTTTCACTTTTTCAAACTGATCACCGCCAATCTGCTGAGTAGCATAACCCAGAGATTTCTCTGACCGTTTCATTCCTAAAGCAGTCACAACTAATTCATCAATCATCAGGGAAGACTCCCGCAGAATAATATCTATGGTACGGCGATTTCCAACGACTACCTCCTGATTGTCATATCCGATATAGGAAAACACCAGAATCGCATCTTCTCCCGGAACAGAGATTCTGTAATTCCCGTCCAGATCGGTGACTAAACCTGTAGTGGTTCCTTTGACTAAAATGTTAACACCATATAAAGGATCACCATTCTCATCTTTTACCACACCGCTCACAATGATCTGTTGCAAGACGGCACTGGTCTTTTTAGTTAAAAGAATATGACGATTTTCAATCAGATAGCCCAGATCCGTCTGCTCACTGACTTCATCCAGAATTACAGAAACAGGTTTACCGGAAGCCCGGACATTTATTCGTTGCGAATGATCAATATCTGTGTTTTTATAGAAAAACATATAATCAGTTTGTTTCTCAATTTCTGAAACGACATCATAAATCGTTCCATTCTGAATATCGATCGAGAGACTGTTTCGTTGTGCATTTACTGTTGCAGAAGCCCATACTACACTTAGTAGCATAAGAATAATCGAGTTTCTCATAATCGTAAAGATTTTTTCACACCACTTGTGCTTTCGATTCAAGGATAAACACATAATTTTGTTATTTTAATGGTAAGACATGCCCTCTCTTAATGCTTGACAGGCTAAAGAGGGTTGTTGATTAAATTAAAAAAGGTTTTTTGACCGGACAATGGTGCGAACATTGTCCGGTTTTTCTTTTTAGTTTTTTCTCATATTCACTCCATAGGCATATTAGGATTAATAGTAATTAGACATAGAGGTATCTTCATTATTCTATATAAATTTCATCGTTTACAGAATGGCAGGTGAACTGTTTTTCAAAATTTATGATCCTCAGTACTTCATCCAGCTCCTGATCCAGTCCGAATGTACCGGTAAATTCTGTTTTTTTCAGTTCCTCGTTCCTGATCATGATCTTTATTCCATATAATTTTTCCAAACGGGAAGTAATCATCACAAGAGGTTCATTCCTGAAATGATATATTTTATTCACCCAGGTCCTTTGCGGGTCCAGTTTAACAGAGGAAATTGCCTGATGTCCGGTTTGTGTATTATAAAAAAATTGTTGATTTGGCTGCATGAAGACCGGATCACTATATTTCCCTGTAGCGTCCAGTGTCTGTATATTCACTTTTCCTGTAATAAGTGTAGTGATGAAATAATCATCTACAGCGTAATCCATAATATTCACCTGAGTTCCCAGGACACTGACTTTTTGTTTATTCGTATGAACAATAAAAGGAGCTTTCTCATTTTTCGCAACATCGAAATAGGCCTCTCCATCCAGATAAACTTCACGAAGATCTTTATCAAACCGATCCGGAAACTTTAACCGGGAGGAAGCATTCAGAATAATTTTGGTTCCATCCGGTAAAGTCATATGTCCCATCCGGGGACCCGATTCCATATCGAGCTCAACATATTGTGCAGTAGGCTCCTGGTTTACCAAATACCGGAGACCCAAGGTGAAACAAACAGAGATACATGCCACTGCTACATATTTACAGAAGGAAACAAACTTTTGTCGTTTAGCTGCCTCTACACGGATAGCACATTCCTGCTTGTCCGATTCCTTTATTTTCCAGACCAACCGGTCCCTACTTTCTTTGACTTCTTCCGGTGAAGGAAATATTCCTTCCGGCCGCATTTCATATGTAGTCTTGATCTGAAAAAAAGTTTTTTGTGTTCTTCACTTTCATTTATCCATACTATCAGTTCCTTCATTTCATCTTCGGTTATAGAACCCTGGACAAAATGCAAGATAACAGCTTCGATGTGAGCATTATTTTCCATATAAGCAGGACAATCTCTTTCTGTTATTTACTCACGGCATCCCTCTTTTTTTATTTTCTTTAACAAACAGACGTTTATAATGATCCAAATAGAAGAACGAAAATGAAGGCAGATAGATTTTCACGTAAGATTTTTAATGCTCTGTATAATTGATTTTCTACAGTCCGGATAGATAGTTGCAAGATCTTGGCTATCTCGACATTTTTCTTTCCTTCCATGTAAGAGAGAATGAATATTTCCCGGCATTTTTCCGGTAGATTATCTACCGCCTGATATACCTGATCCAATTGTTCCCGGTTAATCAGGTATATTTCCGGAGAGGTCATGGTTAACTCCTCTACTTTCAATTCCAGGATAGCTTTGGAAATATAATCCTGATGAACAGACTGATGCTTTAAATAATTCAGGCAGGCATTCTGAACAGCCTGAAACAGGTAAGAAGACATAGATTCATCTATAAGCAGAATAGTATTTTTTTCCAGATATTCAAAAATACATCATGTACGATATCTTCTGCAACCGGATAGGAGACAAATTTTCTGGCATAAAACAGAAGACCGGGAGCATACTTCTCATATATATGGCTAAAGTTTCTGAAGGTATTTTGAGTTTTTTCTTCCACTGTATCTTCTGTTGTAGTTAGTGTATCCTCTACAAAAGTGGTAAAAAAACAGGACATTAAATAGCAAAAAAGCATAAGAAATAATAGGAGCAGAAGCAGTTTACCTAAAGAGTTTTCCTTTACTACTTCTTTTTACTGCTCCTGCAAGACCTGACCAGGTTCATATCGCAAGCCTTTCTGCTTAGCTTCATTCCAGATCGCATCCATTTCTTCCAGTGTCATATCTTTTAAAGAACGCCCCTGTTGAATGGTTTGTTGCTCCAGATAATTGAAGCGACGGATAAATTTCTGGTTGGTCTTTTCCAGTGCGTTATCCGGATCAACCTTATATAAACGGGCAGCATTGATCATGCTGAACAGGAGATCACCGAATTCGTTTTCCATACCTGCCGGGCTCATTACATTAATCTCATCTTTGAGTTCTTCCAACTCTTCCTGCACTTTATCCCAGACCTGCTCTTTTTCTTCCCAGTCAAATCCGACATTCCGGGCTTTACTCTGTATACGCTGTGCTTTTACAATAGAGGGTAAAGAGGAAGGTACTCCTTCAAGAACCGTTTTGTTCCCCCCTTTTTCTTTTAATTTCAATTGTTCCCAGCTTTGTTCTACTTTTTTACTGGTATCAGCCGGATCATCTCCAAATACATGAGGATGACGATAGATCAGTTTATCACATAAGGCGTTACATACATCTTTAATATCAAATGTTCCTTTCTCTTGTCCTATTTTTGAATAAAAAACAATATGCAACAACAGGTCTCCTAATTCTTTTTTAATATGCTCATCATCATTACGGATCAGTGCGTCACATAACTCATACATTTCTTCAATCGTGTTCGAACGCAGGCTTTCATTGGTCTGCTTTTTATCCCACGGACATTTTTCCCGTAGTTCGTCCATAATATCCAGCAGCCGTCCGAAGGCTTCCATTTGTTCTTGTCTGGTACTCATCTGGTCTTTCATATTCTATCTTATCTATTTATAAAGAACAAAGACAAGGAGAAATTTCCCTGTCTTTGTTTCTTATTTGACTTTCTTTAATTGTTTCCTTTCTGACTGAAGACAGCTAAACCCTCCTGTAAGAACTTCACATAGTTGGAGGTATCTTCATCATATGCATATGAAGGTCCAAGAGGCATTCCTTCCTGATCCAGCAGCACATAAAATGGTTGGGCATTGGCTCCGAATTTGCTTCTTTGGAGGTAACTCCACTTATCACCAATAGTCTTCAGTTTACGGGTTTTCCCGTTTTCTTCAATCGTAATTGTTTCCGGTAATTTAGTTTTATCATCCACAAACAGGGTGATCAACACATACTCTTTTTCCAGTAACTGTTTCACTTTCGGATCTGTCCATACGGATGCTTCCATCTTCCGGCAGTTCACACAACCATATCCGGAAAAATCGATCATAACCGGTTTATTCACTCTTTTTGCATACGCCATGCCTGACTCGTAGTCATCAAATGGCGCATGTACCTCATCATCATACAGACTAAAGTCCTGTGTATAGAGCGGTGGAGCAAATGCACTGATTGCTTTTAAGGGTGCTCCCCATAATCCCGGCACCATATAAACGGCAAATGCAAACGAGATAATGGCCATAAACAGGCGGGGAACAGAAACATATTTCAAATCGCTATCATGACTGAATTTTAATTTACCTAACAGGTAGAGTCCTAACAGGGCAAAGATCACGATCCACAGCACCAGGAACACTTCCCGGTCCAGTATTCTCCAGCCATACGCAAGATCTGCCACAGACAGGAATTTCAAAGCAAGCGCCAGTTCCAGAAATCCCAGAACCACCTTCACTGAATTCAGCCACCCACCTGATTTAGGCATACTTTGCAACATATTGGGGAAAATAGCAAAAAAGCTGAATGGTATGGAAAGTGCCAGAGCAAAACCTAACATACCAACCGCTGGTCCTATAGACGCTCCCATGGTAGCCGCATGCACCAATAAGGTTCCGATGATCGGACCCGTACAGGAGAAAGAAACAAGGACCAATGTAAAGGACATAAAGAATATACTCAGGATGCCGGTTGTCGAATCGGCCTTGCTGTCCAGTTTATTAGTCCATGAAGAGGGTAAAACCAATTCAAACGCGCCAAAGAAAGAGATAGCAAAAACAACCAGTAATAAAAAGAACAGGATATTAAATATAGCATTCGTAGACAGGTCATTTAAAGCACTGGCTCCGAATATTCCTGTAACTAAAAGCCCCATGATAAGATAAATAACCACTATCGAAGCTCCATAGGTAACCGCATCACGGATCGCTTTTTTCCGGTCTTTAGTTCTTTTCAGGAAGAAGCTGACCGTCATCGGAATCATGGGCCACACACATGGGGTCAGCAGAGCGATTAGTCCTCCGGCAAACCCGGCCAGGAAAATAAATAACCAGGAGGTATCTGTGGCTGATAAAGTGGAATCCCCATATGCTTTTAACTCACTGATCACGGGTCTCCACAGATCTACCTGGTCTGTCAGTTCCTGCGGACTGGTCACTACTTTTTGAGTAGTATTATTACGACCGGGAGAAGAAGGTACAGAAGTTACAGACTCGACTTCCGTTTCACCCGGTGTCTCTTCCACTGGTATTTCTGCTGTCACATTCTCTTCCGCAGGTGCTTCTTCAGTCACCGTGGTCAAGGTTACATGTTGTTTATTAAAACTGAAATCGATCCGTTCCGGAGGAAGGCAGGTCTCATCATTACAAGCCATAAACTCAACCTCTCCTACTATCTTAAATTTGGCAGCATCCGTCACTTTGATCTTTTGGGTAAAAGTCACAGATCCGGCGTACCAGCGAAGATTCATGGCAAACAATTCATCATATACGGAAGTAGGTGCCACTGAAGCGACCGGTTTACCGATCAGTTCCGCACCTGTAAGCGTTTCAAAATCAAAGGAGGTAGAAACAGGCCCGCCTTCCGGCAAATTCATATCATACAGGTGCCATCCCCTGTCCATCGTTGCAGTAAAAACAATCGACTTTTCCGGAGCACCATTTGAATCATCCAGTTTAATATTCCATTTAACCGGAGTCAATATTTGTGCCTGAACACCCAATGCTATCCAAAGCAATGTCAATATACTAAAAACCTTTTTCATCAGAATCAATTTTTAAAGGTAAGTATTAATTCTTTCTCACTAATGTTTTAAAGGAGGCAGGAGGCAAAGATTCAAAACGAAGTTCCTCCTGTGTATCCGGATGAATAAAACATAAATGATCCGCATGCAGGGTCAATCGTCCCAGCGGATTGGAGTCCGATCCGTTTTTAGGATCTCCGACCACCGGATGCCCGATAGAACCTAACAGGTAACGGATCTCATTTCTACTACCAGCTTCCTGTTTCAGTTCCAGGAGTGAATAACGATCGTTACTCCGTATGACCTGATAGCGGACAATAGAAGCTGTTTTTCCTTCTGCTCCGGTCATGATTACTTTTCCATCATTCAGATTTTCTTCCGAAGAGGTTAACAGCCCCTTTTCATTTTCCGGACAACCTTCCACAACTGCTACATACGTATGTTCAGTAACCGTATGGTTCCATGAAGACTGAAAAGTTTGTTGTATGGCTCTGGTCTTAGCAAACAACAATAAACCGGAGGCTTCCCGCTCTAAAGTATGTAGAAGAAACACTTTACTACGAGGATCATTTTTCTTTACATACTGATCTAACAATAAGAGAACCGTTTTTTCTTTCACCTTATTATTTCCGACAGTCAGGATTCCGTCTCTCTTATTCACCAGCACAAAAAAGTCATCTTCCCACAAAACCTGTACTTTCGGATGATTGAACTCAATTTTTCCTCTCTCATAACTTATACCTACTACATCTTTCACTTCCAGAGGAGTATCAAACTGGGTAGAGACTCTTCCATTTACCGAGATCTGTCCATGCTTTAGCATTCCTTTTACAGAACTTTTACTCTGATCTTTTAATACCTGAAAAAGAAATTCTAATAGGGTATTATTTTCTTCTACTGTCACGTTCCATCCTCTCGGATTACCGGAACGTCTTTTATAATTTCGTTTCGTACCTCTTGCCATACCTTTTTGAAGGATCAATCTTCTTCTATTTTAATTTGGTACAAAGATAACGCCATTTATGCAATGCTACAAATAAGCCTTTCTATGTAAAGCTTAAAAGAAGATTAAAAAAGTCCTGAGTGAGAGAAGTGAACAAAAAAGTTTAATTCTCTATCACATTTCAAGTTATATCATTAATTTTGGACAATTTTTTCTTCTTTAAGTACACTTATTTCAAACAATATAGAAACATAAATGTTTATTAAGTGATCTTTGACTTAAATTAGGAATCAATTCTGAAGCTACGTTTATTTAAACATAAAATTAATATTCATGAAGAAAAAAGTATCTCTATGTTGTTGGCAACGACCGTTGCCGGAAGTGTTTTGTTCTCCTCCTGTATTGGTTCTTTCAATCTGACAAACAAGCTTTTAACATGGAACAAAGGTATTGACAGCAAATTTGTCAATGAGCTGGTATTTATCGCCTTCCATATCGTTCCTGTATATGAGATTGCTGTTCTGGCAGATATTCTGGTGATTAATTCCATTGAATTTTGGAGTGGAAATAATCCGGTAGAAATGTCTACTATACAAACTATCGAAACAGAAAACGGCGTTTATCTCGTTGAAACCAAGGCAGACGGTTATTCTATTCAAAAAGAAGGAGAAGCCCAGACCGTAGAGTTTGTTTTTGATGAAGTAGAGAATAGCTGGTCTCTGGAACTGAATGGAGATAGCCGTAAACTTCTCAGATATACAGAAAATGACGAAGTAGTGATGTACCTTCCTGACGGTCAGGAAATGACTGTGGAAGCAAATCCGGCAGGAGTATTAGCCTTCCGGCAGGTAGCCGATGGTTATTCTTATTTCGCCGCACGCTGAAATAATTGAGAATGGAGAATTGAAAATGAATCAGACACATATTTTCATTTTCAATTCTCCATTTTCAATTTTCAATTCAATAAAAGCTAAAGTCCTGCGGTTTGATCACAAAACCGAGTCGGATCTTATTCTGGTATTTATTATACTCCAACAGATTTTCTCCGTACCCGTTATAATATTGCAAAAAGAGATATTGATTTTCCCGCCTGTTGAATCTATAGCTAAGTTCTATCTGCGTATTAAATCCAAAATCCCATTTGGCTCGTTTCGTTAACACAAGTCCCACATTAAACAAACGACTATCTGTCCGGTAATTTCCGGCGAACTGTACGACCCCATTATACTTCAGAATATCTTTATTGTTTTGTCCGTCAATAATAGGAATCCAGGCTTTAAACTGAGCTTCAAAATTGTTATTTAATACGACAGCTGTCGCAAAGGTTATCCGGTTCCAGCTTCGTGACCAGATACTATCTTTCCCGTTCGATTCATGCTCAATCATCAGATAGCCTTTCCCAATATATTTATTATCTCTCGAAATGATCAGACGTCCGAGACCAATTCCCGGATTAAAGTTCAGATCGCGCATCGGCAGAGACTCCTGGAATACGTTCCAGAAAGCTTTTTGAGTAAATTGTATGAAAAGATAGGAATCAAATGGTAAACGGCTCTTGGTTAACCGTTGGGAAATACTTAACTGAAACTTGACATCGGAATTCGTACTGGTAGGCTTATGTCCCAGGGTAGTTCCCCCGATAAAATAGTTATCCTTGAACAACGTAAAATAGGGACCCTGATCCAGTTGAGCCCTTACGCTGTCCGCATTATATTGATCCTTTGCATCTTCCAGTATCTGAGAGGACAGAGTCACACAGTAAAAAAAGGAATAACAGGATAAGTCCTTCCCGCATGAAGGTTTTAGAATACATAATAGCCATTAACAAGTATCTTTTATTTTATAAACAGATTCTATTTGAGTATGTTCATTTTTTTACCTTTGCTTTCATGGAAAAAGTGTATGGTTATTACAGAGGCATTGTTGAAGCATATTCTCTTCGTGTAAACAATTTAAAAAAGAAAATTCATCTGATGGGGACCATCCGGCTGTTATTAGTTGCGGGTATGATCGCTGCGATCTGGTTCCTGAAGGATACGAACGGGCTCACCCTTACCGGTGGGATTCTGCTGTTCGTTATTCCTTTTATTATCCTGATGGCCTATCATAATTTTCTTTCCAAACGAAAAGCGTATGCCGAAGGGCTTATATCAGCCAGTAATAACGAGTTGAAAGGCTTAGACTATGATTTTTCCGCTTATGACGGTGCGCCGGATAAGATCAATGGGGAACATTCGTTCAGTCTGGATCTCGACCTGTTTGGAGAACGTTCTTTTTTTCAATCCCTGAACCGGACAGTGACTTATCCGGGACGCGAACGATTGACCGACTGGTTCCTGCATCCACTGTCTGATAAAAAGAAGATTCTTCAACGCCAGGAAGCTGTACAGGAATTATCCGGTCTGACACAACTCCGACAGCATTTCTATGTAACCGGCAAACTTTCCTCCGGAGAAAAAAAATGACACAGCATTGATTTCCCATCTGACGAATCCCACCTTCAATTTCCGGAATAAGATCTGGCCGGTATTGATATGGGCAGTACCTCTCCTGTGGATGTTGATTTTGATATTGACATTGCTGGAATTGCTTCCTCCTATTATTTTACCGATCTATTTTCCACTCTCTTTTTTTTATTGCCTACTGCAAAATCGGAAGCATCAACAAAATACATGATAAGGTTAATAAAATGGAGCATATCTTTTCCATATATGCCAAATTATTTAAAAGTATCGAGGATGACAGTTTCAAGTCCGTGGAATTAAAAGAAATAAGTAGTCTGCTTCTCAAAAATAAAGTAACTGCTTCGCAGGCGATTAAAAAGTTATCCGGTTATATACGCATATTAGACCAACGGGGAAATATGGGAGGGGCTATCCTAAACCTGTTTACCATACGGGAAAACCGTTCCGCCTGGCAAATAGAGAGATGGATGGAAACCTACGGACAAGAGGTAGAAAACTGGTTTGATGCCTTAGCCCGTTTTGATGCTTTGTGTTCGTTAGCCGGATTCGCCTTTAATCATCCGGACTATACGTATCCCGCCCTTGCAGACTCCTACTTCCGTATGTCGGGAAAAGCCCTGGGACATCCGCTCCTTCCAAGGGATATGTGTGTCAGAAATGATATTTCCATAGAGAAAAGTCCCTCTTTTATGATTGTCACAGGAGCCAATATGGCAGGCAAAAGTACGTTTCTCCGGACGATCGGGATCAACTTCCTGCTGGCACGTGTAGGAGCACCTGTATGTGCGGAACAGCTGACAATTTACCCGGCTCACTTAGTGACCAGTCTCCGTACCTCCGATTCATTAGTGAGTAACGAATCCTATTTCTTTGCCGAGTTGAAACGACTGAAAATGATCATTGACCGTCTACAACAAGGAGAAGAGCTTTTCATTATCCTGGATGAAATATTAAAAGGAACCAATTCTGTCGATAAACAGAAAGGTTCCTTAGCATTGATCAAACAATTAGTTTCTTATAAAACCTGTGGTATTATTGCGACACACGACCTGATCCTGGGTACACTTCAGGAGGAATATCCGGAATATGTGAAGAATTATCGTTTTGAAGCAGATATTACCCATGATGAACTGACCTTCTCTTACCAGTTACGCGAAGGGATTGCACAAAACATGAACGCCTGTTTTCTGATGCAGAAAATGGGTATTACTGTTTAGGCATATAACTTTTGGCCTCCGGTAGATATTTCTTTATTTGCGCGATCCGGTTCGCGTCACTGGGGTGAGTACTGGTAAATTCAGGCGAGGCATTTCCCTGTGCCGCCATCTTTTGCCAAAATGTAACGGCCGCATCCGGATTATATCCGGCCATAGCCATAAAGATCAACCCCAGATGATCCGCTTCCAGTTCATGTTTCCTGGAATAAGGCAACATGACACCATATTGAGACCCTAATCCATATACTGTTCCTGCTACTGCCTGTGTAACTGCGGAACTTCCACTCAAAGCGGTACCCAGTATGGCGTTTCCATATTGAGCCAGTACCTGTTGGCTCATCCGTTCATTGGAATGTTTGGCTACCGCATGTGCAACCTCATGTCCTACTACTACAGCTAATTCATCATCTGTAGAGGTGAGTTTTAAAAGTCCCTCATAAACCACGATTTTTCCTCCCGGCATACAGAAGGCGTTTACCTGATTATCCGCTACGAGATTAAATTCCCAGGAAAAGTTCTTCACCTCATCCGCCAGACCATGCGAATTCATATAAGACTCCGTAGCGGCAGCGATTCGTCTCCCAACCCGTACGACCTTTTCGGTACCTGCTTTATCGGTCGATAATTTAGCATGTTGAATATAATCATTATACTGGGTAAGACTGGCGGAAAGGACTTCACTCTCCGGCACCAGCAACACCTGTTTTCTTCCTGTTAAGGGCACACTACTACACCCACTGAGTAGCATAAGTGCTACTAAAAAAGAACCTATATACGTTTTCATATCTATTTTGATCTAATAATTTACGTTATCCATATAACTTTCCTGTATATATAACAGTTATAACCTTTGTTTTGATTTATATAAATAGACACCCTCCCTATAATCTTTCTATCCTTTCCGGGTTTAAAAACAGGTTTCTTTATGAATGTTATAACGAGGAACTTCCTGCTAAATTATTTATATAACATAGTTTTAAAACAACAAAGTTTTAATTTGATACAAAAACTCTTTCTGGGCTAAATAATTATAACAAAAAGACGCTTTCTATATAAAAAAAGATGTCTACTCCGGAATTATGGATAAATCAGCTACCCTTTACTATCAAAATGTAACTTAAATCTGAAGAATATTTGCTAAGTTTACACTCATTAAAATTAAAACAAATTACTTATATAAATCAGAGTTTATCATGAATAATGCCATTTTTAAATTTGCTAAACCAGCCAATGAACCTGTAAAAGCCTATGCTCCGGGTTCCAGTGAAAAAAAAGCGCTCAAACAAGCATTGGCACAGATTGCTTCCGAAGAACTGGATATACCATTGATTATCGGTGGAAAAGAGGTCCGGACAGGAAATACAGGAAAAGTAGTAATGCCACATGATCACAAGCATGTGTTAGCCACTTATCACAAAGCGGGTGAAAAAGAGGTACAGATGGCAATTGACGCAGCAATGGCAGCTCATAAAGCATGGTCGGAATTACCCTGGGTGGAACGTGCATCTATTATGATGCGGATCGCAGAACTCATCTCAACTAAATATCGTTATTTATTGAATGCTTCGGTTATGCTTGGACAAAGCAAGAATCCGATGCAGGCGGAAATAGATACTCCGTGTGAATTAATTGACTTCCTGCGCTTCAGTGCCTACTATGCAGGTGAGATCTATTCCGGACAGCCTTATTCGGAAACCGGCATCCTAAACCGTATGGAGTATCGTGCCTTAGAGGGATTTGTATTCACATTGACTCCCTTCAACTTTACAGCTATCGCAGGAAACCTAAACCTTTCCGCAGCTATCATGGGGAATGTTTGTGTATGGAAACCTTCGACTACAGCGATCCATTCCAACTATCTGTTGATGAAAATATTTAAAGAAGCAGGCCTACCGGATGGTGTGGTTAACTTTATTCCGGGACAAGGCAGTGTGATCGGTAAAGTCGTGACACAAAGTCCGGATCTGGCAGGATTCCATTTTACAGGCTCAACAGCTACCTTTAATACACTTTGGAACCAGATTGGTGCGAATCTGACAAATTACAAATCCTATCCGAAGATTGTGGGAGAAACAGGAGGTAAGAACTTCATTGTCGCTCATCCTTCCGCCAATGCAACGGAAGTAGCGACTGCCATTGTCAGAGGTGCATTTGAATATCAGGGACAAAAATGTTCTGCCGGTTCCCGTGCTTACATTCCTGCTTCTTTGTGGAAGGAAATAAAAGAGACCGTAGGAGAAATGCTAAAAGAGATCAAAATGGGAGATGTCCGTGACTTCACCAACTTCGTCAATGCAGTGATTGATGAAACCTCTTTTGATAGCATCATGGGATATATCAACCATGCTAAACAGGATCCGGATACAGAGATCTTATTTGGTGGTAACGGGGATAAATCGGTAGGTTACTTTATTGAACCCACAGTTATCCAGACTCAGAACCCCATGTCTAAAACCATGGTAGAAGAGATCTTTGGTCCGGTGATCACCATTTATGTATACGACGATAATAAATACGAAGAAACATTGGAACTGTGCGACCGCACTTCTATCTATGGGCTGACCGGTTCTATCTTTGCTCATGACCGTTATGCGATTGAGGTAGCTATGAATAAACTAAGATATGCTTCCGGCAACTTCTATATCAATGACAAGCCAACCGGAGCAGTAGTCGGACAACAACCTTTCGGTGGTTCAAGAGCTTCCGGCACCAATGATAAAGCAGGTGGACCTTTGAATCTGATGCGTTGGACGAATCCCCGATCTATCAAAGAGGCACTCGTTCCGCCGACCGATTATAAATACCCCTTCCTGGGAGAAGAGTAATTATTAGTAGCAAGGAGTTAAAGAAGTTAAGTAGTCAAGTTATACAACGTGTTCTTTTCTACTTAACTTCCAAAGGGAAAGCAAATCGAAACCCGGCCTTACCCCATGATCACTCCTTTGACTATTAACTACTAAAAAACAAATGACCATGTTAGATTTTAATAATACTGAGATCGCCTTCTCTTCCAAAACACAAGGCGAATTGAGAAACGCTTATTGGCTATTCAGCACTATTAAATACCCTTTCCTTGTTAAGACAGCTAAAGTAGCGACTAACATTGCTTTAAAAATACATTTCCCATTAGCCTGGGCTGTTAAACCAACGCTATATAAACAGTTTGTGGGAGGTGAGACCTTAGAAGATTGTTCCAAAGCGATTGATCATCTCAAACAGTTTAATGTGATGTCAACGCTTGATTACTCAGCAGAAGGAGAAAAAAACCCTGCGGGAATACAAGCGACTTTTGAAGAAACGTTACGTTCCATAGACTTTGCCAAAAAGAATAAGAATATTGCCTACGCCGTATTCAAACCCTCCACTATTACAACGGATGAATTATTAGCAAAAGCGTCTGAAAAAAGGGAAGAATTAACGATTGATGAGATCAGGGGGTTCCGGGAATTCCGGGAACGCTTTATGGCTCTCTGTCAACGCGCCTATGATAACGACATACGAATCTTAGTGGATGCGGAAGATTATTGCTTTCAGGATGCCATTGATGAACTGACGGATGAAGCAATGCGTATATTTAATAAAAAAAGAGCGATCGTTTTTGCTACCCTACAGATGTATCGTCACGACCGGATGCCCTATCTTCGCCGCATTTATGAGGATTGCATAGAAAAGGACTATTATCCGGGAATTAAATTCGTACGGGGAGCCTATATGGAGGAAGAACGGGCACGAGCCGCTGCTATGGGCTATCCGGATCCTATTTGTAAAAACAAACAGGCAACGGATACTAATTATGATGAAGGGGTGGAATATGTAATTGATCATATTGACCGGATGGAACTATTTATGGGCACCCATAATGAGGAGAGCAATTACAAATTAGCTAAATTAATTGATGAAAGAGGGATTCAACGGAATGATCCACGGATCTTTTTCTCTCAATTGTTAGGGATGAGTGATAATATCTCTTTTAACCTGGCTCATGCCGGATATAATGTGACCAAATATGTCCCCTATGCACGAGTGAGAGATGTATTACCTTATCTGATTCGCCGCGCGGAAGAAAATACTTCAGTCGCCGGACAAACAGGCCGTGAACTGCGGATGCTCCAGGCTGAACTTGACAGAAGAAAAAAGCAATGACCAACAAGTAAATTGGGCATCCAATGAGGTTACGGTCTGTAAGTTGTCAAGTCCGCAGGGCTTGCATGTGCATAACTCCGGGTAGCACCCAGGCATGTTCGGAAGATTTGGCGAAGGGTGATTTTCGAAGGGTGATCTTGATCTCGTAAGTCCTGAAAGGACGTCATATAATAGCCTGGGATGCAAATCCCAGGTCATATATCAGGAGTCCATGGAGTGCTGTAAGCACGACACTGCATATACAAACATATGGTTTACATAAGAGGGGGTGTACCTACAGCACACCCTTGGGTGGGGATTTCTCTACCTGGGACTTGCGTCCCAGGCTACTATGTGCCGTCCCTGCGGGACTTAAGAGACAAAGGTCACCCTTCGCCAATTATCCTTTGCCAATCGCCCTTCGCAAAAATCTTCCGACTATGACTGGACGATGCCTGGTTCTGATTTGAATATGTCCCATTCGGGGCAATTAAATCTTCCGAACAGGACTGGGTAGCACCCGGGACAGATAGTTACAAAGAGACTTTGGGAGCACTCGAGTAGTTAAAGGAGCTACCGGAAATTACGTTTCTTAGGAGTAAGGAGTGAATGGATGGATTTATATTCTTTCTCTTATCTACTTGCTCCTTTAACTACCAGCGAAGCAATAACTCCTTTGACTACTTGAAATCCGTCCCCTCTATTCAACGAAAGATCAGCTATTAAAAATCAAAGGAAAGCTGTTTCACCATTCCGATCTTTTTGATCTGTTCTTCAATCTCTTCCTCCTCATTGAGGCTTTTGCGTTTAATCTTACTGCGGTAATTATAGACGGTTTGTAATGAACACCGGAGGAAATCTGCGATCTTACCGGAATCAGTAATTCCCAGACGGATAAGCGCAAACACTCGTAGTTCCGTATTCAAAAGTTCTCCTTTGCGCAACTCAAACCGCTCCTCCTCTTTCAATAAAGCATTCAGGGCGGAGACAAATCCCGGATAAATATTAAGGAAAGCCCGGTCAAAGTTGGCATATAGCTCTTTCGTCTCTTTATCTTTATTCCGGTTACTACTTGTCATTTTCACCAGATCATCAAATTGTCTGGCCACAATCTTATGATAGATCTGTTTTCTGAAATCTTCCAGCTTGGTAATATAATTAGAATATAGATTCATGAAATGGCCGATGTACTCTTCCTTCACTAAATTTGCCTCTGAAAGTTCATGATTCACCCGGTTCAATTCTTCATTCTTTTCTTCCAGATATTCATTACTTTCTTTCAGGCTTTCCCGTATTTTCTTTAATACGATCATTTGCTTTTGAACCATAAACAACGTAATCAAAAGAACGATCAGTAATAAAGAGATCACGGTGACCGTAATAATTAACTGGCTTCTCTGTGTGCCTGTTCTATGACGATACCCTTCACTAATGATAGGTACAATACGGGATAACTGGAAATTACGGGTACGGGCATTATAAAAGTTAGCATCCAGCAAAGCATACTGGATATAGGTATAAGCCCGTTCAGTATCCCCTTGTTCATACAACCAGTCAGCTACATCCATCAAAGCCCGGTTCTCCTTCACGGCATCTTTTATATCCGCTAACGCAGCGATTATAGTACAAGCAACTCCTTCCTCTATTTCTCCTTTCATAAAATGAAGATTCCCTATGTGATAGTTTATCTTCGCATATTCATGTGTATCTGGTTGTATCATTTGTAAATAAGAAGAAATATACTCATAGGCTTCATCTATATTTCCTTTTCCCTGTTCGATCTGTCCTGCATAAAACAAATAGAGAGGTGAATCTTCCGGTAAATACATACACACAGAATCCCGGTAAGTCAGCAGACGTTTTCTCAGGTCGACAGTAAAACGGTTATCATCTACATATTCATTTAACAGCGAACTTAATTGTTCCATCCGCTGGTAATAGTCAATCCAAAGTTCATTCGTAAAATATTCCCGGGGAAGGGTCCGGAGATTTTCTTCTGATTCTTTAAATAGTCCGGCAGATGAAAGAACATATGAATATTGAAGACGGGTCTTAATTTGCCATACCGGCTCTTTCGCAACCTCTGCCAATTCCATATTCCGGTCGATATAGGTTAATGCCGAATCACAATTGTAACTTTTATATTCGTTAACGATATCATAGACTATCTCAAATTGCTTTGCAGGAGAAAGTTCACGGCTGAGTTGTTCCTTTAAACGGTCAATCCTGTTTTCTTTCTGTTCTATATAAATCTCATCATGCTTAATCGTGTAGTCCAACTCCTTGATTAAGGAGGCTATTCTATCCTCTGCTGTTGCAGTGAATGAATAAGAGAAAACGATCAGACAAGTCAACAAAATGGTTTTCATGGACGTAGTTTTCACAAATATAAGCCTATTCAGGCAATATGTCAATAAAAAAATGATACACTAAGTAGCATAAATGTTACATTATCCAATAAGGATATTTACAAAACAACTCTAATTTATTTTACCATCCCACTCTTTATCCCGCCACTATAAAACTCAAACATAACAGATTAGCATTTTCTCTATTTACTAATTTATTACTACCGGGTTACTCCTCCGGAAAGAATCCGGAACGCCCTGTTAACAAACGATACCTTTGCTCCCACGAATCACAAATGTAGAACGATTGTTAAACTTTAATTCATTATTATGAAACAAGTAGAGAAAAAACCATGTTCCATACGTTTCGAAAGACCGGACTGCTCCTCGCACTCCTGACTTTCCTGATTGGAACCATGGATGCACAAAACTTAAAAGGTACCGTTTTTGATGACCTGGGGGATCCGGTGATCGGAGCGAATGTTATCGAAAAAGGAACAACTAACGGAACCATCACCGACCTGGATGGTAATTATAACCTAACCCTTAATGATCCCGATAAAGCAATCCTTCAGGTTTCTTATATTGGTTACAACACCTATGAAGAAGCGGTGAACGGACGTCCCACATTAGATATTCATTTAGCCTCTTCCGTAGTGAACTTAGGAGAGATCGTTGCCATTGGTTACGGTACTCAAACCCGTAGGGAAATTACCGGATCTGTGGCGAATGTATCGGAAGAAAACTTTAATAAAGGGGTGACGCGGGATGCGGCTGACCTGCTCCAGGGAAAAGTGGCCGGATTAAATATCACTTCCGGTTCCGGAGACATTACCCAAAGTTCAACCATTCGTTTGCGTGGTACCTCTACTCTGCAAAATGACCAGGGACCGCTGATCGTTATTGACGGAATACCGGGTGGTGACATGTCTACTGTTCCTCCTTCGGATATTGAATCTATTTCTGTACTGAAGGATGCCTCTTCCGCAGCGATCTATGGTTCCCGTGCTGCTGGTGGAGTTATTCTTATCACTACCAAAAGAGGCTCCGGTTCCCGCACACAGGTTGTCTATGATGGATATGTGGCATTTGACCAGATGGCCAACAAACCGGATGTGATGAATGCGGACCAATGGAGAAACTATGCGAAATCCGTAGGAGCTGAAACTTCTACCTATGACCAGTATGGCGCAGATACAGATTGGTTTGATGAACTGACACGGGTTGGTTTTTCCCAAAACCATGCGATCTCCATGTCAGGGGGTGGATCTAAAAATAACTACCGTGCTTCTTTCAGCTATTTAGACCGGAACGGGATCATCCGTAATAACTCGTTAGAGCGTTACAATTTCCGTCTGCAATTCCAGCAACGTGCGATCAATGACCGCTTACGGATCGGGATCACCACCAATGCAACCATCTCAGAATCCTATATTCCGGAAGATGATGAGTTTCTGTTAGCTTATACGATGCTTCCGGTCTATCCTGTCTACAATGCAGATGGAAGTTATTTCACGAAACAAAACGGAGAGTTCGACAATGGTAACCCTGTACAAATGCAGGATTTGAATGAGAGAAAAAGAGAAAGTATCTATTACTATGGCGCAGGAGACATCCAGTTCACGATCATAGATGGCCTGAACCTGAAAGCAAATCTGTATAAAAGTTATTCTTCCAGTGAATATAGCGAGTTCAAACACTCCGACACCAAAACGGGTCTGAATACGACAGGTTTCGCAAAGAAAGAAAACACCATCGAAAAACGGAACCTGATGGAATGGACGGCGGATTACGAAAAGGCATTCGGTGCAGAGGAAGAGCATAAACTACAGGCTATGGCTGGTTACTCATGGGAAGAGAACATCTACTCCATATTTCACGGTCAAAACAGTGATTTCCTGATCAACGACCTGACTTACAATGCACTTCAATCCGGAGTAGGTTTAAAACCGGGAGATGTCTATTCAAACAAAGAGTCTTTCAAACTGATTTCTTTCTTTGCCCGTGCCCATTATAGTTTTAAAGAACGTTATATGATCACTGCAACTGTCCGCCGGGACGGTTCCTCGAAATTCGGGGCGAACCACAAATGGGGTACTTTCCCTTCTGCTTCGGCAGCCTGGGGGATCTCACAGGAAGATTTCATGAAAGATATTCACTGGATCAACGACCTGAAGATCCGGGCAGGTTATGGTATCACCGGTAACCAGGATGGTTTGAAACCTTATAAAAGCTTGCAGTTGTACGGTACGCAAGGAATTTATTATGTAGACGGAGCCTGGGGAACAGGATATACGATCAATCAGAATCCGAACCCGGACCTGAAATGGGAACAGACAGCCATGTTAAATATTGGTCTGGATTTCACATTGTTCAACAACCGGTTGAATGGTACGATTGAATGGTATGACAAGCGGACCAGTGATATGTTATATAGCTACAAAGTTCCGACTCCTCCGTATGTGTATGAACGTATGCAGGCGAATGTAGGAGATATGAAAAATACAGGGATTGAAGTACTGTTGAACTTAGATGTGATCCGGAATAAAGAGTTCAGCTGGAATACGTCCGTAAACCTGTCACATAACAAGAATGAAATCACCAAACTTTCCAATGACCTCTACACGACAGACCGTATTTACACCGGTTCCCATGGATCCGTGGCGGGTCCAATACGACCTCCCATGTCGTAGAGGTGGGCCGTCCGGTCGGACAATTCTTTATGCTGGAATGTCTGGGAATTGATGAAAGTGGCAGATGGATCTTCCGTGACCTGAACAATGATGGACAGATCTCTGACGATGACCGTACTTATGTGGGAAGCGCCCAACCGAAAGTAACATTCGGATGGAACAACTCCTTCAGTTACAAAGCCTGGGACCTGAGTTTCTTCTTCCGTGGCTCTTTAGGACAGAAAGTATTCAACAATCCACGTGCCGCTTATGGAAACTCCAGTCAGCTTATCGGGACAAACGCATTGAATGATCCTCTTATTTATCAATTGAAAGAAGATCCCCGTATCAGTTCTTTCTACCTGGAAAATGCCTCTTATGTCCGTTTAGACAACATGGCACTGGGGTATACGTTCGATACACAAAAAATATCCTGGTTAGACCGGGCACGGCTCTATGTAGCTGCTCAAAACCTGTTCGTACTTACTAAATACAAAGGATTAGATCCGGAAGTGGAGTTGGTTCGTGCCCAGGAATTAAATGATGAAACTAACAAAGATGTTGGTTTGTCTCCGGGTATTGAATCCCGTCAGTTCTTCCCGAAAGCAAGAACCTTCACCATCGGAGTTAACTTAACATTCTAATTTTCCTAAAACGATTTATTCATATGAAAAAGAGTTCAATTATATATATGCTCTGCGGAGCATCCCTGTTAGTCACTCCAGCCTGTACAGACCTGGATGAAACGATCTACGGTACGGTCGATGCCGATAATTTCGGACGGACAGAAGCAGAGATCGAAGCAATCATGGGCCCGGTCTACCGTACCTTCAGTCAATATCACACACACACTACGTTTGGTTCACTCGATTGTGCCGGTGATATGCCCATTGTTCCCACCCGTGTCGGCGGGGACTGGTACGATGCCGGACAATTCCGGGAATTACACCAGCACACCTGGACAGCAAGCACCAATGCGTTGGATAAATGCTGGAATATTGCAACCAAAGCAATTGCAAGCTGCAACCTGGTATACAGTACCGTCGAAGGGCGTGAACTGGATGCTGAGATTAAAAAGAGAACATTAGCAGAGATCCGAGGGATTCGCGCGTTCTGGATCTACGTGATGATCGATAACTTCGGAAATTTCCCTTTAGTCACCAGCTACGGAGAGACAGAGTTACCAGAGGTCACACCCCGGAAAGAAGCCTATGATTTCCTCATTAAAGAGCTAACAGAGATCAAAGAGCAGCTTATCAGTGAAGTATCCGGTACTACCTATGGCAAATTCACCAAAGGCTCCGCTTTGGCTATATTAGCGAAATCCTACCTGAATGCAGAAGCATGGGGAGTAGATAGTCCCCGCTGGCAGGAAGTGATCGACGCCTGTGATGAAGCAATGACCTTAGGGTATATGCTGGAACCGGATTACAAAACAAATTTCCAGATCAATAACGAGATCTCCCGGGAAGCCATGCTGGTAGCTGTTTATAGTGTGAATGACCCGGAGATCAAGGACTATCCGGAAACCCGGAACCAACTCTTCCTCTGGACACTGCACTACAATGCCAGAAAGGCTTTAGGCATCCGTGCGGAAGGTCATAACGGACTGAGTGCCCAACCGGATTATGTCAAACTATTTGATGAAGCCGACAGCCGGCTGGAAGGGTCTTTCCTGTTGGGAGAAATGAGAGATCCCGATACAAAAGAGATTCTATTAACAGCACATGACCGTCCCCTGATCCATACGAAAGACATTACCATCCTGACAGATGATAATAACTATGACCCGGCAACCGGTTGGGGAGCCGTACACCAGGAAGACGGGGCCCGTTGCTGGAAATGGCCGATTGATAAAAGTGTGACTACAGCAGCAGAGAACGACATTCATATTTTCAGATATGCAGATATATATCTGATGAAAGCAGAAGCTCTCGTACGACTGGGTAGAAATGCAGAAGCAACCTCGTTAGTGAACACCATCCGGGAACGTGGATTCGGTAACTCCGACCACAATTACACCACCGTAACATTAGATGAGATCATGTTGGAAAGAAAACTGGAATTTGCATGGGAGAACTTCTCCCGTCAGGACTGTATCCGCTTTGGCACTTTCTTTGATGCCCGTTTTGTTAAAAAAGCAAATCATGGGGAAGAATACAGAAAGATCTTTGCTATTCCTTTAAATGCATGGCAGGCAAATCCAAAGTTAAAACAGAACACGGGTTATCCTCCATTCTAAGACACACATAGATTTAACATTTCAGTAATATACGTTTACG
>Ga0192244_10010_pt1 | contig 112437 bp, 108 predicted proteins | sample Koala_Koa27_L3_FD_131234 | JGI IMG/M metagenome (GOLD analysis project Ga0192244, IMG submission 131234) | Enriched cells from koala feces incubated with labeled cellulose particles, San Francisco Zoo, California, United States - Koala_Koa2-7_L3 ... | reverse complement strand
GAAATGAAATCGTGGGATGAATTATCTGCGGATCCCCGCTCTGTGGATTGGTTTAACGACTGAGTACATGTTTCTACACCTCATGGGGAGTCCCATATGGAACAGTATAACCGGGTGACTTCTTTCTTAGAAGAGGTTCGTTCTTCCGGTATGGAAAGAGTAGCGATCTTTACCCACGGAGGAGTACAGACCTGTGCACAGGTATACGCAAACCGGTATGAGTTTAAGGATGCGTTTAAAAACGTTCCGGCCTACGGAGAGATCATCCGGCTTACTTTTTAAAGCATCCTGATATAAACCTCATTCCTGTAATTCCGCATAGGTCTTTTTTCCTTTCAGATAGAAAGCAGCCAACAAACTGCCTTGCCTGATCTCCGGGATAGATGGCAGCGTTGTTTTAGCCAGATTTTCTTTCCGGACAGGCACATAAGCGGATTTCATCCGGAGGAAAGCCCTTCTCGCTTTTACCACAGCCCAGGCATTCCGGGGCTGGCCCGTCACTAAAAATTTGAACGCGGCCAGATAATCTAACCAGAAACGGACATGCATGACATAAGAAAGATCGTGCTGTGGGAGATTTTTATACATCATCAGGAGATTATTCCTGAAATTCAGGAACGTCTTTCTGGGGTTTTCCACGTTCAGCGTCGCTCCCCCCACATGATAAACAACGGAGTCCGGCACACAGACTAAGCGATAGCCCCGGCAGCGCAACCGCCAGCACAGATCCACTTCCTCCTGATGGGCAAAAAAGTTGGCATCCAATCCCCCTTCGGTTTTATAGACTGCTGTCCGTATGAACAGGCAGGCTCCACTCGCCCAAAGAATATCGATGGAGGTATTATATTGTTGTTTATCTTCTTCCACGACATCAAACACCCGGCCCCGGCAATAGGGATATCCATACCGGTCCATAAACCCACCGGCTGCTCCGGCATATTCGAAAAACGATTGATTACGTTGTGCCAGTATTTTAGGCTGTACACAGGCGACAGATGTATCCTGGTCCAACAAGGCCACAGGTGCCTCCAGCCATCCGGGAGTGACTTCCACATCACTGTTTAAAAGAACGGTATATTCAGCATCTATATATTTCATAGCCTGATTATAGCCTTCTGCGAAACCGTAATTCGTATCCAGTTGAAGGATTCTGACAGTGGGAAACTGCTCCTTTAACATCGCGACTGAAGCATCCGAGGAGCCATTATCAGCGACTACAACCTCCGCCCACTCCCGCGGAGAATAGTTCACGACGGAAGGCAGGAATTCTTCCATCAGTTCTTTTCCATTCCAGTTCAAAATCACTACAGCGACTTTCTTCATGCGTCTTCGTGTTTATATTTCCATCTCTTATGCGTCCAGAGCCAGTAGGCCGGATTCCGTAAGATCATATGCTCAAGTTGACGTGTATATTCCTCCGTCAGCCAGAACTCCGGAGTCTCCTGCGGAGTACGGGTGATCAACTTGATATCAACCTCATAATATCCCCGTCTGACTTTTTGTACGTCTAAGAAGACCACCGGCAGATGTTGCTTCCGGGCAATCTTTTCCGCACCGGTAAGCATGGCCGTATCATGATTCAGAAAAGGAGTCCAGTAATGCAGATTGGCTTTATTGGGTGTCTGGTCTGCTAAAAAGATGACAGCGGCACGCATACGGTTTCTCTTGAGTTGAACCATATCCCGCATCGTGTCGTTTTTCCGGATTCCCCGGGCACCATACCGGGTCCGTAATTTAATAAAAAGCCTGTCAAAAGCCTTATTCTTCAGGGGACGGTAGATTTGATAGAGAATGGTATGTTTAAAAAGCGGATTCGCAGTAGTAAACCACTCCCAGTTTCCGTAGTGTCCCATCAACATAATGATACTGCCATCCACCTCCTCTGTCAGTTGATCCAATAATTCCGGATTCTTCACATACGCCCTTGCCTGTCCTTCCTCTGCTGAAATATGAGCCAGCTTGATGGTTTCTACTATATAATCACAAAAATGGTGGTAGAAGTCACGTTCCAGTTGCAGAAGTTCTTTTCCGGACTTTTCCGGGAAAGAGGTACGGATGTTTTCCCGTACTACCCGGACTCTATATCTCACCACCTTATAAACTAAGACATACAGGATATCCGAAAGGACATACAAGGCTTTCATAGGTAAAAGAGCGTGCACTTTCACCCAGGCATATAAGAGTCCATATGTTATGTTTTCCCACATATTCAAATAATTTTAGCAGTCAATGCAGACCGTTCCTGATTCCATCCCTGCAGGATCACTTTCCGGGTCTGGTTGATTAATGCCGCATCATAAGGCATTTCTACCTTAATATAATGCTCCGTAAATCCATGCATCAACTCTCCTCTCCGGGTATGCTCAAACAACACCAAAGCCTCTCTCCCGATAGATTGACCATAAAAGGCATGCAGTTTCCGGTCTGAGACATCTAATAACTGCTGGCTTCTCTGATGTTTCACTTTCGGATCCACAGACAGGGCAATCTTCAATGCCTGGGTTCCGGGACGTTCCGAATAACTGAACACATGCAACTGGGAAATATCCAGCCCTTCGATAAAGGCAAGCGTTTCCTGAAACAGTTCATCGGTTTCCCCACGGGTCCCCACGATCACATCTACCCCGATGAATGCATGGGGAATGGTCTCTCTTATTTTTTCAATCTTGTGCCTGAACAAAGCCGTGTCATATTTACGGCGCATCAGCCGGAGCACTTCATCACTCCCACTCTGAAGAGGAATATGGAAATGGGGAGCAAAACGTTTACTGGCCGCCACAAACTCAATCGCCTCATCTGTGATCAGATTCGGTTCAATCGAAGAGATGCGGTAGCGGTCAATCCCTTCCACTTCATCTAACGCACGGATCAGATCCAGGAAGGTCTCTCCGGTACTTTTACCAAAGTCCCCAATATTCACCCCGGTCAGCACAATCTCTTTCCCCCCTTTTGCCGCCACCTCGTTGGCCTGCTCCACCATACTGGCGATAGATCCGTTCCGGCTTCTCCCACGGGCAAACGGGATCGTACAATACGAGCAATAGTAATCACACCCATCCTGCACTTTCAGAAAATGACGGGTACGGTCATCCGATGAACAGGAGGGAGAAAAGGTTCGTATATCCTTTGTTTTGGAAGCAATGACTGCTCCGCCTTCCTGCTTTTTATCCAGATCCTCCAGATACATCAGGATGTCTAACTTCTGTTCAGCGCCTAAGACCAGGTCCACTCCCTCTATGTGAGCCACCTCTTCCGGTTTCAGTTGTGCATAACACCCGGTTACCACAATAAAAGCTCCGGGATGCTGTTTGCCTATGCGGCGGATCGTCTGGCGGCATTTCTTATCTGCCAGTTCGGTGACGGAACAGGTATTCACCACACAAATATCAGCCCTCTCTCCTCCTCTGACTTTGCGTACCCCCTGTTCTGCCAATACTTTGCCAATCGTTGAAGTCTCAGCGAAGTTGAGCTTGCAACCTAACGTATAATAAGCAGCTTTCTTATTTTCAAAAACGGTCCTGTCAATCATTATATAAGTAGTTGTTGGCCTGATCAAAAAAATCTATTGTTTCCCCGCAGGTTATTAAGTTATCTATAAATTGTTTCCCCACAGGTTGTTAAGTTGTCTATAAATTGTTTCTCCACGGGTTGTTAAGTTGTCTATAATAAGTCCTGTAAGGACGGTACATATTAGCCTGGGATGCCAGTCCCAGGTCAGCTTATACCTCCGTTGAGTGCTGTAGGCACGACACAAAAACGATACGGTAATATGTTGCGTACTTTCAGCACTCAGAACCTACTTATATTTTACCGAGGACTTGCGTCCCAGGCTAACATGTGCCGTCCCTACGGGACTTAGACAGAAAAACGCTGTTTCCAGATCGCTCTGTCCATATCCCTTCTGTCAACTTTATAACCCTAACACCTTTGCTAAGGATATTTTATTTTGTCTTTATAAATAACTTTTTTGGTCAGTGCCCATCAAACAAACTGCAAAGTTATATAAAAGCTGCAAAGTAGTTACGGTTTTTAGTTGTATATCTGCATGATACTCTCTATTTTTGCACAAACTTTACACTTTAGCCGAATGATTAAAGAGAATTTTATAAAGTTATATAAGGAGAGTTTCAAAGACAACTGGGAATTGCCGGCTTTGTCTGATTACAGCAAGGGAACTCACTTCTCTTTTGAGGATGTAGCCAAAGAGATAGCCCGTATACATATCATATTTGAAGAATGCCAGGTCCGGCGCGGTGACAAGATCGCCCTGATCGGAAAAGACAGTGCCCGGTGGTGCATTGCTTATATGGCAACGATTACGTATGGAGCGATCATTGTCCCTATCCTGCAAGACTTTAGCCCAAATGATGTGCATCACATCATCAACCATTCGGAATCTACGTTCCTGTTTGTCAGTGACCGGATCTGGGACTCCTTGGAGGAAGAGAAGATCGAGGATGTCAGAGGTGTGTTTTCCCTGACGGATTTCCGCTGCCTGCATCAACGGGATGGTGAAAACATCCAGAAAATCATGAGAGCACTGGAGGAGAAGATGAACACGAAATACCCGCATGGCTTTAGGAAAGAAGACATCCAATATGCCGATCTGGATAATGATAAGGTGGTCCTGCTAAACTATACTTCCGGCACGACCGGGTTTAGTAAAGGGGTGATGCTGACCGGAAATAACCTGGCGGGAAACGTCACCTATGCCAAAACCTTAGGACTTATGTACCGGGGAGACAAAGAGCTTTGTTTCCTACCCCTGGCACATGCCTACAGTTGTGCATTCAACTTTCTGGTGCCTATGGCTGTGGGTGCACATGTGTATATGTTAGGAAAGGTTCCTTCTCCCAAGATTCTGTTAAAAGCATTTGAAGAGATCAAACCGAACCTCATCATTACCGTTCCGCTGATCCTGGAAAAGATCTATAAAAAGATGATCCTTCCCCAGTTGAATAAGCGGACCATGAAACTGGCCCTGAATATTCCCCTGCTGGACACCCGCATTTATGCACAGATCCGGAAACATCTGGTAGATGCCATGGGCGGACGTTTCTGTGAAGTGATCGTAGGAGGAGCCGCGATGAACCAGGAGGTGACAGACTTTTTATACAAGATCAAATTTCCTTTCACGATTGGCTACGGCATGACAGAATGTGGCCCGTTGGTCAGCTATGACAACCATAAAGACTTTGTACCCGGCTCCTGCGGACAGATCCTGAAAGGGATCATGGAGGTACGTATTGATTCGGATGATCCTTATCATAAGATAGGAGAAATCCAGGTACGGGGAGAGAATGTAATGAAAGGATATTACAAGAATGAAGAGGCGACTAAAGGAGCCTTTACGGAAGACGGCTGGCTGCACACAGGGGACCTGGGCACCATTGACAAGGATGACCGGATCTTTATCCGTGGCAGAAGTAAAACCATGATTTTAGGGGCAAGCGGACAGAACATCTACCCGGAAGAGATCGAATCCAAGATCAACAATCTTCCGTTCATTATGGAAAGTCTCGTCATTGAGAAGAACGGCAAATTAATCGGATTGGTTTATCCGGATTACGATACGGTAGACAGTACGGGAGTTTCCTATGAAGACCTGCCGGTAATCATGGAGGAGAACCGCCAGGAACTAAACAAACTGCTGGCTCCGTATGAGCATATCTCTTCCCTGCAGCTCTATCCTACCGAGTTTGAGAAGACTCCAAAGAAGAGCATCAAGCGCTATTTATATAGTAACTATTAACACCCGTGTTCCCCGCGCAGGCGGGGATCGCATGAGAAGCGGCAGTTTCGACCTATTTTATATATACGAGACCCGTTAATTCCTTTGCGATCCCCGCCTGCGCGGGGAACGGGTTCGGATTCGATATACCAGAATAAAACACTGATTAAAAGGCAATCACAGTTCATTATAGATTTGTGGTGGTCTTATAATCAGTGTTTTCATTTAAAACTGAATAATAATCATTTGGACACAGATAATTTAGAAACTTATAATCAATGAAAAATCGTTTTTTATTTCTTTCGGTATGGAGCCTGCTATTCACCGAAGTAATCTTTTCACAGACTCCTGTCGACACTACTTTATTTTTACAAAATATAGAAATATAGGGGGAAGTGACTCATAGGTTAAAAGAAACCGCTATCAAAACCTTATCAGTGGACGCAAGTCCTGACCTCATCACGATGACTACTTCGGAAGCTTTCCGCCGTCTGCCATCTGTGATCACGGATATAGAAGGAGGGTTAACCTACAGAGGTTCCGCTCAGGCGGCTGTTTTACTGAATGGTATTCCCCACGGATGGATGGAAGAATATAATGGGGATGCGCTGATCCAGCTTCCTGCTAATTTCTTTAACCGCCTTTCCGTTTCTGCTTATCCGGCTATCGGACTGGTTCCGGACGGAGATGCAGGTATCCTGAATTTAAGTAGCTACCCGTTCAGCCCCTCTAACCCTGCACTTCTTTTTAACGCAGGCATAGGCATGCAGGAAAGATATAATGCAGGTGTGATCATCCATCAGCATCCGGGAAAATTCCATATAACCGGGAAATATAATTACCGGAGAGAGTACAGGAAACGGACGTTTAAAAAGACAACGACTACTTCCACAGGAACCACGGAAATGGATAACAGTGCGGCAGCACGCCCGGATATCCACCTGGCGGACCTGAAAATAGGATATGACCTCACCCCGAAAGACCTCATCACAGTCTATGGGCTTTATAGCCTGATGGATTATGACCGGTACGGAAAGATCAAAAACCGCCGTACAAACCCTGCGGGTGAAGTGTTGAACCACGTCTTCCGGAATCGCTACAATAGCCAGCAACAGGAAGCCTACGCCACGGAAGCCCGGTGGCTCCATACCTTTAACCAGCCGGCAGATCAACTGGAAGTGATTTTCAACTATAATAACTTTGGGTATACGGAAGATAACTTTTACCGGAATGAACATCCGGAAACCGGAAATATCCTGGCAGAAGACAGGCTGGATATCCGGCACACCAAGCATAACTACTATTTCTCCGGGTTATTCAACAAACAACTTTCGAACCAGTGGTATCTGAAAACGGGATATACCGGAAGAATCAAAGATGAACATTACACGGCAGACGCACAGGACAAAAAAAGAGGAAGGGTGGATGACGAATGAAAACAAATCCAACCTATATACTTTTAACAGGCAAACCCATACACTTTTTGCTTCTCTTGAAAAAACATGGAACAACACCATTACCGAAGCAGGAGTACAGGCTGAATATAGTAAACAGCAACTTACCTCCGGGAAAACCTCTACGAAACAGGACCAGGTCCATCTCTATCCACGTTTCCGGTTCTCTTATCTGCCGGATCAGAACCATTTACTTTCCGTCAGTTATCTTCAACGTGTCCTTCGTCCCATCGGAACCGATCTGAATCCTTTTATTGATTCCAGTGATGCAACCCGGATCGTTCAGGGAAACCCGGATCTGAAAAATGAGATGATCCATGCTGTCACCCTATCCTATCAGCAAACGGTCTCTAACGTACAACTTACACCGGCCATTTATTATCGTTACCGTTCCAACCGGATTCTGGAAATGCTGATCAAACAAAATGAGCAATCTGTCCGGATAAAAGACAACATGGGGAATACACAAACCGTAGGATTTGAGCTTTCCGGTATATGGCAACCGGTGACTCCGCTGGTCATTGACTTTTCAGGAAATGTGTACCGGGACGAAATTGATGGCAGACAAACAGGACATACGGATAAAAAAATCTCTTGTATGCTGGGACATCAAAGGAGGCATTCAGTGGCATATAACTTCTTCTACCATCTTTGAGGTGGATGGATTCTTTGTTTCCGATCAACTGACGGCACAGGGTAAAATTAAAACCCGATACAGTGTCAACAGTGGGATCTCCCACTATTTTTGGGACAGAAAGTTACGGGCAAACCTTAGCCTTCACAACATCTTTGATAGTCTGGAAGAGATAACCATCATTGACACAGACCAAATGAATATGCGCCAGGAAAGAAACCGGGACAGCAGAGTCCTGTGGTTTACGCTGAGTTACGCCTTATAAAAACAGGTTCAAAGTTTAAGGTTTCAGGTTCAAGGTTTAAACTTTGAACCTTGAACTTTCCTATTCTTTTTCTTTATTTTTTCATTGGGGACATACATAATAAACCGTTCCCCTTTATCATAGGTTACGTAATTGGAGATCCAGTCCAGGAGGACCATAAACTTATTTTTCACTCCCAGCAAAGAGCGTAAATGGACAAATAACCAGATCATCCAGGCAATCAGTCCCTGCAATTTGATTTTTCCCAGATCTGCTACAGCTTTATTCCGTCCGATCGTGGCCAGCGTACCCAAATCTTTGTAATGGAAAGCTTCCGGGGATTTACCTTCGAGTTGTCGTTTCAGGTTTTTAGCCACTAACTTTCCCTGCTGGATAGCGACCTGCGCCAACTGCGGATGACCTTTGGGATAGTCCGGATTGGTCAGGCATAACGAGATATCGCCGATCGCATATACATTCGTGGTTCCCTGCACCCGGTTATATTCATCCACCAGAAAACGATTGCCTTTCCCTAACAGGTTCTTATCTGTATTTTCAAACGTATTAGCCGTCACTCCGCTCACCCACACTAACGTACAGGCCCGAATAGTAGTCCCGTCATTGACAGTGACCGTTTCACCATCATAATCCGTTACCCGCTTTCCTAAAATAACCTCGACTCCCATCTTCCTTAAATATTCTTCTGCATGCCGGGAGGCATTGGGAGACATATTCGCCAATACTTTAGGTTCTCCTTCCACTAAGTAAATATTCAATTTGTAAGCACCCAGGTCCGGATAGTCTTTATGCATAATAAACCGCTTCATTTCCGATATAGCGCCAGCAATTTCTACCCCGGAAGGTCCTCCACCCACAACCACCACATTTAAAAGCGATTGTTTCCTGACCGGATCTTCACAGATAATGGCTTTCTCAAAATTAGAGAGTAATCCGTTCCGGAGCAAAGCTGCTTCCTCTACTCCTTTCATTGGAAAGGCCAGATCGATAATATGCTGATTACCGAAAAAGTTAGTGGTGGTTCCTGCGGCCAACACCAGATAATCATAGCTTAGTTCCCCTATAGATGTCTGAATTTTATTCCCTGCCATATCGATAGATTGCACTTCCGCCAGACGAAAATAAAAATTCTTATGGTTTTGTAATATTTTTCTGTAAGGGAACGAAATCGCCGTCGATTCCAGACCGGCAGAGGCCACCTGGTAAAATAACGGAGGAAACTGATGATAGTTATTTCTGTCTATCAGGACTACCTGAAATTTACTTTTATTCAATTTCTTAGCCAGATTCAATCCGGCAAATCCTCCCCCACAATCACGACGCGCTTTGCTTTTATATCCGGTATGTTCAGGTTCATAGCAGTTTATTTTTTATATTACAACAAATCAGGAAGAGTTAAGTTTTTTATCTTCCGGACAAAGATTAGTTTATCCCTCTTCCCTATAAAAAATAAGATTCTCCAAACCTCGTCATTAATAAAAAAGAAGGTACCCATAGGGATACCTTCTTTATATACTATGTCATGTAATGATTCGATTAATCCATACCCGGATTTTGTACCATAGCCGGATTACGTCTGATCTCTTCACGCTTGATAGGAGCAAAATACATTTTGTCGTCCCATCTGCGTTTTTCAATGTAGGATAAATCAAGGACAGTATAAGTATAGTCCCAGGTATTTTCATCACGCACATACGGAAGTGTAGCTGTCTTGCCAGGTTTGAGACGACCTACCACGACAATCCCCAGTAAAGGTTTATTTCCCGATTCCGGAGCGGTCATCCATCTGCGGATATCATAATAACGGGACTCTTCATATGCCAGTTCTGCGCGACGTTCCTGGCGAAGGAATTCACGCATATCACTCTGAGTAAAAGACTGTGAACGTACTGCTAATGTAGATTTGGTATCCGGGCGTCCGATACGTGAACGCAATGCATCCAGATAAGTCGCCGCTTCATCTAATTGATTTAATTCAACACAAGCCTCTGCAGCAATTAGATACATTTCACCCAAACGAATATACGGATAAGGATTCGTCTGGAAATTATGTTCTGTCGCTGCGACACTACCATCAATCAGTTTTTTCTCCAGATAACCCGTGTAAGAGCCATTCCAGTTTTCAATTGTAGACTTACGGGTATCCACACCATTAAAGCCACTGAAAGTCAATGTTTCAGTTGCCTGTCCTTCTCTGTTCAAAGCTACTGCTACTTCTATCTGGTCACCCCCACTACTTAATTCATAGTAACCCATTTGAAGATTACCCAGATCGGTCGGATCAAAAATAGTACCGTCAGATCCACGTGGACGCCCCCACTCTGCTCCATCGTAACCAATCGTTGCATAAAAACGTGGTTCCCGGTTTGCATATGGATTTTGAGTAGTGGTTTCACCTGGTTCAAGCAACGATTTATTAAGCGAGCCATCTTCCATTTCAAAAGCCATAGCCAGATCCTGCGTAGGTGTAGTACCTGCCCAGTTATGGTAACCATTAGGACCATGCAACAAAGCCACCCGGTTTCTCACATAATTATCAGCTTGTTGAGATTTATTGACAAACTGTTTCGCAAAAATCGTTTCCGTATTGTTTGTAATAATCATCTGGTGATATTTTTCAGCTATTTCCTCAACAGTTGCACCATCACACTGAACCAGCGAATGGAGTCCACTGTTGATCACTTCTTTTGCAGTAGCTAATGCCTGTTCATACAAGACATTCCGGTCTCCATTATATTGGTTACATTCGAGCGTATTGACCGTGCGATCTGCATATAAAGGACTGGCCACATGCAAAAGCATCCGTGCTTTCAATCCTTTGGCGGCACTTTTTGTGGCCCGTCCCAGATTCGTACTGCTGACAGTTTCCGGTAACAACTGAATAGCTTTTTCCAGATCTGCCAGAATAAACTCAAGACATTCCTTCATATTGCTACGAGGTAATTCCAAATTGGATGCCTCTTCTATCGTATACACTTTATCTACCAAAGGTACTCCTCCAAAACCACGAACCAGTTCCGAATACAGATAAGCACGAAGGAAATAAACTTCTCCCTTCATCACATCCAGGTCAAACCCAACCTTTTCAGGAACTTTATCTATATTAGCGAAAAACAGGTTCGCACGATAAATTCCTTTATAACGAACCTCCCATTTAAATGGACAATCATCCCGGTCATACCAACCTAATGAACTACCATTTACAGTGGCTTCATTACAGTCACGTGTACCATACACATGAGTAAAAAAGCATCATCAGTGATGGCTGAAGAATTTACCTCTTCCGCACCGTGATGCAGGTAACCATAAATATCATTTACTATGGTCTGTACTAATTCAGCATCCGACCAGACCGTTTCGTCATCATACTGGTCTTCCGGCGTCAGATCCATGAAGTCAGAACAAGAACTCATAGACAATACTAACCCTGCAATTATTGTCAGGTAAATATGTTTGAATTTTATTTTCATGGTGATTTAAGTTTTAAAATGTTGCTTGAACTCCAAAATTGAAAATACGTCTCAAGGGGAAATCCTGTATATCCTTACTTCTCTGTTCCGGGTCAGCATCTTTTACACCATCGATAGTAAACAGGTTTGATCCATTGGTGTAAACACGCAGTCTGGAAATACCGGCATTCTGTAAATGCTTGGAAGAAAAGGTATAACCCAGTTCTACATTCTTCAAACGCATGTAGTTCGCATTCCGGATGAAATAGGTGTTTTCATTTTCATACCAGTACTGATTTTCACGGTCATAGGTACGGGGACCATTGGCATTTGGGTTTTCCGGAGTCCAGCGTTTATCATAATAACTTTTCAGATAATTTCCCTGTAAACCGGACCAGGTCCGGATATACATTTGTCCCCCGGTTGCTCCCTGGAATAACATCATCAGGTCAAAACCTTTCCAGGCAACGCCTAAAGTCAGACCTGCCACCATACGGGGTTCTTCATTTTTATCGGAACGAACACGGTCATCTCCGTCAATCTTACCATCTCCATTCACATCTTTAAAACGAATATCTCCGGGAACCGTACTGGTTATCTTATTTCCGTTTTCATCCAGAAGCGGCTTTCCATTGGCATCCAGCGCTTCTCCCCAGGTGGGATAACTGTTAATTTCTTCCTGATTATGGAAAATTCCATCAGCTATATAATATAGATTATTGTCTACTGATCTTCCGGTAGAAAACTGGTAAGACGGAATATTTTGGGTTTCATCCCAATAGAGGATTTTATTCCGTGCATAGGTCATATTAAATGAAGCATAATATTCAACATTCCCGATTCTGTCATTCCAGCCTACCAACATTTCAAATCCCCGGTTCTTCATCTCACCGATATTTTCTTTTGGTAAGGTTATACCGGTAATCTCGGGTAATGAGGCGTTCCGTTTAATGAGCATATTGGTCCGTTTATGATAAAATGCATCGGCTTCCAGGCTCAAACGATTCTCTAAAAATTTGAAATCCATTCCGACATTATAGGTTGTACCGACTTCCCAGGTTATACCTGGATTTGGTGTACGACTGGGATATAAACGTTTGTATTCCTCACCCCCGAAAACAGTTCCACCATTATCTTTAAAGGCATATGTATTCAAATACTGGATGGAACGATCATACTCATCATCATCGTCAAGCAAAGCATCATTACCGGTTTGAGAAACAGAAGCCCGTAATTTAAAATACTCAATAAAAGTAAGTTTATCTTTCCACCATTCTTCTTCGGAAGCACGCCATGCAACTGACACTCCGGGGAAGAATCCATAACGTTTATCTTTAGGGAAACGGTAAGATCCATCCACACGCCACACAAATTCAAACAAGTAACGTTCCATATAGTTATACCCTACACGACCAAAATAGTTCAAACGGGTCTCCTTCCAGGAATATCCACTATTGGTAATCCCCTGCTCACCTCCTAAGTTCAATTCAGGTTTACTATCAGAAATAAATCCTTTCCGGAAAGCAAGTGTTTCTTCAAACTGCTTTTCTGGGCTTCCATACCAACTGTGAAACCAATAGTATGTAGACCAAAGGTACGGTTATAGTCAATCAAACCATTCACCATCCAGTCTACCTGTTCGGTGTGTTTACGTTCCAACTCCGGAGAGTCAATCCATTGTTTGGAAGCACTTAATCCAGAACTATTTTCATTCACACCATCCCAGCTATATAAATAAACCGGTTTTCTAAGTAAATGGCGATTTAAAAAGTGGACATCATAGGCAGCATTTCCCCGTACACTTAAACCTTCAATCCAGGGGATCTGAATATTGGCTGATAAAGTATTCTGAACATAATAATTTTTGTGATGATCACTACCCGCCTCATCGGTAGAGGTTACAGCCGGATTATCTCCGCGTTCAATGGCAGGCCCGGCTTCTCCGGTAGGCCAAAAGGCTGGTGAAGTAGGCGTGCTACGACGAATACCGGTAAAAATATCACCTGCACCCTTCGCAGGATAACGTGTATCTTCAAAACGAGCAACTATACCATACTGGAAGCTTACATACTGACTGGTTTTAACATCCAGATTGGTACGCAAACTATACTGGTCATAACGGTTGGCAGAATTTTTATAAATACCATCTTCACCATTGGCTCCGAAATTCACAAAATACTTCACTTTATCGGTTCCGCCACTAACGCCTACATCCGCACGGTAAATGGGAGAGGCATTTTTTAATACGGTGTCAAACCAATCCGTATCCGGGTATTTCCAGGGGTTGGAATGGGTACGGTAACCTTCTAACTGCTCTTCTGAGAAAGATCCGGGAAGGACTTCATTCAACATCGTTGCATATTCATATGAATTCGTCATTTTTGGTAAACGGGTTGCCTGGGAGAAACCACCACTGGCATTAAACGTTACAGTAGCCTTTCCTTCTTTACCACGTTTAGTAGTAATCAGAATTACTCCATTGGCGGCACGTGCACCATAAATAGCTGCGGAAGCATCCTTCAAAACTGAAATGGATTCAATCTCAGTCGGATTCAAACGGTTCATCCCACCGTCCCGGTCCGGAATACCATCAATTACGATCAAAGGATCATTACTTCCCAATGAATTAGTACCACGAATACGAATGGTAGTTCCACCACCTCCGGGCTCATCTGATTTCTGGAAACCGATTACCCCCGGCATACGTCCGACCATGCCAGTTGATAAGTTTGAAGTAGGAGAAGCAGTCAATTCTTCCCCGGTCACGCTGGCAACAGAACCGGTAACAGTCACTTTTTTCTGGACACCGTAACCTACGACTACGACTTCATCCAATCGTTGGGTATCTTCGCTCAGAGTAACATTTACCATAGACTGATTACCTACAGGAACTTCCTGTACAGTATATCCAATGTAAGAAAAGACAAGTACAGCATTGGAAGGAACTCCCAGGCTGTAATTACCATCAAAATCAGTGATCGTACCGGTAGTTGTACCTTTCACTGAAACATTCACTCCAATAAGGGGATCGCCTAATGTATCTATCACTTTCCCAGTGATCGTTTTTTGCTGTGCAAAGGCGTTTGTTGTAAACAACGTCAAAAGCAATAGAGTTAACAATCTGACTAAATTGCTTTTAGGACGACATTTTTCTAAATGGTCATCTACAATAGATTTTTTCATGTTTTTTGTAATTAAATGATTATAGGGTTAACTAACACAATAGATATAGGTTATATATCTGCATGAAACATAGGGAGGTTTAATGTACAATCATAGGCAAAAGGGATTAAAAATGAGTATTAACAAGTTACTTATCTGTTGTTATATATTTCTTAAATTATTTAATTCTATGAGTAGAGTAACAGAAAGTAAAGGAGTGTACACATAGCAAAAGATACGACCATCGTTTTTCGCTTACATATAGGTGCACTATATGAGAAATTTAAGTTTTTCATAATCACTCTCTGCTGATGAATTTAGATTAACAATTAATTTTATAATATAAAACCACTCCTAAAAAGAGTCTTTTAAATTTATAAGTGTATTAGAAGTACAAATCTAAGACATATACTTATATTACCAAAGAAAAATATATTTTTTTATTATCTCATTATTTAACGAATAATCCCTTTATCTTTTTGATTTTAACAGTCTTTTACTCGTAGACCATTTTTATATTAACTATCAATAATCCAATTCCTAAAATTGGGATATCACCGCCTTTCTCAACCCACATTCAACTATATCTGCTGGTTCTTTTCCTTTTTAGCCTTATATCTGCCAACATATATACGTCCACCTATCTGACATCTATACCTTATAAGTCATAGCATAGTAATCTCCCGGTCCTTAACATCCCTATGTCAATAATATATATAATGTATAGATAAAGGACAAAAAAACAGAGCTTTTTACGATGGAAAGGGAGATTATGCAACATAAGGAATTAAAGGAGTAAGGAGTTAAGGAGTCTTTTTCTTTTTTCCTTATTTTTAGCCCAGAGCAACAGAGAACCTACAGCGGTGAGAAAGCTGTTTTTGAAAAAATCCGGACCTCTTTTGTCGAAGGGGATCTCCTGATCCCCGCCCACTGAGTATAAGGATTTTAAATCCGTAGAACAATCAATTCCTTATTTTCAGGAACATGGAATAAGAAAAAGCGGATCAGGAGATCCTTATACCCAACGCTGACGGATTACAAATCCGTCAGGTCCAAAAACGGGAGAAGGAAACTGTTTTTGAAAAAATCCGGAAGTCTTTCTATTCTTTTTTTTCTTAAGACATTTATTCTATATTATAAAGAGCGTCTCGCACAGCGTCTCGCGATCGTCCGGGTGTTGTAAAACCCCTACTGAGAATCAGACAAATAATCCTCATTTTGCGTCTCGCGATCGTCTCGCAGTGCGTCCGGGTTAAAATAGACTTTTGATGAGGGCGTCTAACCTATGAAAAATAAATTTTACCCCGATTTTTACGCTCTGAGAGGGATTTAAAAATCTACAATATTGGTAATCAATACCATAACGGTAAAAAAACCCAATATACAAATGGGCGATTATGGGCTTATCTTTAGGCCGGAGGAACAGACAACCAAACGGGAGAAGAAAGCTGTTTTTGAAAAAATTCGGACTCTTTCTATTCTTTTTTTCTTAAGACATTTATTCTATATTATAAAGAGCGTCTCAAACATCGTCTCAGGTTCGTCCGGGTATTTTAAAACCCCTACTGAGAATCAGAGAAATATCCCTTAATTATCGTCTCAAGTTCGTCTCAAACATCGTCTCAGGTAAAAAAAGACTTTTTAAAACACTTCATAGCATATGAAAAATAAACGAAACAAAGCATTGAGTTATTACCCATACAGTAGGTTGGATCGAATAGATCTGCAGATTCCCTCCTGTCCTGGTATCAGTATAGGCAATCCGATTACAGAATCCCCCTCCTATTTCCATGTTATTTTTGTAGAGACGCATATTTGCGTCTCCTATGCCCCTATGCCTCCTATGCCCCCATGCATATCCCTCCCCTCCAATCACTGAAAAGAAAAAGAAGACAAACAGTAAAGGAGGAAAACAAATAGTAACGGGGAGGGCGAATCAGAGAAAGATACCCAGCCAGGGAGACGCAAATATGCGTCTCTACAACAATGAAAACCGTTTGCCGGGAATGGAAAAATGGGGCTTTGCAGTTTTTACGTCTCTTAAACATTTCTTATCTCAACTAATTGTTTCAGACTCATGTTCTAACACTATTAAAATTTAAAAGGATAGAATTATGAAAAATGTAATTTTAGGAGCTTTAGCAGGAGCTGCCATCGCATATTTAGCAACAGAAATTCATGAAAAGAAAATGTATGGCGGTATGCATATGCATGCAGATCGTTTATTTCATAAGCTGAAGAAAAAATTCCATGCCGGTATGGATATGGGAAAACATAAAGCTGAAATGATGGGAGACCGTGCAGCAATGCATCAACATGCCTGCAGAAAATAAGCGGCCAATCAAAAAGATAAAAAGTAGTAGTCATCTGTTTAAAGGCTGATTACTACTTTTTATTTTACCTTCTTTGAAGATTTAAATTAAAAAAACTTGTTTTTATTGCAGAAAATACACTAATTTTGGAAAAAGGTATATTTGTGAAGGAAAACCTTTAATTTCCAAAGTAATCTACGATAAAACACTATTTGTTAACTAATAAAATGAATACTACTAACATGGAAAACAGAAAACTCAGAATGGGTATGGTTGGAGGAGGCAGTGATGCCTTTATCGGAGCCATCCATCGATGCGCCGCTTTTTTAGACAATCAGATTGAATTAGTATGCGGTTGCTTTAGTGTCGACCCGGACATCTCTGTCAGCTCCGGCCTTTCGTATTATCTGCCGGAAAATCGTATTTACAAGTCTTATCAGGAAATGTTTGAGAAAGAAGTGGCTTTGCCGGAAGGTGAACGCATGGATTTTGTCACCATTGTAACTCCCAACCGCTGGCACTTTGAACCGGCCATGATGGCGCTGGAAAGAGGTTTCCATGTTGTGGTGGACAAACCCATGACATTCTCTTTGGAAGAGGCCAAACTGCTTCAGCAAAAAGTGGAAGAGACAGGTCTTTTACTGGCTTTGACCCATGTCTATTCCGGCTATCCGGCCGTAAAAGATGCGAAAGCCCGGATTGCCAATGGGGAATTAGGGAAAATACGCCGTATCTATGTGGAATATCCGCAGGGATGGCTGGCTGACCGGATCGAATTACAGGGTGGAAACAATGCCGGCTGGCGTACGGACCCGAAACGGTCCGGGAAAGCAGGGTGCGTAGGAGATATCGGAACACATGCCTGGCATTTGAGTGAATATATCACCGGATTAAAAGTGCAGGAAGTTTGTGCAGAATTAAATGCCTTTGTACCGGGCCGTCCGATTGATGATGATGCGGCCGCCCTGCTCAGATATGAAGAAGGGGTCAAAGGAGTCCTGACCGCCTCCCAGATTGCGGCTGGCGAAGCAAACAATATACGCATCCGGGTGTACGGAGAGAAAGCCGGTATTGAATGGCGGCAGGAAGAGCCCAATACGCTTTATCTGAAACACGGAAACGGATGTACCGAGATTATCAAAGTAGGCAATAACACTACTTTAACGGAGTTTGGTAAGTTTTATACCCGTACCCCGGCCGGTCATCCGGAAGGATTTATGGAAGCATTTGCCAATATTTACCGCAATTTTGCATTTGCTCTGCGGGCCGTGAAGAGCGGAGAAAAGCCGGAGGAAAAATACCTGGATTTCCCGAATGTCTATGATGGGGTGAGAGGCATGCAATTTATTGAAACGATGGTTACTGCCGGTTACAATGACGAAGTGAAATGGCAGAAATGGATTGATTAATCTTAAATTATGATAAAAACGGTAATGAGAATCCATATTTGTTAAATAACAAACGGGAGACTTTCCTAATATTAATGATTATGTTATTTTTATTGCCGTTTTTGCCCTAATCAATAAATAACATTAACAAGGTACCTTAGGTAACATGACTAACAGAAATTCTAATCGCTATTCATCCGGAAAAAGTAAATTCTTCAAAAAGAAATCCTTTATTTTTTTCGTGGGTCTTCTTCTCGGAGCCGGGGCTCTTCTCGGTGTCTATTTAACAGCCGTCTATTTTAATACCAATGAATCCTGTATGATGTGCCATGTGCATCCTCATGCAGAAGAAAGCTGGCGTTTATCGGTTCATATGAACAACAAAAGCGGTACGAAAACCGACTGTGTTTCCTGCCATTTACCTCCACAAAAGAACACATGGGATTTCTACACAGCGAAAGCGAAGTTAGGTCTCACCGATGTCTGGGGATATCTGACTAAAGACAGTGCGGATTTCAACTGGGAGCTGAAAGCGGAGTTAGAACATGCGATTAAATATATTCCGAACGAATCCTGTAAAGAATGTCACTACAATCTTTTCCCACAGGGAATTACACAGGATGGGATTACGGCCCACCTCTATTATGATGAGAATGAAAAGAAATTAGACCTGCAATGTATCAGTTGCCATTTAGACGTAGGTCACTACAATCCGAACTACAGCCACTCCAAAATGGCAGGTATTCCGGGGTTGGGTGTGGCAGGCAGCAATGCACCGGTTGATACCAGCTTATATTTTAAAACAGCGACGGAAGTTACCTCTTTCACAGACTATGTGGAACAGATCCCCGGTACGCCGGTCTCTTTCAAAATGGTGGCCATTCCCGGCGGAACATTCAAAATGGGTAGTACTTCCAAAGAACCCTTCCATCAAGCGGATGAAGCTCCGGTACGGAATGTCACCCTGAGTCCGTTCTTTATGGCTGAAGTGGAATGTACCTGGGATCAGTACTGGGCATTTTATGGTAATACCATGAGTGAAGGGCGTACGCCTCCGGAAACAGTCTATGCGAATAACAGCCGTCCCGATGTGGATGCCGTATCCGGTCCGACTCCTCCCTTTGGATTCCCGGATCAGGGTTGGGGTTCCGGTGATCGTCCGGCTATTACGATGACTCATTATGCAGCAGAAACATTCTGTCAGTGGCTATCCCTGAAAACCGGTAAGAAGTACCGTCTGCCGACAGAGGCAGAGTGGGAATATGCCGCCCGTGGCGGAACGGAGACTCCTTATTTCTTCCCGGGTGATCCGAAGAAATTCTCGGATGAAGGTTTCTGGCGTAAATTCTTTGATGCGGATACGGATGTGATCAGCCAGTATGTGATTTACAGTAAAAACAGTAAAAACAGGACTCAGGAGCCTTCAGAAGTGGAAGCCAATCCATTCGGTCTTAAAAATATGTTAGGGAACGTCATGGAATATACCTGTGACAAATATGACCCGGAAGCGTATAGCAAAACTCCGGAAAATGTAACAGACCCACGGGTAACTACCGGAGAAGAATGGGTTGTACGGGGTGGAAATTATACCTCTGACGCGGCGGATGTACGATCAGCAGCCCGTGACTATACGAAACATGAAGCGTGGCTGAAAACAGACCCACAACAGCCAAAGAGTATTTGGTGGTATTCAGACATCCGTGGTATCGGTTTCCGGGTAGTATGTGAACCGGATCCTGCGATCGGAGCAAACTAAGAGAAACAACTATTTACAAAATACTTTAAATACATATATCATGAAAAAAGAAAACGGTATCAGTAGAAGATCATTTTTAAAGAGCTCAGCGTTAGCCGGCGCAGTAGGAGCCATTGGTACGGGTAGTACCGCAGCCATCCTGACATCCTGTGGTGAAGGGGGTGGTAGTGCAAGTAGTGCATCTGCACCTCTGAAAGCACCCGGAAGTTATTACATCCCTAATTTAGTGGATTTTGCGAATGACGGACAGGAATTAAAAGCGGCAATCGTGGGTTGTGGTGGCCGTGGTTCAGGTGCTGCATTCAACTTCCTGAACGCTGCGAACGGTGTAACCATCACCGCTTTGGCTGATACGTTCAAAGAAAGAGTAGATGATCTGGCTGCTAAACTGAAATCAGAAAAGAATATAGATATTCCTGAAAGCATGCGTTTTGTAGGGCTGGATGCTTACAAAGAAGCGATTGACAGTGGTGTGGATGTAGTCATCATTGCCACTCCTCCTAACTTCCGTCCGGTCCAGTTCCAATATGCTACCGAAAAAGGGAAACACTCGTTCTTAGAAAAACCGATCTGTGTAGATCCTGTAGGGTATCGTACGATTGTAGCTACTGCCAAACAGGCTGCTGCTAAAAACCTGTGTGTGATCACAGGTGTACAACGTCACCACCAACGTAGCTATAATGAAGCCTACAGAAGAGTGATGGATGGTATGATCGGTGAAATTACAGGGGGTGTGGTTTACTGGAATCAGCCGATGCTTTGGTTCCGCGAAAGACAGGCCGGCTGGAGCGATTGCGAATGGATGATCAAAGACTGGGTGAACTGGAAATGGTTATCCGGTGACCATATCGTAGAACAGCACGTACACAACATTGACGTATTTACCTGGTTCTCCGGACTGAAACCTGTTTCAGCAGTAGGTTTCGGATCCCGTCAACGCCGTATTACCGGTGACCAGTATGACAACTTCAGTGTAGACTTCACCATGGAAAATGGTATTCACCTGCATAGTATGTGCCGCCAGATGGATGGTACAGCTACCAACGTAAGCGAATTTATCCAGGGAACGAAAGGGACCTGTGAAACCAACCAGGGTAACCTTGCCGTAATCAAAGATCTTTCCGGTAAAGAACTCTGGAGATGGGACATCGAAGCTGAAAAAGCCAACTTCAAACAAACAGACCCCTATACATTGGAACATGTAAACTGGATTAACCACATCCGCAGCAAAACTCCGATCGACCAGGCTTCTGACAATGCAATCGCTTGTCTGGCTGCGATCATGGGTCGTGAGTCCGCTTATACAGGGGCAGAAACAACCTGGGATGCTATGTCAGCGTCTCCGATGGACTACATGCCAAAAGACCTGAATTTAACAGGAAAAATGGATATGAGCGGCATGACTGTACCTGTTCCGGGGAAACCGCTTGATAAAAAATAAATAGTTCTGGTCTTGGACCAGATAGTAGTAAGCAGTCAGGGAGTTAAGGAGTCAAAGGAGAATAAAGATTAGTAAAATAATTCACTCCTTTCACTACTTAACTCCTTTGACTTCTGATAGAATGTTCATCTCAAATAACAAGATATGACACTTAATAGAAGAAACTTTCTGAGAACGTCTTTATCCAGTGTGGCAGTGGCTTCCGTAGGTAGCACAGCACTGGCTGCCTGTTCTTCCAATCCGGCTTCGAAAGATTCAGCGGATGGCTGCAAAGCTTCCTGTGAAACAAAAGCGGAATTGAACCTTTCCTTTCAGGAAGGAATTGCTCCGGGAGAAACGTTGAATGAAAAATTAGACTTCATGGAAAAACATGGAGTGGTTGGATTTGAACCGGGAGGTGGCGGACTGGCCGGACGTGTAAATGAGATTAAACAGGCACTCAGCGGACGAAATATCAAAGTGAGTGCGATCTGTGCAGGGTTCAAAGGTTTTATTCTGTCTGAGGATCCGGCCGTTCGTAAGGAATGTATGGATACGATGAAGGAGATCATTGCTGCGGCAGGTGAATTAGGATCCACCGGTGTAATTATTGTCCCGGCCTTTAATCAGCAGGTTCCGGTCAAACCTCATACACAGGAAACCAGGGATTTCTTATGCGAACAGTTCAACGAAATGGGAACGTTTGCTGCCCAACATGGAACGACTGTGATCTTAGAGCCACTGAACCGGAAAGAAGCCTTCTATCTCCGCCAGGTGGCAGATGCAGCTTCTATCTGCCGGGATATTAATAATCCGGGTGTTCGTTGCATGGGCGACTTCTGGCATATGACCTGGGAAGAAACTTCGGATATGGGCGCTTTCCTGTCCGGTGGTGATTACCTGCAACATGTGCATGTAGCCAGCCGCAAACGCCGTAGTATGCCGGGAGAAGATGGGGATGCAGACTGCTACATCAACGGCTTCAAAGGATTAAAGATGCTGGACTACACGAAATATGTCAGCTTTGAATGTGGTTGCCAGGGAGACCGGAACGTGGTGGTTCCTGCGGCTCTGGAATTACTTCGCGAACAATGGAAAAAGCCTGATATGCCGTTAGTGGATGCAAACATACAATTAAGTGAGGTAGTGGAAAGCCACTCCTCACTGATTCCGGTTTTAAACCGCTTTGGTATCAAACTGGGATTAGGAGATAAATCCGTCCGGGAGATCTGCCGGGAATATGAATTAGATACGGATTTCTTCCTGACAGTCATCAATACGTTCCTGAATGAGGAATATTTTCCGGAAAGGAAGTTGCAGTCTTTCCATACTTCCCAAATCATTGATTACCTGACCAAGACCAATTTCTATTATCTGAAATTCCAGTTACCCAACATCGAACGTCACCTCAACTCCTTTATTTCGCAGAGTGAACCGGCGAATCAATCCCTCAAACTGATCGGTAAGTTTTTTGCTTCCTTCAAAGATGAATTAACGGCCCGGATTGAGAAAGACCAACGCCAATGGTTTCCCTATTGCCTGGGGTTAAGTGAGAAATTACAGGAGAAAACGGCTGAACAGAGAGAACCGGACCTGTCGTTAGATGCGGAAGAGCAGGGGGAAGATACGATTGAAGCACTGCTGGCGGATCTGAAAAGTATTATGATCAAACATTTGTCAGGAACGTATGATCAAAATCTTTGCTACGCTGTTATATTTTCAATCAGTAGTCTTGAAAAAGATATCAAACAACATAACCGTATACGATACCGGATACTGGTTCCTATGGTTTCCGCGATGGAACACCACGTATCCATCCGGAATGCCTGATGCAACGAACAAAACATATAGCGATTATACTTTCTGATACTTTACAAAGTACGGGATTGCAAAGCCTGATCATGAATTACTTTCATCCGGCTGACATTTCCTACTATCCGGATTTTACCCTTTTCTCCAAAGTGGCATCCGATCATTTTGATTATTATTTTACGGATGCGGAAACCTTTACCATCAATGCGGACTTCTTTCTTCCCCGGAAAATGAAAGCCTGTGTTTTAATCCACGGGAAAGAAATTCCTTCCCATAGTCTCACGCCCTATTATATAGGTATACATGCTGCACAGGAGACCATTATTGAACAAATGCAACACCTGTTTTCTGTGGACAGCAACCCACTCCCTCATGAAGGGAACAAAGAGTTATCTGCCAGGGAAACAGATGTTCTTCAACTCATTGTGAAAGGAAGTACCAATAAAGAAATTGCAGATAAATTAAACATTAGTCTGAACACGGTCCTGTCCCACCGGAAAAATATTACGGCTAAATTAGGGATCAAAACCGTCTCAGGACTCACCTTTTATGCGATCATGAACGGCGTGATCGCAGCGGATGATATCGAATTATAAAAATCCCCTGATCCTATGAGAACCACTTTATTCCTGTTTATTCAACTCTTTTTATTCTCTTTTCAACTCTCTGCCCAGTATCGTGTAGGAGAGAAAACATTGGTTTATACAGATGGGAACCGGGAGAACAGACCGATTGTTACGGAGCTTTGGTATCCTACCCAGGAAACAGATCCGGAAGGAAACAGAAGGACAGATCTGCCCTTCCTTTTACCACCGACCATACGGGAAGCGACTCTGACTGACCAGCCATGTCCTCTTGTTTTACTATCTCACGGAACAGGCGGAAACCGGTTTGGGCTGGCCTGGTTAGCCACAGCATTAGCGGAAAAAGGATACATAGTAGCGGCACCGGATCACTGGGGCAATACGTTTGACAATATTATTCCTGAGTATTTTCTTCGCTATTGGGAACGTCCGTTAGATATCAGTTTCCTGATCCGTCAACTATTGGTGGATCCCCAACTCGCTGCGCATATTGATCCGGAGAGGATCGGGGTTGCCGGGTTTTCTTTAGGAGGATATACATCCCTGGCATTAGCAGGAGCAGAACTAAGTTGTACGACACTCATGGAAAATGCCCGGACAGAGGAGGGAAAGAAGGAGTTTGAAATTCCGGAACTGGATGGATTAGCCGGTTTTATGGATGATTTTTCCTGTGAAGGAATTCCCTTCATACCCTTACAGGACCAACGGATCAAAGCTTTTGTTGTCATGGCCCCGGCATTGGGTTTAGGTTTTAGAGAACTGCAGCAAACCTCTGCGATACAGTCGCCGGTATTGATCATTGGAGCCGGAGGAGACCAGATTGCACCAGTAAGAAGCAATGCAGGAAACTACCATCAACTCATCCCAGGTTCTATATACATGGAACTGGATGATCCGGCCGGACACTATATATTCCTTAGTGAACCCCTGAAGGAGTTAAAAGAGCAGAACCTTATTTATTATACGGATCCGCCCACTGTAAACAGAAGTTTAATCCATCAGCAGATTCAGGAATTTATTCTTCACTTTTTTGATGAAACCATTCGCTGATAACATCCGGTCCTTTTCTTTTACCATGGAAAATCACTATATGTAGTGATTGCCCGATCATCCTGTTTTCTATTCCTTTGCAGACGGTTATACAAACAGTTGTCAGAATGAACAAACGCTATTGGTACGCTGCCCTTGGTCTATTAATTGGAATCCAATCTCTTCATGCAGAAGAGAAGGACACTACCCCTAAAGATACGATTAAAACATACAATATAGACGAAGTGATTATTACCTCGTCTGCTAAAGAGACGAATAAATTTCGTACCTTACCGGGTTCCGTCTCGCTGATCTCCCCTCAAATGATTGCGAATCGTCAGATTGATGCATTGAAAGATATCAGTTCATTTGTCCCGAACCTCTATATTCCGGATTATGGAGCCAAATTAACTTCTGCTATTTATATCCGTGGAATCGGTGCCCGTAGTAGTGGGCAATCGGTAGGATTATATGTAGATAATGTTCCTTATCTGGATAAAAGTACATTTGATTTCGAACTAACAGATATTCAACGGATCGAAGTATTACGAGGACCACAGGGAACCCTCTATGGAAGAAATGCCATGGGAGGGATTATTAATATCTATACGCTTTCTCCTCTATCCTATCAGGGTACACGTATTTCCGCTTCCGCAGGAAGTTATGGAGCTTATAAAGGCAAGGTCTCTCATTACAGAAAATTAAGTGAGACGGTTGGACTTTCTATCGGAGGATATTATGATCAGCATAACGGCTATTTCACCAATATATATACGGATAAAAAGGCAGATCATGAAAAATCTGCCGGAGGACGGTTCAAGTTAGACTGGCAGATTAAACCGAATTTTAAAGCAGGTTATACCTTCACCTATGATTATACGGATCAGGGGGCTTTTCCATATGGCTTATACCATAAAGAGACAGGGGTGATCGATCCGGTGAACATCAATGACCCTGTTTCCTATAACCGGAATATGTTATCCAACCATTTAGCTTTGGAATACCAGACTCCCTCTTTTATATTCACCAGCACAACAGGCTATCAGTATCTCAAAGATGACATGCTGATGGATCAGGACTTTTCCCCCCTGTCTGTTTTTACGCTGAACCAAAAACAGAAACAGCATGCATACAATCAGGAATTCGCGATCAAAAGTAATCTGAATACCAACTATCAATGGTCATTCGGTCTTTTCGGATTTTATAATGATCTACACACAGATGGTCCGGTTACATTCAAGGAAGATGGAGTGAAAAATGTCCTTCAAAAAGTGTTTGACGATATGTACAAAAACACAAGTATGCCCCTTCATCTCAAAGTTCTTGACGAAGAGCTATATATTCCCGGTTCTTTTGACACGCCCTCCTATGGTGTTGCTCTGTTTCACCAGTCTACGTATAATAACCTTTTCACTCCCGGTCTTTCTCTGACAGCCGGGGTCCGGTTAGATTATGAAAAGCAGAAAATGGATTATCAGTCGGAAGCCCGCATGAGATTAGGGATCGGAGGTTCTCCGGAAAGTAATCATACAGAATTGCAGGGCATAGAACCGACTGTGATGGATATCCACACCTCCCAGGATTTCTGGCAGGTACTTCCCAAGGTTTCACTCAAATATGAATGCACACCCCGAACCTTCACCTATGTATCGGTAGCAAAAGGGTATAAAACCGGAGGTTACAATGTACAGATGTCAGCCGACCTGATGCAAAGCCAGATGCAATACGACATGATGAATCAATTCATGCCTTCCATGGCCAAAGAGCCGGCATCTGTGGAAGAGGTAGCTTCCTATAAACCGGAACATAGCTGGAATTATGAATTAGGGATGCGAAGTGAACTGATTAAAAATTACCTGACCTCGGAATTGACTTTCTTCTATATGGATGTAGAGGATGTACAGATCACTCAGTTTGTAAATAGTGGGAATGGACGTATTCTGGCCAATGCCGGGAAAGCACAGAGTTATGGTGTGGAAGCCTCGGTGAAAGCAACGGTCCGGAACGTATCGGCAGATATTAACTACGGATACACACACGCTACCTTCCGGGATTATGACAACGGGGAAGAAGACTTCAAAGGAAAATTCATTCCTTACACACCACGTCATACCCTGAGTGTGGGTCTTCACTATAATAAACTGATCCGCCATTCTTTTATTGACCAGTTTTCGGCGTCTGCCCAATTCAATGGAACAGGAAAGATTTTCTGGACGGAGCACAACGATATATCGCAGAAATTCTATGGTACAGTGAATGCGAAAGCCGGAGTACGCAAAGGGAATGTCAAAGTAGATCTCTGGAGCAGGAACCTGACGGATACGCAATTCACGGCGTTCTACTTTGAATCATTTGGTAATCCTTTTATGCAAAAGGGAAAACCCTTCCGGATCGGAGCAGATGTGGCTCTCATCTTTTAAACACCTATACTAAATCCTCTCCATGATGAAAGAAGAACTCCTTCAGAAATATAATATTCCGGTTCCACGCTACACCAGCTATCCACCGGCCAATTATTTTCATACCGGTTTCACTTCCGGGATGTATGAAGAAGCCATTCTTCAATCCAATGAAACAGGTCCCCGGCATCTCTCTTTCTATATTCACATTCCTTTTTGCCGGCATCTGTGCCATTATTGTGGCTGTAACTCTTTCCCGATGAGGAACCAGGAGAAGGTGGATCAATATGTCGCGGCTTTGCATAAAGAGATAGCATATATCACAAAAAAAATCCATCCGGAACGCAGGATCTCACAGATCCATTACGGAGGAGGCTCTCCGACCTGTTTACCTGCCGGGACCTTACAAAGTCTGAATGACCGGTTATTGTCTTCTTTCCGGACCATTGACCAACCGGAAATAGCCATCGAATGCCATCCCGGTTATCTGGTGGAAAAGAACTGGCAGCAGTTGGTAGATGCAGGTTTTAACAGGTTTAGCTTAGGTATACAGGATTTTAACCGGGAGGTGTTGAAAGTAGTCAACCGGCGTCCCTCCCTGTTACCGGTGGAAGAGATCATGGGCATACTTCGTTCCGGGAATGCAACGGTCAATATGGATTTGTTATATGGTCTTCCTCTACAAACCGTAGCAAGTTTTTCCCAAACGGTTCAACAGGCAGTTGAACTGCAACCGGACCGGTTAGTCACTTTTTCTTACGGACATGTCCCCTGGGTCAGTAAACGTCAACTGATCCTTGAAAAAACAGGCTTTCCTCCGGATCAGGAGAAGAGCCGGATATATGAGTCAGCGAAAAGCCTATTGACACAGTCCGGATACAAAACCATTGGCCTGGATCATTTTGTCCGGAAAGAAGATGAACTCTACCAGGCCCTTGAGCAAGGAATGCTGCACCGGAATTTCCAAGGCTACTGCACACGCCGTACGACAGGACAGGTCTATGCTTTTGGGGTAACAGGGATCAGCCAGTTAGACACGGCTTATATACAGAACAGCAAAGAGATAGATGAATATATCCACCGGATTGAGTCCGGTTCGTATGCGGTCTCAAAAGGATATAAACTCAACCGGGAAGAGCAGGTCACACGGGAAGTGATCCAGACACTGATGTGTAATTACAGAGTCATCTGGAAAGAGATAGGAGCCCGGCTCTCCCTACCAGTAGAGGAAGTGAAAGAGGCCATCCTGTATGATGAACAACAATTCGCCTCTTTTGCAGAAGACGGGATAATCACATGGGATGAGCAGGAGATCCGGATGACTGAACCGGGTGCTCTTTTTGTCAGGAATGTAGCGGCTTCGATGGATCGTTTGATGCAACAACCAACCCGCTCTTTCTCCAAACCAGTATAAACACATGGGAAAAGAATATACGGACATCGTAATTATCGGAGCCGGGTTAACCGGATTAACGGCCGGATTTCATTTGACCCGTAAGGGAAAACATATCCGGATCTTAGAGAAGGCGGATCGCATAGGAGGTCAGATCCGTACGTTTCATGAAAACGGATTTACTTTTGAAAGTGGCCCTAATACAGGAGCAATCTCTCATCCGGAAGTGGCGGAACTGTTTCAACTGCTTTCCCCAGCCTGTGAATTAGAAACTGCACGGGAAGAAGCCAAACGGCGCCTGATCTGGAAAGGAGACCGTTTTCATGTCTTACCTTCCGGTCTGGTGGGAGGCATCACCACTCCGCTGTTCTCTCTGTATGATAAATTCCGGATCTTAGGAGAGCCGTTCCGTAAAAAAGGGGAAAATGAATATGAATCTGTGGCAGCATTAGCGGCCCGGCGATTAGGCAAATCGTTCAGGGACTATGCGGTAGACCCATTTGTTTCCGGCGTGTATGCAGGTGACCCCAACAAACTGGTTACGCAATATGCGTTACCTAAATTATATAATCTGGAACATACGTATGGCAGTTTTATCAAAGGAAGTATCGCCAAAGCCCGCCAACCGAAAAGTGACCGGGACAAACTGGCTACCAAAAAGGTTTTTTCCGCCCGGCAGGGATTAGAGAACATTCCGTCTGCACTGGCCCGGGCGATCGGAAAAGAAAACATATCCCTTTCCTGTGCGGATATACGGATTGAACCCGGAGAAACATACTAGTCCATCCATTATACCCATCCGGAAGGAACTCATACGCTATACACAAAAAAGGTCGTGACTACCGTAGGAGCTTATGCCCTGCCGGAACTACTCCCGTTTATAGACAGAAAGGAACTGGATAACATCAGTAACCTGGAATATGCTCCTATCATACAAGCCAGTGTAGGAGTCAAAGATACACACGGTCTTTCATTCAATGCATTCGGTGGCTTGGTTCCCTCCTGTGAAAAGAGGGAAATTCTGGGGATTCTGTATCCTTCTGCCTGCTTTGAAGGACGTGCACCGGAACAGGGGGCTTTATTCTCCGTTTTTATGGGGGGGTGTCAGACATCCGGAGTATATGGATAAAACGGAAGAAGAGCTACAGGAAATCATCCTGAGAGCCTTTCACCAGATGTTGAAATTCCCTAAACAGACACATCCGGACCTGATCCGGATCTTTCGCCATTCACGCGCCATCCCTCAATATGGTCAAAGTAGTGGCGTACGCTTCCGCACCATACAGGAAATCGAACATCAGTATCCGGGGCTGATCTTAGCCGGTAATATCCGGAACGGAATCGGAATGGCAGACCGGATCAAACAGGGTTCAGATATTGCCTCTATTCTCTGAAAAAGCCGGACCTGATCCCAAATATCAGGCAGGATCTATACAATAACGTTCTTTATCATTTATCTGTTGGGCAGCTAACAAAAAAATACTTACTTTGTATAAAAGAGCTGCCTTATGGATAGAATGGTTGAAATAGCAAGATTTCAATACCCTGCGGATGCACAGGTATTGATCGCTCTACTGAAGTCTGAAGGGATAGAGTGTTATCTACGAAATGAATTAAGTACGCAGATCCTGAGTCATATTGATGTAGGGGGTGCCCGGGTGGAAATTCTGGAAAGTGATGTACCACGTGCTATGGAACTTATGAAAGAGGGAGGATTTGACCTCCCGGAAGAGAATGAGTCTCCGGAAGGGATGATCAGCGCAACCAACTGGATGAACCGGGTCCCGGTCCTGAAAAAGTACTCTTTACCCGTACAAATGATTTTTTTAAGTATCATCGTTATCCTTGCTTTAGCCCTCTTCCTGGGTTTGGGATTACTATTGCAACAAGCTAACCCAATATAAGAATGGCACGTAGAAAAATATCCAATAGTCAGATTATCTGCATGACCCTCCTATGGGGAATCCTTTGCTACATGCTCCTTGCATACAGCGAAAAGATAGATTTTCAGGTAATTTTCACATTAGTTGCTTCCGGGATAATTATTTTTGTGCCTATTTATAAAAACATCAAACGCCGGAATGAATAACATTTCGAAACTTTTACCCTCTTAAAATATCAAAAGGATATTTTTTTCATATTTTTACTTTCACTTATTTGTTTACTTCATTTTTTAGCTTACCTTTGCACGGCACTCAAAAAAGTGCATGCGGTTTACAATTTGGTATAATATAATTGGTATAACATTCTAAATATTCAAATCAATGAAAGCGAATGAAGTTTTAGACAACCTCAAGAGAAGATTTCCGAATGAACCTGAGTATCATCAGGCAGTAGAAGAAGTATTAGGATCTATTGAAGAAGTATACAATCAGCATCCTGAATTCGAAAAAGCAAACTTAATTGAACGTCTGTGTATTCCGGATCGCATCTTTACTTTCCGTGTAACCTGGATGGATGATAAAGGCCAGGTTCACACCAACATGGCTTACCGTGTGCAGCATAACAACGCCATCGGTCCTTACAAAGGCGGTATGCGTTTCCATGCTTCCGTAAATGTTTCTATTCTTAAGTTCCTTGCTTTTGAACAAACATTCAAAAACTCTCTGACTACTCTTCCGATGGGTGGTGGCAAAGGTGGTTCTGACTTCAACCCGAAAGGTAAATCAAACGCAGAGATCATGCGTTTCTGCCAGGCTTTCATCATGGAATTGTGGCGTCACATCGGTCCTGACACAGATGTTCCTGCGGGTGATATCGGTGTAGGTGGACGTGAAGTAGCCTATATGTATGGCATGTACAAAAAGATGGCTCGTGAAAACACCGGAACCTTCACTGGTAAAGGTATCGAGTTCGGAGGTTCATTGATCCGTCCGGAAGCAACAGGTTACGGTAACGTGTACTTCCTGTTGGAAATACTGAAAACCCGTAATATCGATATTAAAGGTAAAGTGGTGACCGTTTCAGGTTCAGGAAACGTGGCACAATATACGACTGAAAAACTGATCAGCTTAGGTGCTAAAGTGGTGACTATGTCTGACTCTAACGGTTATATTTATGATCCGGAAGGTATTGACAGTGAAAAACTGGAATACATCATGGAACTGAAAAACCTGTACCGTGGCCGTATCAAAGAATATGCAGACAAATATAATTGCAAATATGTAGAAGGAGGCCGTCCATGGGCTGAAAAATGTGATATCGCGTTACCAAGTGCTACTCAGAACGAGTTAAATGGTGATGATGCAAGAACATTGTTAGCAAACGGTTGTATCGCTGTTTCGGAAGGAGCAAACATGCCTTCTACTCCGGAAGCAATCGAAGAGTTCCAGAAAGCAAAGATCCTGTATGCACCCGGTAAAGCAGCCAATGCAGGGGGTGTTTCCGTATCAGGTCTGGAAATGACTCAGAATGCCATCAAATTAAGCTGGAGCCAGGAAGAGGTAGATGAGAAACTGAAAAGCATCATGAAATCGATTCACGAACAATGTGAAAAATATGGAAAAGAAGCGGACGGTACAATCAACTACGTAAAAGGCGCGAACATCGCAGGCTTCATGAAAGTAGCGAAAGCCATGATGGCTCAGGGCGTACTTTAATTTTCCGAAAAGAATATCCGATAATTATTCTCTAAGATATTAATGATCATTTTAAAAGAAGGTGGCTTTTTAGCCACCTTCTTTTTTTTACATACCCATGTAATGGATCCCTTTACACAATAGATCCGGGGGAGAGCCGTTAAAAAACCGGGCCGGAACTATAATAAAAAATAATCAGAAAAAATTTCTTTCCGGATAGGGGTATTTTAAAAGCAGCTTGTCTTATGAACAAACAACATAGAATACGAGCATATGATCACCGACAAAAACAAACAGGAAAACCCGACTCCATGGTATTGGAGCCAACCGGAACAAGGTATAAGCCTGGAAGATTGTGAAACACTTTTTTATGAACTGATCAATCAATACAGAAGTACAGAGCGGTCACAAAAAAGATATACTTCCGGAGACACGGCATTAGCACTCTAATAATATTTCAAGATTGTGTGTATATAGATGAGAGCATAAGGGAAAAATTTCAGGGATAGAACTTTCATTGTCCAAAAAATCTTCACCGTACCTGAAAATTTTCTTTTTATATTCTCTTCTGCTTCTATTACTTATCAAAACCTTTTACTTAATTATCATTTGTTAGTAGTCTATCAAAGAACAATCTTTGACAATTGTCAATTAAATCTTACCTTAGCTGCACAAATCCGCAGGACATTATACACATGATCACAGAAGAACTTAATAAACTCTATCAATTTTATACCGGTTCCCCGGCAGAAACCATAGAAGAGCTCCCTTCCTCGGGTTCTAACCGGCGTTATTTTCGTTTGACCGGTAATAAAAACCTAATCGGTGTCAGTGGCACCTCCATAGAAGAAAACAGAGCTTTTTTATATATGGCTGAACATTTCAGGAAAAAAGGGTTACCTGTTCCTGAAGTATACTGCTCCTCAGAAGATCATTCCTTTTATTTGCAGGAAGACCTGGGCGATACACTCCTCTTTAATGCGATTGAAAAAGGGCGTACCAGCTCTGTTTTTGACGAACAGGAGCGGGAACTGTTGAAAAAAACAATTACACTCCTTCCCGCTATCCAGTTTGCAGGAGCGGACGGTTTTGACTTTACTAAATGTTATCCCCAGGAAGAGTTTAATCAACGCTCTATTCTCTGGGATCTCAATTACTTTAAATACTGTTTCCTGAAAGCTACCGGTATGGAATTTCAGGAAGACAGGCTGGAAGATGACTTTCAGAAAATGAGTGATGTGTTGCTACGCAATTCATCCGCCACTTTTCTTTACCGGGATTTCCAGTCAAGAAATGTCATGATCAAAGACCGAGAACCCTGGTTCATCGATTTCCAGGGGGGGGGAAGAAAAGGACCTGTCTATTATGATGTAGCCTCCTTTCTATGGCAGGCAAAAGCGAAATACCCGGAAGATCTCAGGAATGAACTTTTAGCTGATTATATACAGGCACTCAAAAAATATATTCCTGTGGATGAATCCTATTTTCTAAGCCAGTTACGCCATTTTGTGCTGTTCCGCACCTTACAGGTACTCGGCGCATATGGTTTCCGGGGCTATTTCGAAAAAAGCCCCATTTCATACAGAGTGTTCCTTTTGCCATAGATAATCTGCGCCAATTATTAAAGGACGATTATGCTGAATACCCTTATCTCTGTTCAGTCCTAAGAGAATTAACGGGTTTGAAGCAATTCTCAGATGACCTGAAAAAGAGAATGCTGGAAGTGAAGGTCATCAGTTTTGCTTATAAAAAAGGGATACCAAACGACCCGACCGGAAACGGGGGAGGATTTGTATTTGATTGCCGGGCCATTAACAATCCGGGTAAATATGAACGCTATAACCATTTTACCGGATTAGACGAACCTGTCATTCACTTTTTAGAAGAAGATGGAGAGATCACCCAATTTCTGGAGCAGGCCTATCATATGGTTGAAAACTCAGTCAAACGCTATATGGACAGAGGTTTCAGTAATCTGATGGTCTGTTTCGGTTGTACCGGAGGGAGACATCGCTCAGTCTACTCAGCTCAACATTTAGCAGAACACCTGCACAGTAAGTTTGGAGTGAAAGTACATTTGATACACAGAGAACAAAATATTGAAGAAATTTTTGAACCAACCATATGAAAGCAATGATTTTCGCGGCCGGAGTAGGAACCAGGCTCAAGCCGCTTACCGATAATACCCCGAAAGCACTGATACCTGTAAATGGAACTCCTATGCTGGAGCATATCCTTCTCAAATTAAAACAAGCCGGTTTTAATGAGATTATTATTAATATCCACCATTTCGGAGAACAGATTATTGAGTTTCTTCAGGCAAAAGAGAATTTTGGAATGAATATCCACCTCTCTGATGAACGGAACTATCTGTTAGACACCGGAGGCGGCATTAAAAATGCAGCTAAACTGTTGGAAGGGAATGAACCTTTCCTGGTTCACAATGTGGACATCCTTTCGAATGTCGATCTCAGGGCTATGTACGAGCGTCATCAGGAAACGAATCCCCTGACCACGCTGCTGGTGAGCGAGCGACAGACATCCCGTTACCTGCTTTTTAATCAAGAACGGCGTTTATGCGGATGGCGTAACCATGACACCGGAGAAGTAAAGTCCTATTACCCTAATTTCGACCCGGAGCAATATAACGAATATGCTTTCGGAGGGATCCATGTGATCTCCCCTGCCATTTTTGAATGGATGGAAGAATGGACAGGAAAATTTTCCATTATCAACTTTTACCTTTCTGTCTGTGCAAAAACCAATATCCAGGCATATCCGGTGGAAAATCTGGATCTGATCGATATTGGAAAACCGGACACGCTGGCAAAAGCCGAAGAGTGGCTAAAAAAGAATAATAACTTTATCTAAATATACCTCATAAAAACACAACCATGAAACGCATTCTTATCAGTTTAGTATGTTTATTCGCCTGTCTGCAGATCACACTGTCACAACAGCCCGAACTAAGATTCAATAAAGACGGAACATTTAAAATCGTGCAGTTTACGGACGTACATTTTATCTACCAGGATCCCCGTTCAAATATTTCTCTGGAAAGGATCAGCGAAGTACTGGATCATGAAAAACCGGACCTGGTGATATTTACCGGAGATATTGTATTCGCCGAACCGGCAAAGGAAGGAATGGAAACAGTCTTAAATCTGGTTGCCAAACGGAATATACCCTTCGGAGTAACTTTCGGGAATCACGACGATGAACACGATCTGTCCCGTACACAATTATTAGAACTGGTACAGACTATTCCAGGAAATGTGAGCTCCACAGTTCCCGGTATTTCCGGAACCGGCAACTACATCTTACCGGTAAAATCCGCAAACGGAAAGAAAGAGGCAGCCATCCTTTATTGCCTGGATTCACATGCCTACTCTTCTATCGAAGGGGTAGACGGATACGATTATATAAAATTTGACCAGATCCAATGGTACCGGGAGAATAGTATGCGTTTCACGCAGGCAAATGGTGGAACCCCACTTCCCTCGTTAGCCTTCTTTCACATTCCACTACCGGAATACAATCAGGCAGCCGCAGATGAAAAAGCGATCCTGATCGGTACACGGAAAGAGAAAGCCTGTGCTCCCCAGCTAAACACCGGCATGTTCGCAGCGATGAAAGAGAGGGGAGATATCATGGGCATGTTTGTCGGCCATGATCATGACTGCGACTATGTAGTAAACTGGAAAGGGATCCTGTTAGGCTATGGCAGATACAGCGGAGGAAATACAGTCTATAACAACCTGCCAAACGGTGCCCGGGTCTTCAAATTAACCGAAGGTGAAAGAGGTTTCAAAACCTGGATCCACCTGAAAGACAACGAGATTGTCCAACGCGTTACCTACCCGGATGACTTTATCAAGAAATAAGTTAAAAGCCCTCCCCTTGTTCCCCGCGCAGGCGGGGATCGCAGAGAAAGGAACGGTTCTCCTACTACTAAATAGTTGAAACGGCCGGTTCTCATGCGGTCCCCGCCTGCGCGGGGAACTGGTAAGGTTTTAATTAATTCTTATCTGTGTTCCTCTTCTTGTTCTACGTCCTATAAAAACACTTATTCTCCGGGTTTCAGGACGACCCCCAGACTTTTTTTGCCATCCATTTTCACCACGATGGGTTTGTCGAAATGGACATGACGTAAAAAATTAGTATCCAGCTCAGCGGGCAGGCTATTCAGGTAAGTTTCATCAAACCAGCCATCTCCCTTAAAAGGATTAATTGTAAAATAACCTACTCCGAAAGAGGTAAGATTCTGAAAGAAATGGGTACCCTGGCTGGGATCTATCCGGTAGTTCTCCAGCCCACATTCCACAATCACACGGGCATTACTGATGTGAGGCCATTTCACCGGAATACCTAACCAGGTATCACTACTCCCCCATCGTCCCGGACCCACCAAAACATATCCGGTTCCCTTTTCTGTGAACTGACGGTTCAGTTTCTCTATTTCATAAGCGATCAACTGATTGTTGGAAGAGTTGAACGCTTCTGTTTTTATATATACAATATCCTGCACATCCGGAATGATCCCATGTCCAAGTACACTTTCCGAATATAATATACTCTCCTGCTTATCAATTCCTGTCAGATCTTCATCCATCACCTCTTTATTATCCACGATCGGACGGATTTGCAATAAATAGAAAGTCACTGATTGGGAATTATCCCGATGGATGTTCATGGCAAATTCCAATTCCACCGGACGGGCCATCTCACTTTGTCCGATCTCTAACACCTTATCCAGTGTCTCAGCCAGCGGAAAAACATCATGTTGCAAAATATTGACAAAAGAAAGGATCTTTCGACCTCCCGGATAGTATCCATCCCGGATGATCTGGTCATAGGGATCAAATGTAGAGACGATATATTTCAGTGAACCATCCGCATCCGCGTCTTTGAGATTCAATTTCAATAGATTAAAAGAGTCATCCACAGAAAATTGCTCTGTCATATGATCCAGATCCAGGGCACAGAAACGGGTCTGAGTTTCCCGCAAAGCAAACTCCATGGAACTCATTTGTAAAATATTATGCGGATGCCGGGGAGAAAAACGGAGTGTTTGTCCTCCATCTACAATATATTTACCCAACCCTAAAGCAATATTAGCAATCCCATCCTCCGCTGTTTCATTTCCGATCGGATAGAAATTCAAAGAGCGGGCGACTCCGGAAAGCGTCGGATAATAATGATTACTATAAGCAGATCCCACTACCTCCTGTAGCACAATCGCCATTTTTTCCTGATCGATCACATTGGATGTGGCCGTCATATAAGCCTTACTATCCCGGTAAAACACAGAAGCATAGACGGCTTTGATCGCATCGCTCACCATCCGGAGCATCTCGTATTTATCATCCTTTTTAGGGACCATATAAGTGGAATAAATACCCGCGAATGGCTGATAGTGGGAATCCTCCAGCAGACTGGAAGAACGGACAGCCAGCGGCCCTTTCACCACATCAAAGAAAGCCATCAGGGCTTCGATCAGGGAGGAAGGAAGACTGGCATGCAGGAAATAACGGAGGATCGTAGCATCATCAATATCATTCAGGGCAACCGAATAAAGTTCATTTGTCTCCATAAATTCATCAAAGATGTCCGTACAGATCACAACCGTTTTAGGAATCGTAACATTAAAGTTATCCAGTTCCAGTTCCGGATGCCGTTTGATCATCGCGCCGATAAAGGCCAGACCTCTGCCTTTCCCTCCTAACGAACCATTTCCGATACGGGCAAAATTACTGTATTCATCGAACCGCTCTTTCTGGTATATAGCTACGACTCCAGTATTCTTCATCCGCCGGTACTGTACGATCAGGTCAAAGATCAGCTTCCGGGCCTCATCCATATCCTTGTAATCACTCACATCCACATTCTTCAACACCTCGGCGGGCGGAAACATGGCACGTGAATAAAAGAAACGGGAAAAATGATTCCGGGAAAGGTGATAGACAAGCGACTCATCCGGTATCTGGAAAACCTTCTTCTGAAGATCCTTGAGGTCTTTAATCCGCATAATCTCCTCTTTGGTACGAGGGTTCAGGATCACAAAATCCCCGAAACCAAACCGCTGCATGATCTTCTTTTTCAGATCCTGGGGATAACTCTTGGAATTTTTATCAATGAAAGAAGCATGTAATTCCCTTGCATATATCTCATTGGAACTTTCCGAAGACTCCAGGATAAAAGGAATGATCAATCCGGTTTTCCGGACATACTGGCCAAATTTATATCCGGCATACGGGTCTTTTTTACCATCCCGCATAAAACTCATATCTGAGATGATCCCTAACATATGATCCCGGTATTGGTCAAAGATACGGACTGCCTCTTCATAATTCCGGGCCAGTTTGATTTTAGGCCGGCCCCTCATACGCAAAGTTCGCTGATGATCATTCAAAGCCTCTTTGGAAAACTCCTGGCTTTGCTCCAGTACAAACTTATACAGATGGGGTAAGGCAGAAGAATAAAACCGGATCGAGTCCTCCACTAATAAGATAATCTGAACGCCCACACTCTCCGTATCATCCGGAGCATTCATCTTATCTTCGATCAGTTTGATAATAGCCAGCAACAACTCCGCATTCCCTAACCAACTGAAAATATAATCAATGGCACTCAGATCCTCATCTGCCACCCGCTTGGTCACCTCCTTCGAAAAAGGGGTAAGTACCACGATCGGAATAGATGAATAGTGCACCTTGATCTCTTTGGCAGCCGCAAAAATATCCCGGTCATCCATATTAAGCATACAGATGATCAGTTCAAAGTTCCGGTCTCTCAATTCAGCTAATGCCTCCTCTTTCGTGGTCACCTGCGTGAAACGGGGTGGATACCGGAGGCTTAGTGCCGTATATTCGTTAAATATCTGTTCATCCACCCGTCCGTCATCTTCCAACATAAAAGCATCATATTTCGTTGCAATCAGCAATACGTTAAAGATGCGCTTATTCATCAAATCAGCAAACGAAGTGTCCCTGAAAACAAGGTCCTTATAGTCTGGTATACCGTTCATACATTCTTAACAATTAATCTGCTCAAATGTAGGGATATTTTTTTAATTGGATGGATAGAGAAGTTCTTCTATATCTCTCGTCACCACATATTTGTTGTAACCTCCGACCATACCGGTACCCCAAAACCCCTATTAACAATCCATCTATTTTCTGTTTTTCTTTTTAACCAAAATCTGTTCTTCTATCCTTCAGGATGTTAAACCAGTTCCTTCTATGTTCCATCTCATTTTTTTTATATAAGTTTGTGTGAAAGAAACTCTATCTTGAAAAAATAACCTTTGCCATGATAACATTTTTCAGAAGAGCAGGAAGTATCATGCTCCTATGCTTTTTCACACTCCTGAATCACGCGGAATCCTTCAGACATATCTATACAGATAACGGACTGAGCAGTCGTCGTGTCTACCAGGTAGAGAAAGACGCAACAGGCTTCGTATGGTTTTTCACCTCCATGGGAATAGATCGTTTTGATGGAACAGAGATCAGACACTATCCCCTGTCCGAAACGAAAGAGGTGAAAGAAAATGTGCTCCCTTTCAGTATGATGACCTGCGATGCCCAACAGGATCTTTGGGTCTCCCTGCGGAACGGAAAAATATATTCCTACTCAAAAGAGAAGGATGAGTTTCTCTTAACGATTGACTTGAGTGAATATTTTCAGGACACAGAACCTCAACTAAACCAGATCTATTTTGATCATACTAATACTTTATGGTTAGCAATCTCCTCCGGACTATATACCTTTGATCCGGAGAACCGGCAATTAAACCCGATCTATCATTTCACAGATGAAATCGTAAGCCGAATTATCCAGGAGGATGAACGGACCTACTATGCAGGGACTTATCAGAAAGTTTTCCAACTCACCCTCCCGGAAAAACCGGATGGACAAATCATACAGAAAGAGATCCCTCTTCCTCTTCCGGTCAAAGTAGAATCTATGTATTTATTGAACCATACATTATATATAGGAACCTTTTCCAACAGTGTATTTACATTCGACACACGTTCCGGAAAGACACGGTCACTCAGCCAGTTGATCCCTCCCCTTCCGGTACGAACCATTAAAGCCTCCCCGGATAACCAGATCCTTATCGGCACAGATGGATCCGGTGTCTACAGTTTAGATGCTTCCAACCATCAATTACTCAAACGCTACTCCACGCATGACGGAGGAAATAACGGGATCTATGGAAACACAGTCTCCGATATCCTCATAGATGAACGGAACTGTTTATGGATCAGCACTTCTACCAATGGAGTCAGTGTACTGGATCCACACACACCCGATATTCTATGGAAAAGAAATGAGAACGGGAATAATCAATCACTGATCTCTGACCATGTCAATGTCATACTGGAAGATTCGGACGGTGATATCTGGTATGGGACAAACAATGGGATCAGTTTGCATCTTATCCGGGAAAACAGGTGGCATCACTTTCTGGAAAACCAGCCGGATGAGGCTGGACAAACACCGGTGATATTAGCCCTTTGTGAAGATAACCGGAAAAATATATGGGCCGGTGGTTTCGGAACCGGAGGATGGAAAATAGATAAACAGAAGCGAACTGTCCAACCCATTCCCCGGAAAGAGGAACATACAGAGAAAGGCTTACCAACCGATTATATATATGCGATTTACCAGCAGGATGAATCCATTTATTTTGGAGGGATTGAAGGAGAATTAACAGCCTATCATCCGGAAAAAGACAGCTACACCTATTATCCGGTAGATTGTATCGGAGATATGTTACCAGGAAAAGAGCATGAACTATTCCTGGCAACCTGTGACGGGTTAGCGACCATAGATCTCCTTAGTTCGCAAGTACAATGGTACAAAGAAGTGGAAGGAGAAACGCTGGGTTGTGCCGTGCGCAGCCTCCTGCAAACATCGCCCCGGGATCTGTTCTTAGCTACCGACGGTAAAGGACTGGTCCATTTCAATCCGGAGACCGGTATATCCCGGTACGTCACCTTTCATAAGGAATTTATTTCCCGCTCCATCCAACAAATGATGCTGGACAACGCGGGGGATCTATGGTTCAGTACGGATAAAAATCTCTACCGTCTTCATATGGCTACCGGAGAGATCTCCAATATGAATCCCATGTTAGGGATTGAAAGTGGTAATTTCAATCCAAACGCCTCCTGTAAAAAGAAGAACGGCCTCTTTATAGTAGGGACTGCCGATGGTGTCATGGAGTTTGATCCGGCTTTTGACATAGACATGCAGGACAATCCCCGGTTGATCTTTACGGACCTGAGCCTGTTCCACAAACCATTGACTACCGGAGAAAATTCCCCTTTGAAAAAAGCAATCAATGAAACGTCAGCGATTGATCTCTCCTACAACCAGAACTCTTTCTCCCTGGCCTTTTCCTCTATCCAGTTTTCCTATGCCTGGCAAATAGAATATACCTCTAAACTGGAGGGATTTGATAAGGAGTGGCATCCTGTCAGCCAGGAACGAACTGTCAGCTACACCAATCTGAAACCAGGAAAATATACCTTAAAAGTCAGAGCACTGAACCCCTATTCACAGGAGAACTATGATGAAAAATCCTTACAGATCCGGATTGGTAAACCTTTCTGGAAATCCGGATGGGCCTATCTTGCCTATACCTGCCTGCTCTCTTTGATCACGTTGTTGATCCTTCACTATATCCGGCATAAAAACAGAGAAAAGAAGAATCAGGAAAAGATCAATACGTTTGTTGAGATAGCCCATAATATACGGACTCCGATCAGCCTGATCAAAGCTCCGTTAAGTGAAATGGAATCCACAGAACATCTCTCGGAATCCGGAAGAAAGTTCCTGGCACTTGCCATGGCTAATACGGAAAAGTTATTTACGATGGTCACTGAATTATTAGACTTCCAGAAAACCGAACTGGGGAATAATAGCCTGACTATTTCCGGCCAGGAGTTATACGGATATATGCAGGAAAAACTAAATACCTTTAATATAATAGCGATCCGGAAGAACATCCGGATGAACCTACAGGCGGATTTTGAAGAGTTAACCGTAGGGATAGATGTGGAAAAAATGGATAAGATCATCAATAATATCCTATCCAATGCCGTAAAATATACCCAGGAAGGAACGATCACGATTAAACTACGACACACGCCGGATAGATGGTCTGTGGAAATAAAAGATACCGGAATTGGTATCCCGGTAGCAGACCAGAAAAATATGTTCCGGCAATTCTACCGCGCGGAAAATGCCATACACTCGCAAGAGACGGGTTCCGGTATCGGTTTATTGCTGACCCGGAAACTGGTAGAGATCCACCAGGGCGAGATCACCTTTACCAGTACGGAAAATGTAGGTTCCTGCTTCCGGCTCACGTTTCCGGTATTCCCTTATGAGGAAACGGTATCCCGGGACACAGCCATAGAAAACAGCCCACAGAAAGCCGATACACTCCAACCGGAAGAGACGGTACTGATCGTGGAAGATAACCGTGAACTACGGGAATATCTGACTGAAACCTTACAGCAGGAATACAAGATCGTTCCTGCTGAAAATGCGGCTCAGGCACTCACCCTATTAGAGTCTGTCAATCCGGATATTATCATTTCTGATATTATCATGCCAGGAATGCGGGGAGACGAAATGTGCCATATCATAAAAACATCCATGGAGACCAGCCACATATCAGTCATCCTGTTAACCGCCCTGAGTGAAAAAGAAAATATCATCCAGGGACTGGAAAGCGGAGCAGATGACTACATTACCAAACCGTTTGACACAGCGGTTCTGAAAGCAAGGATCAGGAACATATTAGTCAACAGGAAAAAACAAAGCCAATGGATGTTATCCGAAGAATTCAATCCCCAGGAAACAGACTATACCAATTCCCTCGATAAAGAATTTCTGGACAAAGCCATTCAGGTAATCGAAAAGGAACTTTCTAATCCGGAGTTCTCTATTAATGATTTCTGCCGCTCGTTAGGGATGAGTCGTACCTCTGTTTACAATAAGATCAAGAGTCTGACAGACCAGGGGCCCAATGATTTTATCCGGATCATCCGCCTGAAAAAAGCGAAAGAGCTATTAAAAAGCAAAAAACACAGTATTTCGGACGTAGCGCTTATGGTTGGTTTTTCCGATGCCAAATACTTTAGCACAAGCTTCAAAAAGCAGTTCGGAGTCAGTCCAAGCAAGATTGATGAATTGAAGACAAGCGATTCCTGAATCCGGCTCCTTACGCTTTTAACAGAGTTCCTCATCACTACCAAGCTGAAAACCCGGGACATCTTATTCCTTTACTGCGGACTGCTTAGGTTGAACATCAGCGGGTTCAAGGTTAAACATCAGGATGTACAACCTTAAACTCCCGGATGTATAACCTTATACATCCTGATGTTCAACCTAAGCAGTCCGCAGTAAAAGTTTAGTTTCCTATAGGGATAAGGATAAGCACCCGTTAGAACGGGCTTACTTTGTAATAGGAAGAGATCTATAGCCAGGCGTAACCGGAAAATTTTTAATTGATCCATGTTCTGCCTGTCTCTCCCCTCTGAGAGGGGAATTAAATACTATTCGTCTCTATAAGAAAGTCTTCCAGCTAACACAGGTTTAAAATCTCTCAGGAAGATGTTTAAATCCTACTATTTCTTTAGGTTTGAGAGATAACAAACCTTTTTTGAGAGTAAACAAACCACAAATTAAAGGATCCTCGTTAATCTTGTAACCTGAATAAACATGAAAATCTAATCACAACGTATGGAAACATATTTAGCTCTTGATTTAGGAGGTACCAAACTTCTGATAGGAGAAATGGACAAACACGGAAATATTCTGAAATACAAAAATATGATACAGGATATTTTAACCAACCGGCCGCTTTGGAGTATATAAAAAATCGTTAGATGATTATATCGCGACAGTCGGATGGGTAGATAAAAAACCCAAAGCTTTAGGAGTTGGGCTACTGGGACGGGTAGACCCGAAACAAGGGATCTGGCTGCAGATTGATCCGAAACGGACCAATCCCCTACACCTGGCGAAAGAATTATCTGAACGGTATGATATGCCCTGCTATATTGACAATGACGTTAAAAGTGCTACCCGGGCCGCTAAATTGTTTGGCTTCGGACAGATATCGGAAAACTTTATTTATATCAATGTAGGAACCGGAATTGCAGCCGGATTTGTTGTGAACGGCAAACAAATCAGAGGGAGCCATTTCAATGCCGGTGAGGTAGGCCATACGCAGGTAGGAGTCAATGTAGGGGTACAATGTGGATGTGGCCGCATGGATTGTGTGGAACTCATCGCCTCCGGTATTGGCTTTGACCGTTCCGCCCGGTTGTTAAAAGATCAATATCCCACACAACTTCACATACCGGAAGATCTGGGTGACCGGGTCGATGTGAAAGAGGTCTTCGCCCTCAGCCAGAAAGGAGATCCTTTATGTATTCAATTAGTGGAAAATGCCTCCCAGGCTTTAGCAAACCTGATCATGAACTTAGTCCGGGTCAGTGATCCGGACACCGTTGTTTTAGGAGGTGGAATTGTTTCCGATGGATATATCCACACGAAAGTATTAGAAAAGCTGAATCCGACAACCATCCGTTTCGTAAAGAATGGAGTGGTACTGACTAAATTAAACCCGGATTTTATCGGACTGATTGATGCCGGAGCAGTAGCCATGAGAGAACATTAAATTATAAACAGGTAGTTAGTGGAAAACAAAACGGGCCAAGTAAGTCCCTGTCAACGACTATCTACTACCTACAAAAAAATAATTATGAAACTAAACATCACCATTGCAAAGAACGAAGAAGAATTTGACAGAATGGCTGCCTGGCGCATTATTACAGCCATGTTAACCAACCCCAAAGCAGTGATTGGACTGTCTACCGGACAAACTACTAAAAATATGCATGCGATCGTAAGTGATATTTATCGCCAATATCCTTTCGATGTTTCTGATATTACCTTATTCAATGTGGATGAATTAACTAATTTATCCCGTGAATATAAAGGAGCCTGCTATACTATGATCAAAGATCAGATCGCAGGTCCGTTAGGGATCAGGGAGGAAAACTTTATCATGCCTCCGACCATGTCAGATGATTTCGCAAGAGAAGCCGCCCTTTTCCAGCAGGCCTTAGAAGACCGGGGAGGGATTGACCTCCAGATGTTAGGGTTGGGAACAAACGGACATATCGGTATCAATCAACCGGGAACTCCTTTTGAAAGTGAAACCTGGGTCTCTCCGATGGATCCGGATTTTGAAAAAGAGTCCGGGAGGAAACAAATACGCCACCGGAACATGAACTGGGAGGTCTCACATTAGGGATCAAGAATATTATGCATTCCCGCAAGATCGTTCTGATCGCCAAAGGATCACACAAAGCAGAGATTGTAAAACAGATGCTTTTAGGTCCGGTCACAACAGATATACCGGCTTCTGTACTTCAGTTACATCCGAACTGTGAGTTCCTTTTAGATGCGGATGCTGCCAAACATATTGTCTGAATCATTCACCTGCTATCTAATACCAAACACATATGACACAACAGGAAAAACAGATCAGTTACTTAGGTCCTTTTCTGACCATGGTATTCCTTTTTTTATTGTAGGATTTCTGACGACTGCGAATACGCAGTTCCAGGGTCCTTTAAAAGAGGCCTTCTTAGAAGGGGTCGGCGACCTGAAAAATACATTCGCCACCCTTATTACTTTCTCCTGGTTCTTAGCCTACCCGCTCACCGGAGGAATCGGTTCGGCATGGACTACTACATACGGATACAAAGGTACATTGATCCGTTCTCTATTTATTATGATTGCCGGACTGGGATTGTTTTTTCTCTCTTCCCTGTTCACGGTTCGGTTTCCGGACGCCAATCTGCATATAGGAAGTAATATTGTACCGATAGGCTTCTTCATCTTTTTATTAGGTTCTTTTGTGGTAGGAGCATCCGCCACTATTCTCCAGGTAGTGATCAACCCCTATCTGACCGCATGCTATGTAAAAGGGACTCAGCCCGTACAACGCTTAGCCATCGGTGGCTCAGCAAATTCGATAGGAACAACCATTGCTCCCTTCTTCGTGACAGGTATCGTATTCGGGGGATTGGCCATGGAAGAGGTCCAGGTCAGCCAGCTCATGATTCCCTTTTTCTCCCTGATGGTTATCATTTCCCTGATCGTTATGATCCTTTTCCGTCTGTCTCTGCCGGATATCCAGGGGACGAAAGCGGAAGCCGGAGAAAAGTTAGAGAAAAGTATATGGTCATTCAGCCATCTGAAATTAGGAGTGATCGCCATCTTCTTCTATGTAGGTGTGGAAGTTTGCATTGGTGCGAATATTAATCTATATGCGATTGAGCAGGAGAACCTGCACGGAGCCTTTTCTTTTTTAGGCAACGACTCCCTTTCGCTGTTTGGAATCAATTTTGCGATACCAGCCCTGATGGCTACCCTCTATTGGGGTGGTATGCTGATCGGACGGTTAGTAGGGAGTTCACTGAGCAGGATCTCTCCCCGTGTTCAGTTAATGGTTACGACCGTATCTGCCACCTTGCTTACCCTGTTGGCCATTCTGTTTAACAATCCCTGGTTATTAACCGCAGTAGGTCTGTTCCACTCGATCATGTGGGGTGCGATCTTTACGCTTTCCGTCAATCAATTAGGGAAATATACCTCTATTGCTGCCGGCGTTTTTATGATCGGAGTGGTCGGAGGTGCGATTCTCCCTCTTTTGCAGGGAGTGATCGCCGACCTGTTAGGCGGATGGAGATGGTCCTGGGGGATCGTTATCTTTGGTGAATTATTTATGTTATATTATGCATTAGTGGGATCCAGAGTGAAGCAAACCGCTGAAGCTTGAAAAGTGTAGCCAGGGATCAAAGGGGCATCACTGCTTCACTCCTTTGATTTCCTGGCTTTTCATCCCTTAAAAACAGCAATCATATGAAAAAGATTTTTTTCTTAGTTATACTCCTCAGTTTTTCATTGCAGGGATGGTGTCAATATACAGTATCTCCGGCAAAAACATGGGACAGATATCCACCGGAGGTTCAGAAACCGGGATTTGGGCCGCACGCTTCTCAATTGGTTCAAATGGATGACAGCCCGGCATTGGAAGAGGTGATCCTGTTTAGTGCTCATAATGGTCATTATCCCTATTTTGACCTCTTCAAAAACTACTATGTAATTATAGATCATTATTCCAAAGAGGTGAAATACATTTCGGATATCACGATCTCAACGGAAAGGGATCTACGACTGGAAGACCGGAACCAGGATGGGAAATACGAATTGTACCGCACCTATTTTCAGGATGGAAAATTCTCTACCGATGAATTCGGGAATAAACTTTCGGTTACCTGGGTCTATGACCGGATCGAATGGCAAAATAAAGAGTTTAAGAACAAATAAGAACAGACCACATGAAACTACTAAAAATTCTTTTTATACTCCTCTCTTGTCTGCATATTAGCTGTTCCACTGGCAAAACCACGGGCGAAGAGCAACCACCGGACAATCACAGAAAAATAATTGTCGCCTATGTTACCTCCTGGAGCAGTACGATGCCTGATCCAATCTACATGACACATATCAACTATGCCTTTGGACATGTGAACGATTCGTTTGATGGCGTACGGATTGATAATGAGGAGAGGCTGAAAGAGATCGTATTGCTCAAAAAAAGCAACCCGGAATTAAAGATCCTTCTTTCGATCGGTGGCTGGGGAAGTGGCCGGTTCAGTGAGATGGCCGCGGATACTAAAAACAGGAATAGCTTTGCTGCCGATTGCCGGCGAATCGTTGAACAATTCCACCTGGATGGGATTGATATCGACTGGGAATATCCAACCAGTTCTGCCGCGCAGATATCCTCTTCACCGGAAGACACGGAGAACTTCACCTTATTGATGAAAGACATACGGGAAGCTATCGGGGACAACAAATTGTTAACCCTTGCCTCAGCCGCGAGTGCCGGTTTCATCGATTTCCGGGCGATTGATCCATATATGGATTTTATAAACATCATGGCATATGACATGTCTACCCCTCCGACCCATCACTCTGCCCTCTACCGGTCAGCACATGCCGGAAAAAGAACTTCGGAGGAAGCAGTAGAGGCTCATTTATCAGCAGGGGTTCCTCTTCACAAATTAGTATTGGGAATGCCGTTCTACGGCAGAGGAAACAAATCTCTCCCGGGCTTTATCGATTATAAAAAGATCGAACAGCTTGACGGATACCAGGAACACTGGGATAACGTAGCAAAGGTCCCTTACCTGACAGATACAGCAGGTGAGCTGGTCTGTACCTATGACAATCCCCGCTCCTTAGCAATAAAATGTGAATATATCCTTGAACGTGGCCTTTTAGGAGGAATGTATTGGGATTATGATGGGGACAATGCAGCAGGGGAACTGCGAAAAACAGTGTATGAGACATTAAACCGGTAATAATATTATAATTCTCTTTTTTAGACTTTATCAGACGGAAGGAGAGGATATGCGACAAACACAGTAACCTTCAGATTCCATATATCATTCCAAACATATCCTTTTCCTCTCCGTTAAATCCTTTAATTCAATTGAAAATATGAAAATAAAACACATCATAACCATAGGGATCTCTATTCTTTTTATGGGAAATCCTTTTTCTTCCGTAACAGCTCAGAAAAAAATAAAAACGATGATCGCCACCGGACAGGATGGAAGTCACTGGTGGCAGGGAGGAAGTGACGCGATTAAGATGATCTTAGAAAACAGTGAGTTGTTCACCGTCGATATTATTACGACTCCTGACTGGGATGGAGATATGAACCTGTTCAATCCGGATTTCAGTAAATATGATCTGGTGGTGATCAACTATGGAGGTAAAACCTGGGTGGAGCAAACCCGGAAAAATTTTGAGAAATATGTATCCGGTGGCGGCGGGGTGGTAGTAGTCCATTCTTCTGTCGTACCAATGGATGACTGGAAAGAGTATAATGAAATGATCGGGTTGGGAGCATGGAACCAGCGGGATGAAAAAGTGGGTCCGTATGTCTACTGGCAGAAAGATCGTTTTGTGTATGACTATACTCCCGGATGGGCAGGCTATCATGCACTTCAACATCCTTTCACCATTACACACCGCAACCCGGACCATCCTATACTAAAAGGTCTTCCGGAGGTATGGGACCATTTCAAGGATGAACTCTATGCCAAGCTGAGAGGTCCGGCTAAAAATATGGAAATACTGGCAACCACCTATGACGATCCTCATTTAGCCGGGTCCGGAAGACATGAGCCTATGTTATGGACAGTCAACTATGGCAAAGGGAAAGTATTTGTGACCTTGATGGGACATGCCGGAAATGACCCGGAATTAAGATACTCCATGGAGTGCACCGGATTCCAGGTAACTCTTTTACGGGGAGCTGAATGGGCAGCGACCGGACAGGTGACCCAGGAAGTACCCAAAGATTTTCCGGGCCCGGGAACCATCACTCTCCGGAAAGACTTCAAAGCTCCTTTTCATGCTCATTAACAAAGAATTAAAAGTTTGTTTCCTAACCGGAAAAGTTTGATATCTATCAGAGTTTCAAATTTGTTAGAAAACAAACTTTTAATGATCATATTTAAACGCCCTTTTCCATAGAATAAGATAATCTTGTAGAAAAATAATCCGGAGTTATTTCATCGAATAGTAACAATTAAATTAAAATGCTTATGAAAAAGAATCCATGTCTGACCCAATTGAACCAACCCATATAATCCTGGTTCAAATCAGCACTTGATAGCAAAAGCTATCTGACTCAATTATTCCCGTAGACAGTATCCGGGTCCGTCTTTCATTTTTATTGATTTTCTATCCGTTATCCTCCAGTCCCGGACTGAAGGAAGGATCTTTTTATCCTTAAAAATAACTTTTCACAGGATGGTTTACGGAAAACAGAGGAAGTCTGATGCTAAGAAAAAGTTCAATAAACCAACTAAACTAACTTATTATTTAATATGAAAATCATGAAGTTTATATTATCATCCTTTCTTGTGATGATAGGTTGTTTCCAACTACTCGCCCAACCAGGTGGAGTAACTATGGGGGGAACCGTATATGACCACTTTGGGGAAACACTTCCCGGTGCTAACGTGTATATAAAAGACCAGCAAAGTGTAGGAACCACTACTGATTTAGACGGAAACTTCCAGATCAGGGGAAATGTAGGAGATGTCATTGTTTTCGCTTTTGTAGGTTATGACCCGGTAGAATATCCGGTGACAAAAGAAGAAAAAAACATCGTCATCCGTTTCCGGGAATCTTCCTTATTATTAGACGATGTGGTAGTAGTCGGATATAGCGTACAAAAGAAAAGCGTCATGTCCTCTGCTGTCAGCCGGGTCACCGGAGAAGATCTGGATATGGGAAATCCGACCAACGTACAAAATGCACTGAAAGGAAAAGTATCCGGTGTACAGATCACCTCTAATTCCGGACAACCGGGAGATGATTCCAAGATCCGGATCCGGGGTACAGGTACCGTGAATAACTCTAATCCGTTATATATCATTGATGGTATGCCCAACAGCGAAGGGATCAATCACCTGAACCCTTCGGATATTGAATCCATCGAGATATTGAAAGATGCAGCTTCCGCGGCAATCTACGGTGCACGCGGTGCGAATGGGGTCGTGTTAGTCACCACTAAAAAAGGGACCCAGGGAGCAAAAGCCACCTTGAATTATGAATTCACTTATGGCTTCCAGAACCCGGCCCGGAATGTGAAATTATTAGACAGTCAGAACTATCAGATGTTGATGAATGAGATGGCTGCTAATTCCGGTAAAGATCTCTATTTCCCGACTCCTTCTTCCGTGAACACAGACTGGCAGAAAGAGCTGACCAACAGAAATGCTCCTGTCACCAATCATAAATTATCGATTAGTGGAGGTAGCGAAAACAGTACCTATTTCCTTTCTTTCGGGTATCTGAACCAGAGCGGAATTTTTGCCAAAGGTTATTCTGATTATGAAAGATATAATGCCCGTCTGAACCATTCCACGATTTTGATGGATGCTAAAGACAGAAACTGGTTGAATAAGGTGACCTTTGGATCAATCATCAGTTACACCCATAGCAAATTTACAGGTGGCGAGATCGATAACAACGAAGCAAGCGGATTAATTGCTTCTATGAATATGTTGCCTCCTACAGAGACTATCTATCAGGATAATGCGTCCGTACTGGAACAATATGCGCTAAGTTATCCGAATTACATCAAAGATAAAAACGGAAGGGCTTACAATATTATTAACATGAACGAGATCAATAATCCTTTTGCCGCTATGCAGGTAAGAAATAACACCCGTAAGATACCACAGGTGTTCAGTGGAAACTTCAACCTGGATGTGGATGTTCTTCCCGGATTAAAGTTCAAAACCACAGCCGGTATGGACTGGACCTTTACTTCGGATAAAAGAGTGACTCCGGAATATGATCTGAACACCACCAATAAAAATACGCTTTCCTCTATTGTGGATGAAAAGATCGAGGCTCGTTTCTGGCAATGGGAAAACATTGTTACCTATACGAAATCTTTTGGAGTACATAACCTTACTTTATTAGGGGGTACCACGATGTCTTCTTATCACCTATCCAATCTTAAAGGAACCGACTATGACCTGTTAGTAGCCGATATTGACAAAGGATATATTGATATTGCGGCTGGAGACAGAACATTGGAGCGGGTAGAAGGAAAAGCAGAAGACCATCGGTTAGCTTCCGTCTTTGGTCGTGTGAACTACAACTATGACGAGAAATACCTGTTTGAAGCAGTTGTCAGACGGGATGGTTCTTCCAATTTCGGTACCAACCATAAGTATGCAGTCTTTCCTTCCGTCTCTGCCGGTTGGGTACTTTCCCGGGAAGGCTTCATGGACAACCGGCCGGGCTGGATCGACTTTATTAAATTACGTGCCAGTTGGGGACAGAATGGGAATGAGAATATTGGGGCCTTTGGTTATACCAGTATGATGTCTATGGGTAATAATGCAGTGGTAGACGGACAGGTATTGACAGGAGCAAAAACATCCGGATATGTCAACAGCGATCTGAAATGGGAAACATCTGAACAGACCGACATAGGTATTGATTTACGGTTCTTAGGAAATGCGCTGACCTTTACTGCTGATTACTTTCATAAAAAGACAAAAGATATGTTGCTGGAAGTTGCTTTACCTGAATATACCGGCTTCAAAACAATGAAGGTAAATAAAGGTTCTGTTAAGAATGAAGGAGTAGAATTAGAAGCCAGTTATCGCTTTAAGATTGATCAGGTAAATCTACGTGTAGGGGCCAATGCGTCTTATGTTAAAAACACGGTAACTGATATCGGTGATGAACGGATTGGTATTGACATTCTGGGTGGTGGCTTAGGTGGAACTGTAACCTGGATGGAAACAGGTAAACCCTATGGATTTTTCTACGGCTATGTACATGATGGCATTTTCCAGAATCAGGCCGAAGTGGACGCACACGTAACAGCAGACGGAACTCCCAAACAACCGAATGCCCGACCGGGGGATGTCAGATACAAAGACCTGGATGGTAAAGATGGTATTACCGGAGAAGACCGGACCATGATCGGTGATCCGAATCCGGATTGGACCTATGGTTTTACCCTGAGTGCCGAATGGAAAGGATTTGATTTATACGCTTTCTTCCAGGGAGTGCATGGAAATGACGTGTATAGATTCTACCGCAGAGCAAATATTACCTATGCAAACTGGGATGAGACCTGGTTAAATCGCTGGCATGGGGAAGGTACTTCCAACTGGATGCCAAGAGTAGTGGAAGGAGATCCGAACAACAATACCACCTGGGTGAGCAACCTGTTTGTGGAAGATGGCTCTTATCTCCGCCTGAAAGTGCTGCAACTGGGCTATCAGCTTCCCTCTCATATCCTGAGAAAAGCCTTTATCAAGAACCTGCGCCTGTTCGCACAGGGAGAGAACCTTTTCACGATCACCAATTACACCGGTATTGACCCGGAAGTAGGAACACGTAACGGATTTGATGGTGGTACCTATCCACAGGCCCGTACCTTTACGTTTGGTGCGAACATTACCTTTTAACGAATAAACAGATAAATAATTATGAAAAATACAATTCAGTTATTAGTAGCATGCCTGTTGATCGGGGCCACTTCCTGTACAGACTTTCTGGAAGTAAATCCGAGAACACAGGTTTCCGAACAGGAATTTTATAAGACAGAAGCAGAAGTCATGATGGGATTATATGCTATCATGGATGATGTACAAAACGGATTGATGGAGGTGCACAGTTATGCCTCCCTCCTATCTGATGAATCTGAGACCGGTGGTGGTTTAGGTGAAGGAGTATACAAATATAAATATGATAATTTCACCTACGATCCGACCACTTCACCCGCCTGGTGGAATGAATGGGATTATGGTATCTACAATGGAGTAACCAGTAGCAATATCCTCATTTCAAAAGTAAACGGCAGTGACCTGGATGAAAGTTTCATCCGGAGTATCGATGCGGAAGCCCGTTTTTACCGTGCCTTATTCTATTTCTACCTGTTCATGGGATACGAACAATTCCCGCTGATCACCGGTCCGTTGGCAACAAATGAGATCTATTCAGTCAAAAAAAGGCACACGGGATGAGATCTACGCTTTTATGATGAGTGACCTGACAGATGATGTGATCCGTTATCTACCCGATAAAAGCAATACACAGAAAGGCCGGATCTCCAAAGATGCCGCCCGGGTATTAAAAGCAAAGATCGCCCTGTTCCACCGGGATGAAACAAAATATCCGGAAGTATTAGCCGACATGAAAGAGATCATTAACAGCGGTCGTTACTCATTAGTAAAGGATTATAAGAAGATCTTCTTAAAAGAGGGAGAGTACGGTCCCGAGTCTATTTATGAACTGGCCTATGCCGGAGATAACTCCAAAGAAGGGAATATTCTGGCGAGATCCCTGAGTGGTCGTGCGATCCAGGATCCCCGCAGTGCAGAACAGGGTGGTCTGGCGGAAGGTTATGGACAAAATACGATGCCTATGACTATTTATAATATGTTCAAAGAGGGCGATACCCGCCGGGAAGGAACAATCATCGACTACCGGGAAGAGATCAAAAAGGTGCAGGAACTGGCTGCGAAAGGAGAATTGGCGGCGGCTGATACATTCATTGTGCAGACGACCCAAGAAAACTTTGAATGGTTGGGACATTACAAACACCACGCAAGAAAAGAAAATGCAGGTGATATAGATCCGCTAAACAATTATTCTAACTCCTTCCGTTTCTACCGGTATGCGGATGTCCTTTTACTGGCTACGGAATTAACGGTACGTATCAACGGACAGGCTAACAGTGAAGCCCAGGGATGGTTCAACCAGATCAGAGACCGGGCTTTCCAAAACGAGGATAACCGGATTGACCTGACCAATAAAACCAAAGATCAGGCACTGGACATCCTATTTGAAGAAAGAGGATTAGAGTTTATGGATGAAATGCAGCGCTGGTTTGACATCATGCGTTTCGACAAAGGACACGAAATTCTCTCCTCCAAAGGCTGGACTGAAAAATTCCGTTATTTCCCGATCGCCCAGAAAGAGATCGATGCCTCCATGGGAGCATTAGAACAAAATCCAGGCTGGAGATAAATAGGTTATCTAAAAATTGTATCTTTATTTCCCCTCCGGGAGAACATCTTGTACTACCGGATTGAATTCCGGAGGGATCACCTGTGAATAACCGTGGGATGCAGATCCCACGGTTATAGAGGTCAGCAGGGATGAGCCCCGGCAGGAGGTCAATAGTATGATAGGAGTTCACCTCCTACGAAGCTGACGTGCTTTTCCGTGGGATCTACATCCCACGGTTATTCACATGGAATCCTTTCAGGATAAAAGATTTGCGTACAGAGTAGTTTTCCGGAGGGGAATTAAAAACTTAATACGATATATATTATGAAGATCAGATTCATCACTTTTTGTCTGGGATGTATTGCTCTCCTGGTTACAGGATGTTCCAACAAATCAAACACCCGTGTGGTGAAAGAGCAAATCCGTTCAACACCCCTCAAGGTTCTGATCCTTACTGAACGAGGTGGCCAACATGGTAGCTTTACGGATGCGGCCCTGGATTGGTTAGCTCAACAAGCAGAAAAAGAGAATTTCGAATTTACCGAGATCAACACGGCTCAACCTATTAATGAAGAGTTCTTATCTCAATATCAGCTTTTTATCCAGTTAGATTTTCCTCCTTATACCTGGCCGGAAGAAGCAGAAGCGGCCTTCATTCAATATATCGAAGAGGGAAAAGGGGGTTGGATTGGCTTCCACCATGCGACCTTATTAGGTGAATTTGACGGTTATCCGATGTGGCAATGGTTCTCTGACTTTATGGGAGGTATTCGTTTCAAAAACTATATTGCTGAGACTGTTTCCGGAACCGTACATGTGGAAGATAAAAATCATCCGGTGATGCAGGGCGTTCCGGAAACATTCGTAATTCCGGACGATGAGTGGTATACATTTGATAAAAATCCCCGCCCGAATGTACAGGTATTAGCCTCAGTAGATGAAAACAGCTATGAACCAGCATCTGAAATCAAAATGGGAGACCATCCCGTAGTATGGGTAAATCCCCGGATGAAAGCCCGGAATGTCTACTTCCTGATCGGACACAGCGGGGAATTATTCAACAACGATCCTTTCGTTACGATGTTCACCAATGCGATCCGCTGGGCATCCGGAAAATAAGTTAAAACGGCCTTATTCCTGATCATTTTGTCAGCTAAAAACTTTGCCAGCTCAGCAAAATGGTTAAATTTGTAACATATTGTTAGTCATTTAAAGGATAAGCACTATGAAGACGGAAATCATTTTATCCCAGTTGGAAGCCAAACATCCCGGGGAAAAAGAATATTTACAGGCTGTGAAAGAGGTTCTTCTATCCATAGAAGAGGTGTATAATCAACATCCTGAATTTGAAAAAGCCAAAATTATAGAGAGATTAGTAGAACCGGATCGCATCTTTACTTTCCGTGTACCCTGGGTAGACGACAAAGGAGAAGTCCATGTCAACTTAGGTTACCGTGTCCAGTTCAACAACGCAATCGGCCCTTATAAAGGAGGGATTCGTTTCCATGCATCCGTAAATCTTTCCACCCTGAAATTCCTTGGTTTTGAACAGACCTTCAAAAATGCCCTGACGACCCTACCCATGGGTGGAGGAAAAGGGGGATCCGACTTCTCCGTCCGGGGAAGAAGTGATGCAGAGATCATGCGGTTCTGCCAGGCATTTATGTGTGAACTATGGAGAAACATTGGTCCGGATACGGACGTTCCTGCCGGTGATATTGGTGTAGGGGGACGCGAAGTGGGTTATATGTACGGTATGTACAAAAAGCTGGCTCGTGAGAATACGGGTACGTTTACAGGAAAAGGCCTGGAATTCGGAGGCTCTATCCTGCGTCCGGAAGCGACCGGTTTCGGAGCACTTTATTTTGTGCACCAAATGCTGGAGGAACACGGGATGGATATGAAAGATAAAACAGTCGCTGTTTCCGGGTTTGGAAATGTAGCCTGGGGAGCAGCCATCAAAGCAAATGAATTAGGAGCGAAAGTGGTGACTATATCCGGACCGGATGGATATGTATATGATCCGGATGGGATTTCCGGTGACAAAATTGATTACATGCTGGAACTGAGAAATTCCGGTATGGACATTGTGGAGCCTTACGTGGAAGAATATCCGGATGCGATTTTCTATCCCGGAAAGAAACCCTGGGAACAAAAAGTAGATATTGCGCTTCCCTGTGCCATTCAAAACGAATTAAACGAAGAGGATGCACGACAACTAATAGCAAACAAAACCCTATGTGTGGCAGAGGTTTCTAATATGGGTTGTACAGCAGAAGCAGTAGACCTGTTTATTGAGAATCAAATCCTATTTGGTCCGGGCAAAGCAGTCAATGCAGGTGGAGTCGCCACTTCCGGTCTGGAAATGACACAAAATGCGATGCATATGGCCTGGCAGGCAGATGAAGTTGATCAGCGCCTGCAGCAAATCATGCATTCCATTCATAAACAATGCGTAGACTACGGACGCGAAGGAGACTATGTAAACTACGTAAAAGGAGCAAACATTGCCGGCTTTATGAAAGTAGCCAAAGCCATGATGGCACAAGGCATTATATAAAACGACAAAATCAGCACGCAGATGACCCAGATCAGACAGATGACCACAGATAAGAATTATATGTAAAAAACAAATCTGTGAAAATCTGTCTGATCTGTTTCATCTGCATGCTATTCCCCGCTCCCCAATACTTTCCTGCTTATTTCTTTACTTTCCCGGGATGCTTGGCAATGAAGTCTTTCCAACCCGTATATTTCTTTTCCAACACCGGATTATTGGTCTGGAAATAGTGGCATAGGGCTGCTGCTAATCCGTCCGTTGCATCTAACTGGGGTAGCATATGGTCATCCGGAATATGGAGAAAGCGTTGAAGCATACCTGCCACCTGTTCTTTGGAAGCATTTCCATTCCCTGTAATCGACATCTTTATTTTCAGAGGGGCATACTCAAAAATAGGAATATCCCGGTTTAATGCGGCAGACATAGCCACTCCCTGTGCCCGGCCTAACTTCAGCATACTTTGCACATTCTTCCCAAAGAAAGGGGCCTCAATCGCTAACTCATCCGGGTTATACTGGTCAATCAACCCGGTGACCCGCTCAAAAATCTTCCGCAACCGGAGATAATGGTCATCAAACTTATTTAACTGGAGTATACCCATCGTTTCCAGACGGGGCTTATTCTCTTCGATGATCAATATACCATATCCCATCACAATCGTTCCGGGATCAATTCCTAATATGATACGGTCTTTGATCATTGCTCCCACTCTATTTCTTCCAGCAGAGTTGTGAAACCCACCACCTTATTGCCAAACCGTCTGACCAATTCTTCCTGCATCAAACGGCCTTCCCTTTCTACCCAATATTCCAGTGTATCCAGATTTTTCATATGAAACTGAACAGCATAACTGACCCCCTCCTCATCCGGAGTATGCATTACCCGCCTCAGACACGGGTTCAATAAAAAGCCACTGGCAGCAGCACGGGGAATATAGGAGCCTTTCAAATAGGTTAGTGTCTCTTCTAAAACGGTCTTATCGATATGGAAAGTGATATTGTATACGATCATGGCAAAAGATATAAATTTCCTGAACAAAGATAGTGTATATCTCAGGAAAACCTCTATATTTGCAAGCGAAAATAAAGTCACGGGGGATTAGCTCATCTGGCTAGAGCGTTAGACTGGCAGTCTAAAGGTGACCGGTTCGATCCCGGTATCCTCCACGTATTAACAGATATTTATAATGAAGGACATATTCTGATAGGATGTGTTCTTCATTTTCTACAGATATATCTACCGTTTTTATAGTATACGGATAATAAATTAGTTCATAAATTAATTTGAAATTTTTCCTATTATAAATTACTCCATAGAGTTTTCAATCTGAGATATCGATTGTTGAGCTTTATTCTCCAGTTTCTCGTGTTTTATTGCTGTTGCTTCGATAGTTAACCATTTTAACGCTTCCTGGGAATTTAATGTTTGGTTTTGGTTTAAAAAATCAATTATCATATTCATACCCCCTTTTTCTGATATATTTATAATTTTTTTTGCTTCTGATTTATTTTTCCTTATAAAATCACAAAAATTTTGTATTATTTCTATATCAAGTTCTTCATAAATATTCATTAAAATCTTTATTAATTCCATATCAATCTTTGTAATAGGTAAAAATTCTTTTGTTAAATAAGGATATAATTCCCGAAATTCTAAAAATAGTAGTGATAAATATGGATCAATAGCTGCTGCTTTTAGAAAATATGGCCAATCCTCATCATTATTATTATACATTTCTATAAAAGTAAGTAGTAACCATAGAGAATTTTCTGCCATTTCTAAAAACTGTTTCTTTAGATTTTTATTATCTTTTATCTTTTCTAAAAATTCAAGATCTATTTCTTTCCAATAAAGTTTAATTAATAACCACCAATCATTAAAATCAAAATCTTTTATAATATCTTCTTCATTTTTATTAATATTACAATCACCAATTATAGAGTTTAAATATTGCTCTTTAACATCCGTATGTTCTTTATAAGAGGCTTGCATGTCATTTACCATGCCATAAAACTTATCTTTAAAGCTATCAATATCCTCTCCTGATTCTTCTATAGCTGACTTGTCTAATAAGGATTCTATTTTTTCTATTTTTTCTCCGTCATAATTGTTATTTAAAATATTATTTTTCAAATATTTCATTGCAGATCCTTCCCCTTTACCGGTCGGTCTATTTTCATTATAAATGGTTGCTGTTCTACTATGAGAATAAGCATCATTATAATTTGTAATTATTGTTTGTAGTTCTTTCCTCCATCTATACATTGGTAATTTCACATTACGTATTATATAAATTAAATCATTATTATTAGCAGCTTGCTCTTGAACGAACTCCTCCGAACGATTTAAAACGTCATTATGGTCAGGGTGATTTTTAGCGAAATTCTTCGAATCCTCTATTAATTTAGTATTCATATCTTCATAAAAAAGAAGAAATTCAGAAATAGTTTTATCTCTCGACATAATTTTTTGATGTTTCTTAATAAATACATCCGCAATAGTATGATCCCCCTGTGTTTTATTATTTTCTTTTTTTAATCCGGTATCCGCTCTTCCGGAAAGCTTAATAGTATCAATTGTTAATTGTCCAGCATCATATAATTTCATCTCTGACTCTCGCAACGAAACCGATGCCACGAAGGTTCCCGACCTTTGAATAACCGGCTGTAAACTTGAGTTATAAATAAGTCTCTCCTTACCGGGTTTCATTTGAATAATCTGACTTCCCATTTTGTCCGCTTCGTTTTCCAACTCCTTGTTATCATTTACATTCACCCCTTGCAATTGCAGTGTAGGTTGTACCCGGCCCTGCTTTTGTTGGACTACGTGCCAGGCTTCATGAGGTAAATAACTTTCCTGTCCGGGTGCCACATAGATGTTAGTTCCCTGTGCATAAGCCAAAGAATTTACCCGGGCTGGCTTTTCTGAATTGTAATGTACTTTTACATCATCCATATTATAACCTGACAAACTTTCAATTCCACCTTTTAAAAAATCAGGCAAGCCTGTAGAATGACTATTTTGTCCTAACGGCATAGTAGAATTCTGTGGGATAGAACCGGATGTAAATTTTCCCTGTAAAAGATCTTTTTCAGGTAATTCTGTCTTTCCATCTACATCCCCTACTTTTGAAGTAAATGTTTCTTCTTTCGGTACAAAAGGATGGATCCGTTCTTTATAGCGTTGAAGGATTATATCTACCGGAGCTTGCATAGATGTTTTTTTTGATTGATTGTCATCTCTGTACTGAGACCTTTGGTGGATCTTAACAGATTCTCTCATAATTGATTTAGATTAAAAATAAAATAAAGATAGAAGTGGATTACGAAATTTTATTTCGCCATTTCATAAAAAAAGACTGTTCAAAGTTGGATAGTCCTTCAATATTTAAATTTGTCTTGTCCTGGCATAGTGTCACTTCAAAGCAAGATCATGAACAAGTTTTATAATCAAAATATTAAGTATAGACAAAAGGATTATGGTTTGCCCGTTTAATTAGTAGTAGTTTGTGAAGTTGAAAGTAATAGATGTCTATCCCATAAAATAAAGAGTGATGATTTGTGAATTATCTGTTAACAAGGAGCATACTTTTTTCTATCATATAAAAACGCCGGGAGGGATGCATCTAAAAAAGAAAATAAAAATCAGATTTTATAACAACAAATATCATTTTCTTATAACTCCTAAAAACAGAAGCCGGAGAGATAGATATTCCGGCTTCTGATAAATTATTATATATTAAAAACTTACTTCACAAACGGTGCATTCTGCAAATAATCGGCACATTCTTTGATACCTACCATCTGTGAACGTCCGTCAGGCATTTTTTCCAGTTCCACGAAATAGTCCTGAATACCATTGGCATACATCTGGTTGAAGATGTTCTGGAAATTCAGCAAACCGCTTTGCCCCAATACGGCACGGTCTTTAATATGCAATACACGGATACGGTCCGGATATTTCTGCATATATTCCAACGGATCCGCTCCACCTCGTACGGTCCAGTAGACATCCAGTTCAAAGATCACCAGCGATGGGTCTGTATTGGCAATAAACAGATCCTCAATCGGATCTCCCGGTTCCATAAACGGATGGGCTTTTTTGATCTGCTCTTCAGTTGCTACTTTTTTGAATTCCCAGTTATGGTCGTGGTAGCCATATTGCAGGCCCGCCTCTTTACAGATCTTACCTGCTTCGTTAAAGAATTCACCGATCAAAGCGGCATCGTCATGATTCTTTACGGTGGGCATCATCGGTTGAAGAAGATATTTACAACCTAATTTGGCATGATCATCCGCAGCCGCTTTCCAAAACTCTTTCACTCTGGGTAACTGATCCCTGGTGTAGTTCATCAGGAAAAATTCCTGTGGACTGTTTCCCGGAGGGTTCACATGTGAACTAACCAACTTCAATCCGGCATCTTCTGCCATCTTTTTAAATTCCATCATATCAACCTGCCCGATCTTTCCGCTATTGTAGCCGGCAAGTTCCAGGTTGATATATCCCATATCTTTCAATTCGGCCAAACGTTTTGGCAGGTCATCATACAACTCATTGAACAGCGAGTAGATCTGCAAACCTAATGCTTTGTTAGCAGTTGTTACAGGAGCAGCCTGCATTGCTGAAACAGGCATCGCCTGAGCTTTACCGGCCAACAATCCACCGGCAGTTAAAAGAGAAGCACTCTTTAAAAAGTCACGTCTATTACTCATATTATTTTTACATTTAATGGAATTTTCACGAAATAAAATTCTCCAATCTATACGTAATTCTGAACGGATTAGATATAGCTACTTAGAATATAAAAACACATTTCATCCTGAACGATATGTACTGAAACAGAGGAGTACATATATCCTGAGAAGTAAAAGAGGAGTAGTTATTTAACTCTTTCGTTAAAAATGTAGATATAGATTTTCAAAAAAAACAGTCATCATCTGCAAAAAACAGATGTATGACTACTGATCTATTTATCCTTTACAGAAATAAGGCAATTTATGCGGATTTCTGTACTGATACCAATATAAACGATGGTTTTCAGCTTCTTTGTCATTTACAAAGCTTAAGGTTGCCGGATCCCATTTCACCGGACGGTTCAATTCACGTGCGATGTTAGCCAGACAGCAAAGTGTATTGGTGCTTGCACCCACTTCTACCGGAGCAATAGGATTCTTACGGGAACGAACACAGTCAATAAAGTTCTGCATGTGTGGAGCATTGGTTTCATAATCACCGGCCATACCACCTTCTTCGCCTTTTTTCCCTTTTTTCTTATTCTTTTCTGCTTCCTCTTTCTTTCTCATCCACTCTTCGTACATTTTCTGCATTTCTTCTGCACTCAAAGGACGACGTCCTGCCACTTCGGCCGGAACTTTAGAAGGATCGGAACAAGCTAAATAACCACGGGCCACTTCAATCCATCCGTTTGTTCCGATGAATTTAATACCCTGTGCACCGTCATTATCATCTAAGAATGGTTGTTCCGTCATCACTACACCATTGGCATATTTCATAGCAGCGTAAGGCGCTCCGTTATAGCCCTGAGGAATGTACTCAACCGGACCTGAACCATCCATACCTAAAGCAGCCTGAGCAATATCAAACATGTGAGCACCCCAATCAGCCGTATAACCGTTACCGGTTTCCTGATACCAGCGCCATGCACCCCACAGTTTTTCATTTTGTACAGGATCTAAAGAGATAGGAGGACAAAGATCAGAATGATAATGGATCTTCGGATCATTCAATGGTCCCATCCACTGGTTCCAGTTCAGGTTTGCAGGAACTTTTTCTTCCGGCAGATCCAGTGGTTTTGGAGGTGCACCTACGCGGGCGTAGATCTTCTCAATATGACCGATAGCTCCGTTCTGCACTAATTCAATAGCCTTCTGGAACTCTCCACTGGAACGTTGCTGACTACCAACCTGCAATACGACTTTGTTATCGCGAACGGCTTTCACCATGGCCAGACCTTCGGAAATTGTAAATGCCAAAGGCTTCTGGCAATACACATCTTTACCTGCCTGACAAGCGTGGATTGTGTTCAATGCATGCCAGTGGTCTGGTGTAGCCACTTCCACAGCGTCGATATCTTTCCGATTCAACAGATCTTCATAAAACTCATATTTGTCACAACGTTGGGCTAATCCCTGGGCAGCCTGCCATGCTTCAATCCGTCTTTTGAAACGTTCGGTTTTCATGGTGTCCACATCACAACAGGCAGCAACCTGCACGCCCGGACAGGCAGCAAATCCGGCAAAGTCAGACAATGCCTGCTGGCCTAATCCAATAAATCCTAAAACAACTCTGTCACTGGGAGCAATACGGATTCCGTTTTGCATCGTCCAACTGGGTAAGATAGTCAAACTTGCCAATCCCAATGCGGAAAGGCCTAAAAATTCCCTGCGGCTTACTCCTTTTTTTTCGTTTTCCTTCATGGTAGTGTGTTATATTAAAATAAAAATGTGTGCTAATTAGGTCTTTTCAAAAATGTTCGCACCAAAGATATAAAAAAGAATTTATTTACCTAAGAAATTGGATAAAATATTCATTCAAAGCCGCATCAATAAAAAATGTGTCATTCTTACGCACCCTGAAAAGCCACTGTTAAAACAGACTCCGTATATCTATCATATGAATTTTATTTATTATATTTGTAAATAGTACATTTTAATAAATAGAAACTAACAATTTAATACCTTAAAACTCGAAGTAAACCATGACAACACGAAGAGATTTTTTACGCCAGGCTGCAATCCTCAGCGCAGGTCTGACCGTAAGCCCTTTTATGATCAGAGCCGGTGGAAATGGCATCGGAGCAAATGACAAAATTCAGGTCGCATTGATAGGCTGTAAAGGAATGGGTTTTGAAGACCTGAAAGCCTTTCTGCGGAATCCGGAAGTAGAGTGTATCGCACTTTCCGACATTGATGAAAATGTACTGAATGAACGTGCGGCAGATACGGAAAAGATCACCGGTAAAAAAGTAAAGCATTTATATAAAGACTGGCGTCACATCATAGACAATAAAGATGTGGATGTTGTGATCGTTGGTACACCGGACCACTGGCATTGCCTGCAAATGGTAGCTGCCTGCCAGGCGGGTAAGGATGTATATTGCGAAAAACCATTAGGTAATAGTATTGAAGAGTGTAATATCATGATTCGTGCTGCGGAAAAATACAACCGGGTAGTACAGGTGGGTCAATGGCAACGCAGTGACCCTCACTGGCAGGATGCCATGAACTTTGTACACAGTGGACAATTAGGCAAAATACGTACGGTACGTGTCTTTTCCTATCAGGGATGGTGTCCTTCCATTCCCGTGCAACCGGATGAAGCGGTTCCTGCCGGTGTAGACTATGACATGTGGTTAGGCCCGGCTCCCAAACGTCCGTTCAATAAAAATCGTTTTCACTTCACCTTCCGTTGGTTCTGGGATTATGCAGGAGGCCTCATGACAGACTGGGGTGTCCATCTGTTAGACTATGCCCTGTATGGCATGAACGTAACCGCACCGGAATCCATCATGGCATCCGGAGGAAAATTCGGTTATCCGGATGATGCCTGTGAAACACCGGACCTGTTACAAACTATTTATACATTCAAAGACTTCACAGTCATGTGGGATCATGCGATCGGTATTGACGACGGAGCCTACGGACGTAATCACGGGTTAGGATTTGTCGGAGAAAACGGAACCCTGGTGTTAGACCGTGGCGGCTGGGAAGTAATTCCGGAAAAAGTAAACGGTAGTCAGCGGATGGAAGCTGTTCCTTTAACTAAATCATATGGCGAAGGAGGGTTAAACCTACATGTGAAGAACCATCTGGAATGTATCAAGACAAGAAACCGTAACTGTAATGCAAGTGTAGAAATCGGCGCACACATCGCTAAATTCTCCCAATTAGGAAATATCGCTTACCGGACAGGAAAAAACTAACATGGGATGGAAAGAGTTTCCATGATCGTGAAGCAGATAAATATTTAACGAAGGAATATAGAGCACCCTGGGAATTACCCAAGGTCTAACCAACCATCTGTATCACTGAAAAAGCTGCCTTATCGGATAAGGCAGCTTTTTCCTTTTTTATATTATAAAGTAGACATCGATTATTGATGTTCCGGCCTCAACAGGTCATTCACAGTCTTTACCGGATTGAAAGTCTCGATAGGCACCTCCACAAAAACCGTATTCCAGTCACTCATCGCACCATTCCACAAGCCGGGTAATTCCAATGCTTTCAGGTCTTTACCATCTTTACTTTTGTAAGAAATAAAACCTGTATTTTTATCGACATACTCCGGCAAGTTATACTTATTCCCGTTATAATCTTTTACGGCACACACCAGATCTACCGGATTAAAGTGAGTCCCATTCTCAAACATGGCTTTTTTGGCGGGATCATTCAGATCGATCTGTGAACTTTCAAGGATCTGAGGCGAAACAGTCCCGTCCGGATTAACAGCTAAGAAAGGACCTCCACCAGGCTCTCCCACATTCTTTACCATACCACAAACACGCAGTGGACGGTCTAATTTATTTTTTATGTATAACACCAATTCCGCATCCTCCAGATATTTGGTTTCCGGATTCTTAATACACAATTCATTTTGCAGGAAATGGATCATTTCTTCCACCTGTTCATGTGTGTATTTACCGGTATCGATCAACTCCAGATATTCAAACATTTTCTGCTGCAAAGAGACTAATACGCCGGCAATGATCTTTTTATAAATAACCGTTGAACATTTAAAACTGTCCGGCACGACATTATCTATATTTTTAATAAAGATCACATCCCCGTCTATTTCATTCAGGTTCTCGATCAAAGCACCATGACCTCCCGGACGGAACAGAAGCTGTCCGTTCTTATCACGGAAAGGCTGGTTATCCATATCTGCTGCGATCGTATCCGTACTGGATTTCTGCACACTAAAAGAGACATTATAGGCAACAGAGAATTTTTCTTCATACCACCCCTTTTTCTCTTTCACTAACTGCTCAAACAGGGATTGATGTTCAGGAGATACGGTAAAATGAACATTAATTTCTCCGGTATTACCTTTCGCATACAAAGCCCCTTCGGACAGATGTTCTTCCATAGCCGTGCGTATTTGCTCCGGATAGGTGTGAAAAAGAAGTAATCCTTTCGGCAACTGACCGTAATTAAGACCTTTGCTTTCCAACAAATTGGCCACCACAGCTTTGTAATTTCCCGCCTGGATTAACGCATCAATACCTTTCCCTTCCTGCTCCTGACAAACGGCATCCAAAGCACTATAAAAAGCGAACTTCTTTATATCTTCAAAAAATTTCTTTTCAAAAGCATTTACCGGCTCATCATAATCTGCCGATAAAAATTCATACAGATTTTTAAACATACGGCTGGCAGCTCCGGATGCGGGAACAAACTTGACGATTTTCCGTTGTTGATCCAGATAACGATCCCATGTACTCATGAGATCAGCCTGCTCCTCCTTTGAAACTACTTTAATCCCCTTTTCCACAGAAGCAGAAGCTGCTATTTCAAGAAAAGGGAAACCTTTCTTAAAACACTCCAGCTGTTCTTCGATCTGCTGCCGGGTAATACCCTTCGCATCCAGTAACTTTAAATCATTTGAGTCTAACATGGTATGATATTTTATATGAATAATTTTGGTCTTGTTTGTAGTTTTTTACATTTTCCCTGTCTCGCAAATGTATAAAATAACATGTAAAAATCTCCGGAAATTGCCAGAAAAAAGATACTTTTACAGCATATTTACAGTCTGTCCGGTATTGGACATAAAAAATGACAGACAACTATGAATACAGAACCTTTCTTTACATCTGAAGAGGAAAAACTGTTTTACTCAAAGTACAGACAATTATTACGTAGTCTTCAACCCTTTATTCAAAAAGATGATTTACGGAAAATGCGTGCTTTAATGACACGCGTGATCGCACTGGATTGTTACGGAAGAGACAAAAACGGAATTAACGGATTACTCAGGAACATAGATACCGCACTGATCGCGGCAGAGGAGATCGGATTAAAAAGGACCTCTATCATAGCGGTCCTTCTCTACCGCCCCGTAATGAAAAATATCATTTCCAAGGAAGAGGTGGAAGAAACATTTGGAGAAGATGCTATCCTGATCATAAACCGGTTGTTGAAAACCTCTGAATTATATGCCCGTAATACGGCAGTTAACTCGGAGAACTTTTCACGGCTTTTATTCTCCTTTGCAGAAGATGTGAGGGTCATCCTCCTAATGATCGCAGACCGTCTTTGCATGATGCGTCTGGGTAAGCAGATCAAAGACAAAGAAGACCGGGAACGCCTGGCGACGGAAGTTTCTTATTTATACGCCCCGTTAGCTCACCGGTTAGGTCTCTACAAGATTAAAAGTGAGTTAGAAGACCTATACCTGAAATATACAGATCCGGATCAATTTCAATTCATTAAGGATAAACTAAGTGAAACGAAACGCTCCCGGGATGCCTATATCGCCGAGTTCATTGAACCAATCCAGGCAAAATTAAAAGAGGCCGGACTCAAATTCGATATCAAAGGAAGAACAAAGTCTATTCATTCGATCAACAACAAACTCAAAAAACAGAAGATTGAGTTTGAAGGGATCTATGACCTGTTTGCTATCCGGATCGTACTGGACAGTTCTCCTAAAAAAGAACGTTCGGAATGCTGGCAGGTATTTTCGATTATCACTGATATGTACCAGCCCAACCCTCACCGGATGAAAGACTGGATCTCTATTCCCAAATCGAACGGATACGAAAGTTTACATATCACCGTGATGGGTCCCCAGAACAAGTGGGTGGAGGTTCAGATACGTACGCAACGCATGGACGATGTAGCCGAACGGGGATTAGCAGCCCACTGGCGGTATAAAGGGGTGAAAGAGGAATCCGGTCTGGATGAATTTCTGACCAATGTCCGGATGGCCCTGGAAGCAAAAGAGGCCAGCCCGATGGATATCATGCAGAATTTCACCATGGACCTGTATAAAGATGAGATCTATGTCTTTACTCCGAAAGGGATGCTCATTAAATTACCGAAAGGGGCTACTGTCCTGGATTTTGCCTTTGCGATCCATACCGGATTAGGGAGTAAATGTGTCTCAGCGAAAGTCAACGAGAAAAATGTCCCTATTAAACATGTCCTGAACAACGGAGATACTGTATCAGTGATTACTAATCCGAATCAATCTCCTAAACGGGATTGGCTCTCTTTTGTGACTACCTCTAAAGCAAGGATCAAGATCAAACAGGCACTCCGGGAAGAGGCGGCCAAGAATGCGGAGTTTGCAAAAGAGTTACTGCAACGGAGATTCAAAAACCGCAAGATTGATGTGGATGATGGGATCTATATGCGCTACATCAAGAAGAAAGGATATAAAACAGTCACGGATTTCTATTTAGACATCTCAGACGAACGGTTGGACCCCAATCATGTGATAGAGGAATATCTGGAACTGGAAAGAAAAGAAAAAGAAGGGTTTGACCACACGGACGTGCGTAGCGCAGAGGAATTTGTGGCAACGACTGAGGTGGAAGAGATCTCAACCCGTCAGGACGTACTTGTTTTAGATCAGAACCTGCGGGGGATCGAATATAAGTTAGCCAAATGTTGTAACCCGATCTACGGAGATGAGGTCTTTGGCTTTGTCTCCACCCAGGGAATCAAAATTCATCGAAGAGACTGCCCGAACGCACAGGAAATGTTCAGTCGTTTTGGCTACCGGATCATTCAGGCCCGCTGGAGTGGAAAAGGAGATAATGGATATGTAGTCACTCTCCGGGTGATCGGACGGGATGATATCACTATTGTAAGTAATATCACTTCGGTGATCACCAAAGAAAACGGAGTGACTTTACGTTCCCTCAACATTGATACAGTGGATGGATTTTTCCAGGGCAACTTTGCCGTCGTGGTTAAAGATACGCACACATTAGGAACTTTAGCGAATAAAATAAAGACTGTAAAAGGAGTAACATCTGTGGAAAGGATCAATCAGAATAGTTGATCCTATTCTGATCGATATAATCAGATTTTCTCTCCCTGTAATTTTTTTTCAGGTATTCACCTATCCACCTTTCTGATAACTAACTGATATATAACAAATAAAGGGTGAACACCTGCCTGTTTTGGGTATTCACCGTGGTGAATACCCAGGCAATAGATATTCACCTGTCCGGTAGTAGTCCTGGCCTGATTGCAACCCTCTTTCTCTTTACCTGCCTACAGACTATTCCTACGGTGTAGAGGGTAGCATCGGTCAGGTAGGTACTTTATCCCGAATAAGTAGGTATATAACAACGCCAGGGTGTAGAGGGTAGCAATAAAAGAAGAAAATCACACAGGCTTCAATCCCATCTTTTCGGCTTTTTCCAGCATAAACTGACGGGCAGCCTCATATTCATTCGGGATCATTCCATCCAGGATTGCATTTTTAATAGCTTCTTTTAAAACTCCTACCGGCTGGGAAGGGGCCAATCCAAAGGTACTCATAATTTCCTCTCCTGTCACAGGTGGCTGGAAATTACGAACCCGGTCTTTCTCTTCTATCTCCGCCAGTTTTTCCCGCACTAACTGGAAATTACGAAGGAAACGGCGGACCTTTTCCGGATTCTTACTGGTTATATCCGCCTCACAAAGTAACATCAGATCATCAATATCATCCCCTGCATCAAAGAGAAGCCGACGGATTGCCGAATCAGTGACCTCATCATCTGCCAGCGCTATAGGTCTCATATGAAGGGTAACCATTTTCTGTACATACTTCATCTTGTCATTCATCGGAAGTTTCATCCGGCGGAAAATACCAGGAATCATCCGTTCGCCTATAAAATTATGATTGTGGAATGTCCAGCCTAACCGTTTACCCCAACGTTTGGTCGCAGGCTTGGCAATATCGTGGAACAGGGCACTCCAGCGTAACCACAATTTATCCGTGTGCCGGCTCAGGCGATCCAATACCATCAGCGTATGGGCAAAATTATCTTTATGACCGATCCCTTCTTTAGTCTCCACTCCTTTCAGGGCACTGAGCTCCGGTAGGATAAGAGGTAATAATTCACTCTTATCCAATAGCTCAAAACCGATAGAAGGCTTAGGGGAAAGCATGATCTTATTCAGTTCATCCACAATCCGTTCTTTGGAAATAATAGAGATGCGTTCTTTGTTCCGGATGATCGCTTCAAACGTATCCGGTTCAATAAAAAAACCCAGTTGGGTGGCAAAACGGACCGCACGCATCATTCGCAACGGGTCATCACTAAACGTAATATCCGGGTCCAGCGGGGTCCGGATCGTCAGTGTTTCCATATCTTCCAACCCACCGAAAGGATCTACCAGTTCTCCATAACGGTCTTTATTTAAACAAAGAGCTAATGCATTGATGGTAAAATCCCGGCGATTCTGATCATCTTCGAGAGTACCATCTTCCACGACCGGTTTCCGGCTGTCCCGGTTATAGGACTCCTTTCTTGCCCCTACAAACTCCACTTCCAGCTCTCCACTTTTTACCTGTGCTGTTCCAAAGTTTTTAAATATGGACAGACACGTATTCTTTCCTAATTTACGGGCTACAGCTTTGGCCAATTCTATGCCACTACCGACACAGACCACATCAATATCTTTGGAAGGACGGTTCAGAAATATGTCCCTTACATATCCTCCGATCACGTAGGCTTCCACTCCCAATTCATCTGCGGCTTCCGAAATAATCCGGAAGGGTTTTGCGGAAATATGGGCTATTATTTCTTCTTTATTTAAATACATCCGGTCTTTGATTACCATTTTACTGATTACAAAAGTACATCTTTCTATTTAATTAATCTGTCAAACTTCTATCCAACACACACGCATTCAATCAAACAAACACAAATATTCTCATATTTAGCAGAATAAAATTTGCATTTTATACCGTTTCTTATACTTTTGCATTTTTATTAAAATAAGACACAATTTATAATTATTAATACTATTTGTAATGAAAAAAAGTCTATTGTTATTTAGTTCAGTACTGCTACTCTTCTCTTTCTTTGGTCCGGTAAAAGCACAACAGGGAATGAAACCTTTCGAACATTTAGGTGTCGGATTAGAAGTTGGTACGCTGGGTGCCGGTTTGGATTTTGCAGTTCCTGTCCACTCCCATTTAGTGGTAAGAGCAGGTTTCAACATTCTGCCTTTTAGTTATTCTGATGATTATTATATCAATCATGACCGTCAGAGGTTGAATGATTTGATTAATGATACCCCGGAATTCAAACAAATACTTATCGATCAAGGGTTAGGTCAATATACTAACACAGACAATCTTCCTCATGACATTGATCTGGATGGTAAATTAAGGATGGTGAACGGTAAAGTAGTAGTTGATTATTATCCATTTAAAACATCCAGCTTTCACGTAATTGCCGGATTGTATTTTGGGAAAAATAAGATCATTACATTGGACGGTCAGGTAGACCCGAATACCAATAAGCTTTTAGGTCTGGCAAACAGTTACTTCCCTGATGAAGAATTTGACAGTTCCGTAACGGTTGAAGACTACCGGATTGTAGCAGATGACAATGGAAACATTAATGCAAACCTGAAAATCAACAGTGTAAAGCCTTATCTAGGTATTGGATTTGGCAACTCAATTCCTAAAAAAACGGGTTGGTTTCCACTTTGAATTAGGAGCCATGTTCCAGGGAAATCCCTCAATCGTAAGTGATAATGGTACGGTTCAAAAAGTGCCGAAATCGGACGACGACAGTGGTGTGATTGGTTTTATTGAAAAAATTACGGTATACCCGATGATGTCTTTTAAACTGACAGGAAGAATATTTTAATAGAAAAAATATCTTTTACCAGCCATACCCCTCCGGATCATCACATCCATGACCGGAGGGGTATCTTTTTTATCTTCCTCCACTCGCATCAATTTATCCTTGTCGTTGGTTATTGTAAGGAATAAGTTAGTTATATTTGCTTTCAATAAATAATGTACGCATGAAACAATTTTTTAAAATGATGTTTGCCTCTGCCTTTGGTGTGCTATTGGCAAGCGGAATTATGCTGATCATCTCCTTTGTTGTTCTGATTGGTTTTATTTCATCGTTAAGTAGTTCATCCGAATATAATCCTAAACCGAATACGGTATTCAAACTGACGTTAGAAGGGACGATTGCTGATAATGCTGAAGAAAATCCTTTGTCTATCTTGTTAGGAGAGAAAAACTATACACTTTCCTTACGGGATATTCTTGCGGCTATTGAAGCGGCTAAATACAATCCTCATATACAGGGAATTTATCTCGAAGGAGGTTTTCTAAGCACGGGTACATCCAATATCGATGCAATCCGCAGGGCAATCATTGATTTTAAAGAGAGTGGTAAGTTTGTAATTGCCTATGCTGATTATTATACACAGGGTGCTTACTACTTATGTTCGGTTGCGGATGAGATTTATATGAATCCGTCAGGAACGCTGGCGCTTGCCGGGCTTTCCTCGCAAACCACCTTTTACAAAGGTTTACTTAATAAAATAGGGGTCGAGATGTTAGTCTTTAAAGTAGGAACTTTTAAAGGTGCAGTAGAGCCCTTTATGTTGAATAAGCTAAGCGAAGAGAATCGTCTGCAGATCATGTCTTACCAGCAAAGCATCTGGGGAAACGTGACCGCGGGAATTTCACAAGCCAGAAATATCCCTGTGGAAGAGATCAATCGTTTTGCTGACGAAGGTTATATGATAGCAGATCCGGAAAAGGCGGTTACATTTCGTTTGGTGGATGAGCTCCGATATAAGTCGGAAGTTGAGGAGTACGTAAAAGGACGGGCCGGACAAAGGGATAAAAAATTACTTACTGCCGGTATGGATAAAATGAAATATATCCGTCAACAGACCAACAGAAGCAGGGAACAGATTGCGGTCTTATATGCGGAAGGGGAAATTATGCCGGAAGAGATGACTTCTATTTATGGAAATTCACAGATCATTTCAGAAAGGGTTGCCAATGAGCTGATCAAATTAAAGAATGATGAAAATGTGAAAGCAGTTGTCTTCCGGGTCAATTCACCCGGCGGAAGTGCTTTTATAGCCGAACAGATCTGGCATCAGGTTCAGGAAATCAAAAAAGTAAAGCCAATCGTTGTATCGATGGGCAATACGGCTGCTTCCGGGGGATATTATATTTCCTGTGCCGCGGATATCATTGTTGCGGAGCCAAACACGTTAACAGGTTCGATTGGTGTTTTCGGATTGTTACCGAACGCGACCGGATTATATGACAAGCTGGACCTGACAACCGATGTGGTTAAAACAAATAAATATGCAGATATCAGGGATCTTTCCCGCCCGATGCGTGAAGATGAAAAAGCGCTGATACAGGCTTCTATCGAACGGACCTATGATTTATTCCTGACCCGTTGCTCGGAAGGAAGGAATATGAGCAAAGAGCAAATAGATGAAATCGGACAGGGACGGGTCTGGACTGGTGAACAGGCTTTAGCGATTGGCCTGGTGGATGAATTGGGAGGGATGGAGACAGCCATCTCAACCGCGGCGGTTTTAGCCAACCTGGATGATTATAAAGTGACCCATATTTCCGGTTCAACCGATTTCTTTAAGGATCTGTGGGAAAAACAACTGACTGAAATTAAAATGTCTGCGGTGAAAGAAGTTCTGGGGAATGAATATGAGCATTATCAAACGGTGAAAAGTATTCAATCTAATATAGGAGTTCTGGCAAGGCTCCCTTATGAAATTTCTTCTTTATAATTTTGATATGCATACGGATTCTCCTATAAAGTTCAACTATTGGCTGGCCCCTGTTGCTTTTTTATATGGCATAGGCGTCCGGTTCAGGAATTTCTTATTCAATAAGGACATTCTGGAGGGTAAACAATTTCCGGTTCCTGTCATTAGCATAGGAAATCTTGCCGTAGGTGGAACAGGAAAGACTCCACATACGGAATATATCATCCGTCTTATCAAAGACAAGTATAAAGTAGCCGTATTAAGCCGGGGTTACAAAAGAAAAACGAAGGGTTTTATACTGGCGGATGATAAAAGCAGCAGTAAAACGCTCGGAGATGAACCTTACCAGATGCATCTGAAATTTCCGGAAATCCTTGTGGCTGTAGATGAGGATAAACGGCATGGCATACAGTATTTGTTAGACCTACCAGCGGAGCAAAAACCGGAAGTGATTTTATTGGATGATGCGTTCCAGCATCGCTATGTCACCCCTTCCCTGTCAATCGTACTATCCGATTACAATCGTCTGTTTTACTATGACCAACTTCTTCCGGTAGGCCGGTTGAGAGAGCCTAAAGAGGGAATTCGTCGCGCGGATATTGTTATCGTCAGTAAATGTATTGATGAACTTAAGCCGATTGACTGTCGTATTATAGAAGCTGATGCCAACCTATTGGCCCATCAGAATATCTTTTTTACACAGATTATCTATGGTAAGATGTTACCCGTATTCCCGGAATATACGGAAACAGATACTCCTGCATTGGACAAGGCAGACCGTCTTTTAGTAGTGACAGGCATAGCCCATCCGGAGCTATTCATCGAAAAGGCGAAAAAATATACAGATAACGTCACGTCACTCACTTTTTCCGATCATCATGATTTCACACAAAAGGATATTAAAAAGATGCAGGCGTTCTTTTCTGCCAGTGATGCTACAGGCAAATCCTATATTCTAACAACGGAAAAAGACGCAGTACGTTTGAAAGATAACCCTCATATTCCGGAAGAATGGAAGGGCGCTGTTTTTTATCTCCCTATCGAGATAGATTTCCATATTAAAAATGATCTTTCCTTTGACGAGATTATCACGAAACATATCAAAACATTCAGAAATAATAGCATTTAGGTTATATAAATATATGAGCACAAGAACAGAAATCGGTAGTTTAGGTGAATTTGGTTTAATCCGTCATCTGACAAAGCAAATCGAACTAAAAAATGAAAGCAGTATAAAGGGTGTAGGCGATGATGCTGCTGTCCTCTCCTATCCGGAAAAACAGATCCTTGTCACAACGGATTTGTTGCTGGAAGGTATACACTTTGACCTGACATACGTACCATTAAAACATTTGGGATACAAATCTGCAGTGGTAAACTTTTCGGATGTCTATGCCATGAACGGACAACCGAAGCAGATCACCGTTTCTTTAGGTATATCCAAACGTTTTTCCGTGGAAGATCTGGATGAGTTCTATTCCGGACTCAAACTGGCCTGTGAAATCTATGGTGTAGATATGGTGGGTGGGGATACGTCGGCCTCTCTGACAGGACTGACGATTAGTATTACCTGTATTGGTGAAGGAGACAAAGAAAAAATAACCTACCGGAGTGGAGCTAAGGATACGGATATTGTATGCGTTTCCGGTGATCTGGGTGCGGCTTTTATGGGGCTACAACTTCTGGAACGTGAAAAGAGATTATTCAAAGATGAAAAAGAGTTCACTCCTGACTTTGGAGGTAAAGAGTACTTGCTGGAAAGACAACTGAAACCGGAAGCCAGAAAAGATGTGATTGAGGCCTTAGCGAACGCTGGCATACAACCGACCTCTATGATCGACGTTTCTGACGGACTTTCCTCTGAATTACTCCATCTTTCCCGGGAAAGTAATGTTGGATTCCGTATTTACGAAGAACGCATTCCTATCGACTTCCAGACAGCCTCTATGGCTGAACAGTTCAATATGAATCTGATTACAGCTGCCATGAATGGCGGTGAAGATTATGAATTACTATTTACGGTTCCGTTAGCTCAACATGATGCCGTTTCTCAATTAAAGGGGATTAAAGTAATCGGGCGTGTCACCCGTCCCGATTTAGGCAACTATCTGGTAGGCCGTGATGGTGGAGAGGTTGAGTTGCAGGCACAAGGCTGGAACTCGCTTTCCTGATCTTTTCATAGTAATTATCTAATCAGGATAGAATAGGATTTAAATCCTTATATCATCCTATTCTATTCTGAATTATTTTTTATTCCTGATCACCATGATCACCGGATTAGACTCCTCCTCCAACTCTGCTGCAATTTCTTTTAGTGTTCCTTTCAGCCGGCCTTCGTTATATGCCTCCACAAGATCATAAGCTTCTAACTGATACAGACATGCAATGTCATCCCTATTTATAACAATTAATGCATGGATGTCAAACGCCATATTCACCGGTTCCTTATTAACGAAATCATCATTATATACGACATATTCAAATAGGCGATTTTCTTTTCTGTCATAGAGCAGATTAGTCCTTGGATATCCGGTTCCCGTAGTGAAATCAAATTCTTTTTTCACAGTTTGCATAAAATAATAACGATCGGTTAATACACTTGGATAAAGAAATACCTCCGGATCCAGAGATTGAATGGATGGAGTCTTTACTATAAAAGGTTTCAGACTATAATCCGTTCCCAATCGGCATATGGTATCCGATGAAGGTTCCACAAGTATCCAACTATCACGGAAAGGAATCAAATCCGGATTATAAGGTGCCGCATCATTAATTATGTTACCGTCTCCATCCTTTACCATTATTCCTGGCATCTTCTTCTCTTGAAAAGGAATAGGAATTTCCATAATCACACTCCCATCTTGTTTAGATATAATAGAGAAGCTGTTTGCTTTAATTTCTTCATAAAAGGTATTCTCTCCATCCTGAACAATTAAATGATCCTGATTAAAATGCCGTATAGGAAAATAGAAAGTGCCTTCTTTATGTGGAAAACTTCGTTTAAAATTCCCAAACAGGTCATACACGATTATTTTTCTTGACCAATGAGAGTTAACATATATTTCACCGTTTTGCTCATCCAGTGTAATCCCTCCAATGTTCATGTACTCCTCGCCCCCTTGCCCCTTCCGGTTTATTTTCCTTACCCCTTTTCCACTTCTATCGAAAATGAAGATATCTCCATTAGCAAACCGACCTCTGTTATGGATAATAATTATTTCTTCTGTAATAGCTCTGATCAAAGACGAAGTAACAAACTCTTCATTTGTTTCTAACGGAATATATTCAACATCCATAAAGTCCTGTAGTATTAACTCTTTCTTTGGATAATTAGCCGTAACATCCACCCTAATAAAGTCACCATCGCATAAGCTGGATTGTCCATCCTGCCCACATCCGGATATTATGTATAGGAATGTGGCGAAAGCTGCAAATATTTTTTTCATACTATTACATGTAAGTTATTTCCGAATATTTCGTAGAATCATACAATGATACAAAGTAAAAATCACATATTCACTATAAATCAAACTATAAATAAAGATAAGTAGCTCATTTAATAAAAAAGAAGTTGCCTTTAAAAGGACAACTTCTCTAATATCCCGCCTATATATAGGTCAGGCATTCTTTCATAGTTAAGATTACAAATTTCTTTCCCGGTTATTTTACCAGGTACATATATAAACAAAGAGGAAGACAATTTGTTTTGTCCTCCTCTTAATATATATGCATCCTAATTTACTTATTCAGCAGCTTTTTCTTCAGGAGCAGAAGTTGCTTCTTCTGCTACCGGAGTAGCTTCTACAGCAGCTTCAGCAACTGGTGCAGCTTCAGCAGCAGTAGATTTCTTACGTGAACGTCTTGTTTTAGCAGCTTTCTTAGGAGCTGTGTCTTTCAACATGTTCTCGTTGTAGTCCACTAATTCAATGAAGCACATAGCAGCATTATCACCTAAACGGTTACCAGTCTTAATGATTCTGGTATAACCACCTGGACGATCACCGATTTTCTGTGCTACGTCATTGAATAATTCAGTCACTGCGTATTTATCCTGCAGGCTACTGAACACAACACGTCTTGAGTGAGTAGTATCCTCTTTTGACTTGGTGATCAGTGGTTCAATATATTTACGAAGTGCTTTTGCTTTTGCTGTCGTTGTAAAAATTCTCTTGTGCTTAATCAAAGAAGAAGCCATATTTGAGAGCATTGCTGCACGGTGAGAAGCCGTACGCCCTAAATGATTGAATTTCTTATTGTGTCTCATCGCTTACTTACTCTTTATCTAATTTATATTTTGTGATATCCATACCGAAAGAAAGATTCAGGCTTTCAAGCAGTTCATCCAATTCAGTGAGCGATTTTTTACCGAAGTTACGGAATTTCAATAAGTCGTTCTTATTAAATTTCACTAACTCACCCAACGTTTCAACATCTGCCGCTTTCAAGCAGTTCAAAGCACGAACTGAAAGATCCATATCCGCTAACTTGCTTTTCAGCAACTGACGCATATGAAGTACTTCTTCATCAAATTCTTCGTTACCATCCGCATCCACAGTTTCAATAGCGATCTTCTCATCAGAGAATAACATGAAGTGATGAATCAGAATTTTTGCAGCTTCTTTTAATGCTTCTTTTGGATGAATAGAACCGTCTGTGGCTATTTCAAGAACTAACTTTTCGTAGTCCGTCTTTTGCTCAACACGGAAGTTCTCAATTAAATACTTTACATTACGGATCGGTGTAAAGATTGAATCCACCGAGATCACCTGAGTGTCAGGAGTAGGGTTATTCTCTCTATTCTCGTCAGCCGGAACATACCCGCGTCCTTTATTTATGTGTAATTCAATTTGAAAGCTTGCGTTCGGATCTAAACGGCAAATAACCAGATCAGGATTCAAAACCTCGAATCCGGTTAACTGTTTGCCAATATCACCGGCTTTGAACACTTCCGAACCCGAAACAGTAATACTTACTTTTTCATTCTCTATGTCGTCTACAATGTGTTTGAATCTTACCTGTTTCAGATTCAAAATAATGTTTGTTACATCTTCAATAACACCTGGGATAGTTCCAAATTCATGTTCCACACCTTCGATCTTAATGGATGTAATAGCAAAACCTTCAAGTGACGACAGAAGAATACGGCGCAGAGCATTACCTATAGTAATACCATAACCAGGTTCCAACGGACGAAATTCGAATTTACCGAAGAAATTGTCCGCTTCCAACATTAATACTTTATCGGGTTTTTGAAATGCTAATATCGCCATGGAAATCAATTATTATTTAGAATACAATTCTACGATCAACTGCTCTTTAATGTTTTCTGGAATGTCAGTTCTTTCCGGCAGATGCAGTAATTTTCCGCTTAAAGAAGTCTGATCCCACTCAATCCATGGATATTTGCTGTGATTGAAGCCTGAAAGGGCATCAGCAACAACTTCCAGAGATTTAGATCTTTCTCTAACACCAATGATTTGACCGGGTTTAAGAGAGTAAGATGGAATGTTTACCACTTTACCATCTACAGTAATGTGACGATGAGAAACTAACTGACGGGCAGCAGATCTGGTAGGAGCGATACCTAAACGGAATACTACGTTGTCAAGACGTGCTTCCAATAACTGAAGCAGTACCTCACCGGTAATACCTTTTGAACGAGATGCTTTGTCAAACAGGTTTCTAAACTGTTTTTCCAACACACCATACGTATATTTAGCTTTCTGCTTTTCACGAAGCTGAACACCATATTCAGATGTTTTTCTTTTTCTGGCGTTACCATGTTGTCCCGGAGGATAGTTCTTTTTAGATAAAACTTTATCCGGTCCGAAAATAGCTTCACCAAACTTACGGGCAATTTTTGTTTTTGGTCCAGTATATCTTGCCATTGTTTATTTTTTAATTGTTCTGTTTGAATCTGAAACAGTGCAGCCGCGATTACAGAGAGGGAAAGGTTAATATGTAATCTATTCACAATTCCGGATTCAATTGTTTAAGAAATATGATTAAACTCTTCTCTTTTTCGGAGGACGACAACCATTGTGTGGTAATGGAGTAACATCTACGATCTCTGTTACTTCAATTCCTGCACCGTGAATAGTTCTGATAGCCGACTCACGTCCGTTACCAGGTCCTTTAACGAAAACTTTTACTTTTCTCAAACCAAGATCATACGCTACTTTAGCACAATCCTGTGCTGCCATCTGAGCTGCATAAGGAGTATTCTTCTTTGAACTTCTGAATCCCATTTTACCAGCTGAAGACCAGCTGATAACCTGCCCATCACTGTTTGCCAGTGAAATAATGATGTTATTGAAAGAAGAATGAATATGAGCTTGTCCGTAAGCGTCCACTTTAACGTTTCTCTTCTTTGTTGCGACTGATTTCTTTGCCATATTAACTCTTATTATTTAGTAGCTTTTTTCTTGTTTGCAACTGTTTTCTTTCTTCCCTTACGAGTACGTGCATTGTTCTTTGTACTCTGTCCTCTCAAAGGCAAACCAATACGGTGACGTACACCTCTGTAACAACCGATATCCATCAAACGTTTGATGTTCAGCTGTACTTCAGAGCGAAGATCACCTTCCACTTTATATTCAGCACCAATGATCTCACGGATTTTTACAGCCTGGTCATCAGTCCAATCTTTCACTTTAATGTCACGGTCAACGCCCGCTTTCTCTAAAATAGAGTTTGATGCGCTGCGACCAATACCATAGATATAAGTCAAAGCGATTTCTCCTCTTTTATTTTGTGGCAAGTCTACACCAACTATTCTTATAGCCATATTTCTACTATTGATTATTTTACAAAAACAATAAATTATCCCTGACGTTGTTTATACTTGGGATTTTTCTTGTTAATCACGTACAAGCGGCCCTTTCTTCTTACGATTTTACAATCAGCGGTACGCTTTTTTAAAGATGCTCTTACTTTCATATCTTGTTGTTTTTATTTGTATCTAAAAGCAATTCTACCTTTCGATAAATCATACGGAGACATTTCAACTCTCACTTTATCCCCGGGAAGGATTTTAATGTAGTGCATACGCATCTTCCCTGAAATATGTGCAGTAATTTCATGTCCGTTCTCTAATTCTACCCGAAACATTGCGTTAGACAATGCCTCGACGATCACTCCATCTTGTTCAATTGATACCTGTTTAGCCATATAAAACTTTTAAAATTAAATCGCGTTACTTCCGAGATTCGTCTCTATAAATTCAAATGAAGATAAAATTCGCGGTCCGTCAGGACGGATGGCAATACAATGCTCAAAGTGAGCGGAACACATTCTGTCTTTAGTCCGTACGGTCCAACCATCATTTTCAAATACCACATTCCGTTTTCCCATATTAATCATAGGCTCGATGCAAATACACATCCCACTACGCAATAAAGGTCCGTATCCACGACGGCCATAATTCGGAACTTCCGGTTCTTCATGCATATTCTTTCCAATACCATGACCGACCAATTCTCTGACAACAGAGTATCCTTTCGATTCACAATAGGTCTGAACAGCATTACTGATATCACCGATCCGTTTTCCTTCAACCGCACTTTGTATACCCTGATAAAGTGACTCCTTCGTTGCCTTTAACAACGCTTTCACTTCAGGAGCAACTTCACCCACACAAAACGTGTAAGCTGAATCACCGACAAAACCATTTAAATGGGTTCCACAATCCACAGAGATAATATCACCCTCTTTCAAAATAGCTTTAGAAGAAGGTATCCCATGTACGACCTGATCATTTATGGAAGTACAGAGGGAACCAGGAAAACCATTATAGCCTAAAAAGGCCGGTGTAGCACCATGATCTCTGATAAACTCTTCCGCAATCTTATCCAGTTGAAGCGTCGTAACACCCGGAGCAATATGCTTTGCTAATTCTCCGAGTGTTTTACCAACCAACTGATTGGCCTGATACATCAACTCTATTTCTTCATCTGTCTTTAAATAGATCATCTATCAATAAGCACCTGCGGCGCCTGAACGTCCTTTAATTCTACCTGACTTCAACAAACCGTCGTAATGACGCATCAACAAATGACTCTCCACTTGTTGCAGTGTATCCAACACTACCCCAACAAGAATCAACAAAGAGGTACCTCCAAAAAATTGAGAGAACTCCATGCTAACACCCGCAAGACGTGCGAAAGCAGGCATAATTGCAACTAATGCCAAAAAGAATGCACCCGGAAGCGTAATACGGTCCATGATTGCATCTAAATAATCTTTGGTATGTTTTCCAGGTTTTACCCCTGGAATGAAACCATTATTTCTTTTCAGATCATCAGCCATCTGTGTAGGATTGATTGTGATTGCCGTATAGAAATACGTAAACAGAATAATCAATACTGCAAATACGAAATTATACCAGAATCCAGTATTATCCATAAATGCAGCCCAGAAAGTACTTGTGCTCTCTGTATTTGAAAAACCTATAATTGAAATAGGTATAAACATAATTGCCTGTGCAAAGATGATAGGCATTACGTTTGCTGCATTTACTTTTAAAGGTATATACTGTCTTGCACCACCATATTGTTTATTTCCAATTATTCTTTTAGCATACTGCACAGGCACTTTACGGGTACCCTGCACCAATAAAATGGCACCGGCAATTACTAATAATAGGAATAACATTTCCGCCAGGAACATAACCAGACCTCCGGTTTTTTCACTGGTTCTGGAAATAAACTCCTGAAATAAAGAATGTGGTAAACGAGCAATAATACCTACCAAAATGATAAATGAGATACCGTTTCCAACACCTTTATCCGTGATTCTTTCTCCCAGCCATAAGATAAACATACTACCTGCGGCAAGGATAACAGTAGAAGAGATTGTGAACCAGATACCACCGGGCATTCCTGCACCTACTGCTTTCAACTGAACGCTCAGGTTAACAAGGTATGTTGGTCCCTGCAGTAATAAAATCGCTATGGTCAGATAGCGGGTCCACTGATTTATTTTTCTTCGCCCGCTCTCTCCTTCACGTTGCATTTTCTGAATGGAAGGAACAGCGATCGCTAACAGCTGCATAACAATGGACGCTGAGATATAAGGCATAATACCTAATGCAAAGATAGATGCATTTGAAAATGCACCTCCTGAAAACATATCTAACAACGCCAAAAGTCCGCCTCTGGTTTGCTCATGCAAAGCGGTTAATGATTTAGGGTCAATACCCGGAAGTACTACATATGTTCCAAAACGATATATAGCCACTAACAAAAGAGTGGTGAGGATTCGATTTCTCAAATCCTCAATTTTCCAGATATTTTTAATTGTTTCAACTGCTCTCATAGCTTAGAGTTTAACAACTGTTCCACCTACAGCCTGGATAGCTGCTTCCGCACTTTTAGAAAATGCATGAGCTTCTACTTCCAATTTAACTGTTAAATTACCGTTGCCAAGAATTTTAACCAAATGAGATTTAGAGATAAAACCAGCAGTTCTCAGTTCTTCAATACCTACTTTAGTCAGGTTTTGAGCTTCTGCCAACTGTTGCAGAGTTGCAAGATTAATAGCTTTATATTCTACGCGGTTAATATTTTTGAAACCAAATTTAGGTAAACGTCTCTGAATAGGCATCTGTCCACCTTCAAAACCGATCTTTTTAGAATAACCAGATCTTGATTTGGCACCTTTATGTCCTCTTGTTGAAGTTCCTCCTAATCCTGAACCCGGACCACGTCCGATTCTTTTTCTGGTCTTGGTAGATCCTTCAGCAGGTTTTAAATTTGATAAATTCATATCGTATAATTTATTTTTCAACCATTATTACTTTTCCACTGAAACTAAGTGTTTCACTTTCTCAACCATACCCAGAATAGCCGGATTAGCTTCATGCTCAACTACACGGTTCAATTTTCTTAAACCCAGTGCATCCAGCGTTCTTTTTTGGTCTTTAGGGCAGTTAATTCTGCTTCTTACTTGCTTAATTTTGATAGTCGCCATAATTATATCTCCCTATTATCCTTTAAATACTTTTTCAACGGATACACCTCTGTTCTGTGCGATTGTGAAAGGACTTCTCAGTTCACCTAAAGCTTCAATTGTAGCTTTTACAAGGTTGTGAGGGTTTGAAGAACCTTTTGACTTAGCCAAAACGTCAGTAATACCAACACTCTCCAATACGGCACGCATCGCACCTCCCGCTTTTACTCCGGTACCGTGAGAAGCTGGTTTGATCAACACTTCCGCACCACCGAATTTAGCAAGCTGTTCATGAGGGATCGTTCCTTTGTGTACAGGAACTTTGATCAGGTTTTTCTTTGCTGCTTCAACGCCCTTGGCGATAGCAGTAGTAACTTCACCTGCTTTACCTAATCCCCAGCCAACGATACCATCTTCATTTCCAACTACTACGATAGCAGCGAAGCTGAAAGTACGTCCACCTTTAGTCACTTTAGTTACACGATTAATTGCAACTAATCTATCCTTCAACTCTAAGTCGTTGGTAGATTTAACTCTATTATTAACTCCTGCCATCTTCATTAAAATTTAAGTCCGCCGTTACGAGCAGCGTCAGCCAATTCTTTAATTCTTCCGTGGTACAGGTAGCCATTACGATCGAAAACCACTGCCTGAACACCAGCTTCCTGTGCATTCTTAGCAATTTGTTCTCCAACTTTCGCGGCAATTTCTTTTTTAGGAGCCTTCACATCTAATTTCAGTGAAGAGGCAGCTGCTAAAGTCTTACCTGTAGTGTCATCTATTACCTGTGCATAGATCTGCTTGTTGCTTCTAAACACAGTCAAACGTGGACGCTCGGGAGTACCGGATACTTTACCGCGTACACGTAGTTTTATTTTTTGTCTTTTTTCTGCTTTCGTTGTCATGATAATTTCAGTTTACGTAGATTACTTACCTGCTGATTTACCAGACTTTCTGCGAATCACTTCACCCACAAATTTAATACCCTTTCCTTTATATGGTTCAGGTTTTCTGAATGAACGAATCTTTGCACAAACTTGTCCGATCAATTGTTTATCAGCTGATTCAAGGATAATAAGAGGGTTCTTATTTCTTTCAGTCTTGGTTTCCACTTTTATTTCAGCAGGCAACTGCAAGTAAATATTGTGAGTGTAACCCAAAGAAAGATCTAATAACTGGCCTGCGTTTGACACACGGTAACCAACTCCTACTAATTCTAACTCTTTTTTATATCCTTCAGATACCCCAATAACCATGTTATTGATCAATGAACGATATAAACCATGCAGCGCACGGTGGTTCTTTTCGTCTGTCGGACGAGAAACCTGGATAACTCCATCTTCTACAGCTACTGTGATCTCCGGATTCACTTCCTGAGAAAGTTCTCCTTTAGGACCTTTTACAGTAACCACATTATCCTTGATAGTAACTGTTACACCGGCTGGTACCTGAATCGGTAATTTTCCTATTCTTGACATTCTTCTTTCCTCCTAATTAATAAACGTAACATAATACTTCCCCACCAAGCTTCAACTCGCGGGCTTCTTTGTCAGTCATCACACCTTTAGAAGTGGAAAGAATCGCAATACCTAAGCCATTCAATACTCTTGGCATGTCTTTGTAGCCGGTATACTTACGTAAACCAGGGGTCGAAACTCTCTGAAGTTTCTTGATTGCATTCACTTTGTTAACAAGGTCATACTTCAGGGCGATTTTGATCGTTCCCTGAGGACCATCCTCTACAAACTTAAAATTAAGAATGTAACCTTTTTCGAAAAGGATCTTTGTGATCTCTTTCTTTAAATTTGACGCTGGCACTTCCACAACTCTGTGCTTAGCTTTGATTGCGTTACGCAATCTGGTCAAATAATCTGCTATAGGATCTGTCATTATAAATAAAAATTAAATTGATCCCGGCTATCGGGACAATATTTAACAATAGTAACTTCTTACCAACTTGCTTTCTTCACACCCGGGATTAAACCATTCGATGCCATTTCACGGAATTGAATACGTGAAATACCGAACTGGCGCATATACCCTTTCGGACGGCCTGTAATTTTGCAACGGTTGTGCAGACGTACAGGAGAAGCATTCTTAGGTAAACTTTGTAAAGCATCGTAGTTGCCTTCTGCTTTCAGCTGTGCTCTTTTAGCAGCATACTTTTCTACCAGCTTTGCTCTTTTTACCTCACGGGCTTTCATTGATTCTTTTGCCATATCTACTTAGTCTTTTTTCGCATTTTTAAAAGGCAATCCAAACTCTCTCAACAGAGCATACCCTTCCTCATCTGTTTTCGCAGAGGTCACAAAGGTAATATTCATTCCCAAAATTTTAGTAATATTATCGATATTAATTTCAGGGAAAATGATCTGTTCCTGAATTCCTAACGTATAATTACCACGTCCGTCCAGTTTGCTTTCGATACCTCTAAAGTCACGAATACGAGGAAGAGCGATACAAACAAGTCTTTCCAGGAATTCATACATTTGCTCACGGCGCAATGTAACCATCACACCTACAGGCATTTTCTTACGTAATTTGAAGTTTGAAATATCCTTTTTAGAAATAGTAGCTACTGCTTTCTGACCCGTGATAGTTGTCAATTCGCTGATTGCAATGTCAATGATCTTTTTATCTGCAGTGGCGATTCCTAAACCCTGATTGATTACGATTTTTTTCAAAACCGGAACCTGCATCACAGATTTATAACCAAACTCCTTTGTCAAAGCAGGAACAATTCTGTCCTGATATTCTTTTTTAAGACTGGCTGTATTGCTCATTACTTAATTTCCTCCCCAGATTTTTTTTGCGTAACGTACTAATGCTCCTTCATCGTTCAGTCTACGACCGATACGGGTAGCTTTTCCTGATTTAGGATCCACCACGTTCAGGTTAGAAATATGGATAGGAGCCTCTTTCTTTTCAATACCTCCTTGAGGATTCTTTGCATTCGGCTTGGTATGCTTGGATACCATATTAATACCTTCAACAATCGCGCGTTTCTCTTCTACAAGCACTTGCAGAACACGTCCTGTCTTACCTTTGTCTTCTCCGGTATTAACGAAAACAATATCGCCTTTTTTAATATGCAATTTACTCATTACCTTACGTTTTTCTAATTAAAGCACTTCTGGTGCAAGTGAGACGATCTTCATATTAGATGCACGTAGTTCTCTGGCTACCGGACCAAAAATACGGCTACCACGGATATCACCACTGGCATTTAACAAAACACACGCGTTATCATCAAAACGGATGTATGAACCATCCTGGCGACGAATTTCTTTTTTAGTACGTACAATGATAGCTTTAGATACGGTACCTTTTTTCACATCACTTGCCGGGATTGTAGCTTTAATGGCCACTACAATTACATCCCCTACAGTAGCATAACGTTTTCTGGTACCGCCTAAAACGCGGATACACAAAGCTTCTTTCGCACCACTGTTATCGGCTACTACTAATCTTGATTCTTGTTGTATCATATTATTTAGCCCTTTCGATTATTTGAACTAATCTCCATCTTTTTGTTTTGCTCAGGGGACGGGTTTCCATAATTTTTACGGTGTCACCAATATTGCATTCATTTTTCTCATCATGAGCGTGGTATTTCTTCGTTTTATTCACGAATTTACCATAAATGGGGTGTTTTTCCTTCCATTTCACAGCAACTGTAATCGTTTTATCCATTTTGTTGCTGAACACAACGCCCTGTCTTTCTTTTCTTAAATTTCTCGTTTCCATCAGACTCCGGGATTATTTGTTGTTAAGTTCTCTCTGGCGCAATTCTGTTTTCAGACGCGCAATCGTTCTGCGTACTTGTTTAATTTGCGCAGGATTATCCATAGGCGAAATGCTATGGTTAATCTTTTTTTGATCAAGCGAAGCCACCTCCGCGTCTACTCTCTCAAGTAACTCTTTTGTGCTTAACTCTCTAATTTCTGCAATTTTCATACCAATTACGCATTTTGATTTTGAATGTCATAATCACGTCTCACAACAAACTTCGTTGTTACCGGAAGTTTCTGTGCTGCTAAACGCAAAGCTTCTTTAGCAACATCGAACGGAACACCTTCGATCTCGAAAATAAGACGGCCTGGAGTAACAGGAGCCACGAAACCTTCCGGCGAACCTTTACCTTTACCCATACGTACTTCAGCAGGTTTCTTTGTAATAGGTTTATCCGGGAAGATACGAACCCAAACCTGACCCTGACGTTGCATATAACGGGTTACAGCGATACGGGCAGCCTCAATCTGACGACCTGTGATCCATTTATTCTGTAACGATTTTATACCAAATGAACCGAAGGCTAACTGGTTACCGCGTTGAGCGTTTCCTTTCATGCGGCCCTTCTGCTGTCTTCTGAACTTTGTTTTCTTTGGTTGTAACATCTCTTTCTAAATTCTAATGTTTAACGATTAGGTCTCTTCTTTTTGAAGTTTTTATCTCCTCTGTTGCCACCGGCATTATCATTTCTGCGACCTGACTCTTTTGAGTTAGTGAATGATAGAGCAAGATCTCTCTTACCATACACTTCACCACGGCAGATCCACACTTTAATACCTAACAACCCTACTTTAGTCAACGCTTCTGCCAGAGCATAATCGATGTCAGCTCTGAACGTGTGCAACGGAGTTCTTCCTTCTTTATACATTTCAGAACGAGCCATTTCAGCCCCGTTCAAACGACCAGAGACTTGCACTTTAATACCTTCTGCTCCCATTCTCATGGTAGAGGCAATAGCCATCTTAATAGCACGACGGTAAGCAATTTTTCCTTCCAGTTGACGAGCAATATTATTTGCAACAATGACAGCGTCTAATTCAGGTCTTTTTACTTCAAAGATGTTAATCTGAACCTCTTTGTCAGTAATCTTTTTCAACTCTTCTTTCAATTTATCAACTTCCTGACCACCTTTACCGATGATGATGCCCGGACGCGATGTGCAAACTGTTATGGTAATCAACTTAAGCGTACGTTCAATGATAATACGCGATACACTAGCTTTAGCAAGACGAGCATTCAGATACTTACGGATTTTGCTGTCTTCCAACAAAGTGTCTCCGTAATTCTTGCCGCCATACCAATTGGAATCCCAACCACGGATAATTCCTAAACGATTACTAATCGGATTTACTTTTTGTCCCATCTACAATTAATTTTGACTATCGTTCTTACTTAGTGTATCAACAAACAGAGTTACATGGTTCGAACGTTTACGAATTCTGTATCCTCTTCCTTGCGGTGCAGGACGCATTCTCTTCAATGTTGTTGCGCAATCCACGCTGATAGAAGAGATGTATAATTCACCGCTTTCTGCTTTACGTTCATTTTTGGCTTCCCAGTTAGCGATAGCCGAACGAAGTAATTTTTCTACTCTTGCTGCAGCTTCCTTATTAGAAAACTTCAAAACACCTAATGCTCTGAACACTTCCATTCCACGCACCATGTCTACTACCAGACGCATCTTACGAGGAGAAGTGGGAACATTTCGCAATTTCGCGAAATACATGTTTTTTTGGGCTTCTTTTCTTGCTTCAGCTGATATTCTTTTTCTAGCACCCATTTTTATTAATTCTTTTTATTTTCAGATTCCTTCTTATTCCGATTATCTTTTCTTATTACCACCATGGCCACGGAATGTACGAGTAGGAGAGAATTCTCCTAACTTGTGTCCTACCATGTTTTCAGTAACGAAAACAGGAATAAATTTGTTACCATTATGAACTGCAATAGTATGGCCTACAAAATCAGGCGAAATCATTGAAGCTCTTGCCCATGTCTTAACCACAGCCTTCTTTCCTGACTCATTCATAGTCAGAACTTTCTTTTCAAGCTTAACATTAATATACGGGCCTTTTTTTAATGAACGACTCATAGTTTACTTAATTAATCAGATTACTTTTTTCTTCTATCAATAATGTACTTTGAAGAATGTTTCTTCGGAGCTCTTGTTTTCAAGCCCTTAGCGTACAAGCCATTGCGTGATCTTGGATGACCTCCTGAAGCGCGTCCTTCACCACCACCCATTGGGTGATCAACCGGGTTCATAACAACCCCACGAACACGAGGACGACGTCCCAGCCATCTGGTACGACCGGCTTTACCTGATTTTTCAAGACCATGGTCTGAATTGCCTACACTACCAATGGTAGCTTTACATGCAGCAAGAATCTTTCTGGTTTCACCTGAAGGCATTCTGATAATTACATACGTACCTTCTCTGGATGTCAGCTGAGCAAATCCTCCGGCAGAACGAACAAATTTCGCTCCCTGTCCCGGGCGAAGCTCAATGTTGTGAATAATTGTACCGACCGGTATGTTAGCCATCGGAAGGCAATTACCCACTTCAGGAGCAGCATCGCTTCCTGAAATCACTGTCTGGCCTACTTCTAATCCGTTAGGAGCAACGATATAACTTTTTGCTCCGTCTGCATAATACAATAAAGCGATACGGGAAGTACGATTTGGATCGTACTCAATCGATTTTACTGTTGCAGGAATGCCATCTTTATTTCTCTTGAAATCGATAATTCTGTACTTTTGTTTGTGACCGCCACCGATATAGCGCATTGTCATTTTACCAGTGTTGTTGCGACCACCTGTACGTCTTTTACCTGTTACAAGAGACTTCTCTGGTGTACTTGCAGTGATTTTATCAAATGCACCAATAACTTTGTGTCTCTGCCCCGGTGTTGTGGGCTTTAATTTACGTATTCCCATTTCTTTTTTTAGATATTACTAAAGAAATCAATTGTTTCTCCTTCTTTCAACGTCACGATTGCTTTTTTGAAAGCTGCCTGTTTGCCATTGATGATACCGGATTTTGTATAACGGCTTTTACGTTTACCCGAGTAGTTCATAGTGTTTACATCTTCCACGGTCACGTTATACATATCTTCGATAGCTTTCTTGATCTGCAATTTGTTTGCATCAGGAGAAACACGAAAACCATAACGATTAGCGAATTTTTCAGTAATCACTGTTTGTTTCTCTGTTACGATAGGTTTAATGATTATTCCCATTTTCTTACTCCTTATGCATTAAAAAGTTTTTCAATAATTGCCACTGAACTTTCAGTGATCACGATACTGCCTGCATCAAGCAAACCATAAGTATTTATGTCCGAAGCTCTTACGATTTTCGTCTTTGGCAAATTACGAGCCGACAAATATACGAAATTATTTTTCTCTGCTAAAACCATAAGTAACTTTTTATCAGCCACTTTCAGATTTTTTGTAATAGCGATAAATTCTTTCGTTTTTGGAGCTTCCATAGAGAAATCTTCAACCACAATAATAGCATTCTCTTTTGCTTTATAAGCCAAAGCAGATTTACGAGCCAAACTTTTTACTTTCTTGTTCAATTTGAAGCTGTAATCTCTTGGTTTAGGACCAAAAACACGAGCACCACCTACTAATAGAGGAGACTTGATATCACCACGACGGGCACCACCTCCACCTTTCTGACGGATCAGCTTACGGGTACTACCTGACAATTCACTTCTTTCTTTCGATTTATGAGTTCCCTGACGTTGATTAGCCAAATACTGTTTTACATCCAGGTAAATAGCATGATCATTGGGTTCAATGCCGAAAATTGCATCATTTAAAGTCACCTTTCTTCCGGTATCTTCGCCTTTAATATTTAATACGTTCAGTTCCATTATTTCTCAATTAATACGATTGAACCTTTTGCTCCTGGAACAGATCCTTTTACTAATAAAAGATTATGTTCCGGCATTACCTTGATCACTTCCAGGTTTTGAACAGTCACCCGTTTATTACCCATCTGTCCAGCCATGCGTGTTCCTTTAAATACCTTTGCAGGGTAAGAACAGGCACCGATAGAACCGGGAGCACGTAAACGGTTGTGCTGACCGTGAGTTGATTGTCCTACACCACCAAAACCGTGACGTTTAACAACCCCCTGGAATCCTTTACCTTTAGATGTACCAACTACATCTACGAAACCTGCATCTTCCAGATAATCTACAGTGATCACATCACCTAAATTATAAGATGCTTCAAAACCTTTGAACTCGGCCAAGAACCTCTTGGGAGTTACACCTGCTTTCTTGAAGTGACCCATTGCAGGCTGTGTGGTATGTTTTTCCTTTTTATCCTGGAAACCTACCTGAACCGTTTCATAGCCATCTTTCTCAAGAGTTTTAATTTGTGTAACTACACAAGGACCTACTTCGATAACAGTGCATGGAAGATTTTTTCCCTCGGCACTGAAAACGGATGTCATTCCGATTTTTTTTCCTAACAATCCTGGCATTTCACTTAATTTTTAAATAACTCACACTTTAATTTCTACTTCAACACCGCTGGGCAACTCCAGTTTCATCAATGCGTCAACTGTTTTAGCAGTTGAGCTATAAATATCTATCAATCTTTTGTAAGAAGATAGTTCAAACTGTTCACGGGACTTTTTGTTAACGAAAGTCGAACGGTTCACAGTAAAAATACGCTTATGCGTAGGCAGAGGAATAGGGCCGCTAACTACAGCACCTGTAGCCTTTACCGTCTTTACGATTTTCTCTGCAGATTTATCTACTAAAGAATAATCGTAAGACTTTAATTTAATTCTGATCTTTTGGCTCATATTTGTTATATGTTTCTAAATTATTTGATCAAATCTACACGACCCTGTGCTTCAGTTAAGACCTGTTTAGCAATTGAAGAGGATACTTCCGAATAGTGTGAGAACTGCATAGAAGAAGTCGCACGTCCTGAAGTAATGGTACGTAAAGCGGTTACATACCCGAATGTTTCTGCCAAAGGCACTTTCGCTTTCACAATACGGGCACCGGTACGGCTTGTTTCCATACCTTCCACCTGTCCACGACGTTTGTTCAGGTCACCGATCACATCACCCATACTTTCTTCCGGAGTCACTACTTCAATTTTCATAATTGGCTCCATCAGCACAGGACCTGCTTTTTCAGATGCACTCTTGAATGCCTGAATAGCACAGATCTCATAGGACAACTGGTCCGAGTCAACCGGGTGATAAGAACCGTCAATCACAGTTACTTTCAACTGATCCAGCGCATATCCTGCCAAAACACCATTCTTCATGGCTTTCAGGAAACCTTTCTGAATAGAAGGGATAAATTCTTTAGGAATGTTACCACCTTTCACTTCGTCTACAAACTGCAGTTCGCCTTCGAATCCCGGATCTGCCGGTTCCACACGAACAATCATGTCTGCAAATTTACCACGACCTCCGGATTGTTTTTTGTAAACTTCACGAAGTTCAACCGGTTTAGTGATCGCTTCTTTATAAGATACCTGAGGACGACCCTGGTTACATTCTACTTTGAATTCACGACGAAGACGGTCGATAATGATATCCAGGTGAAGCTCACCCATACCACTGATTACAGTCTGTCCTGTTTCTTCGTTAGTCTGTACACGGAAGGTGGGATCTTCTTCTGCCAACTTAGACAGACCTACACCTAATTTGTCAAGGTCTTTCTGAGTCTTAGGCTCTACAGCGATACCAATAACCGGCTCCGGGAATTCCATAGATTCCAGTACGATCGGATGATTTTCATCACACAGGGTATCACCTGTACGAATATCTTTAAATCCTACACCTGCACCGATATCACCACAACCAATCACTTCCATCGGATTCTGTTTGTTTGAGTGCATCTGGAACAGACGGGAAATACGTTCTTTTTTGTCAGAGCGGCTGTTATATACATACGAACCGGCTTTCAACTCTCCGGCATACACACGGAAGAAGCAAAGACGTCCTACATATGGGTCAGTGGCGATCTTAAATGCCAAAGCGGTTAAAGGCTCTTCTGATACCGGCTTACGAACGATCACTTTTTCAGGATCTCTTGGGTCCGTACCTTCGATAGCAGGCGTATCAATCGGACTTGGTAAGTAAGAACATACGGCATCCAATAACGTCTGAACCCCTTTATTTTTGAAAGAAGAACCACAAATCATAGGGTTGATCTGCATAGCGATTGTACCTTTACGGATAGCTACTTTGATTTCCTCTTCTGTGATAGTAGACGGATCTTCAAAGAATTTTTCCATAATGGCATCATCACATTCAGTGATCGCTTCCAACATTTTTTCTCTCCATTCTTCAGCTTCCGCCAACAGATCTGCAGGAATATCTCCAATAGAATATTCTGCACCCATTGTTTCATCATGCCACAGAATTGCTTTCATGCGAACCAGGTCAATTACACCTTTGAAAGTTTCTTCTGCACCGATAGGAATCTGAATAGGACATGGAGTAGCACCTAATACATCTTTTACCTGGCGTACTACTTCATAAAAGTTTGCACCTGAACGGTCCATTTTGTTTACATAACCGATTCTGGGTACATTATATTTATCTGCCTGACGCCATACTGTTTCAGACTGAGGCTCAACACCACCTACTGCACAGAAAGCCGCAACAGCACCATCCAGAATACGCAAAGAACGCTCTACCTCTACAGTAAAGTCAACGTGTCCCGGAGTGTCAATCAAATTGATTTTATATTTATCACTATTATAGTTCCAGAAAGTAGTCGTAGCAGCAGAAGTAATCGTAATACCCCGCTCCTGCTCCTGTTCCATCCAGTCCATGGTTGCAGCGCCGTCGTGAACCTCACCGATTTTGTGAGTCAGACCTGTATAGAAAAGAATACGCTCAGAAGTCGTAGTCTTTCCGGCATCGATATGCGCCATGATACCGATATTTCTGGTGTACTTTAAAAGTTCGTCAGCTTTTGCCATTTTTTTTATAATCTCCTAAATTGCTAAATTAAAATCTGAAATGAGCGAATGCACGGTTAGCTTCAGCCATGCGGTGCATGTCCTCTTTTCTTTTAAATGCCCCACCCTGATTATTGAATGCATCCACGATTTCAGCAGACAATTTATCGGACATAGTTTTACCTCCCCTTTTGCGAGCAAAAAGGATCAGGTTTTTCATGCAAATTGATTCTTTACGATCAGGACGTATTTCAGTAGGGACCTGGAATGTTGCACCACCAACACGGCGTGATTTTACTTCGACCTGAGGAGTGATATTGTCGAGAGCAGCTTTCCAGATTTCGAGAGCAGACTTTTCTTCGTTTGGTAACTTTGCTTTTACATTCTCTAAAGCAGAGTAGAAAATATCGTAGGCAATACTTTTTTTGCCATCATGCATTAAATGGTTAACGAATTTCGTTACCTTAACATCACCGAAAACAGGATCTGGGAGAACCTGTCTTTTTTTAGGTTTTGCTTTTCTCATTTTGTTTTCAAAAATTTCGTTCTTGTTCTTGGTTGCCTTGTTTTGTCTTCAACGGTTCCGCCGAACCATTTACTCAACCTGTAGCCTATCCAAATAACTCAAACCAGCTTTAATACTCTAATTTAAAATCTCTGTTTGAAAGGATTGTTATTTTTTAGCTGCTTTCGGGCGCTTTGCACCGTACTTTGAGCGTCTCTGCGTACGACCGTTTACACCGGCAGTATCCAGAGTTCCACGAACAATGTGGTAACGTACCCCTGGAAGATCTTTCACACGACCACCACGTACCAATACGATAGAGTGTTCCTGCAAGTTATGTCCTTCTCCCGGAATATAAGAGTTAACCTCTTTACCATTTGTTAAGCGAACTCTCGCTACTTTACGCATTGCAGAGTTAGGTTTCTTAGGAGTTGTAGTGTAAACTCTCACACAAACACCACGTCTCTGAGGACATGCATCCAGTGCAGGAGATTTACCTTTAACAACCAAAGTTTCCCTTCCTTTTCTAACTAATTGCTGAATTGTAGGCATTTCTTTTCTTTTTAAACTTTGAATGTGTTATAATATAATTTATCTCTTTTTATTTTCAGTCAACAAAATCGTCCCAGTAATCGCGTAGCATTAAATCAGTTATACTAAATAACAGGACGCACTTTGCGCTAAAGCGGCACAAAGTTACGGATTTATTACTGTAAAGCAATCGGTAATTCTCAAATAATTGACTTAATTTAAGAATTATTAGGACATAATTCTCAACCTTGTCATTTATTTGCTCTGAAAAGCATTTTTCATACAGGAAAAAAATTGGGTTTTTATGGATTAATAAGAGATTTATTAATTCATGATCTATCAATAGCTATTTACCGGAATCTCTTTTCCAGTTCCTCTTCTGTTAACATGGAAATTATCAATTTTCCGTCCGGAGTATGATTTGAATCGGATGAGACAAACAGGGAAGCGATCAGATGATCCATCTCTTCCACAGACAGCTTCTTACCATAAGAAATAGCCGTAGAGCGTGCCAAAGCCAGGGCAACCGTATGTGCAATTTCTTCCCCGGCCTTTCCCCCGATTTCCATCACCCGGTGCACAATATCCTGCAGTAAGGCAACCGGAGAGCTATTCTCTAACCCGGAAGGTACTCCATTGATTGCATAACTATTGTTGCCCAGATGGCTGATATCAAAACCGATGAAATAAAGATCTTCCAGGATCAGCGGGAAAACCGTAGCCTCTGAAGCATTCCATTCGACGATCTCCGGGAACAGTACCTGCTGGGAAGCTCCTTTCTGTTGATGGATACGGGTAAGATACTGGTCATATAAAATACGTACATGCACACGGTGTTGGTCAATGAAGACCAGGCCGGATTTCAGAGAGGTGATCACATACCGTCCTTTATACTGATAACAAAGTGTCTGCACCTCCTCAAACAGTTCCGGGGAAGAAAGAGCCGGAGCTTTTTCCACGAGTGCAGTTCCTTCCGGGGAGATCTCTTCCATTTCCGGCACCAAAGGTTCATGCTGGATAGTCAGACGCTCTTCTTCAAAATCCTTATAAAGTTTAGACCAGTCAAATTCCGGCTTTTTGTAAGAAGAAGAGGTATCAAACGGATTATAAGCAGCATTGACCTGTATCTCCGGAGCTTTATACACCTCTTTTTCCTTTACAGGATTATAGACAGGTATATCTATGGAATCGTGCTGGTCAAAATCAATAGTCGGAATGGAGCTGGATTTAGCTAATGTCTCACGGACAGCAGCCGTCAGGATCTGCCAGATCGGCTGTTCATTCTCAAACTTAATTTCTGTTTTCGTAGGATGTATATTGACATCAATGGTAGCCGGGTCCAGCGTGAAATAGATAAAATAATTGGGCATTTCCCCAACCGGGATCAACTGCTCATAGGCATGCATAACAGCTTTATGAAAATAAGGATGCTTCATAAAACGGCCATTCACAAAGAAATACTGCAGGGCACCTCTTTTCTTTGCCGTATCCGGACGTCCCACAAAGCCGGAGATCGTCACCAAAGAACTTTGGGCATCCACCGAAAGCAATTTTTGATTCAGGGATTTTCCATAGATGTTCAGGATACGTTGTCGCAAGCCAGACTCCGGAAGATTTATAATCTCTGTATCATTATGGTATAATGAAATATGGATCTGTGGATTTACCAGTGCAATCCGTTCAAACTCCGTAATAATATTCCGGAATTCCGTTTCATTGGATTTAAGGAATTTTCTTCTGGCCGGCACATTAAAGAAAAGATTTTTCACAGAGAATATGCTTCCCTGTCTCTGGCCATCCCTTTCAATAGATTGCAGGGCTGAACCTGCTATAGATAAGGTGGTACCCAGTTCCTCCCCTCGCAGACAGGTACGAAGTTCCACATGCGATACGGCCGCAATAGAAGCCAGTGCTTCTCCACGGAACCCCATCGTATAAAGGGCAAAAAGATCATGAGCCGAAGATATTTTGGAGGTAGCATGCCGTTCAAATGCCATGCGAGCATCCGTCTCAGACATCCCTTTTCCGTCATCAATCACCTGGATTAGTGTTCTTCCGGCGTCTTTTATGTTTACCTGAATAGTAGAAGCTCCGGCATCAATCGCATTCTCGACCAGCTCCTTAACAACAGAAGCTGGTCTCTGAATAACTTCACCTGCCGCTATCTGATTTGCAATACTATCCGGTAATAAATGGATTATATCGCTCATTGCCAGAATAAGAACCAAAATAAGATAGCCAGCAATATCAGGATGACTGCCAGCTTCACATTCTTATATTTACGACTCCGACTATCTTCGCCTTTCATACGGCTTTTCTTCAAATGAGAAGTACCCTGTACAAAAGTTCCTTTAATAGAAGGCTTATATTCTTCCTCAGCCTCTTCTATACCCATCTCACGTTTTACTTTACGTACACGCTCCTCCATAGCCTCCTTACGGGGATCGTAATAGATGGGTTTATGTTCATACTGGCGAGGTTTCCTTACATTATAAAATGAGAAAAGTGCCATAATCTTAATCTTTTAAATATCTAACTGCTAATGTACGAATTTATTACTTCTCTGCGGTACATCTTCAGCTTTTCTTTTTACCTCCCGAAATATATCATCTTTATTCTCAGGTCGTAAATAGTCAAACCAATAAAAGTCTTTTAAAGTTTTCTGATCGGGCCGTAAATCCGGGATAGGGGTCAGCACTCCCTGAGGAGTAGGCCATATTTTAAGTTTTTCTAACTGTCCTTCATGAACCCAGATCGTTAAAAATCCACTTTGAGTCTGATTCATTCCGATCTTCGTACCATCTCCTTCCAATGGATAGAAAATGGATTCTGCATTCCCGCTCACATCTATCTGCCGGACGGTCTGTTCTTCAAAATAAGCTTTGAGGTCATTCCCTTTCAATTGGTTGTAGTAAGTAGAATCCAGGTATTGTATGGCAAAAGCGAACTGAATCACATGTGCATGGTCTATCGTACTATCATTCAAATAAATATGGATCGTATCTCCATATATTTGATATTCTTCATTCCACAAGACAGGTTCTGTATACATACGGAGAATAGAGTCACGCGTATTATATTGCATAGAATCACAGACTCCCTGAATATCCGTCCGATAGAAACGAACACCGTAATAAGCTTTAATTTCCCGGTAAGCAGAATCCAGTGTGATCATCTGAAGGGTGTCAGCATGCAAATACAACGTATCACTCTGAGAATATTCCAGAAAACGGGCACTATCCGTTGCAAATGCAAATTCCGTAAATTCATTATAATAACCATAATGTCCTTCCAAGGTCACCTTTTGCACGGTATCCACCAGCTGCATATTACCAAAAGCCTCTCCGAAACCCGCCTCCTGATCATAAGCAATAGAATCCCCGATCAATATTTTACTTCCGGAAACGACCTGAGAACGATCCAGCAACAAAGAGGTGTTGTTTAATGTATCATACCATCCACGGGAAGAATAGATCGTAGCACTATCAGAAACGATCACGGAAGGACCCAGGATCGTAGCGATCTTTGTTTCAGAATTGTAGTGTAAAGTATCGGAATATAAAATAAACTGAGGATTTTCCAGTCTTACGCTGTCATTAAAGATAGACAATTTAGTCTCCGGAGAATATTGTCCATAGAAAGAGGTCAGCTCATTCTCTTCATCCACGACCATTCCCCCTTCAAAGTAGTAGCCAATATCTGCTATCCGGTCATAATTCAGACTATCTGTGAAAAGTGTCAGGTCACCATTCTCCATCCGGACATTCTCGCGCAACCTGGCTAACTGGGTATTACCATCATAGTGAAGATAATTTCCATAAACGAAAAGTGTATCTCCCTGCTCCATCCGGACATTACTGAAAGCTTCCAGAGAATTATCCAGTTCATAGAAATAGGCACTGTCACAATACATATAGGAGCTGTCATGCCGGAACACAACATCTCCTATTAATATCTGTGCGTCCGGATTTACCTCCCTGTCGAAAGATAATGTATTGGCATGCTCCAGATAGATTTTCGTCTTTTTATTGTCTATGCTATCCGTAGACTGACTGTACAGCTTAATAGATAGCAGACTTAGAACGGTAATTAAAAATAGTTGTATGAATGTTCTCATTCTTTAATCCAACCAGGATATTCGAAGTCACAATTTCCCCATCCATCACTAATACGGACATAGGTACTTTTCTGCTGTTTCCGGATCCACTGATCGAGCAGTTCCTCTCTCTTCTTCGATTCAACAATTGCTTTCAGAGCCTGGTAGTCATCTGACAAATTTGCTTTATGGCTTTCTGTTCTGTCTTTTAGCTTCACAATAGCCACCACCTCTTTCTGCATTTTATTGATCATTGTAAATGGTTTTGATATGTCACCCACCTCCATATTGTAAACTATTTTACCAATCTCCGGTGGAAGTTCCTGCATTTCAAACTTAGGAGTTCCATAATTTTCACTCTCATAATTTGAATTCACCATCAATCCTTTGTTGTTTCGGGTATCTTTATCATAAGACACAAAGGTGGCAGCCTCTTCAAATGTGAACTTATTTGCCTGCAGGTCTGCATACAAAGAGTCCAGTTTAGCAGTAGCTTCTTCTATTTTCTTATCTGACACTTTAGGTCTCAGAAGAATATGACGGGCATTAATACGATCCCCACGTTTTTCAATTAACTGAATAATATGATATCCATATTCTGTTTCCACAATACGGGATACACGGTTCGGGTCATTTAGATTAAAAGCAACATTCGCAAATTCAGGTAAAAGGTTCCCCTTTCCAGTAAACCCTAATTCCCCACCACGTTTGGCAGATTCAGTGTCTTCCGAATATAAACGGGCCAGTGTAGAAAATTCCATTTGCCCCGAAGTGACTTGTTCCGTAAACTCCCTCAAACGGGCTTTAATCCCATCTGTTTCCTCAAAGGAGATCTTTGGTTCCAGCGTAACGATCTGTACTTCCACCGTAGTAGGGATAGTTGGCAAACTATCCGATGGCAATTGATTATAATATTTGCGAACATCCGCAGGCGTCAGTTTGATATCTCCGATCAGATTCCGTTGCATCTGCTGCACAATCTGTTGTTCACGGATCATCTCCTTACGTTCTTCACGGACCTGGGAATATTTTTTATTAAAATACTCTTCCACTTTTTCCCGTGAACCAAACTGGTTAGTGACATAATTCATCCATCCCTCTACCTGCTGGATGATCTGTGTTTCACTCACGTCCACACTATCAATCTTGGCCTGGTTGAGATAGAGTTTTTGAACAGCCATCTGTTCCGGGATCACACAATAGGGATCACCGTTCAGCCGTTGACCTTCATTTTGCATATATAAACGCTGAATTTCCACGTCGGAACGAAGTATTGCATCATCTCCTACCACCCAAACGATCTCATCAACCACATTTTCCTGAGCAACAGCCAGAAAAGAACAGCAGGCAAGAAAAAATACAGAAACAATTTTTTTCATTATGAATTACCCTTTTTAGTGTGGGTCCGCACTATTAAACAGTACCTCACCACGTCTGATTGCATTGTTATATAAGTCATTTTCAAAATCCCGCAAGAAATCTACTTTCTTTTGGTTTAAGAGCATATCAACTATCTGGGATTCAGCATAGTCATATGGAGCCACACTTCCTGACAGAATATATTCCTGTATATTTAACAAATGACAATAGGCACTGTCTGCGAATTCTACATATTTATTTGCTTTCAAAAAGCTATTTGCATTCGAAACGTGCATTGGAATATTATCCATCACATCATCAAAATCCACCCAACGATCATAAAAGTACTCATAGATCAATGCATTCTGAATACTATACTTTTCTATTCTTTCCAATGAGCTTTCCGAATTCGAGCGATACCACTTTTTCACTTCGGAAAGTCCGGGAGCATCTGCCGGAACCTTAAGAAACAAACCTTTAATCAAGCTTTTATCTAAAACAAACTTCTTTTGGTTCTCCTCGTAATAATTCAGTTTTTCACTTTCCCTTATATTTACGGAGAGCCGTTCTTTGACCAGCTTTTCCTGATAACGGTAACGGATCAATGAATGACGATATTCCTCTACTAATTTATCGATCTCTGTTTTCTCTTCTCCCAGATTTCTCAGAGCAACGTCATAGACCAAAGCATCTTTCACCCATTTTTTCACCAGATTCTCTGCAAATAATAAGCTATCCGTTGAAGAAATACCTCTGGGGATCACCGATTCAATATCTGAACGAAAGAGGGTACGATCCTTCACTTTTACCAGTACATTCGTATCATCAACAGAATGAGAACCTTTACAGGAACACAGCAAAGATACAAATGCTATAAAAATGAAGCAACTTTTCATACGAATAAAATTTTAAATGGCAGATAGAAGGACTACATCTCTTGCCTTTTGCATAGACTAACATCAGCCGTATGCCTCCTGAAGCCTATTCAATTCTTTCCTGTTTTTTTAATAACGTCCCAGTTAATCACAACCGGATATTTTTGACTTAACTGTTGAAGCCATTCCTTCTCATACGCATCCTGTTCTTCTACAGGTTTATTCCATATCTCCCGGCTACATATTTCAAATAGCAACATACCATCCTGGTATTCCTGGATCAAGTGGTAATATTCCGGATATTTATTGTCAAAATTCTCTTCTTCAAAAATCTTAAGAAGGTCTCTCAGGAAAAGATTATAAACATCCTGCAAAAAATCACCACAATAAACTTTCAAAGACAAAGGGTTAGCCATTAGATAGTCTGCAAATTCCGATTGAGGGAATGACTGGCCATTCAATAAAAACAGCGGTTTCTTTAGTTCTTTTGCCCTTTGGTAAAATTCAGGTGTAGCCGGAAAATATTCATTTGCAATCTCTTGAATTTCCTCATACGCTTCCGGGAAAAAGACATACCCATATTCTTTTTTCATTCGTTCATCATATCCGCTGTATAACTCAAAATTCCACTCATCTCTTCCCATTGATTTTATCAGTGCTTCCTTTTCCTGCTCAAAAGTGGGCAAATCTCTTTTTCCTAACAGTTGAATGATATGATATCCAAATTGAGTTTTCACGGGTTCACTAATATCTCCCGGATTAGTTAAAGAAAAAGCGGCTACTTCAAATGGTTCCACCATTTCACCCACACCAAAATAATTCATAACCCCTCCTTCTCCTGTAGATTTATCATCAGAGAATTCATTTGCCAGTTCAGCAAAATCTTCCCCGGATCTGATCTTTTGAAGAATTTCCTGTGCTTTTTTTAATGCTTTCGTCTGTTCTTCTTCTGATACATCTTCCGGACAAGCAATTAAAATATGGGCGGTTTTCACAAAACCGGGATTGGGTCTGCTACCATGCACCTTTATTATATGGTAACCACGGTCTGTACGAACCGGAAGAGAATAAGTTCCAACAGGAGTACTATAAACAGCTTCATCGAAAGCCTTTAATGATTTGTAAGGAAGGAAGTTCCTGGTATGCCGGAAATCAACATGAAGCTCATGCCCATCCGTAATATGGTCGTGATCACAATCGGCATGATCATGACTATGATGATGATGTACATGTGGATATTTTTTCTCCAGTTCTTTACCTACGGTTTCAAAGTCTTCTCCCTGCTGAAGTCTCTGATAGACTTTCATCGCTTCCTGGTATACAGCCAATGTATCCTTAGTGAAGACAGGACCGTGTAAATGGAAAAATATCTGACTGATCTCCAGTACTTCTTTATTCCGGTCAAACATTTTTCTGGCGGCTGCTTCCTCCGCTTCTTTATCAGAAAAGTAACTCGCTCTTAACTGAGCCCGGTAGGTTCGCAACTCTCTTTCAAAAGCGCTGTTTTTATTTAAGCCCAAGGCTTCGGCCTCAGCGACCTTCAACTTAAAGTTTTTAAAAAGTTCCACATAGTTTTTCACGGACTCTTCATTCGAAAAATCAATCTCATTATTCTTAGAAGCTATAAATTTAAATTCTGCCAGAGAGACTGGTTTTCCAGCTACTGTCATGACTACAGAATCCGGATTTATATCCGCTTTTACGATAAAACCGATTAATACAAATGATAATAACAGGATCTTTTTCATCACACTTTTTATATTTTTAAATACACAAAAAAAGCCATAGACTAAACGGGGAAATAACTAAAATAGTATATTTCCCCATCCTCTTTTTTATGTTTTATAAAATATATTCAAACCAACAGGATCATTTAATTAGCCATTTCCGATAAGAATTTGATACGAACCAGCCGGATCTCCTCCTCCGTATAATCACTGCCCAATTCTTCGATTGCATCTTCCAGACCATCTGTTTCCGAATCTTTAAAATATTCATAGATATCTTCAATATGGTCCTCATCCATTACATCGTTCAGGAAATAGTCAATATTGATCCGTGTACCAGAATAAACGATCGCTTCAATTTCATCCAGTAGTTCCGGAAACTCCAGGCCCTTCGTCAAAGCAATATCATCCAGAGCAACTTTTCGGTCAATGCTTTGAACAATCCATACTTTGAGTTTAGATTTATTGGCCACCGTACGTACCCGCAAGTCTTCCGGACGTTCGATCTCATTTTCTTCCACATGCCTGCGGATCAATTCTACAAACTCTTTTCCATATCTCTTTGCCTTACCTACACCTACTCCCGGGATGTTCTGTAACTCATCCAGTGTAACAGGATAAGTGGTCGCCATTGCTTCCAAAGAAGGGTCCTGGAAAATCACAAATGGTGGAACTTCAAGACGTTTGGATAATTTTTTGCGTAAATCCTTCATCATAGAGTAAAGGATCGGATCGACTGCACTGGTGGCTCCTCCTCTTACAGGAACTTCATCCTCCTCGTCATCGAATTCATTATCCTTGATGATCTTAAATGATTCTGGTTTTTTAAGGAAATTTCTTCCCTTCTCAGAGATCTTCAGCAGGCCATAATTTTCAATATCCTTGAGTAAATAACCTGCTATCAGCGCCTGACGAATCACGGCATTCCAAGTCTTTTCATCTTCATCCTGCCCGGAAGCAAATACCTCCAGATCATTATGTTTATAAGACTGTATTTCAGAGGTCTCATTCCCTACTAAAATATTTACTACATAATCCGCTTTAAATTTTTCTTTTAACGTGCTGACAACTTCTAACACAGCACTCAACAAATCTTTTGCTTCCACTTGTTTTTTAGGGTTCAAACAATTATCACAATTTCCACATCCATCTTCCATATATTCTTCCCCGAAGTAGTGCAGTAACACTTTTCTCCGGCATACAGCTGTTTCGGCGTAAGCTGCGGTCTCAAGAAGAAGTTGTTTTCCTATCTCTTGTTCTGCTACAGGTTTTCCCTGCATAAATTTTTCCAGTTTTTGCAAATCCTTGTATGCATAAAATGCAATACATTGTCCTTCGCCGCCATCCCGGCCGGCACGTCCGGTTTCCTGATAATATCCCTCCAGACTTTTCGGAATATCATAGTGGATCACGTAACGAACATCCGGTTTATCGATACCCATTCCAAAAGCGATCGTCGCAACGATGACATCCGCTTTCTCCATCAGGAAAGCATCCTGATTGGCTGTCCGTTGCTGGGAATCCATACCCGCATGATAAGATAAGGCTTTGATACCATTGGCTTTCAGTATATCTCCAAACTCTTCGACCTTTTTCCGGCTCAGGCAATAGATAATACCGGATTTTCCTTCATTGGCTTTAATATACTTAATAATATCTTTATCGATATTATTTCCTTTGGAACGGATCTCGTAATACAGGTTGGCACGGTTAAAAGAGGACTTATAAACCGTCGCGTCGATCATTCCAAGATTTTTTTGTATATCATGCTGAACCTTAGGAGTAGCAGTAGCTGTCAAGGCTATCAAAGGACGTTTCCCGATCTCATTAATAATGGGGCGGATCCGGCGGTATTCCGGACGAAAATCATGTCCCCACTCTGAAATACAGTGTGCTTCATCCACCGCATAAAAGGAGATGTTTACCTGACGTAGAAAATCCACATTTTCTTCTTTGGTTAAAGATTCGGGGGCCACATAAAGTAACTTGGTACGGCCGGCCATAATATCTTCTTTCACCTGATCTATCGCAGACTTATTTAAAGATGAGTTGATAAAGTGCGCCACACCATCTTCCTCACTAAAATTCCGCATGGCATCCACCTGATTTTTCATCAGTGCAATAAGGGGAGATATTACAATCGCAGTACCTTCCATCATGATAGAGGGTAGTTGATAACAAAGAGACTTACCGCCTCCGGTTGGCATCAGGACAAAAGTATCATTTCCAGCCAGTACATTTTCAATAATTGCTTTCTGGTTTCCTTTAAAAGTATCAAATCCAAAATGTGTTTTAAGCTTTTCGGTCAAGTTATCCTTCTTTGCCATATACAGTATTATTAAATCGCATTTTATTCTATGCTAATTGCAAACGATTCACATCCGACTTTTCAAATTTTTCCTTTGCATAATCTAATGTGACATGGAGTTCTTTACAATCTGAAGATGGCATGCTATACATCGCATCCATCATAACTCCTTCTACAATCGAGCGCAATCCACGGGCACCTAATTTAAATTCAAGGGCCTTATCAACAATAAACTCATAGACGGACTCATCAAATGTAAGTTTTATTCCGTCCATTTCAAAAAGTTTCATGTATTGTTTTATGATAGAATTTTTAGGTTCGGTTAAAATACTTCGTAAAGTAGTTCGGTCTAATGGGTTTAAATAGGTCAGAATAGGTAAACGACCGATAATTTCCGGTATCAGTCCAAATGATTTCAAATCTGTTGGAGTGATATATTTCAATAGATTATTCCGGTCAACAGTGGCAGTCTCCTTACTGGCAGAATAACCCACCACCCGGGTATTTAACCGTTTGGCTATTTTCTTTTCAATCCCGTCAAATGCACCGCCACAAATAAATAATATATTCTTAGTGTCTACAGCGATCATTTTCTGTTCGGGATGCTTACGTCCACCCTGTGGAGGTACATTTACGATAGAACCTTCCAATAATTTCAGAAGTCCCTGCTGAACACCTTCCCCACTTACATCACGAGTAATAGAGGGGTTATCACTTTTTCGTGCGATCTTGTCGATCTCGTCAATAAACACGATTCCTCTTTGGGCAGCTTCCACATCGTAATCCGCTGCCTGCAATAGCCGGGTCAGGATACTTTCAATATCCTCTCCTACATAACCCGCTTCCGTAAGTACGGTAGCATCCACAATAGAAAAGGGGACATGTAGAAGTTTAGCGATCGTACGGGCCAGAAGGGTCTTACCTGTACCTGTAGCTCCCACCATAATAATATTCGACTTTTCGATCTCTACATCATCCGAAGTTATCTTTTGGAGTAAACGCTTATAATGATTATAGACGGATACGGAAAGATAACGTTTTGCATCATCCTGTCCGATCACATACTGATCCAGAAAAGCTTTTATATCTTCCGGCTTGGGAAGCTCATTCTGGTTTAAACCAAAAGAGCTTCTCGGGGCCGGCATTTGTTCTTTCACTATTTCGTACGCCTGTTGCGCACAGTCGTCACAAATTGCACCGGATATACCGTTAATCAGCATACTGACATCCCGGCTATTTCTACCGCAAAATGTACATATTTCACCTGTTTTGGCCATAGTATGAGTTATACTCGATTTTTATTTACGGGTTAATATATCATCGATCATACCATACTCTTTGGCCTCTTCCGCATTCATCCAATAATCGCGGTCACCATCTCTTTCCACCACGTCATACGGTCTTCCTGCGTGCTCTGAAATAATCGTGTAAAGCTCTTTCTTCACTTTCAGGATTTCACGGGCAGCGATCTCAATATCTGAAGCCTGCCCCTGAGCACCTCCTAATGGCTGATGAATCATCACACGGGAATGCTTCAAAGCGAACCGCTTTCCTTTTGTTCCGGCAACCAGTAAAACAGAAGTCATTGAGGCTGCTATACCGGTACAGATCGTAGAGACATCACTTCCGATGAACTGCATGGTATCATAGATCCCATAACCGGCATACACCGACCCACCCGGAGAGTTAATATAAATAGAAATATCTTTTCCCGGATCACTTGAATCCAGAAACAATAGCTGTGCCTGAATCACATTCGCCGTATAATCATCCACCTGAGTGCCCAAAAAGATGATACGGTCCATCATCAAACGGGAAAAAACATCCATCTGAGCAACGTTTAACTGACGCTCTTCTATAATGGTTGGTGAAATATAACTGCTGGTAATGTTAATATAACTATCCAGTGCTGCACTATTCATCCGTAAATGCTTCGTAGCATATTTTCTAAAATCTTCCATATCTACATCTAATTATATAGTTATTTCCGTCAGGACATAGAAAAGGGATTACTCCCTTTTTCTCAACGGAATAACAAAGTTATAAATAAATTTCTGAAAGAAACAACTTATTTGTTATCCACAAAGTTAAAAATTAGAGAGAAATCCCTTTTTTCTATTAATCAATTACTTACGTAATTATTTATTAAACATTTTCTTCAAACAGTTTGTTAAATTCATCTGGTGTTACCTCTTTTACATTGATCTTCACCTGTTCTTTCAACCAAGCAGCCAGCTTTTCTTCCACAGCACGGTCAATTACATTCTGTAGCGTTTGTTTATTTTTCAACAGATCCTGGGCATAATTTGCCAACACATCTTCCGGCACAGTCAACATACCATATTGTGCAAATTGTGCTTTCGCTACCCGTTTACCGAATTCTTCAATATCTGCGTCTTCTACCTTGATATCATTTTTCTTCACCAGATTTTCCTTGATCAGGTGGTATTTCAGGTCTTCAATGATCTGAGGATAATCTTCTTCGATCTTTTCCGGTGTATTATTTTCATTAGAGGCCAACAACCAACGTTTCAACAGTTCATCAGCAAATTGCAGATCACCTGCTTTAGTGATCAGTAATTCACGCGCATCTTTCAGGAATTTATAATTGCTTTGCGGCTCAAACTGTTCCGCCAGTGTTTCTTTAATTTTATTTCTGAATTCTTCTTCAGAAGTAACCGTTCCTTCACCTAACACTTTATCAAACAGCTCCTGATTGATCTCTGCTTCTTTATGGCGGGTAATCTCTTTGATCTCAAAACTAAAATCACCGGTCAGATTCGCAACTTCTGCTTTATCAACCTTGAGGAAAGCCGCGATCTCCGCTTCAGCACCTTCATAGGCTTTATGAGGGTTAAAAACGATCACAGTATTATTTTTGGCACCGATAAATTTCGCCTTTTCAGCCTCATCTTTCATATACAAAGGCATGATGACTGCATCTTCAACCACAACACCACCTTCTTTCGGTATTCCGTTCTCTAATTCCGCTACAGTTCCTTTGATCAGATCTTTTTCTTCCACATCTTCCGCAGCATCATAAGTTCCGAAATTGGCACGGTATGATTCGAGCTGTTTGTTCACCATTTCATCATCGATCGCAACCTGATAAAAATCGAGGCTGTTTTTTTTGTTAAGAGTGATATTGATCTCCGGAGCGATAGCTATATCAAAACAAAACTCAAATGTTTCCTGTGTATCAAAATCAATTTCTTTCTGTTCAGTTTCATTAGGCATTGGTTCTCCTAAAATATTCAACTGATTCTCACGGATATATTTAAAAAGATTTTCAGAAACCAATTTATTTACCTCTTCAGCCAATACATGTTTTCCGTACATCTTTTTGATCATTCCCATTGGTACCATACCTTTACGGAAACCCGGGATATTAGCTTTCTGACGAAAATTCTTTAAGCTTTTCTCCACCTGATCAGCATAATCTGCTTTCACTATTTCCATGGTCAGAATACCGCTAACGGCATCTATGTTTTTAAGCGAAATATTCATTCTGAATGATTTATTTAATTAATTATATGTCTTCGTGAATTTTAGGGTGCAAAATTAGATTTATTCTTTTAATCTCGCAAATAGTTGACTTAAAATATCCTATATAATCGGGAAATCCGTTCAGAGAATAAAATCTTCTCTTTATCTTTGAGACCTATTCTGATACGAATAAAATGAAATTAAAAGGTATATATGCTGAAAAATCAGCTTTCACACAATTAACAGTTCTTTTGTTATTCATTTTAGCCGGAGCTCTTTTTTCCTCTCTGGCCGGGACAGGATTGGTCTATCTCATCCATGGGTCTGACCTTCCAATCATGGAAGATCCAAATGCTATGCGACTCTATCAGTTAGTCACTGCTACAGGAACGTTCCTGTTACCAGCGCTTGCTACCGGATGGCTATGCAGTCATTCCCTTGCAGACTATTTATTCCTGAAACTCCCCTCCGACCCGAAAGTCTGGATTCTGACGCTGGCAAGTATGTTTTTCTTTTCCCCTTTTACTACTCTCACAGGATTATGGAATAAAGAGATCCGCCTCCCTCACTTTATGGCACCTGTAGAAAAATGGATACAGGAGCAGGAGTTACTGGCCGAACAACCAACAGAGGTTCTCCTGAATGACATCAGTCTGGTAGGACTATTTTCAAACATAGTGGTGATCGCCGTACTGGCTGCTATCACGGAGGAATTCCTTTTCCGGGGTACCCTACAACGGATTTTAGGGAAATGGTTCAAAAATTATCAGACAGTCATATGGATTACCGCGATTATTTTCAGTGCTTTTCACCTTCAATTTTATGGATTTATTCCACGTCTTTTGTTAGGTGCTTATTTCGGATATCTGTTTTTCTGGGGGAAAAGTATCTGGCTACCGGTATTTGCGCACTTCACAAATAATACATTTGCCGTTATCGCTATATCTAACAGCACCTTAAAAGAAAATGAATATATTAATGGAGAGATTCCGGCAGATGGAATATTTGTTTACACTCTCTGGGCAGGAGCGATGCTTATCCTGTTCTTTCTTTGCGTAAAAAAACTACGCGCTTATCTGGGTGCGGCAACAAATTAAAAATTTTTCTTACGCAACAGGAAGTCTTTTCCGAGGTATTTTTCCCTTACAATCTCATTTTCAGCCAAGGCTTCCGCAGTTCCTTGGAATAGAACCTTCCCTTCAAACAGAAGATAAGCCCGGTCTGTAATACTCAGAGTTTCATCCACATTATGATCTGTGATCAGAATACCGATATTTTTATGTTTCAACTGTGCCACAATACTTTGTATATCCTGCACTGCGATCGGATCCACACCTGCAAACGGTTCATCCAACATAATAAATTTAGGGTCGATAGCCAGACAACGGGCAATCTCCGCCCGTCTTCTTTCTCCTCCGGACAATTGATCTCCCAGGTTTTTACGTACCTTCTGCAAACCGAATTCCGCGATCAAACTTTCTAATTTCTCTTTTTGATATTCCAGAGTTGTTTCGGTCATTTCCAGGACTGAACGAATATTGTCCTCCACAGTCATTTTCCGGAAGATAGAAGCTTCCTGAGCCAGGTATCCAATTCCACTACGAGCCCTTTTATAGACAGGGAATTTGGTAATCTCCGTATCATTCAGAAATATTTTCCCTTCGTTGGGAGTCACCAATCCTACCGTCATATAAAAAGTAGTGGTTTTACCTGCTCCGTTAGGACCCAGAAGTCCCACGATCTCCCCTTGTTTCACATAAATGGAAACATGATTCACCACCGTACGGGTTCTATATTTTTTTACCAAATCCTCCATCCGGAGAATCATTTGTTCTTCTTCTGCCATCTTTATTAGAGATTTAATGCAAAGAAAAGGAAATAATTAGTTTTCCACAAGTCTCTCAGGGATATTCACCTTTATATACAAAAAGAAGGCTTCCAGTATAACACTGAGTAAAACAGTAGAATACTGAAAGCTTCTTACTTGCAATTTACCAGGCGTTTTGAAACGGAAAATGTAGAAACGGTTTAAATTTGAGCTTTATTACTTTTTTTCTTTTTGAAAATGCATCGGCAATCAACCGGTCCAACGCAAATTTTCCCGGTCCGGCAAAAAACATGATCACAAAGACTACTAAATAGACGAATGGAAGCTCTTTCACATGAAAAGGATCATTTTGGTGGATCACAAAATAGGCAATGATCATGGTAAAAATCATAGGAAGCAGAGCCAGACGATAAAACGCACCGACAATGAATCCGATAGAACATATTAGTTCCCCAAAAATGGCCAGTGATAAAGAGATTCCGGAACCTAATCCCAGGGGATCGGGAAAGCCGGAAGACATGACTTCAAAATTTGTTAGCTTTTGAATGCCATGACTCATCAGTAAAACCCCAAAAAGAATCCTGAAAACCAAAAGAAAAGCCGAAAAAGCAGTATCATTTGGTTTTAACGGAAATAAAATCCTCATAAGTGAAGCCATCCCACGACTTTTTAGATTGAATATTGATA